>OBJA01000375.1_pt1 | contig 40318 bp, 34 predicted proteins | sample 1519751 | NCBI WGS metagenome assembly OBJA01 (sample SAMEA3881238, study PRJEB22517) | soil metagenome | biome: lake sediment; feature: soda lake sediment; material: sediment, water from around vicinity | place: India | collected 2013-12-23 | depth 3 m
TCGCTCTGCGCGGCCATGGTCCGAACAGCCAGGCTGTTGCCGATCCCGATCAGCACCAGAACGATAATGATCAAGCTGAAACCGCCGAAAATTTTCTGAACAATGGTCACTTTTATCGAGCCTCAGTACTGATAATTTGAGAAATACGCCACCCCCGCATCCGGTAGCAACTTTACTGAATTTTTACCATAACCAACACAGGGGCAAAACCTGTTTTTTATAGCTCATCAAGATGTCAGCACCAAGCCACATGCCACATTGTTGCAGACAAGCCTAGGCCGGCCAGATGAACAAAACCACGACCCACCTGACCTAACAGGACGTCAGGCCAAAGTTTACTGCCGCCCGCAGCAACGCTTGAATTTTTTCCCGCTGCCACAGGGACAGGGGGCGTTGCGGCCGATTTTCTCTTCCTGGCGGGTTACGGGCTGACGGATGGCGCCATCCTCCTGGCGGTTGAGCTCCAGTTGCTGGCGGCGGCTACGCTGCTGGGCCTCAATGGCCTCCACCTCGTCGTCGCGAACCAGCCGCACCCGGAAGAGGGTGCTCACCGTCTGCTCCCGCATCCGCTCGATCATGGCGGTGAACATCTGGAAGCCTTCCCGCTTGTACTCGATGAGCGGATTTTTCTGGCCGTAACCCCGCAGACCGATCCCCTCCTTGAGGTGATCCATGTTGAGCAGGTGTTCCTTCCAGTGGTTGTCAACCATCTGCAGCAGAATAATCCGCTCCAGCTGGCGCATGTTGGCGGCCCCGACCTGCTCCTCCCGGGCCTGGTAGAGTTCGCGGTAAAGCTCCAGCAGCCGCTGCTCGAAGACCTCGGCGTTGAGGTCGGCGCGGGCCGCCTCGTCCCAATGGGGGGCCTGGCCGAAGAGGACGGTGCAGCGTTCGTCCAGGCCGCTCCAATCCCAATCCACCGAAGGGATGGCCTCGTCGGCGAACTCGGCGGCCAAGGCGTTGACTTCATCGGCCAGCATTTCCAGCACCACCTCCCGCAAGTCCTCGCTGGCAAGCACCTCCCGCCGCTGGGTGTAGATCACCTCCCGCTGCTTGTTCATCACGTCGTCGTATTCCAGCAGGTGCTTGCGGATTTCGAAGTTGTGGCCTTCCACCTTGCGCTGGGCGTTTTCGATGGCCCGGCTGATCATCTTGTGCTCGATGGGCTCGTCCTCTTCCATCCCCAGGCGATCCATGATCCCGGAAATCCGGTCGGAGCCGAAGACCCGCAGCAGGTCGTCTTCCAGGGAGAGGAAGAAGCGGGAGGAGCCGGGGTCGCCCTGGCGGCCGGAACGGCCCCGGAGCTGGTTGTCGATCCGCCGCGACTCGTGGCGGCCGGTGCCCAGGATATGAAGGCCGCCCAGTTGGGCCACCCCTTCCCCCAGCTTGATGTCGGTGCCGCGCCCGGCCATGTTGGTGGCGATGGTCACCCTGCCCCGGTGGCCGGCCTCGGCCACGATTTCAGCCTCCTTGTCATGCTGCTTGGCGTTGAGGACGGCGTGGGGAATTTTCTCTTTTTTGAGCTGGGCCGAAATTTTTTCCGAAACATCGATGCTGATGGTGCCCACCAGCACCGGCTGGCCCTTTTCGTGCAGCTCCTTGATCTCGCGGACGATGGCCCGGTACTTGGCGTTGAGATTCTTGTAGATCACATCGGGGTTGTCCACCCGGACCATGGGGTGATGGGTGGGAATCACCATCACGTCCAGGTTGTAAATCTTTTTGAACTCGGCCGCCTCGGTGTCGGCGGTGCCGGTCATCCCGGCCAGCTTGTCGTACATCCGGAAATAATTCTGGAAGGTGATGGAGGCCATGGTCTGGTTTTCCCGCTCCACCTTGACCCCTTCCTTGGCCTCCAGGGCCTGGTGGAGCCCGTCGCTGAACCGGCGGCCCGGCATGGCCCGGCCGGTGAACTCGTCAACGATCACCACCTGGTCGTCCCGCACCAAATAATCCACGTCCCGCTTGAACAGCACATGGGCCTTGAGGGCCTGGTTCAGATGATGCAACTGTTCGATATTGCGAGGATCGTAAAGGTTTTCCACCCCCAGCAGTTCTTCAGCCAGGGCCACCCCTTCCTCGCTCAGGGCCACCGAGCGGGCCTTTTCATCCACCGTGAAGTGGGTATCCTGCTGAAAGCGGGGGATCAGGGTGTTGACCTTGACGTAAAGGTCGGTGGAAACATCGGCCGGGCCGGAGATGATCAGCGGGGTCCGGGCCTCGTCGATCAGGATGGAGTCCACCTCGTCGACAATGGCGAAGTTGAAGCCGCGCTGACAAAAATCCTCCAGCCGGAACTTCATGTTGTCCCGCAGGTAATCGAAGCCGAACTCGTTGTTGGTGCCGTAGGTGACATCGGCGGCGTAGGCTTCCTTGCGGGCCTGGTCGTCCAGGCCATGGCCCACCACCCCCACGGTGAGCCCCAGGAAGCGGTAGAGCTTGCCCATCCATTCGGAGTCGCGGCGGGCCAGGTAGTCGTTGACCGTGACCACGTGAACCCCTTTGCCTTCCAGGGCGTTAAGATAGACCGCCAGGGTGGCCACCAGGGTCTTGCCCTCACCGGTTTTCATTTCGGCAATCTTGCCATGGTGGAGCACCAGGCCGCCGATAAGCTGGACATCGAAGTGGCGCATCGCCAGCACCCGGCGGGAAGCCTCGCGGACCACGGCGAAGGCTTCGGGCAGCAATTCATCCAGGGCCTGACCGCCCGCCAGCCGCTCCCGGAACTCCACGGTTTTGGCCGCCAGGGCGTCATCGTCCAGGGCCTGCATGGCCGGCTCCAAGGCGTTGATTTGCTCCACCGTGGGTTGCAGGGCCTTGAGCAGCCGCTCATTCTGGCTGCCGAAAATTTTTTTCAAAAAGTTGGCCAACATCAATTCTTCTCCTCTTCCCAGATCAGGGCTTCCTCGTTGCAGTCGGGAAACATGGGGCAGTTGATACAGTCGCTCCAGACCTTGTGGGGTAACTCGTTTTTATCCACCGGCTTGAAGGCGAGCTTGCCGAAAAAGCCGGGCTGGTAGGTCAGGGTAAAGACCCGATTGATCCCGAACCGGCGGGCCTCGTCAAGACAGGTCCGCACCAGCTCCCGGCCGATTCCCCGCCCCTGGAAACTCTCGGCGATGGCCAGGGAACGGATCTCGGCCAGGTTCTCCCAGCAGATGTGCAGGGAGCAGACCCCCAGCACCTGCCCGGCCTCATCCTCCGCCACCTTAAAGTCCCGCAGGTGATCGTAAAGGGAGCTGAGCGAACGCCCCAGCAACAGATTCTTGCCGGCAAAATATTGCAGCAGGGCGTAAATCGCCCGCACATCATCCATCCGTGCATCCCGGATCTTAAAAGCCAAATCGCTCATCGTCCCACCTTACAAAATATTCTTGCCGGCCCAGAGGCCCAGCAAAAACATCCAGAGAAAAACGCAAAAAGCCACCGTCACCAGGCTGAAGATTCCACCCCAGCCCAGCTCCAGCTTGACCACCACCTTTTTTTTGCCCCGCCTTGCCGCCATCGTGGATCCCTGTTACATGGACTCGGGAGCACCGACCCCGATCAGCTTGAGGCCGCCGGCCAGCACCTGGCGCAGGGCGTCGGCCAGGGCCAGCCGAGCCCGGCTCAGGGCAGGATCGTCGCCGGCGATCCGGTGGCGATTGTAGTAGCCGTGGAATTTGGCCGCCAAATCCTGGAGGTAAAAAACAATCCGGTGGGGCTCCAAGGCCAGGGCGGCCCCCTCCAGCAGGGAGGGCAGCCCGGCCATGGCCCGCAGCAGGGCCAGCTCCTCTTCCTCGATCAGCAGGGAAAAGTCGGGAGCCTCACCCTCCATGCTCAGGCCTTTCTCCGCCGCCTGGCGGGCAATACTGCACAGCCGGGCATGGGCGTACTGCACGTAGTAGACCGGGTTTTCCTGGCTCTGGCTGGCGGCCAGGGTGAGGTCGAACTCCAACTGGCTGTCGGCCTTGCGCATCAGGAAAAAGAAGCGGGCCACATCGGCCCCCACCTCGTCCAACAGCTCATCGACGGTCACGAAGGTGGCCTTGCGGGTGGACATCTTGACCTGCTGACCGTCCCGCATCAGGGTGACAAACTGGTGAATCACCGGGGTCACCCTGGCCGGGTCGTAGCCCAGGGCCTGAACCCCGGCCAGCACGTCGGGCACGGTGGCGATATGGTCGGAGCCGAAGACGTTGACCATCCAGTCGAAGCCCCGGCGAAACTTTTCCCGGTGGTAGGCAATATCCGGCAGACGGTAGGTGGGCTCGCCGCTGGACTTGATAATCACCCGATCCTGCTCCAGCCCCAAAGCGGTGGTCTTGAACCAGACCGCCCCGTCCTCTTCGTAAACCAGCCCCTTCTCCCGGAGAGCGGCCACCACGTCATCCACCAGACCGTTTTGATACAGGGAATGTTCGTTGTAATAGTTGTCGAACTTGATCCCCAGCCGGGCCAGGGTGTTATTGATGTCGGCGAAAATCACCTCTTCGGCCTTGCGGGTGAAGGGGGCGGTGTCGCTCTCATCCTTGAGGGCGTCGCCCTTCTCCGCCACCAGGGCCCGGGCGATTTCGCGGATATATTCGCCCTGGTAGCCGTCTTCGGGGAACTGGCCGGGCAGGCCCAGTTCCTCCAGGTAACGGGCCCGGGTGGACTCGCCCAGCACCCGCATCTGGCGACCGGCGTCGTTATAATAATACTCCCGGGTCACGGCATGGCCGGTGGCCGTGAGCAGGCGGGCAATGGCGTCGCCCAGCACCGCCTGGCGGCCGTGGCCCACGCTCAGGGGGCCGGTGGGGTTGGCGCTGACAAATTCCACCAGCACTTTGCGGCCGCCGCCCAACTCGCTACGGGCAAAATCCTCGCCCCGGCGGCGAATTTCCGGCACCACCGACTGCCAGACCTCGGGCTTGAGAAAGCAATTAACAAAGCCGGGCCCGGCCACTTCCACCTTGCTGAAAAGCTGCGCCCCGCCGGCCTCGGCGCTGAGCAAGCGCACCAGCTGGGCGGCCAGCTCACGGGGATTACGCTTCTCCTTACCCGCCGCCACCATGGCCAGGTTGGTGGCAAAATCGCCCTGTCCGGCCCGCTTGGGTTCCTCCACCGCATAACCACCGGCCGCCGCCGCGCTCCAGAGCCCTTCCTCCACCCCCCGCGCAAAACAGCGATCTATCTCAGCCTTAACCCGAGCCTTAATCATCTCCAGAATCCTTCATCCAAATATTGTCCAATAAAACGTCACGCCGATACGTTAGGTAAACTCCCGGCAGTGCCGCAGGTTCGGGCAAGCAGCCGGGTGCCGCGTACTAAAGGTACGCAAGATCGGCTGATCGCCCGAAGATGCGGTGTTGCCGGGAGTTTACCGGTGGAGGTGGCGGTTGGCGGCGCCCATCCTGCACAGCAGCTCATAGCTGATGGTGCCATGCCAGGCCGCGATCTCATCCGCCCCGATAAACTCCTCACCCTGGCGACCCATGAACACCACCTCGTCGCCCACCGCAACCTGCGACAAATCACTGACATCGGCCATGCAGGCATTCATGCAGATGGTACCCAGCAGGGGCACCCGGCGGCCGCCGATCAGCACCACCGCCTTGCCGCTGACCCCCCGGGGATAACCGTCGGCATAACCCAAGGGCACCACCGCCAGCCGGGTGGGCCGCTCGGTGATGAACCGATGACCATAACTGATTCCCCGTCCGGCCGCCAGGTTCTTTAATTGTAAAACCCGGCTTTTCAGGCTCATGGCCGGTTGCAGCCGGGGCAATTCCCCGGCGGGAAACCAGGCGGCATCCAACGGCGAATAGCCATAAAGGCTGATCCCCGGCCGCACCAGATCGGCCCGGGTTTCGGCAAAGCGCAGCAGGGCGGCGGAATTGGCCATATGCAGGCGGGGTCGCCGTTCTCCGCCGCCCCCGGCGGCAAGCAGGGCTGCGGCTGCGGCCTGAAACTGGGCCCACTGTTCCCGGCAGATCGCCGCCGTGGTCTCCACATCGGCCAAAGGAAAATGGGCCAACAGGCCGGCCAGAGTCAGGCCCGGCAGCTCGGCCACCTCCGCCGCCAGCTCCCCGGCCGCCGCCGTTTCCAGGCCGAAGCGGCCCATGCCGCAATCCAGCTTGAGATGAACCCCGATCTGTTTACCCCGGCTTACCGCCAGCCGGGAGAGTTGGGGCAGCAGATCGCCGGAGAAAATTACCGGGCTTAAGTCATGCTCCACCGCCTCGGCCACCCCCTCCGGCCCCAGGCCCAGCAGCACCACAATCTCGCCGACGATTCCGGCCCGACGCAGGGCGACCCCTTCTTCCACCTCGGCCACCCCGAAGCAACGCGCCCCGGCCCCGGCAAAAGCCCGGGCCGCCGCCACCAGGCCATGCCCGTAAGCATCGGCCTTGACCACCGCCATGATCTCCGTCCCGGAGCCCAAAACCCGGCCAATGGCCCGGTAGTTGGCGGCCAAGGCGGCCAGATCGATTTCCACAAAATTATAGCTGCTGCTCACCACCCCAACCTTCAAGACTGAGTTAAGCGTTCACCAGCGGCACCCACCCACCAGGTCAACGCCACTGACGCCAGAATAGCCAACTGGCCAGGAAAAGGCCGCTGCCCACCGCCAGATAGACCAGGGCCACCCACATATCGGCCAGCCCGACCTGGCGCAGCCCCCGGCCGGCCAGCATCATCAACAGAACAAAAAACCACATTTTCAAGGAATAAACCGCGCCCAGACAGGAATTGTCAGCCATGGCCTGAATCCGGGCGATATTTTTACGGGCCGATCGGGCCAGCACCCAGCGGGCCTTGCCGGCCCCCAGCAGCAGAGCCACCAACACCGGCCAGAAATGAGCGCCATCATAGAGCAGCGCCCCCCGCGCCAGCAGATAGGCGCCGATAAAGCTCCAAAGCACGGCGGCCAGCAGGAAATGGGTAGCCGGCGAGGCCCCCGGTTTGAATTTATGAGCTACCTGCTTTAACGTCACTGCCAAACCCTTACCAAGGACACCCAAACAAGAACAGGCATACCCCCTGTTGGCGGGGGTATGCCTGTTCAAAAAACCCTCGAGGCGAAAACAAGCTACAATTTACGCCTCGGTCACGGTGATGGCGCCTTCCGGGCAAACCTCAACGCAGGTTTCGCAGCCCAGGCACTCATCCATGTTAACCGGATCGGCCTTGCCGTCCACCATCTCGAAAACCTGAGCCGGGCAGGCGTTTACGCACTCCTCATCACCGCTGCACTTGTCCTTGTCCACGTCTACTTGCCACATGATGTTTCCTCCATACAGTTAAGAAGATAAGTTAACCTCCAAGGCCGGAGCGGACCATCGGGATGCCGCACTGAACGCTCCACCCCGGCCTGTTTGCTCCGCTGCCATCAGACAACAACATTCCTCTAATGCACCGACTTTTTTTTGTCAACAGCTAATCGGCCCCGCCAAAGTCATTGGTTGTGGCCGGGGGTGCGGGCGGCACGGCCGCCGGCAGTGGCTCATTCCCGGCGGGCATCCCTGCCCGCCTCCGAGGCGGCAGCGACCTCCCGGCGTCCATGCCTCCCGGCCGCTGCCGAACCCGCCACTGCCGGCGGCCGCGCAAGCCGCGCAAGCGCCAAGCGTCTTTCATGTTGCCCTGGCGGGCGGCGGCCATTGACCGCAGGCGCAAGATAAGGTAGTCTCCCAGCCGCCAAGTTTGCCATCAAATCAGCCACCTTTTTTCCGGGCAGGAACACCATGAAACAACTTAAAAAAGCGGCCGCCAAAAAAAGGAAGCAGGCCGCCATCAGCGCCGAGAAATCGGAAGAGGCAATGATCGGCGGCATCATCGAGGGCAGCCCCGATGCCGTCGGGGTGGCGGTGCTGCGGCTGAACTGCGGCTGCCGCAAGATGGCGGCGGTGGACAAGGACGGCGAGCCGGCCAGCAAGGTCATCATTTACCGGGACAACGCCCTCAACATTTGCGAGCAGTGCAAGGCGGACAACGGGGCCTATCCCCGGGTCAAGGAATCCTTCATCCACTGGCTCGACCCCGCCCCCGCCCCCGAACTGCAGCAACGGATCCGGGGTAAGGTATTCGGCAACGTCCCCGTACATTAAACAACAAGCCCATGAGCAGCCCGCAAACCGCCCGACCTGAAATCATCCCCATCGCCAGCGGCAAGGGCGGGGTGGGCAAAAGCCATTTTGCCGCCAGTCTGGCCATCGCCCTGGCCCGCCGGGGGGAACCGACGGTGGCGGTGGATCTGGACCTGGGCGGCTCCAATCTCCACACCTACCTGGGGCTGCCCAACACCAATCCCGGAGTGGGCGATTATCTCAAGCGCCGCCTCAAAGACCTGCAGCCCCTGCTGGTGCCCGGCGGCATCGACAATCTCCGGTTCCTGCCCGGCGACGGCAAGACCCCCTTCATGGCCAACATCTCCTCCCGGCAGCGCCTGCAACTGCTGGATGAGTTACAAAAAATTCCGGCCCGTTACCTGGTGGTGGACCTGGGTGCCGGCTCGGCCATCAACACCATGAACCTTTTCGGCCTGGCCTCCGACGGCATCGTGGTGACCACCCTGGACACCCCGGCCCTGATGAACGCCCTGGTCTTTCTCCGCAACTTCATGTTCGCCAACATCCTGAGCCTGGCCGCCAGCCAGGGCCCGTTGCGCAAGCTGCTGCTGGACGCCTACCGCCGCTCCGCCGACGGCGCCAACCTGACCGTCGAGGAGGTTTACGAGCTGATCGGCAAACACGACGCCCTGCTGGTCCGCCAGATCAAGCAGCGGCTGGCCCGCTTCCGGCCCCGCTTCGTTTACAACATGGCCGACCAGGCCGAGGATATCAAGGTGGCCCAGCGCATCCACGGCACCCTGCAAAAAACCCTCTCCCTGGAAAGCGACACCCTGGGGCTGCTCTTCTACGACGACGCGGTGCGCAAGGCGGTGCGCCAGAACCGGGTTTACCTGGAGCACAACCCGGATACTCCCTACCGCCGGGGCCTGGAGGCCATTGTCCAGCGGATCTGCAAGCCGGAAACGATGGCCCCGAGCCTTGAGACCCTGATCCAGCAGGCCCGCCGCCAGCTCCGATGGTAACCGTTCAGCAGCACCGCACCTTCGGGCGATCAGCCAGGCTTGAGTACACGGGGTACGAGGCGCCTGGCTGCTTACCCGAATCTGCGGCACTGCTGAACGCTTACGTCCCGTTAAATCCACAGGTTAGCACCCCTGATGAACGGTTACCCCCGATGAACACCAGTTCGCTGCCCGCCGCCGACCCCAGCCGCCTGCTCCGCGAGATTCGGGTGGAGGAATCATGCCTTGATTTGCCTTTAACTCGGCAGATCATCCAGCGGGCCGGCGCGTTGCCCCTCACCGTGGTACCGGAAAAGGCCGCCGCCGACCCGGAGGCGGCCCCCTACCCCGGCACCCTCGGCGCCGGCAAGCGCATCCTCTACCTGGGCCGCAACCGGGGCCGCTTTCTCAAGCCCTGCCCGGCCACCAGGGTTTACAACTGCTGCGACTACCAGGTGCTCAATATCGGGGCGGGCTGCCCCATGGATTGTACCTATTGCATCCTGCAAGCCTATCTCAACAATCCCTGGCTGACCTTTTACGTAAATATTGACGATCTCTGGCGGGAGCTGGATCAGGCCCTGGATGGCTCGCCTCATCAGCCCCCTCATCATCCCCCTAACCGCCCACCCCATCAGCCCCCCCGCCCGTTTCACCGGATCGGCACCGGCGAGTTCACCGACAGCATGGCCCTGGACCGCCTTACCGGCCTCAGCGCCTTGCTGATTGAGAAAATGGCCGGCAGGACCAACGCCGTGCTTGAACTGAAATCCAAGGCGGTGGTGCTGAATCACCTGGCCGATCTGGATCATCGGGGTCGCACCATTATGGCCTGGTCCCTCAACAGCCCCCCGGTGATGCAAACCCTGGAACTGCACAGCGCCCCGCTGGAAACCAGGCTCGCCGCCGCCGCCCAATGCGCCCGCTGGGGCTACCCCCTGGCCTTCCATTTCGATCCGATCATCTATCACCCCGACTGGGAGGAGGGTTATCGCCAAACCATCCGCCGCCTCTTTGCCGCCGTCCCCAAGGAGCGTATCGCCTGGATCAGCCTGGGCGCCTTCCGTTTCCTGCCGGAGCTGCGGAGCATCATCCTCCGCCGCTTCCCCGCCGCCACCTTTATCCACGAGGAGTTCGTGCCGGGGCTGGACAACAAGTTCCGCTATTTCCGCACCCTGCGGGCCGAGATGTACCGGCTGCTGGCCGACGAATTACGCCGCCACGCCGCCCCCCACACCTGTATCTATTTCTGTATGGAAAGCGATACCCTCTGGCGGGAAATCTTCGGCCACACCCCGGCAGAACGCGGCGGCCTGCCGGCCATGCTGGACACCGCCGCCCGCAACATCCTGCCCTGATCGGACCAGTAACCCGGCCACAGGGAATGAGCCGTTACGGAGAATGAGCCGCTGCCGGCTTCAGCGCCGCCCGCCCCCCGGTCACAACCGAGGTTGCTGCGCCTGCGATTTCACGTTTGGGTTTGGTCAGGAGGAAATGGTGGGCCAGGTGATCTGTTTCCACCACTCGGCCTGCTCTTTCCAGCCGTGGAGGGCCTTGATGGCGCCGTTGATCACCGCGTGTTCCGGATCGGGAGTGAGATGAACCGCCATTTGGGTCCGGGCCGCCAACAGACGGTCGATTCCCCGGATACAGCTGCCGCCGCCGGTGAGCCAGAGACCGGAATCCTGAACCTCGGCGGCAAACCAGGGCGGGATTCGGCGGATGCCGTTTTCGATCATCCCGAGGATTTTGCCCAGCACCGGGTTCATGGCCTCGACGATTTCCTCCCGGCTCACCGTAACCTCCCGGGGCTGATGTCCGATGATATCAATGCCGGTAAGGTTGAGGCGGGAGCCCGTGGCACCAGCCACCTCCCGGCCGGAATCGATTTCATGAGTCAACCGTTCCAGCTCCGGCCGGGCCAGGGCGACCCGATGGCGGGAGATCACTTTATTCTTAATGGCCTGCTGGAGATCGTGGCAGGCGGTGCGCACCGCCGTGCTGTAAACCAGCCGCCCGCCGCGCAGTACCGCCAGGTCGGTCACCCCTTCCCCGATATCAACCAGCAGTTGCGAGTTGGGCTTGTTGATATCAATGCCCGCCCCGATGGCCGCCGCCCAAGGCTCGGGAATAATGGCGACATGGGCCGCCCCGGCCCCCAGTACCGCCTCGACCAAACGTTTGCGCTCCTTTTCCGAGGTGTCGGTAGGGGCGCAGGCCAGGGAGATCGGCTGCCGCAGCCAACGCCGGGAACGCCGCATCATGGGCCGCAACAGCTCAATGACATGCCTGACATCCACCACCACCCCGCCCCGCAACGGGGCGGAAACCAGACGGGAATTGAGATAGGCGACGTATTCGTCGCCGCCGGTCGCCCAGCAGTCCTTGACGTGATTAACCAGGGAAGGCTGCTCGGCATAGGTCGGCTCCCCGCAAGCGTATAGCCGGGTATTGGCCGTGCCCAGATCCAGGGCCACACAGGGGGAATCAACAATTTTATCAACCAGGGAAAACATGATAACCTCGCAAAAACCCCAAAGTATGGCGGGCGGGAACGTGTAAACAACGGGTTGCAAGACGTGGCCCGTCGGCGGCGCAGCCTTTTGCGGCGTCGACAAAACATGGCTCGCACCGTCGGCAAAGTTTTGAAAATTTGGTCACTTTTACCATGAAAAGCCGACGGGTGGCAATCATTTCCCGCCCCGGCCGCAACAAGGAAACTTGACAATCTCACAAAACCAGCAAAGCAGGCAGGCGGGAACGCGCAAACAGCAGGTTACAAGGCGTGGCCTGTCGGCGGCGCGGCTTTTTGCGACGTCGATAAACTTAATCCCGGCGGCAGCACCTTCAGCCAATGTTAGCGGTTGACAGCAGACCGCCCCCTCCTTAAAATGCTCCCTCGTTTGTCATCCAACACCAAGCATACGCGAGGAGCAGCCATGATCAACAAAGTGATTCTCATCGGCAACCTGGGCGCCGATCCCGAGTTGCGCTACACCCAGAGCGGCGACGCCGTCGCTACTTTCAACCTTGCCACCAGCGAAACCTGGAAAGGAGCGGATGGCAACAAGCAGGAGCAGACCGAATGGCACCGGATCGTGGCTTTCAAGCGACTGGCGGAGATCTGCGGCGAATACCTGGCCAAAGGCTCCAGAGTGTACATCGAAGGCCGGATCCAAACCCGCAAGTGGCAGGACAAGGACGGCAACGACCGCTACACCACCGAGATCGTGGCCCGGGAAATGAAAATGCTGACCCCCAAGGGCGGCGGGGGCGGCAACTACGGAAGCCAGGGCATGGACGAACCGCCTCTCCCCGAGCCCACCGGCAACATGGGGGATGACGTTCCCTTCTGAAATATGCCTGCTTCCGCCGACCGCCAGCGCCCGGTGATCCACTGCCGGGATCTCAGCTTCACCTGGCCCAAAGCGGCGGTCCCGACCATTACCCTGCCCCGCCTGGAGCTGGGCCCCGGCGAGCGCCTGTTTATCTCCGGCCCCAGCGGCAGCGGCAAGACCACCCTGCTGGGGCTGCTGGCCGGGGTCACCTTGCCGGAGCGGGGCAGTATCGAAATTCTGGGCACCGATCTCCGCAAGCTTTCCGGAGCGGCCCGGGACCGTTTCCGCGCCGACCATCTGGGTTATATTTTTCAGCTTTTCAACCTGCTGCCCTATCTGTCGGTGGTGGAGAATGTGTTGCTGCCCTGCCGCTTCTCCCGCCGCCGGCGGCAACAGGCCGGCGGCGGCCGGGGAGCGGGGCGGGCCGAGGCCCTGCGCCTGTTGGCCCATCTGGATCTGGACGACCCCCGGCTGCTGGCCCGGCCGGTGACCGAACTCAGCGTGGGTCAGCAGCAACGGGTGGCGGCAGCCCGGGCCCTGATCGGCGGCCCCGAGGTGGTGATCGCCGACGAACCCACCTCATCCCTGGACGCCGACCGCCGGGAATTTTTTCTTGAACTGCTCTTCCGGGAATGCCAACGCCAGCGGGCGGCCCTGGTCCTGGTCAGCCACGACCGGGCACTGGCCTCCCACTTCGACCGGCAATTAGAACTTAAAACAGGCTGAATCAATGCCCATTCTGCTGCTGGCCTGGAAAAGTTTACTCAACCGCCGCTTTACGGTACTGTTGACCATTTGCTCCATCGCCCTGGCCGTGGCCCTGCTGCTGGGGGTGGAGCGGCTGCGCCACGAGGCCCGGAACGGCTTTGCCGCCACCATCTCCGGCACCGACCTGATCGTCGGGGCCCGGACCGGGCCGGTCCAGTTGCTGCTCTACTCGGTGTTCCGACTGGGGGAGGCCACCAATAATATTTCCTGGCAGAGCTACCGCCATCTGGCCGAACACCCGCGGGTGGCCTGGACCGTTCCGCTTTCCCTGGGCGACTCCCACCGGGGCTTTGCGGTGCTGGGCACCAACCTGGATTATTTTCAATATTACCGCTACGCCGACGGCCGCCCCCTGCGCCTGGCCCAAGGCCAACTCTTTGACGATATTTTTGACGCAGTGCTGGGGGCCGAGGTGGCCCGCCGCCTCAACTACCGGCTGGGTGAACAGATTATCGTCGCCCACGGCGCCACCGACGTGGCCTTTGTCCGCCATGACAATCATCCCTTTACGGTGGTGGGCATTCTGGAACGGACCGGCACCCCGGTGGACCACAGCGTCCATATCTCCCTGGAGGGCTTTGAGGCCATCCACTTGGGCTGGGAAGCGGGAGTACCCCTGCCCGGCCGGGAGGCCAGCCCGGAACGAGCCCGGCAAAAGGAGCTGACCCCCCGGACCATCACCGCCTTTTTGGTGGGCCTGCAATCCCGGGCCGCCACCTTTCAGGTCCAGCGCTACATCAACCACTATCCCCGTGAGCCGCTGCTGGCCATTCTGCCGGGGGTGACCCTCCATCAGCTCTGGCGGGTGGTGGGGATGGCCGAGCAGGCCCTGCTGCTGATCTCCTGGCTGGTCTTGCTGGTGGGCCTGCTGGGGATGATCAGCGTCCAGTTGACCAACCTTGAGGGCCGGCGGCGGGAAATGGCGATCCTGCGAGCGGTGGGGGCCGGCCCCCGCCACGTGCTGCTGCTGATCGGCGGCGAGGCCCTGCTGCTGGCCCTGGTGGGAGCAGGATTGGGGGTGGGCCTTTTTTACGCCGCCTTGGCGCTGACCGCCCCCCTGCTGGAAAGCCGCTTCGGGCTGTTTATCGGCCTGGGCGGCCTGAGTTCGCGGGAAATGCTCTACCTGGGCATCGTGGTAGCCGCCGGGGCTCTCAGCGGCCTGATTCCGGCCCTGCGGGCCTATTGGCAGAGCCTGCATGCCGGCATCACCATCCGGCTGTAAACCTGCGGCAGCACCACATCTTTGGGCGATCGGCCCGGCTTACGTGCCTGGGGCACGCGGCGCCGGTCCGCTTGCCCAAATCTGCGGCACTGCTGCAGGTTTACCTTGATCTTATTGCAAACAATTTGAGAACTTGGATAGATGCGAAACTTTTTTGTCTCCTTTTTGGTTTTTTTAGTCTTGGCCGGGGTGGCGGCGGTGTTCTGGCCGTGGCTGGTGGGGCCCCGTTCCATTTTTGCGCCGGAACCGGTGGCGGAGCCCTACAGCTACAGCCCGCCGGTTTCTCCGCCCCATCAGTTTGCCCGCGACGGCAAAGCGGAACCGGCGGCGCCAGAAAGCCGGCCGGCCGCCGACCACGACGCCTCCGGCCACCGCAAGCTGGACTGGGAGGATCTGATCCCCCCCGACTGGCAGCCCGAGGCGCTCTTTGCCGACTATGATATCGATCTGCTGGATGACGATGACGACCTGGCCCTGGAACTGCTGGACAAGCTGATGGCGGTCTGGGCCGAGGCTCCGGTGGTGGAGGAGCTGGACGGCCAACTGGTCAAGCTGCCCGGCTTTGCGGTGACCCTGGATGCCGAACCGGGCAAGGTGGGGGAATTTCTGCTGGTTCCCTACTTCGGGGCCTGTATCCACGTCCCGCCGCCGCCGGCCAACCAGACCGTTTATGTGCTGGCCGCCGACCCGGAACAGCGTTTTACCCTCGATCTTTTCGACACGGTCTGGGTAATCGGCACCATGCGGGCCCAGCGTTTCAGCGGTGAACTGGCGGAGGCCGGCTACACCATTTACGCCGAACGGGTGGAACCCTACCAGGACGATTCCTCGGTTCTGATTCTGGAGTAAAGGTCGGTGGCCAACAAACCTTCCCCAGCAGCCGCCAGGCGGCGCCAAGCCCGCCATCCCGCCCGGATTCCCCATCTGGTTTACGCCGATGCCGCCGGGGAGATCAGGGATCTGCCCGACCTGCTGCTGGCCGGACGCAGCGGCCGCGACCTGCTGCTGCCCACCCCGGACCTGCTGATTCCCCTGCCGCCGGGCAGCGAGCTTTTCGTTCTGCCCGGCCGCCGACCGGTGGGCTTTGATCCCGTAAGCGGCGAGCCCCTGCTGCTGGCCGATGATCCCGAAAATCCCGGCCAGCCAGCCCAGGCGGTGGCCGCCTTCATGGCCCCGGCCCATACCGCCACCCTCTGGGCCGCCTTTGAAAAAGAAACGTCGGGGGCGGGCTCCAAAACAGGCCCCGAAACAACTTCGGGGTCAGACTTCAGTTTTACCGAGGCCCCGGTCCTGCCTCTTTTCGCCTACACGGCGGTGGGCTGGCTTGACGGCAAGTTCTGGGTCTGCGGCTGGCGCAGCGATCCCGACCGACGCCAGGAACCCTGCCGCTACCGACCGGCCGACATCGGCCGCAACACCCGGCGGCAATTGAAAAAACATCCCGACAACCGACTGCTGCAGCACCTGGGCAAATGCTGCCTGACTTACGGCTGTCCGGCGGCGGTCAACTATTTCATGGGCCAGTGGGAAGCGCCGCTGCCCTCTTCGCCGAGTTGCAACGCCCGCTGCCTGGGTTGCATTTCCCTCCAGCCCTCCGGCTGCTGCCCCTCCACCCAGGAGCGGATCAAATTTGTGCCCAGCCCGACGGAAATTGCCGAAATCGCCTGCGGCCATCTGGAAAAGACCGGCCATGTGGTCAGCTTCGGCCAGGGCTGCGAGGGTGAACCGTTGCTGGCCGCCGAAACCATCGCCGAGGCCATCCGCCTGATCCGCCGCCGCACCGGCCGCGGCCGGATCAACTGCAACACCAACGCCGGCCGCCCGGCGGCGGTGGCCGAGCTGATCCGGGCCGGGCTGGATTCCGTGCGAGTCAGCCTCAACAGCGCTCAGGAAATTTACCACCAGCGCTATTATCGGCCGCTGGATTTCAGCCTGGCCGAGGTCCGGGAGTCCATCCAGCGGCTGAAGGCGGCCGGCAAATTTGTCTCCCTGAATTATTTCGTGCTGCCGGGCTTCAGCGACGACCCGGAGGAGTTTGCCGCCCTCTGCCGACTGATCGATTCCTGCCGGCCCGATTTTATCCAGCTCCGCAATCTCAACATGGACCCGGACTGGTACCTGGACGCCCTGGACTTCCGGCCCAGCGGACCGGCCCTGGGCATTTTAGCCTGGCGGGACGCCCTGGCCCGGCGTTTTCCCCAACTGGGGATGGGCTACTTCAACCCTCCCCCCTCGGCTAACGGCCGCAACCAGCGATGAGCAAATCGGCGCCTGATAATAAACACCCGGAGAACGAACGAACCGAACGCCTGTTGCGGCTGGCGGCCACGGCTTCGGTGTGTTGCGCCGCTGTCCTGATCCTGGTCAAGCTGGCGGCCTGGTATCTGACCGGAGCCGCCAGCCTGCTGGCCTCGCTGGTGGACTCCCTGATGGACCTGGCCGCCTCCGGCATCAACTTCATGGCCATCCGCTACGCCCTCAAGGGGGCCGACCGGGAACACCGCTTCGGTCACGGCAAGGCCGAATCCCTGGCCGGGCTGGCCCAGGCTTCTTTTATAGCCGGCAGCGCCGTCTTTTTGATTTTCTATACCGCCAACCGACTACTCAACCCCCGACCTTTGGACAACCTCGACGCCGGCCTGGCGGTGATGATCTTCGCCCTGCTGCTGACCACCGCCCTGGTGGCCTTGCAACGCCACGTCATCCGCCAAACCGGCTCGGTGGCCATCAAGGCCGATTCCCTCCATTACGTCACCGATATTCTGGCCAGCCTGGTCACCATCGCCGCCCTCTTCCTCAGCCGGGCCGGCCTGCTCTGGGCCGATCCCCTGCTGGCCCTGGTCATTGCCCTTTATATCCTTTACAGTGCCGGCCGCATCGTGCAGGAGGCAGTGGGGCACCTGATGGACCGGGAGCTGGACGAGGCGGTCAAGCGCCAGATTCGGGCAATCGCCCTGGCCGAGCCCCGGGTGCTGGGGGTCCACGATCTCCGCACCCGACAGGCGGGGAGAACCATGATCATTCAATTTCATCTGGATCTGGCGGCCCACTTGCCCCTGTTCGAGGCCCACGCCGTCAGCGCCCGAACCATCCGCCGGTTGGCCCAAAAATTCCCCGGAGCCGACATCACCGTTCACCAGGATCCGGTCAACTCCTGCTCCCACCTTTTGCCGGGCCGGCAATAAACCGGGCAACATCGTTTTTTTCTGAATGGACGTTCAGGTCGCCCTAAATATCCGGAAGCCCAAGGCCCATGCGCAAAAAATGTTCCCCGCTCCCTGAAAATTTACTGCATGTTTACGACATATTTACAATGAAACCGGCTAGAGTGGCCTATAAATGGGAATTACTATCATAGAATAATCATTCTTTAATAGTCAGCGCCTGTTAAGGCAAAAAAAAGGGGGTGATCGGCTACCCGGAAAATCTGTAAGCCAGTTGTTAAGGCAAGAAACTCGAAGAAAAACGAATGAAGGAGCAAGAGGAGAAAAAAAATGATCAATAAGCACAAGTCTTTGCTGGGAGCGGCTGTAGCCTTCGCCGTGGTCGGCGGTCTGAGCCTGTTCGGTGCCACCGGCGCCCAGGCGGCTACCCAGCCGGTGGAAGTCAACACCTGCTACCAGTGCCACGGCGACATCAAGGGTTTTCATCAGCGCGGCAAACACGCGGCCATCAACTGCGCCCACTGCCACACCGACACCGCCGCCCATCTGCGCAGCCCCATGAACAAGCCGGTGACCTCCGTTGACCAGCGCACCTGCGGTCAGTGTCACGCCGAGCAGTTCAACTCCATGCTGAAGGTCAACTGGGACAAGCATCCCAAGGAAGAAAAGGCCACCCCCACCGGCCGGACCGCCATGTACGACAAGCTGATGAAGCCCCACGGCTTCACCCGGGAGCACGCCGAGCCCCGCAGTCACGTCTTCATGCTGATCGACCACCTGCTGGTTGACCGCGCTTACGGCGGCCGCTTCAAGCTCAAAAGCTGGGAGCTGATCGGCGATGGCGCCGCAGCCCAGCGTGGCGCCTGGGAAGTACTCTATGACATTCATCCCGAGCACAACGAGCACCGGCCCTTCATGAAGGCCAGCGCCGCTGCCGCCAACCCGGTATGTATGTTCTGCAAATCCCAGGACAACATCCTCAACTGGGCCTACATGGGCGACCCCCATCCCAAGGCCAAGTGGGACCGGACCTCCAACGTGGTTGATTTCGCCCGCAGCCTGAACCACGCCCTGAACTGCTTCACCTGCCACGATCCCCACTCCACCGAGCCCCGGATCACCCGTGACGCGCAGATTGAGGCTATTGTTGACCGCGGCGAGGGGACCTACCCCTACGACAAGCAGAAGAGCCGCGAAATCACTGTAAACAAGGTTGAGTTCCGCGACGGCTACCGGGCCATCGGCCTGCTCAACAAGCCGGACTCCAACCTGATGTGCGGTCAGTGTCACGTTGAATACAACTGTAACCCCGGCATCGAAGCCGATTCCCGCAAGCCGGTGACCATGACCGACCGCCGCACCAACCTCTTCCAGTGGTCCAACGTTTGGGATTACGGCCGCCGGATGCTCGACCCCAAAGACTTCAACTTTGTTGACTTCGTTAACGCCTCCACCGGCGCCGACATGCTGAAGATCCAGCATCCGGAACTGGAAGTTTTCTGGGGCTCCAAGATGGAGCGGGCCGGGGTCGAGTGTAAAGACTGCCATATGCCGAAGATGGTATCCAAGGCCGGCGTCAAGTACACCTCGCACTTCCAGACCAGCCCCAAGAACCACGGTTGGGACAACACCTGTCTGAGGTGCCACACCGACTGGACCGTGGAACGGGCTGAGTATACCGTTCACGCCATCAAGAACTACATCCGCGGCAAGATCAACAAGGCCGAGTTCTGGCTGGGCGAGTTGATCGACACCTTCACCCGCGCCATGGATCTGGGTGTACCCGAGAGCGTGCTGGCCGAAGCCCGCAAGCATCACACCGAAGCCCATTATCACTGGGAATGGTGGGTAGCCGAGAACTCCGACGGTTTCCACAACCCGGAACAGGCTCGCGAGTCCCTGGCTCACTCCATTACCGAGTCTCAGAAGGGCATCGCCATTCTGAACAAGGGTATCGAGGAGCGCCGGGCAGCAATTGCTCGCCGGGTACGCTAAGCAGCAAGCAGTACGCAGGTAGTTATTGTTAAACAAGCAAAAGGCGGGATGAGAATTCATCCCGCCTTTTGCTTATTTTTTGCATACAGGTTATATAGAGCCTCTTTGGCTTGCCGGCAGGCTCCGTTGTGGCTTAACCCGGTGAACGTTCAGGTTTAGCAAAACGAGGAATTGACTGATTATGAAAAGATTTATCGCTGTACTGTTTGTACTGACCCTGATCGCCGCCTGCGGTCAGGAGCAAAAGGAAGTGATGATCGGCGCCGATGCCGGCCCGGCCCCTGCCGAAGGCTATATCGTCCAGGTGGGTGAGACTTACATCACCGAGCAGGATATGGAACGCGAACTGGCCGGAATGCCGGAAAGCCGGCGGATGATGTACGCCGCCCCCGGCGGTGAAAGCCGCCTGCTGGACGAAATGATCAAGCGGGAGATGTTTCGCCAGGAGGCGGTACGCGTCGGCATGGACCAAAGCGAAGAGTACCGCAGCCGGGTGGAATACCTCAGCCGGCTGGCCCTGGTTGAAATGTTTCTCGAAGAGAAAATTCAGGGTCAGGTCACGGTCAGCGACCGCGAGGTCCGGGCTTATAACGATGAGAATAAAGACAATGAGTTCACCAACCCCATCAGCGGTGAAACCTCCCCCTTCGAGCAGGTTCGTGACAGCGTGCGCCGCCTGTTGATCTTGGAAAAGCAGCGGGAAGTTTTTGAAAACTACATGGCAGAACTGATGGACCGCTATGTGGTGAAGGCCGCTCAAGAACAAGCAGTCATTGAAATGCCGGCTCCCGGGATGGAAGATGTCCTGGAAGCTATGGAAAAAGCCGCCGAGGAAGTGGTGGAAAGCGTTCCGGCCCAGCCGGAACGGCCCAGCATCGGCGGCTACGGCAATTAATAGACGCCAACCCTGGAGCCTGCATCAGGGTTAAATAAAGAGGGCATAGCAAAATCAAAACGCCGTCCCCGGTTCGCGGGAGACGGCGTTTTTTCTTGGGTCAAAGTTGATAATCTCGCAAAACCAGAAATTTAATTCTTGTTGAAACTCAGGCCGGCGGCCCCCTCCGGGCGATCCACCAGGATGGTATCGCCCTCGGTGAAGGTCCCTTCCAGAATCTTCATGGCCAGGGCGTCCTGAATATGGCGCTGGATCGCCCGTTTCAGCGGTCGGGCCCCGTAACTCGGGTCGTAACCCACCTCAATGAGAAAGGCCTTGGCCGCCGGGCTCAACTCGATCCGGTAATGCTGTTCGGCCAACCGCCGGGTCAGCAATCCCACCTGGATATCGACGATCCTGCCCAAATCCTCGCGGCTCAAGGCGTGGAAGACAATGATCTCGTCGATCCGGTTGAGGAACTCGGGCCGGAACTGGGCGTGGAGGATCTCGTCGATCCGGGCCTTGATCTCCTCTCGCCGCTCCTCCCCCAGCTCCATGATCAACTGGCTGCCCAGGTTGGAGGTCATGATCAGGATGGTATTCTTGAAATCCACCGTCCGCCCCTGACCGTCGGTCATCCGGCCGTCGTCGAGAATCTGGAGCAGGACGTTGAAGACATCGGGGTGGGCCTTTTCGATTTCATCGAACAGAATCACCGAGTAGGGCCGGCGCCGTACCGCCTCGGTGAGATAGCCGCCCTCCTCGTAGCCAACATAGCCGGGAGGGGCGCCGATCAGCCGGGCCACCGAATGCTTTTCCATAAACTCGGACATATCCAGCCGGATCATCGCCTTTTCGGTATCGAAGAGAAAGGCGGCCAGGCTGCGGGCCAGCTCGGTCTTGCCCACCCCGGTGGGGCCCAGGAAGATAAATGAGCCCAGGGGCCGGTTGGGGTCCTGGAGCCCGGCCCGAGCCCGGCGCACCGCGTTGGCGATGGCGGTGATGGCCTCCTCCTGGCCCACCACCCGCCGGGCCAGCTCGCGGTCGGCGGCCACCAGCTTTTCCTTTTCCCCTTCCAGCAGCCGGTCCACCGGGATTCCGGTCCACTTGGCCACCACGGCGGCGATATCCTCTTCGCCCACCTCCTCCTTGAGCATCCTGCGATCCTGCTGGATGGTATTCAGCCGCTCATTTTTGGCGGCCAGTTCCTTTTCCAGCTCGACAATCCGGCCGTAGCGGATTTCCGCCACCCGGCTCAAGTCCCCCTGGCGCTCGGCCTGCTGCTCCTCCACCCGGGCCTCGTCGATTTTGGCCTTGATGGCCCGCAGCTCCTGGATGATTTCCTTTTCCAGGTTCCAATGGCCCTTCATGGCGTTCAAGGACTCGTTGCAGTCGGCCAGCTCGGCCTCCACCTTGCCCAGGCGCTCCCGGGAAGACTTGTCGCTCTCCTTCTTGAGGGCCTCCCGCTCGATCTCCAGCATGATCTTCTTGCGCTCCACCACGTCGATTTCGGTGGGCATGGAGTCAATCTCAATCCGCAGCCGGGAGGCCGCTTCGTCAATCAGGTCGATGGCCTTGTCGGGGAGAAAACGGTCGGTGATGTAGCGGTTGGAGAGGGTGGCGGCGGCCACGGTGGCGGCGTCCTGAATCCGCACCCCGTGATGAACCTCATACTTCTCCTTGATCCCCCGCAGAATGGCGATGGTGTCCTCGATGCTGGGCTCCTGGACCAGCACCTGCTGAAAACGGCGCTCCAAGGCGGCATCCTTCTCGATATACTTGCGGTACTCGTTGAGGGTGGTGGCCCCCACGCAGTGCAACTCACCGCGAGCCAGAGCCGGCTTGAGCATATTGGAAGCGTCCATGGAGCCTTCGGCGGCCCCGGCCCCCACCAGGGTATGGATTTCGTCAATGAAGAGGATAATCTCGCCCTGGCGCTTCTGGACCTCCTTCAAGACCGCCTTGAGCCGATCCTCGAACTCGCCCCGGTACTTGGCTCCGGCCACCAGGGCCCCAAGGTCCAAGGCGATCACCTGCTTGTTGCGCAGGGTATCGGGGATATCGCCGTTGACGATCCGCTGGGCCAGCCCCTCGACAATGGCGGTCTTGCCCACCCCCGGCTCGCCGATCAGCACCGGATTGTTCTTGGTGCGCCGGGAAAGCACCTGGATCACCCGCCGCACCTCGTCGTCGCGGCCGATCACCGGGTCAAGCTTGCCCTGGCGGGCCACGTCGGTGAGGTTGCGGGCGTATTTTTCCAAGGCCTGGTACTTGTTTTCCGGATTTGGATCGGTGACCCGCTGGCAGCCCCGCACCTCCACCAGGGCCTTGAGGAAAGCGTCCCGGTTGACCCCGTTTTTGATCAGCAGCTTGGCGGCGGCGGCATCCTTGTCGTCCAGCAGGGCCAGCACCAGGTGTTCCTGGCTGACATACTCATCCTGCATTTCCGCCGCCACCTTGAAGGCCCGATCCAAAAGACGCTGGAAGGAAGGCGAGGCATAAAGCTGGCCGGCTCCGGCCCCGCTGACCCTGGGCAAACGCTCCAGTCCGGCAGCCGCCTCGGTCAGCAACTGTTCACGGCTGACCCCCATCTTCTGCAACACCGGGGCGATCACCCCGTCGGCCTGATCCAGCAGCACCTTGAGCAAATGCTCGGGCTGCAGCTCCTGGTGCTGCAGTTCGCGGGCCAGGCTCTGGGCCTCCTGCACCGCCTCCTGCGACTTCATGGTAAATTTGTCAAACTTCATCTGCTGGTTCTCCTGTGCAAAGTAAACGCGCCACTCATGGCGCCAACTGATTGCACAAAACTGTAAGAACGCCCCCGCCGGCTGTCAAGCCGACTACTAAGTAAGGAGGGAGGCCGGCCGGGTTATTCGGGAGAGTAACCCTGGCCGGCCCGCATGAGGAAGGAAGTGGGGTGGGATTGGGTGAGGAGGTTGGGATAGGAGATCGTACTGCTTTAGGAGATCCTTTTTTTATTTAATTATTGCGCTGTAACCGTTCAGCAGCGCTGCTGGGCGGTTACTGGTCATTTTTATTGAGGCAGACCCAACAACAGCCCACCGATTTGGCTCGATAGAGGGCCTCGTCGGCCCGTTGCATCCATTCTTCCCGGGTCAGCCCCGGAGTCCAGGGGGAGATACCGATGCTGATCCCCAACTGGTCGTTATGGGCTCCCTCGCCGAAGCGGAGGGCGGCAATGGCCCGGCAGATCCGGTGCGCCAGAATTTTGGCGGCCCGGGCGTCGCTGTCCGGCAGCACCAGCAAAAATTCGTCGCCCCCCATCCGCACCAGCAGGTCGCTGGTCCGCACCATGGCGGTGAGGGTGGCGGCCACCCGGCAAAGGGCCCGGTCACCTTCGGCGTGGCCGTGGGTATCGTTGAGCTGTTTGAAACGGTCCAAATCCATGCTGAGCAGAGTCAGGGGGTGGCGATAGCGGCGGGCGCTTTCCAGCAGGGCGCCGATCCGCTCGTCAAAAACCCGGCGATTGGCCAGCCCGGTGAGAAAATCACGCCGGGCCTGCTCGAAAAGATCTTCATATTCCAGGGCCCGCTGCAGGGGCTCCACCATGATTTCCATGGTGCGGGCCAGCAGCTCAACCCCGTCGCCGTCGATGCCCATGCCCCGGCGCAGGATCAGCAGCAGACCACTGTCGGCGGCCAGCTCCAAGCCCCAGCGGCAGCCGAAAAAGTCGCCTTCCCAGCGGCAGGGGCTGTCGGGAGCGGGGATTCCTTCGTCCAACAAGTTGCGGGCGGCCCGAATAATTCCGCGCCGGATCGGCCCGTGGGAAGAACAGAGAATATGTTCGTGGGTATGGGCGGCATTGCGAAAAGCCACCAGATCGTGCTCCAACTGCGGCATCAGCCAAACCGAATAAGCCTCCAGCATCCCGGCCAGATCGGTGGCTCCGGCCAGCCGGGCCTGGAGCTTGTTGACCATGGCCAGCCAGGCGGTCTGGCGGCGGTAGTGATCCAGCTCAACCAACAGGCTGCTGACATTGGCCCCGGCATCGGCACTCGACTGAACTGCGAGCTCCTGAACCTGGCTATGATTGATGGCGACTGCGGCATTCATGACGACACTCCCCGGTTGGGTGGATATTTTTTCCTTGCCCGGAGACTATGCTAATTGTGTGCCAACACCGCAAAAAATATCACCAGCCGCCGACAACCCAACGGCCAGCCAGTAGCCGAAGCACAAAACAACAAAGAGATATCCTAAACACAGCCAACCACCATCGCTGGCAACGCTTACAGACAAAACTGCCCAAGGGGGTCGGAGAAGGTGGGAAAAAGAGGAAAACGATGGGCAAAAGGGAAACTTTGGCGGCGCGAAATTAAGGCAGGCGGGCAAATATTGCCGCCCAAAAGTGCGGCGCTGCTGGGCGCTTACGGAGTTCAGTCGCGGGGAGCGTCCAGTTCCAGGATATTTACTTCATCAACCCGGCGGCCGGCAAGGCTCAGGGAGATCAGAATCCCGATGGCCACCCCCACCAGCAGGGTGATGGCCAACAGGGCGGCCCGGGGCATGGTCACGCTGACAAAGAGCAGTTGCACCGTCACCGGCTCCACGTTCTGGGCAATCACCACAATGGCCAGAACGGCCAGGGCCAGGGCGGCCACCAGCTTCAGTTTAACCCGGTTAATCAGCTTCATGGCAACCGTTCCTTATTGAAAAATGGCAAAATCAATCATTGGTTGTGGCCGGGGGGCGGGCTGACTTTGGCGCTGTCCCGGAAACATCAATAGCGCAGGCCGGCGCGCTGCCGCACCAGATCCAGGGTGACCGCCGCCTTGACCCGGGCCTTGTCGCCGCCCCGGCGGAGGATTTCCCTCACCTGGCCGGGATCGGCCAGCAGTTCGGCCCGGCGCTCGCGGGGCTTGCGGAAATATTCCCACAAAATATCCACCAACTCCAGCTTAATTTTGCCGTACATGGCCCCGCCGTTGAGGTAGAGGTCGCGGACCTCGGCCAGGCGCTCGGTGGGGGCGAACAGTTTATAAATATTGTAGAGGTTGCACTTATCCGGATCTTTGGGCTGCTCCACCGGGGTGGAGTCGGTGACGATGGCCATCACCCTTTTTTTCAGCTCCTTGGCCTCCAGGAAAATGGGGATGGTGTTGTCGTAGGATTTGGACATCTTCTGGCCGTCCAGGCCGGGAATGGTGGCCAGGTCGGTATCAATCACCGGCTCGGGCAGCACGAAGGTCTCGCCGAAGGTATGGTTGAACTTGATGGCGATATCCCTTGCCACCTCCAGGTGCTGCTTCTGATCCTTGCCCACCGGCACCCGCTGGGCCTGGTAGAGCAGGATATCGGCGGCCATCAGCACCGGATAGGCAAAGAGGCCGTGGCTGGCGGCGATTCCCTTGGCGGTTTTATCCTTGTAGGAGTGGCAGCGTTCCAGCAGGCCCATGGGGGTGATGCAGGAGAGGACCCAGGTCAGTTCGGTAACCTCGGGCACATCGGACTGCACCCAGAAGATGCAGCGCTCCGGGTCCAGGCCCAGGGCCAGAAAGTCCGTCGCCGCCTCCAGGGTGCCGGTGGCCAGGCGTTGGGCCTCCTGCACCGAGGTAAGGGCATGGAGGTCAACAATAAAGGCGTACAGCTCGTTATCGGCCATGCTGGCGATCATCGGCCGCATCATTCCGAAATAGTTGCCGATATGCAGTTGGCCCGAAGGTTGAATGCCGGACAGGATACGCATCTCAACTCCTTGCAAAAGTAAAATAAGGGACTTGCTAAACGGATACGTTACATAAAAAAAAACGGGGGCGCAGGCAATACCTTTTCTGCGCCCCCGTCAAGAGGAGGTTTGGTTAAATATATCGGCGGGAGGTTACTTTACTTCCTCGTAGTCGGCATCCACCACGTCGTCGTCCTTGCCGCCGCCGGGTTGGCCGCCGCCCTCGCCGCCGCCGGCCTCCGGACCACCGGGGCCGCCGCCGGGCTGGCCGCCGGGCTGGCCGCCGCTCTGGGAATACATCATCTCGGCCAGCTTATGGGAAGCCTGGGTCAGGGACTCGATCCCCTTCTTGATGGCTTCCACATCTTCACCTTCCATCAGCCTGCGCAGGGCGGCGATCTCGCCTTCCACCTTGCCCTTGGTCTCGGCATCCACCTTGTCGCCCAGATCCTTGAGGCTCTTCTCGGTGGCGTAGATCATGGAGTCGGCCTGATTGCGGGCCTCCACCAGGGCCTTGCGCTTGCGATCCTCCTCGGCGTGGGCGTCGGCGTCCTTTTTCATCCGCTCGATCTCATCCTGGGAAAGCCCGCTGGAGGCCTGAATCTTGATGGACTGCTCCTTGCCGGTGCCCAAGTCCTTGGCTGAAACGTGGAGGATCCCGTTGGCGTCCAGGTCGAAGGTTACCTCGACCTGGGGCACCCCGCGGGGGGCCGGGGGAATATCGGCCAGGTCGAAACGGCCGATGGTCTTGTTGTAGGAAGCCATCTCCCGTTCGCCCTGGAGCACGTGGATCGAAACCGCCGGCTGATTGTCGGCCGCCGTAGAGAACACCTGGCTCTTTTTGGTGGGGATGGTGGTATTTTTTTCGATCAGCTTGGTCATCACCCCGCCCAGGGTCTCAATGCCCAGGGACAGCGGGGTCACATCCAGCAGCAGCACGTCTTTGACGTCGCCCTTCAAGACCCCGCCCTGGATGGCGGCGCCGATGGCCACCACCTCGTCGGGGTTGACCCCCTTGTGGGGTTCCTTGCCGAAAATTTCCTTCACCTGCTGCTGAACCCGCGGCATCCGGGTCATGCCGCCCACCAGGATAACCTCGTCGATATCGGAGGGGTTGAGGCCCGCGTCCTTCAGGGCGGTGCGGCAGGGGCCGACGGTGCGCTCGATCAGGTCTGCCACCAGGCTTTCCAACTTGGCCCGGCTCAACTTGATGTTGAGATGCTTGGGGCCGGAGGCGTCGGCGGTGATAAAGGGCAGGTTGATATCGGTCTCCATGGTGGTGGAGAGTTCCTTCTTGGCCTTCTCCCCCTCCTCCTTGAGCCGCTGGAGGGCCATCTTGTCCTGGCGGAGGTCGATTCCCTGCTCCCGCTTGAACTCGTCGGCCAGCCAGTTGACGATCCGCATATCGAAATCTTCGCCGCCCAGGAAGGTGTCGCCGTTGGTGGACTTGACCTCGAAGACCCCGTCGCCGATCTCCAGGATCGAGACGTCGAAGGTGCCGCCGCCCAGGTCGAAGACCGCGATCTTCTCCTCGCTCTTCTTATCCAGGCCGTAGGCCAGGGAGGCGGCGGTGGGCTCGTTGATGATCCGCTGGACGTTGAGCCCGGCGATCTTGCCGGCGTCCTTGGTGGCCTGGCGCTGGGAATCGTTGAAGTAGGCCGGCACGGTGATCACCGCATCGGTCACTTTCTCGCCCAGGTATTCTTCGGCGGTCTGCTTCATCTTGGTCAGCACCATGGCGGCGATCTCGGCCGGGGCGTAAACCTTGCCGTCCACCTCGACGGCGGCGTCGCCGTCCTTGCCTTCAACAATTTTGAAGGGGCTGATCTCAATGCTCTTCTTCACCTCGGCATCGCCGAACTTGCGACCGATCAGACGTTTGATGGCATGCAGGGTCCGGGTGGGGTTGGTCACCGCCTGGCGCTTGGCCACCTGGCCCACCAGCCGCTCGCCGGCATCGTTGAAGGCCACCACCGAGGGGGTGGTCCGGTTACCTTCGGCGTTGGTGAGCACCTTGGGCTCGCCGCCCTCCATGATCGCCACGCAGGAGTTGGTGGTGCCAAGGTCAATTCCGATTATCTTACCCATGATCAAATCTCCTTAAAAATTCAGTTTGCGCCGCTGGAAACCACGACCTTGGCGGCCCGCAGCAGTCTGTCCTTATACATGTAGCCTTTCTGATACTCGTTGAGGATGGTGTTGGCCGGTGCCTCGGGGCTGGCCTCCATGGCCAGGGCCTCGTGGAAGTTGGGATCGAAGGGCTCGCCCTTGCCGGCCAGGGGAGTGAGGCCGAATTTTTCCAGGGTGGTCCGCAGACCGTTGTACGTCATCTCGACTCCGGCCAGCAGGGCGGAGGCATCGTTGGTTTCCCGGCCCTGCTCGATGGCCCGCTCCAGGTTGTCCAGGGCGGGCAGCAGCTCCTTGAGCAGGTTTTCCTCGGCATACTTGAGGTCGCTCTCCCGCTCCCGCTGCATCCGTTTCTTGAAATTTTCAAACTCGGCGGCCACCCGCAGCATCCGGTCTTCCAGGTCCCGGGCTTCCTCCCGGGCCTCGCCGACCTGACGCAGGAGATCATCGCTACCCCCATCGCCCCCGTTGCCATCGTTGCCATCGGCGGCGGTATGCTCCAGATCCCGCCGGAACTCATCGGCCGGTTCTCCACCCTCATCCCGGCGCCGGTTCGCTTGCTGCTCAGTGCTGCTACCCACGTCATCCTCCTTAAAAATCTGAAGAAAATGCCGGACGCCCCTGAAGTAAGGAACGCTGGCTCGGGGGGAACAGTAAGTACGCCCCCGGAGCTTGTCAAGGCCGGGGAAAGCCAAGGTCGGCAAAATTATCGGCGTCGCAAAAGGCCGCGCCGCCAACTGGTCGCGCTTTGCAAACTGTTGTTTGCGCGTTACCATCCGCCGGGCTCGGTGCTTTTTTGCAGGGCCGGCAAAATTGACAATTTGTTTTTTTAGGCGTAGAGTTGACAACCTCTGAAGTCGGGCGGAAATCGGGCGACCGTTGCACGGTTTTCATCAATCATTACAGGCACGGGAGTAAAAGAAAATGCTCAAGCTGATTATCGGCCCCTTGCTAATCCTGGGCCTCTTGGGCGGGATCTGGCTTAACCCAGCCACCGTTGCCGCCATGGAACCCCTGCCCAAATTGCGGGCCGGCACTCCGCCCCATTCGGTGGTGGGCAATATCATGGGTGCCAACCGCCAGTTGCTGCAGGGCGTCAGTGCCACCGCCACCGGCCGGGAACTAAGCGAAGCTCCCCATCTGATCTGGCTGGCGGACCCCGACCATAGGGTGGGCCCCGAGTTGGTTTGGAGCGGGCAGGCCGGCGGCATCTACACGGTGCGCAACCTGGGCCACCAGGTGGAACTGGCCCCCGGCGCCCTGGACTTCGGGATTCGCCAACTCTTCAGCCCCATCCTGCTGATCACCGGCCATAACGACAGCGAAACCATCCGGATTTTCCAGGAAGGCTACCAGCACCTGGGCGAGGCCATTCGCCGGGAACTCAACCACCTCCACCCGGCCCTGGGCGGATCGACCCCGGCCGCCAAAGAGGCGCAGTCCCCCGAAGCCCTGGCCCGCCAACATCTGCGGGCGGTGGAGGCCAACATCGACTATCAGGTGGCCCGAGCCCTGGAACGTTACGGCGACCGGGTGAGCAGCGGCCGGCTGGTGGTGGTGGGCGGCCTGATCGACCTGGCCAACCAGCATCGCACCGGACCGGGCCGACTCTTCCTGATCAACATCAACGGCGAAACCGACCCCGCCCGCCTGAAAAACTCCCCCCATCTGGTCCGCCTGACCCCGGAAATGCGCAATTACGTGGGCCGCCGTCCGGCAGCAGGCAACTGATTGCCGTAATCAACCTGTCTCCCGCCCCGACAACGGGAAAAGTGCCGGCCAAGCTTCCGCACGCCGGCCCCGTTGCGCAAGCACTAACCAAGAGTTTTCTCCTTGACAAGGCAAGAAAATCAGGATTTTTTCTGCGATTTATTCTGTGGCACATCGTCATAGCTGACGACAACGGAACAACGGAATCACCCCATGGCCGATCTCAAGCTCTCCCCGCCCCCAGCGACCCGGCCGGTTGTTTGCCGGGCGGCAACCACGCTGCCGCTGCTGATGCTGTTAGTCGCGCTGTTGCTGCCAATCCGCGCAGCCGCCCACTCCCACGATATTTTGAAGATCAGCGGCTGCTCGGTCAGTCGGGCCGGTTACCTGGAGCAGTTGACCACCGCCTTCAGCGAGGCCACCGGCATCCGGGTGCTGCTCAAGGGCGGCGGCTCCATGGCCGGCCTGCTGACCTTGGAGGCCGGGGCCGGAGACCTGGCCGCCAGTTGCCTGCCCCCCGGCGCCGGGGAGATTCCCGCCGGAGCCCGGCTGGTGCCGGTGGCCGGCGACGCCCTGGTCTTTATCGTGGCCCGCAACAACCACCTCGACAACCTCCCCCTGGAGCAGGTCCGTGATATCTTTCTGGGGCGAATCGCCAACTGGCGGCAACTTGGCGGCCCGGAGCAACCGCTGCGGCTCTATCTGACCCACTCCAGCCAGGGCACCCAGGGCGTACCCTACACCCTCCAACAGCAACTCCTGGCCGGACGCCCCATCACCGTCAAGCCGGAAATCTTTATTCCCCGCCCCTCCATCGGCCTGGTCGAGGAGAGCGTGGCCAGGGACGTACTGGGAATCAGCGTCGGCGGTTTCACCTCAGCCCGCATAAAAGATGATTTGAAAATGCTGGCGGTGGACGGAGTCACGGCCAGGCGGGAAAATATCATCACCGGCGCTTATCCGGAACAACTGCGGCGCTACCTTTACCTGGCCCTGCCGCCAGACCCCTCCCCGGCGGCGGAACGGTTTCTGGACTTCGTCCTTTCCGGGCGGGGGCAGGAGTTGCTGGCGGAGATAGGCGCCATTCCCCTGGCGGCCTTTGGCCCGGTGCCGGAAGCGCGGCAGTTGACAATCGGTGACTAATTGACCTTCCCATGGCCCGCTCTGATCACAGCCTGACCTTCCGCATCGTACTGATTGTCGTCCTGACCGTCGCCCTGACGGGGGCGATCGGCGCCTTTTTTCTCACCGCTCACCTGACCCGCGATCAACACCGGCACTTCAGCGAGAGGGGGCAAACCCTGAGCCTGCTGCTCGCCCGCCTGGTGGCCGAGGGGATCGCCGAGGAACGGCTGGATCTGATCAACCGGGCCTCCTACATCATGGAAGAAAGGGATGTCATCCGGGTCAGCGTTTATACCGAATTCTGGGACCGGATTGAAACCTACCCGCCCGCCGAGATCCGCCTGCCGACCGACCCGCGACCGCCCCATGTCGCAGCCGCCGCCCGCTTTTTCGCGGAAGACCCCGCAGCCTCTTTTTTCAACCTGGCCGACCCCAACGAACCGATCCATCGCTTCCTGGCGCGAGTAAACTACCAACCCTTCAGTGACGGCCCGATCATGGCCGCCGGCTTCGTCTCACTGCATTTCAGCACCGCCGGGCTGGACCACGATCGAGCGGAAATGCTGCACCTGCACTTGGCCCAAGCCCTGCTCTACGCTCTGGTGATTATCACCCTGCTGGTGGCGTTGCTTCACCAGCAGGTGATCGCCCCCCTGCGCCGGCTGCACGGGACGATGAGCCGCTTCGCCCAAGGCACCTTGCCGGAACGGCTGCCGCCGCTGCCGGCCCACGAAATCGGCGAGCTGGGCCACCGTTTTCTGGAGATGGCCCGGACGGTGGACGAGAAAAAAGTTTTCCTGGACGCCATCCTCAAAAGCGCCCCCTACGGCATTGTGGCCACCGATCAGGATTTGCGCGTCACTTACGTCAACCCCGCCATCACGGCCATTTTCGGCTTGCCTGCCGACCAAGCCCTGGGCCGGCGGGTGGATGAGGTTCATCTCCGGCACCGGGTGGACCGGCAACGCCTGGACGACACCCTGGCAATAGTGCGGCAGAATGGCTCCCACGCCTTCCAACTGCAATGGCCCCATGGTGACGACGGCCGCCCCCGCCAACTGGAAGCCACCGTACTGGCCGTCACCGACACCCATGGTACCCGGCGGGGCTACATGCTGATGCTCAACGACATCACCCGCCGGATTCGCTTCCAGGAGGCGCTGCAACGCTCCAATCAGGAGTTGGAGCAGTTCGCCTATGTGGCCTCCCACGACTTGCAGGAGCCCCTGCGGGTGATCACCGGCTTTGTCCAACTGCTGGAGAAAAAGCAGGCCGAGCGACTGGACGAAAAAGGCTGCGAATACATGCGCCACATCGTGGATGCCGCCGAGCGGATGAAAGGTCTGATCAACGATCTGCTGGCCTACTCCCGCCTCAGCACCCGCGCCCAGCCGCCGGTGGCCCACGACCTCAACGAGTCGCTGGCGCTGGCGCAAGCCAATATCGCCCTGCTGATTGAGGAACAGGGGGTGGAAATCAAGAGCCGGCCGCTGCCCACCGTGCTGGCGGAACCGGGCCAGATGACTCAGCTTTGGCAAAATTTACTGACCAACGCCATCCGCTACCGCCATCCCCAACGGCCGCCGCGGATCATGATCAGCGCCGAACGCCGACGCGGAAAGTGGCGAATGGTCGTGGCCGACAACGGGATCGGGATCAAGCCGCAATATTTCGAGCGAATCTTCAAAATATTTCAGCGGCTGCACAGCCGCGAAGAGTATCCCGGCACCGGCATCGGCCTGGCGCTTTGCCGGAAGATTGTCGAACGTCACCGTGGCCGGATCTGGGTGGAGTCGGCCGGGGAAGGCATGGGCAGCGCCTTTTACTTCACCCTGCCGGAGCTTTCGGCAGCGCCGACAGGTCCGGACGACCCCCAACATCCCTGAAGCAAAAAGTTGGGTAACCGTTCAACCAACGGGTTTGTGCCCCTGGCGAACGGTTACAAAGTTGGCGAAAATTGACGGAACTGTTCAACGGTTATTTCAGGAGAGCATGATGCAGTTGTTATTGGTGGAAGACAACCCGGCCGATGCGGCCCTGATTCGAGAGATGCTGGCCGACTTGCCGGGTGGGAAAGTAAACGGCGTCACCGAGACGCGCCGGCTGGACGAGGCACGGGCATTTTTGCAAAAGGAGACCTGCTGCGATCTGGTGCTGCTGGATCTGGGCCTGCCGGACAGCCAGGGCCTGGAAACCTTGAACGAGTTGCTCAAGGCCCGCGCCGATGTGCCGGTGGTGGTGCTCACCGGGTTGGACGACCGGGAGACGGCCCTGGCCGCCATCCGCGACGGTGCCCAGGATTACCTGGTCAAGGGGATGATCGACCCCCAATTACTGGAACGCACCCTCTATTACGCCAGGGAACGCCACCGCTTGCGAAGCGCCCTTGAGCAAAGCATGGCCCGAATGCGGCTGGCGGCCAGCGTAATGGCCTCGACGTTGGAGGGAATTTTTATTACCGATCCGGATTTCCGTATTGCCGAAATCAACCCCGCCTTCACCGACATCACCGGCCTGAGTCTGAATGATGTCAAGGGCGAATCCCCCGCCACCCTGGGGGCCGGTCATTACGAAGAGGAACGCTATCTGGAGATTCGCGACACCGTTAAGAACGGCGGTTTCTGGCAGGGGGAGGTCTGGAACCGGCGGCGGGACGGCGAGGTGTTCGCCGCCTGGCTCAACGTCAACGCTTTGCGCGACGAGGCCGGCCGCGATCGGGGCTATGTCGGCATCTTCACCGACATCACCCAGCGCAAGCTGGTGGAGCAGCACCTGAAAAAAATGGCCCATTACGACGTACTCACCGGCCTGCCCAACCGGGCTCTGTTTTACGACCGGCTGGAACAGGCCATCACCCGCACCCGGCGGCACCAAGCCGGCGAGGCCGTCCACGCTGCCGACAACAGCAAGTCGCACCCGGCAGCCACCCGGCAAAAACCGCAGAGCGCGGCAAACGAAGCGGCCTCTTCCCCGGCAGCGGCAGCCGGTGAGCTTGCCACTCCGAACCACGGCTTTCCCGATGAAAACGGCAGCGGTCAGCCCAACGGGACACGGGTGGCGCTGCTCTTTTTGGACCTGGACAAGTTCAAGCCGATCAACGACACCTTGGGCCATGAAGCCGGGGACCAGATTTTGCAGCAACTGGCCCGGCGACTGCAAACCTGTATCCGCCAGACCGACACCGTGGCCCGGCTGGGCGGCGACGAATTCGTCATCATGCTGCCGGATCTGGCCGCCTTCGACGATGCGATCAGGGTTGCCGAAAAAGCCCTGACCGCCGTCACCCGCCCCTTCAAAATCAAAAACGAAATCTGGCACCTGGGCACCAGCATCGGCATCGCCATCTTCCCCGATCACGGCCAAGACCGCGACACCCTGCTGCAACAGGCCGACGCCGCCATGTACCGGGCCAAGCAGGCCGGCGGCAACACCTGGCGGGGGGCAGCGGCCTGACCGGTAATCGTTCAGCAGGGCCGCAGGTTCCGGCGATCAGCCAGGCGCCTCGTACCCCGGGTACTTAAGCCTGGCTGATCGCCCGAAGGTCCCGCGTCGGGGTGCTGCTGTACGCTTACCTGGGCGGGCTCGGCACGCTGCCGGTGTGGCAACTCATGCAGTTCTGCTGCGACGGCAGCCCCATTGCCGCCGCGCCGTCCCAAACGTCTTTGGGCACGACATACTTGCCGTCCTTCCAGTCGTTGAGCATCTCGGCGGTGCGATAGGCCACGCTGGCGGTGACGCTGGCGCAGCGGTGCCTTCTCTCATCGCTGCCGAAGGGGCGGTCCGCCGCTTTCATCCAGCGGCCCACCGACTGGTGGCAGACGGGGCTCTTGGCCACGGTCCGGGGAATTTCGCCCTGGTACCTGCCGTTTTGCGGCGTAAAGACCGGCATCGGGGTGTTGGCGTACCAGCCCAGCAGATCACGGACCATGGGGAGGGCCACTTCGGCCGGGGCCACCAGCCCGATCACCAGGGAGCCGGCCACCGGCGCGCCGCAGGTCAGACCCCAGCCCAGCATCCCGCCCATGCCGAAACGCAGTGAACCGATGGGAAAGGAGGTCCAGGGTTCCCCCACCTCTTCCCGGAGCTGCTCGAAGATGCCGGAAGTTACGGCCTGGGAGCAGAAAACATCGTACCAGGCGTGGTAGGCGGTAGCCGCCGCCCGGGCCGGGTCGATTTTCACGTAGGGCCAGGGCCAGACCTCGCCGCCCCCGCTTACCTTGGCCGCATTGGCCTGGGCGACCACCCCCAGTTGCGAGGCCGCCATCCCGGCCACCAAAGCCCCGGCCCCGATCAGCATTTCACGGCGTGAAAGATCTACCCCCTGGGATTTGCGGCTGCTTTTGGCATCCTGTTCCATTTTCTCGTTCCTCCTCTCTGCTGGTTGCTGGTAACCGCCCGCAGGCGGCATGCCACGATGTCACCCCACTGGATACCACCACGTGGCTCTTCAGGCTGGTGATGCTAGCAGCAGTCGGAACAGTCTACAATTGGGCAAATTGTCGCACCAGGGCAAAAAACACAGCGTGGCAAACCCTGCTGAATAAAAGGAAAAAATCGACTTTACGGAAAGCTACCCCACCTGCACAGAGTGGCAAGATGTTTACAGGTAAATTTTTTCTTGCGAACATTTACCTTGACTTGACTTTCGGCCGGCCCGCATCCTGCGGACGTGACCACACGGCAAAAGGCAAAAGGCAAATGGCCTGCCTGATTGCCGCTACCCCGGTCACCTTAACATCCCGCACCGACTACCTTGGTAAACCCAGCAGGTAGCCTCCCACCTGGGCCGCCAGTTCGCGGCTGTCCAGCAGCAGGGAGCATTCGTGGTTGCGGCTCAAAGCGGCGTGGGTCAGGTTGTGGCTGCCCAGAAAGACAAAACGGCGGTCCACCAACACCAGCTTGGTATGGGTGGTGGTCTGCCGAGGGCCCAGCCGAACCTCCACTCCAGCCCGGCGCAGGTTACGGGCCAGCCGGCGGTGTTCGCGGCCAAGATCTTCGTCGTAGGCGGAATCTTCCAGCAGCACCTCCACCTTAACTCCCCGACGGGCAGCGGCCTTTAGTTCCCCGGCAATCAGCGCCGGCCGGTTGCCGGCGGCTTCAGTGACTCGAAAAACAAACATCGCCAGCTCGATACGACCGGCGGCATTGCGGATAAAATCAAGCAGCACCGGATAGTAATCCTGGTCGCAGAGCAGTTGCACCTGGCCGGGCCTGGTCGTAACAATTCGGCTGACGGTCAGGCTTTGCCGGATAGCCGTCTCTTCAGCTTCAACTCCGAAAGCGGCAGCGGGCCCCGGGCCGGGACCAGCGTCGGCCACGGCTCCGCCGGTTGGCCCCAGCCGCAGGTAGGGCCGAATGGCCTCCAGGGTTTTGGGACCAACGGCTTCGCTGCCCAGCAGTTGATCAAGATCGGTAAACGGCCCATGATTACGGCGATACTCAACGATGGCCCGGGCCCGAACCTCGCCGATAAAAGGCAGCTCCCGCAGTTGCTCCGCCGTGGCCCGGTTGATATCAAGAGCCCCGGGGTCGACGGGGGCGGCCAACACCGTCCCCCAACCCCAGGCCAGGAACAGCAGCACAACCCAACCCAGCCCCAATCCCGGCCTCGGACTCAGACCTGAGCGAAGCAACCGGCCCCAACGACAGCCCCCGACCACCTGACACCCGTTCACACCCATCAGCATCACCCCCGACTCCCGGATCATAAAAAAACCACCGGCCATCATCAAACAGCAGCGCACATTCGAGATGTTAGAACCAAAGCTGGAAACTAACACAAGCTTTATCCGATCACAATCGGTAAATTTATCAGCAAAATTATCCTCACAGCTTCACAGCCCTGCGCCGGGATCACCGCCAACCATTTTAGTGTCACCCTGACCATCCGGTCTACTGCCCCCACACCGGCCCTTGGACCGCCAGGGGAAATCTGCTACAATCTGCGCATGAGCCCATCTCCCGCCACCATGGAAAAAGCAATGACCAACACCCCGGAGCCTACCGACAAACGTTGGCGGCCGGTGGAAAACGCCATGCGCCGCAACGGCTACCAGGCCGGGGGGCTGATTGAGGCCCTGCACGCGGTTCAGCGCTCCTACGGCTATATCGACGAAACGGCCATGCGGACCATCGCCGCCGCCCTGACCCTGCCTCTGAGCAAGGTCTACGGGGTGGCCACCTTCTACCATTTTTTCCATCTCAAGCCCAAAGGCCGCCACACCTGCGTGGTCTGCCTGGGCACCGCCTGCTACATCAAGGGTGCCGACCAGCTCTTACAGGAGACGGCCCGGAATTACGGGATCAAGCCCGGTGAAACCAGTGCCGACGGCTATCTTTCCCTGCTCACCGCCCGCTGTGTCGGGGCCTGCGGTCAGGCCCCGGCGGTGGTGGTGGATGAGCGGGTGCTGGGCCAGGCCGATACCGTTTCCCTGGCCGACTATCTCGGCCAATTGCCCCGTGGCGACAACGGGGAGAACCGGCAAGCCGAGGGGCAACCAACGACCGACGCCGGTGCCAATCCGATCACCCGCACCGATGCCAACCCGGCCACCGCCAACGGCGTCAACCCGGCCACTACAGCCGTAACCGAGCCCGGGGGCCGACCGACCAACGGCCAGGGAGAAACACCATGACCGCCCCCGAAGAGTTACGCCGAATCGCAGAGGAAGAGCGACAAAAGACCAGCCGTCCGCGCCACCGGATCGGGGTCTGCACCGCCAGCGGCTGCCTCTCCTGCGGCAGCGGCGATCTACTGAAAAGTCTGCAACGGGAACTGGCGGCCCGGCCGGAGATCTCAACCCGGGTCGCCGGGGTGGGCTGCATGGGCCTCTGCTCCCAGGGTCCGCTGGTAATGGTCCAGGGGCAAGACCAGGCGGCTACCCCTGATTCCGATCCCTCCCCGGACCAGCCGGCCTCCCGGCCCACGGCAGACAGCACCGACCCGACGGCCACCAATGCCACCAGCGCCGACCGCCGGCTTTATCTCCGCCTGCAACCCGAGGATGCCCCGGCCCTGCTTGCCGACCTGGCGGCTAATCGACAGGTTGGTAGCCCTGGTGAACGGTTGCCTCAAACCCAGCCCGCCGGATCCCAGCCCGCCGCCGCCCCGGCCCTGGCCGCCAAGCTCTGCGATCTCAACCAGCCCTTCTTCCGCCGCCAGCACAGGGTGGTGCTGGATCAACTGGAAAATATCGAGCCGGAACGGATTGAATCCTACCTGGCAGCCGACGGCTACCAGGCCCTGCTGGACTGCGTTTGGCACCGGCAGCCGGCGGCTATCATCGACCAGATCACTCGCAGCGGCCTGCGGGGCCGGGGCGGCGGCGGCTACCCCACCGGGCTTAAATGGTCGACGGTGGCCAAGGCCGCCATCCCGGCCGGCGGCCGCAAATATGTTATCTGCAACGCCGACGAGGGCGACCCCGGAGCCTTCATGGACCGCAGCGTACTGGAAAGCGCCCCCCACCGGGTCTTGGAGGGGATGGCCATTGCCGCCTGCGCGGTGGGAGCCGATTTCGGCTACCTCTATGTCCGGGCCGAATACCCCCTGGCGGTGGCCCGGCTGCAAAAGGCGATCAGCCAGGCGGAAAAGCTGGGGCTGCTGGGCAGCCACGTGGGGGGCAGCGCCTTCCATTTCAAGGTGGAGATCCGTCTGGGGGCCGGGGCCTTCGTCTGCGGCGAAGAGACCGCCCTGATCGCCTCCATCGAAGGCGGCCGGGGCCAACCCCGTCCCCGGCCACCCTACCCGGCGGAATACGGAATCAAGGGCTGTCCCACCCTGATCAACAACGTGGAAACCTTCGCCAACGTGCCGGCCATTATCAACCGGGGGGCGGAATGGTTTGCCGCCCTTGGCAGCGACAAGAGCAAGGGCACCAAGGTCTTTGCTCTCGCCGGCAAGGTCCGCAATACCGGCCTGATCGAGGTGCCCATGGGCATCAGCCTGCGGGAGATCGTGGAAGAGATGGGCGGTGGCGCTCCCGCCGGGGCGATCAAGGCGGTGCAGACCGGCGGTCCTTCCGGCGGCTGCATCCCGGCGGCTCATTTTCATTTGCCGGTGGATTACGAGTCCCTGCAGACCGAAGGCTCCATCATGGGCTCCGGCGGGATGATCGTGATGGATGAGGAGGCGGGCATGGTGGATGTGGCCCGCTTCTTTATGGAATTTTGCGTCGACGAATCCTGCGGCAAGTGTGTGCCCTGCCGGGTGGGCACCAGGCAGATTCTGCTGCTGCTGGAAAAGATCAAGGCCGGCCAGGCCGACCAGGCCGATCTGGACCGCCTGGAGGAGTTATGCGCCATGGTCCGGCAGACCAGCCTCTGCGGCCTGGGCCAGAGCGCCCCCAACCCGGTACTGAGCACCCTTAAATTTTTCCGGGGGGAATACCAGGCCCTGCTCAGGGAGCAACCCGGCAGCAGCCCCCGGGACCAACACCGTCAACCGGCGAAGGAGCAGCAGCCATGAGCGGCGGCCGGATCGTCACCCTCAAGATCGATGACCGGGACTGCGGGGCCCGCGAAGAGCAGACCATTCTGGAGGTGGCTCGGGAAAACGGCATTTTCATTCCCACCCTCTGCCATCTGGAAGGGCTGCATCCCATCGGGGCCTGCCGCCTCTGCCTGGTGGAGATCGAGGGCGCCTGGCGGCCCCTGGCGGCCTGCGTGACCAAGGCGGCGGAAGGGATGGTGGTGCGGACCCAAACCCCGGCCCTCCAGGAACAGCGGCGGCTGATCCTGGAAATGATCCTCACCGAAGGCAACCATGTCTGCGCGGTCTGCGTCAGCAACGGGCACTGCGAATTGCAGGAGCTGGCCCTGCGGCTGGGGGTGGATCATTTGCGGCTACCCGGTCTTTACCCCCGGCGGACGGTGGATGCCAGCCATCCCCGCTTCACCCTGGATCGCAACCGCTGTGTGCTTTGCAGCCGTTGTGTTCGGGTCTGCGCCGAGGTGGAGGGAGCTCATACCTGGGATATCATGGGCCGGGGGCTCAACTCGCAACTGATCAGCGACCTCAACCAGCCCTGGGGCGCGGCGGAAAGCTGCACCGGCTGCGGCAAGTGTGTCCAGACCTGCCCCACCGGGGCCTTGTTTGAACGGGGCAAGGCGACTGGAGAAATGGTCAAGCGCAATCTGCATCTGCCGCTGCTGACCGCCATGCGGAAGTAAGCGTTCAGCAGCAACGCATCTTCGGGCGATCAGCCAGGCTTAAGTACACGGGGTACGAGACGCCTGGCTGCGGCCCGTGTCAATCGTCGGCGAACAGCCGACAATCT
>OBJA01000376.1_pt1 | contig 40152 bp, 50 predicted proteins | sample 1519751 | NCBI WGS metagenome assembly OBJA01 (sample SAMEA3881238, study PRJEB22517) | soil metagenome | biome: lake sediment; feature: soda lake sediment; material: sediment, water from around vicinity | place: India | collected 2013-12-23 | depth 3 m
CCGTGAAGGCGGCCGCACCGTCGGCGCCGGCGTCGTGACGAAGATTCTCGAATAATTCTATGGTTTGACCGGGGGTTTGCGCGGCGAACCTGCACAAATCCCCGGACGTTTTTATGATATTTTGGTGAGAACCGGGAGAACGGCCCTATAAGGAGGGACTGGTATGGCCAACCAAAAAATTCGCATTCGTTTAAAGGCCTTCGATCATAAGCTTTTGGATCAATCCGCTGAAAAGATCGTTGAGACCGCTAAACGCACCGGAGCTCTCGTATCCGGACCGATTCCTTTGCCGACAGAACGAAATATCTACACGGTGTTACGCTCTGTCCATGTTGACAAAGATTCACGTGAACAATTTGAAATGCGGACGCATAAGCGTCTCATCGATATTCTTGAAACAAGCTCGAAAACAGTCGACGCATTGATGCGGTTGGATCTTCCGGCCGGCGTTGATATCGAGATTAAGCTCTAACCAAGGGTCACAGGTGGGGAGGTGTATCGTTATGGCCAAAGGTTTATTAGGTAAAAAGATAGGAATGACACAGATCTTCAGTCCAGAGGGCCGAGCCATCCCTGTGACTGTTATCGAAGCCGGACCCTGCGTTGTTGTTCAGAAGAAGACGACGGAGGTCGATGGGTACGAAGCGGTTCAGTTGGGTTTTGGTGAAAAGCGCGAGCGGCTCTTTACGAAACCGATCAAAGGTCATTTTGCTAAAGCTGGCTTAAAGCCATTACGCGTCCTTCGCGAGTTCTCCGTGGATGAGGGCGAGGCGTACGAAGTTGGACAGGTCCTCAAAGCGGACATCTTCAAAGAAGGCGAATACGTCGATGTGGTTGGAACTTCAAAAGGTAAAGGTTTTGCAGGTGTTGTCAAACGCTACAACTTTACTCGGGCAGCGATGACCCATGGTTCCATGTACCATCGTCGTCCTGGTTCGCTCAATGCAACGGATCCTGCGCGTGTCTTTAAAGGACGCCGCAATCCGGGTCGGATGGGCGGAGAACGTGTCACGATCCAAGGATTAGAGATCGTGAAGGTTGATTCCGAACGAAATGTGCTCTTGGTGAAAGGTTCCGTTCCGGGGAACCGCGGCACCACAGTGATGATTAAGAAGACAGTTAAACGTGCCAAGCAGTAACTCTCCTGGGGAGAGCGAGAGGAGGAAAGACCATGCCGACACTGCCGGTATTTAATATGAGCGGCGAGCAGGTTGGAGAGATCTCCTTAAACGAAGCCGTTTTTGGAGCCAAAATCAATAAGCCGTTGCTCCATCAAGCCGTTGTGATGCAACTCGCATCGAGACGGTTGGGTACCGCGAAGGCCAAAACCCGCAGCGAGGTTCGGGGCGGCGGAAGAAAGCCCTATCGGCAAAAGGGAACGGGTCAGGCTCGTCAAGGTAGCCGACGCGCGCCGAACTGGACGGGAGGCGGTATCGTATTCCCACCGACTCCACGCAGTTATAAATTCGATCTGCCGAAGAAAGCGCGGAGAGAAGCGCTGAAATCCGCCTTATCCGCTAAAGTGGAAGCGGGCGAGATGATCGTAATGGATGCGTTGGCGGTTAATGAGCCCAAGACCAAAGTGATGGTGGAGATGCTCGCGAAGATTAATGCCAACCGCAAAGCATTGGTCGTTACAGCAGAACAAAACTCCAATGTTGAGAAGTCTGGTCGTAACATTCCTGGCGTTATGACCATGGAATCTACCGGACTCAATGTCTATGACGTTTTAAACCATGATAAACTCGTAATCACCAAAGATGCGGTGAACAAGGTCGAGGAGGCGTTGGCGTGATGGATATGCATACCATTATCAAACGGCCTCTGGTCACTGAAAAGACCACCAGCTTAATGGAGGAGAACAAATACTGTTTTGTGGTGGATCCTCGGGCCAATAAGCACCAGATCAAACAAGCCGTTGAAGAGATCTTTAAGGTCAAAGTTGTGGCGGTTAATACGTCCAACGTTTTGGGTAAGATTAAGCGGCAAGGACGATATTCCGGTCGGCGTCCCAGCTGGAAACGGGCGATTGTGACGTTGGAATCGGGTAATCGTATCGAATTCTTCGAGGGAGTCTGATACTCCCCGGCTGTATGAAGGAGGTCATGTCTCGTGGCCGTTAAAAAGTTTAAACCTACTTCTCCGGGACGACGCTTCATGACCGGCCCCGCATTCGATGAGTTGACCAAGTCGACTCCTGAAAAGTCTCTTCTTGAGCCCCTTCCCAAAAAGGGTGGACGTAATGCGCAAGGCCGAATCACCGTTCGCCACCAAGGCGGCGGACACAAGCGAATGTACCGGAAGATCGATTTTAAACGGGATAAATTCGGTATCCCCGCCAATGTGGCGTCCATCGAATATGATCCCAATCGTAGCGCACGAATTGCTCTCTTAAACTATGTCGACGGGGAGAAACGATATATCCTCGCTCCGCTCGGACTTAATGTCGGCGACAAGGTTGTATCTGGACCGGATGCCGATATCAAACCGGGCAATGCGCTTCCCATCGCCAATATCCCGGTGGGTACCATTATTCACAATATTGAGTTGAAAAAGCATTGTGGCGGAAAGGTTGTTCGTTCCGCAGGAAACGGCGCTCAGCTCATGGCGAAGGAAGGGAATCATGCCCACGTTCGGATGCCCTCCGGCGAGGTTCGACTCTTCCACCTCGAGTGTATGGCCACCATCGGTCAAGTCGGTAACGTAGAGCACGAAAACATTAACGTCGGTAAAGCGGGTCGCAACCGATGGAAGGGAATCAAACCGTCGGTCCGTGGTGTGGTTATGAACCCCATCGACCATCCGCACGGCGGTGGCGAGGGCCGTTCACCCATCGGCCGGGCTCCCGTTACACCTTGGGGTAAACCCGCGCTGGGTCATCGGACACGGAAGAAGAAAGCTTCTGACAAGATGATCGTTAAGCGCCGAGCCTAGTCGGAAGGAGGAGTCAGGATGTCCCGTTCGTTAAAGAAGGGTCCTTATATTGAAGAAAGCCTTCTTCGGAAGGTTGAAGCCATGAATCAAAGCGGGGAGAAGCGGGTCATTAAAACATGGTCCCGGAGTTCCACAATCTTCCCGGAGATGGTTGGGCATACGCTAGCCGTTCACGATGGCCGGAAGCATATTCCCATTTATATCAGTGAGGAAATGGTCGGCCACAAATTAGGCGAGTTTGCTCCGACCCGGACCTTTAGAGGTCACAGCGGTCAAACCGAACGGTCGACTGGCTTAAAGTAACTCGATCGTACACGAGGGGAGGCAAACAAAATGGAAGCCAGAGCGGTCGCACGTTTCGTACGAATCGCCCCGCGCAAGGCCCGGCAAGTCATCGACCTCATCCGAGGAAAGCAAGTTGACGAAGCCATGAATATTCTCCGTTTTACACCGAGAGTTTCGGCGGAGGTCATTACCAAAGTACTGAAATCCGCTGTGGCCAATGCCGAGAATAATCTCGAATTGAGCCGAAACGGACTGATAGTTTCCGAGGCATTTGTCGACCAAGGACCGACGATGAAACGATTTCATCCCAGGGCCCAAGGGCGTATGGCAATGATTCACAAAAAAACCAGTCACATCACCATCGTGGTGAAGGAGAAGGAGGGTTGACGGATGGGACAGAAAGTTAACCCCATCGGACTGCGGGTTGGCATTATCCGAGATTGGGAGAGCCGTTGGTATGCGGAGAAAGACTACGCCACCCTTCTTCACGAAGATCTCAAGATCAGAAACTACCTGAAGAAGAAGCTCTTCGCCTCCGGTATTGCGAAGGTGGAGATTGAGCGTGCTGCCAACCGTCTCAAGGTGACGATCTTCACCGCCCGTCCCGGTCTGGTGATCGGCCGTGGCGGCGCAGAAGTCGAGAACATCCGGAAACAGTTGGAGAAAATCACCGGAAAACAAGTGGCATTGAATATCGCTGAAGTCAAAACACCTGAGCTCAATGCCCAATTGGTTGCGGAGAATATCGCCTTTCAATTGATGAAACGGACCTCGTTCCGTCGTGCGATGAAGCAGGCCATCACCCGAACCATGCGCCTTGGAGCGCTCGGTGTGAAGGTTAAATGCAGTGGTCGCTTGATGGGAGCTGAAATTGCCCGAACCGAAGGATACAGCGAAGGAAAAGTTCCTCTGCATACCTTACGGGCGGATATCGATTTTGGTTTTGCCGAAGCGAATACCACTTATGGCAAGATTGGCGTAAAGGTCTGGATCTATAAGGGTGAAATTCTACCCGCCGCCAAGAACAAAACGGTCAAGGCCGAAGGGGGCGAATAGGGATGTTAATTCCCAAGCGCGTAAAACATCGTAAAACGCACCGCGGTCGGATGAAAGGGCGCGCCATTCGCGGCTCCCAACTCGTACTTGGTGATTACGGCTTACAAGCCTTGGAACCAGGTTGGATTACCAACGTTCAGATTGAAGCCGCACGTATCGCGCTGACCCGTCACATTAAGCGTGGTGGTAAAGTTTGGATCAAAATATTCCCGGATAAACCGGTTACTGCAAAACCTGCTGAGACGCGTATGGGTAGCGGTAAAGGTTCTCCGGAGCACTGGGTGGCTGTGGTGAAACCCGGTCGAATCCTCTTTGAGGTGACCGGCGTTCCCGAAGAGTTGGCTCGAGAGGCTTGCCGCTTGGCCATGCATAAGTTCCCCATCAAGTGCAAGTTTGTTAAACGAGATGAAGTGGGTGGTGAGTCCATTGAAGGCTAAGGAGTTTCGGGAGATGTCCGGAGACGAACTGCAAGTGAAGTTGAACGATTTAAAGTCCGAGCTCTTCAACCTCCGTTTTCAATTGGCCACCGGGCAACTGGATAATCCCATGAGAGTACGGGACGTTCGAAAGGGCATTGCCCAGATCAAAACCGTGCAACGGGAACGAGAGTTGGGAATATCCCGCGCGTAAGCGTTGGTCGATAGGAAGGAGGATGAAGGCGCATGTCCGAACGTTCATTAAGAAAATCTCGGGTGGGTCGTGTTGTTAGCGATAAAATGGATAAGACAGTGGTTGTGGCCGTTGAACGTCTGGTGCGTCATCCTTTATACGGAAAAACAATCCGTCTTACTTCAAAATTGAAGGCTCATGACGAGAATAATGAGTGCCGTACAGGCGATACAGTCAAACTCATGGAGACTCGTCCATTGAGCAAGGATAAGCGTTGGCGGGTCGTATCCATTGTGGAAAAAGCGAAGTAACCTAACCCGGATGAAAGGAGGAACCAGCTGTGATTCAGGCTCAAACGTACCTGAACGTGGCAGATAATTCCGGTGCAAAACAAGTCATGTGCATCCGGGTCCTGGGCGGATCGAAAAGACGCTATGCAGGACTGGGCGATCTGATTGTTGCCGTTGTTAAAGACGCTCTTCCCCCTTCTGCAGCGCGTAGGGGCGCTGGCGGTAGCGGTGTGAAGAAAGGCGAAGTTGTAAAAGCAGTAATCGTACGGACGAAAAAAGAGTATCGTCGTCCCGATGGTTCATATATTCGCTTTGACGATAACGCTGCGGTCATTATCAATGAACAAATGAATCCACGGGGGACGCGTATCTTTGGACCTGTCGCCCGGGAGCTCCGGGAGCGGGACTTCATGAAGATCGTCTCTCTTGCGCCGGAAGTCCTATAATCTCGTGAAGGAGAAGGAGAGGAGGTCGGACCGTGGAATTCAAAACCCATCTTAAAAAAGGTGATGAAGTCGTTATTCTGGCTGGCAAAGACAAAGGTCGACGCGGAAAGATTCAACACGTGGATAAGCCAGGAGGCGGCGTCATCGTAGAAGGTTTGAATTTGGCGAAGAAACACGCCAAACCCACGAAGACGAATCCACAGGGTGGCGTGATCGACAAGGCCATTCCCGTACCTTTCGGGAAAGTTATGGTGGTTTGCTCGGGATGCAACCAACCGACCCGAATCCATCGGGAACGGGCCGTCGACGGAGCCCTGGTGCGGGTCTGCAAGAAATGCGGACGGACCCTAGACTAAGGGTGAGAGGAGGTGCGACCTGTGTCGCGACTGCGGGAAAAGTACGAAAACGAAGTAGTTTCTGGCCTTAAAAGTCGTTTTGGTTATAAAAACGTGATGCAGATACCTCGCCTAGAGAAAGTCGTCATCAATATGGGCGTGGGCGAAGCTACGGCGGATGCCAAAGCTATCGACGCGGCTGTTAACGATATGACGCAGATCGTCGGGCAAAAGCCTGTGGTGACTCGGGCGAAAAAATCTATTGCTGCGTTTAAACTCCGTGCCGGGATGCCCATCGGTGTCAAAGTAACATTACGGGGCAAACGGATGTATGAATTCTTAGATAAATTATTGAACGTGGCATTACCGCGTATTCGAGATTTTCGCGGCGTTTCTCCCAAGGCTTTTGATGGACGGGGCAACTACACGCTGGGGATTAAAGATCAGTTGATCTTTCCGGAGATCAACTATGATAAAGTTGACAAACTCCGCGGTATGGATATCGTTATCGTTACAACGTCCAAGACCGATGAAGAAGCGTATGAGTTGCTGAAGCTATTGGGAATGCCGTATCGGGCTTCCTAAAAAAGGAGGAAGATTAAAGTGGCGAAGACTTCGATGATTATTCGGACGAACCGTCCGGCGAAGTTCACCGTCCGTCGATACAATCGATGCAAAATCTGCGGTCGTCCCCGCTCCTATATGAGAAAGTTCGGGATGTGCCGTATCTGCTTCCGGAAGCTCGCGCACCGTGGTGAAATTCCGGGAGTCACAAAGGCCAGCTGGTAAGGAAGGAGGCTATGGTCCTATGGTCATGACAGACCCCATTGCCGATATGTTGACCCGTATTCGCAATGCGAACATTGTTCGCAGCAAGACGGTGGAGATACCTTCATCAAGAATTAAGCAAGACATGGCACAGATCCTTAAAGAAGAGGGTTTTGTGGATGATGTTGAAGTGCTTGACGAAGGAAAACAAGGGATTATCCGACTTCACTTGAAGTATTCGGGTAAAGAGCGGGTCATCTCTGGTCTAAAACGGATCAGCCGTCCCGGGCTTCGCGTATATGCCGGGAAAGATGAACTCCCCCGAGTACTCGGTGGGTTGGGCGTGGCGATCCTCTCGACCTCCCAAGGAATTATGACGGATAAAAAGGCGCGAACCTCAGGGATCGGCGGAGAGGTTCTCTGCTACATTTGGTAGTTTTTAGCCGCGTTTAAGGAACGGGGGTGTTTAGAAGATGTCTCGAATTGGACGAAAGCCCATTATCGTACCGAATGGCGTGGATATCGTCATCGACGGGAATAACGTGAAGGTTAAAGGACCCAAAGGCGAACTGGCACGGGAGATTCATCCCGACATGAAGATCGTAAAGGAAGATGGGATCCTACACATCGAGCGTCCGTCGGAGGAAAAGAAGCATAAATCGCTTCATGGATTGACACGTACTTTGGTCGCTAATATGGTTGAAGGCGTTACCAATGGATTTGCAAAAGGGTTGGAGATCAATGGCGTCGGTTATCGTGCCACAAAACAAGGGACGAAACTTACGTTAGCTATGGGGTACTCCCATCCGGTAGAGATCGAACCTCTTCCGGGCTTGGAGATCGAAGTCCCAGCTCCCAACAAGATCATCGTCAAGGGCGCTGATAAGCAAGCCGTTGGACAAATGGCCGCCATCATTCGCGCGGTGCGCGAGCCCGAACCCTATAAGGGTAAAGGCATTAAGTACGAAAACGAGAGAATCCAGCGTAAAGCCGGTAAAGCCGGTAAAGCTGGTAAGAAGTAGTCCGGGTGAAGGGAGAGGAAACCAGTGATTCAGCGTCCTGATCGCAAGCAAGCACGGATTCGTCGTCATGAACGTTTGCGCAAAAAAGTCAAAGGAACAGCTGAACGTCCCCGGTTAAGCGTATTTCGCAGCCTTCATCATATCTATGCTCAAATTATTGACGATACCGCCGGACGTACGCTAATCGCCGCCTCCACCCTGGAACCTGAGGTGAAGGCCGCGTTGAGCGGTGCAGGCAGTAATATTGAGAACGCTAAGGTTGTCGGCAAATATATCGCCGAGCGAGCCAAGGCGAAAGGTATTGTGAAGGTCGTCTTTGACCGAGGCGGACAGATTTATCACGGAAAAATCGCAGCTGTTGCGGATTCGGCCCGTGAGAATGGTTTGGAATTCTAAGACGAGGAGGGATAGCATTGAAGCGCATTGACCCCAATGGGTTGGAACTATCCGAAAAAGTTGTCAGTATCAACCGCGTGGCTAAAGTGGTCAAGGGCGGTCGTCGGTTTAGCTTCAGCGCCCTCGTCGTCGTTGGTGATGGCAAGGGTCATGTGGGAGCTGGCATGGGTAAAGCCGGTGAGGTCCCCGAAGCGATTCGAAAAGGCGTGGAAGATGCCAAGAAGAATCTGATCAGTGTTCCGATGGTCAATACATCGATTCCCCACACGATCGAAGGGGAGTTTGGCGCTGGTCGAGTCCTGTTGAAACCTGCTTCCACAGGTACAGGTGTTATTGCTGGAGGTCCGGTACGTGCTGTATTGGAGTTGGCGGGTATCCGCGATATTCTCACAAAATCGTTGGGTTCCTCTAATCCCATCAATATGGTCAACGCCACCATGAATGGTTTACAGAACATGAAGCGCGTTGAAGACGTGGCCAGGGCCCGAGGGAAATCAGTTCAAGAGATCATTGGCTAGGAGGGAACGGCATGCCCAGAAAGAAGGCTGCTGAGATCAGACAGATCAGCATTACCTGGAAACGGAGCGCCATCGGACGTACAGAGAACCAAAAGGCGACCATTGCTGCGCTGGGCCTCCGACGCCTAAATCAGACGGTCGTTAAGCAAGATAGTCCAGCGATTCGTGGTATGATTGACAAAGTACAACATCTGGTGGAAGTCACCGAAGGGTAAGGAGGTGCCTACGTGAAAATACACGAACTGCAACCGGCACCCGGTTCGAAAACCTCTCCCAAACGTTTGGGTCGTGGTATTGGTTCGGGTCTGGGAAAGACTTCGGCCAAAGGCCATAAGGGTCAAAAAGCCCGTGCGGGCGGTGGAAAAGGTCCTTCGTTTGAGGGTGGTCAGACGCCGTTGCAACGTCGTCTGCCGAAGCGTGGATTTACCAATATATTCGCCAAGGAATTTTCCGAGGTTAATTTGGAACAGTTGAATCGCTTCGAGGATGGAACCGAGGTTACTCCCGAGCTGCTTCACGCCAGCGGCATCGTGAAGAATCTTCGAGATGGCGTGAAAATATTAGGCCGTGGCGAACTTTCCAAACGCCTCACCGTGAAGGCGAACGGATTTACTAAGTCGGCTGTGGCTAAGCTTGAGGCTGCCGGCGGAAAAGCCGAGGTGATCTAAGGTGTTAGAATCCATCAAAACAGCATTTAAGCTTCCTGATTTACGGAAGAAACTTCTGTGGACTCTAGGACTTTTGGCCATCTTCCGTTTGGGATCGCATATTCCTGTTCCGGGGATGAATCCATTGGAGTTGGGGGATAATAACCTTTTCGGGTTGTTAGACCTCTTATCCGGTGGTAACTTAAGGCGGATGTCAATCTTTGCTTTGAGTGTCAACCCCTATATCACCTCATCCATTATCATGCAGTTGTTAACGATGATCATCCCCCGTCTTGAAGAGCTCGCTAAAGAAGGTGCGGAAGGGCGTCGAGTCATCGCCAAGTATACCCGCTATGGCACCGTGGTGTTGGCGATTATTCAAGCATGGGCGATGACTGCTGCATTTCGGGGCAGTTTAGTAAATCCAGAGAGTATCTTCTCTTTGGTCGTTGTAATCACCGGTATGACAGCGGGCGCTGTCTTCCTAATGTGGCTCGGGGAAGTTCTTTCTGAACGCGGTATTGGCAACGGTATCTCGATGATCATCTTTGCCGGTATTGTTGCAAGGCTTTTGCCGGAGACCATTAACACCTTCCGGTTGTTAGGCGAAGGCGGTATCAATATCTTAAGTGTTCTCGCATTTCTCGTTATTGCCATCGCTGTCACTTACTTCGTTGTCAAAGTGACACAGGGCGAACGGAAGATCCCGGTTCAGTATGCAAAACGGATCGTTGGGCGCCGGATGTATGGCGGGCAGATGACCCATCTACCGCTCAAGGTTAACCAAGCCGGTGTTATCCCCGTTATTTTTGCCTCATCGGTGTTGGCGTTTCCGCCAACGTTGGCTCAGTTTTTTACTCCCGGAACATGGCTTTACAATTTTCTCAATGCATTCAATCCGGGAACTTGGGCCTATCTATTCCTTTATGCACTTTTTATCTTCTTGTTCACGTACTTCTATACCGCGGTTACCTTTAACCCGGTGGAAGTCTCCAACAATCTTAAGAAGTATAGTGGATTTATTCCTGGTATTCGTCCGGGAAAACCCACTGCAGAATACTTGGACCGCGTCTTGACTAGGATTACGTTGGCAGGCGCATTGTTCTTAATGTTTATTTCGTTGCTTCCGTATCTTATGGCTGTTTTGGCAAGGGGCGTTCAGATCGGATTTGGCGGTACTGCACTTCTCATCGCCGTCGGTGTGGCCATCGATACCATGAAGCAGATTGAAGCCCATCTGATGATGCGGCAGTATGAAGGATTCCTGAAATGACCTTAATCCTATCCAATCTCCGTTAAGGGGCGAAGGATAGTGAACCTCATCCCCCCTTTCTACTGGGAGGGGGGAGGGGATGGCAGATTAGATATAAGGAGAGACACCATGCAGAATCTGATTCTCTTGGGACCTCCCGGAGCTGGTAAGGGAACACAAGCAGAGCGTATTGCGGCACGTTATAAGATTCCCCATATCTCAACAGGGGATATCTTTCGAGCAGCCATCAAGCAAGGAACTCCGCTTGGACAAAAAGCCAAAAGTTATCTGGATGCCGGTGAACTTGTTCCCGATGACGTGGTTATCGGAATTGTCACCGAGCGTTTGGAGAGTCCAGACTGTAATGAAGGATTCCTTTTGGACGGTTTTCCCCGGACGATACCACAAGCCAGTGCTCTAGAGGCAACATTGAATAACAGCGCACGGCCTGTGAGTCGAGTCATTAACATTGCCGTTGATCCGGAGGCATTGGTTAAACGCCTGTCAGGACGGCGCGTATGTCGTGAATGCGGAGCGCCGTATCATGTGGAGACCAAGGTTGAGAAAGTGGCGGGTCGTTGTGACGTATGCCAAGGCGAGCTTTACCAACGTGACGATGATCAGGAAGAGACCATCCGTAAGCGGCTGACGGTCTACCAAAGCCAAACCGAGCCCTTGATTGAATTCTATCAAGAGCGGGGCGTGCTTTTGACCGTAGACGGTGGTCAAACCATCGATCAGGTTTGGGAAGCGATTGTCAAAGGGTTGGAGGCGCAAGGTTAATGATCGTTCGGAAATCCGGCCAGGAAGTCGCAAAGATGCGGCGGGCCGGGGAGGCCGTGGCCCGAATCTTGCAACGGATTGCCAGTTCTGTTAAGCCTGGAGTCACCACGGGTGAACTCAACGTCATTGCCGAGTCTGCAGCTGCTGAAATGAAGGTTATTCCAGCCTTCAAAGGTTATCAAGGATTTCCTGCTGGACTATGCGCTTCAGTCAATGAGGAAGTCGTCCACGGCATTCCCGGTAACCGGCTGTTGAAGGACGGAGACATCGTCGGATTAGATTTCGGTGTTTTGCTGGAAGGATACTATGGCGATGCGGCGTTGACTGTTCCAGTGGGGCCGGTTGAACCCGAGATTGAAAAGTTACTCAAGGTAACCCAAGAATCGTTACATCGTGGAATTGAACAGGCCCGAGCGGGGAACCGCGTCTCTGATATCTCTCGAGCGATTCAAGATTTTGTAGAATCCCATGGATTCTCCGTCGTCCGGGAGTTTGTCGGTCATGGAATCGGTCAGGCAATGCATGAGGAACCTCAAGTACCGAACTTCTTCTCTCCCTTGTCGGGATATGATCCGAAATTGAAGTCCGGTATGACGATTGCCATCGAACCCATGGTCAATGTCGGAGACTATCGCGTAGTGGTCGATCCCATCGATCACTGGACTGTCCGAAGCAGGGATCGTCAATACTCAGCCCATTTTGAACACACAATTCTCATCACCGATGGCGAACCAGAGATACTTACAATGGTTCCGGTGACCGAGGAGTGTGAATGGCGTTGGTAAGAATGACCGTGGCTGGGTTGCGATTAGGTCAGAGAGTCCGCTCTGTAGCGGGAAGGGACCAAGGGCAAGACTTTTTAATCGTCGGTTTTGAGGGTGATTACCTCGTGCTCTTGGCGAACGGAAGGGAACGTTCATTAAAGCGGCCTAAGAAAAAAAACCTCCGACATGTGGAAATATCGCTCTGGGTGGATCGGTTCATTGAAGAACAATTACACTCGGGAAAAGAGATTTCCGATGAGGAGATCAGAAATTCCCTAAACCGTTGGCAAAATGAGCTGGAAGAGGGGGTAAGATCACTTGGGTAAGCAGGATGTAATCGAAGTGGAAGGCACAGTCATCGAGCCATTGCCAAATGCCATGTTTCGTGTGGAGTTATCCAACGGGCATAAAGTTTTGGCGCATATCTCGGGAAAGATGCGGATGAACTTCATCAAAATTCTTCCCGGCGATCGGGTCACTGTTGAGCTGTCTGCCTATGATCTGACGCGAGGGCGTATCGTTTACCGCTTCAAGTAGTCGTCACAAGGGCGATTAAGGGAATTATTCGCTTTCGTAAAGTTCCACTTTGTTTTTTAATAAACTCACTTGCTGGTTTAGACCAAAGGAGGTATCATCCATGAAGGTTCGACCCTCGGTGAAACCTGTCTGTGAACAATGTAAAATTATCCGCCGTCACGGGCGGGTCATGGTGATTTGCACTAATCCGAAGCACAAGCAAAAGCAGGGATAAGCTGAAGGAGGGAGAAAGATGGCTCGTATTGCTGGTGTTGACCTGCCTCGCGACAAGCGGGTGGAGATCGCCCTTACCTATATCTATGGCTTGGGGTTGACCACCTCCCAAGAGATTGTGGCTAAGGCTGGAATCAATACGGAAACACGGGTTCGTGATTTAACAGAGGAAGAAATCACGAAGCTTCGTGAAGTTATTGACCGTGATTATAAGGTCGAAGGCGACCTTCGACGCGAAGAATCCATGAATATCAAACGGTTGATTGAGATCGGAAGCTATCGCGGTCTGCGTCACCGTCGGGGCTTGCCGGTTCGAGGTCAACGATCAAAGACCAACGCACGGACGCGGAAAGGTCCTAAGAAGACCATCGGCGGTAAGAGAAAGAAATAAGGGAGGTAGGGAGCCATGGCGAAAGCCGCACGTAAGACCACTCGCGTTCGAAAACGTGAACGGAAACACGTGGATAGTGGCGTAGCCCATATCCATTCGACGTTTAACAACACCATCATTACCATTACCGATCCCAAGGGGAATGTGCTTTCTTGGGCATCAGCGGGGCATATGGGCTTTAAAGGTTCGCGGAAAAGCACTCCGTTCGCCGCGGGAATGGCTGCCGAGACCGCAGCTAAAGCCGCTATGGAACATGGCATGCGCAGTGTGGAAGTCTTCGTTAAAGGCCCTGGCGCTGGCCGTGAGACGGCGATTCGTTCGCTGCAAGCCGCTGGCCTTGAGGTGAATATGATTAAAGACGTCACACCCATACCCCATAACGGGTGCCGTCCACCGAAACGCCGTCGCGTTTAATTGTTTAATTTTCAACTAAATGATTATAATATTAAGACATTTTTCAACCCTGAGGAGGTGCCTAGAGATTGGCTAGATATACAGGGCCCGTTTGTCGTCAATGCCGTAGAGAGGGTGAGAAACTCTTTCTTAAAGGCGATCGTTGCATGACAGATAAATGCAGTATCGTTCGGAGAAGCTATGCGCCGGGACAACACGGTCAAGGCCGTAAGAAAGTCTCGGAGTATGGTACGCAGTTACGTGAGAAGCAGAAACTTCGCCGGATCTATGGTTTGTTGGAGCGTCAGTTTGAAGGATACTTTGAATTGGCCGAGGCAAAGAAGGGCATCACCGGTGATAATCTGCTCCAGATCTTGGAGAGCCGCTTGGATAACGTGGTCTACCGTCTTGGTTTCGGAGCTTCTCGCAAAGAGGCTCGTCAATTGGTAAGGCACGGTCATTTCCAAGTTAACGGGAAGAAGGTCAATATTCCTTCCTATCTAACCCGACCGGGTGATGCGATACAGTTGAAGGAAGGCAGTTTAGATTCTCCCCGCATCAAGACATTGCTTGAAGAGATTGCCGACCGAAATATCCCAGAATGGCTTGAACTGGAGACCAATACCTGGACCGGACGGGTTAAAGTGTTGCCGCTTCGTGAACAGATCGATCTACCGGTTCAAGAGCATCTCATCGTCGAGCTTTACTCCAGGTAATCCTGACAAGCCATGGCTAAAAAGCGCATGGTTATAGGGAGGTTTGGAATGTGATCGAAATCGAAAGGCCGAAGATCTCCATCGAAGATGTCGATGATGATCGTGAACGCCACGGGATATTCGTTATTGAGCCCTTAGAGCGGGGTTACGGAACCACGCTAGGGAATTCGTTGCGAAGAATCCTGTTGTCCTCGTTGCCGGGTTATGCAGCGACCTCCGTTAAGATCGACGGAGTTCTCCATGAATTTTCTACGGTTCCCGGTGTGGTGGAGGATACAACGGATATCATTCTCAATTTAAAGGAACTTTTATTGAAGATCCATGGCGATGGTCCTAAAGTGGCTCGTCTGGATGTTCAAGGGGAACGGGTGGTTACTGCCGCCGATTTCCAAGTCTCCAGTGAAGTTGAGATGATGAATCCGGAACTTGTCATCGCCCATGTCGGTCCAAAAGGACATCTATCTATGGAAGTGACCTTGGATAAGGGTCGGGGTTATGTTGGCGCAGATCGCAACAAAGGACCTGAGACCATCATTGGGGTCATCCCCATCGATTCCATCTTTACACCGGTACGCAAGGTCAACTACCATGTGGAGCATACCCGCGTGGGTCAAGTAACCGACTATGACAAACTGGTGCTCGAGGTATGGACCGATGGAAGTATCACGCCGGTGGAGGCGGTTTCCCTCTCGGCGAAGATACTCACAGAGCACCTACGACTCTTTGTCGACCTCAGCCAGGCCATTAGCGCCACCGAGATCATGGTGGAGAAGGAAGAGGAGTCGAAGAACAAGATCCTTGAAATGACCATTGAGGAGCTTGATCTCTCAGTGCGTTCCTACAACTGCTTGAAGCGGGCAGGAATCAACAGTGTTGAAGAACTGACTCGCAAAAGCGAAGAGGACATGATGAAAGTGCGCAACCTTGGTCGTAAATCCCTAGAAGAGGTTGAGCAGAAGTTGGAGGGCTTGGGCCTCGGTTTAAGAAAGTCTGAGGACTGACTTGAAAAGAGGTTCTTGCTCCAGGACAACAAGTACGATGCAACATCGGATGGCGGAGGGATCCGCCGGTTAGGAGGGAGTTTCAATGATCCTGCGTAAACTAGGCAGAGACGCAAGTCACCGGAAAGCGTTGTTTCGCCATGTTGTGACCGCTCTCTTTGAACATGAACGTATCGAGACGACAGAGATCAAAGCCAAAGAGGCTCGCGTGTTGGCCGAGAAGATGATTACTCTGGCAAAACGCGGCGATCTTCATGCTCGCCGGCAAGTGGCAGAAGTGATTACTGATCCGAAGGTCGTTCAGAAGCTTTTCGATTCCATTGCGGGTCGATATGTGGAACGCAACGGCGGATATACTCGAATTATAAAGATTGGACCGCGCCGCGGCGATGCTGCGCCTATGGTCTATTTGGAACTCGTAAAATAATGTTGGATCAGGCATTGGTTCTGGACGAGGTCGTTTTCCGATATTGCGAAAACGGCCCTTTCGTCTTTGAACAGCTTTCTTTCTCGGTAAACCGGGGAGAGTACGTGGCGATCCTTGGACCCAATGGAACAGGAAAGTCCACATTGGCACGGCTGATTCATGGTATGTTGGAGCCGACCTGCGGGGAAGTTCGCATCGAGGGGGAATTCATCCCAAAATCCTCGAACGGCGGAGACTTTCATCAGCAGGTCGGTTTGGTTTTTCAAAATCCCGATAGCCAGATGGTGGCAACCTCTGTAATCGATGAGATCGCCTTTGGTCTATGCAACCTCCAAATGGAACCCGAAGGAATCCATCAAAGGGTGGAGGAGGCCTTGGACCGTTTTAACCTGACGCATCTGCAAGAAAGACCTTTGCATTTGCTCTCTGGGGGCGAAAAGCGCCGCGTTACCTTGGCGTCAGTCTGGGCGATCCGACCATGGTTTTGGGTTTTGGATGAACCCATTGCCATGTTGGATGCGGCAACACGCCGTTCGACATTGGAATTAATCCGTGAGCTCCATCGAGAAGGGGAAACCTTGATCTATCTGGGTCACCGTTTGGATGAAGTCATGGAGGCCGACAGAGTCTTTGTATTATGGAATGGCGGGATCGCATGGTCCGGTTCCCCTCGTCAATTGATCGAGGACATGCAGTCGGAGTGGGGGATCGCGCTGCCTCCGGCGGCAAGGCTCTGGCGCACAGTGGGACTAAGATATCAATCGAATCGATTCGTCGCTACGACAGAGGAGTTGGTGGAGGCATTATGGGATTGCGCCTTCAAAATGTCTCGTTGATCCGTAATCCCGGAACTCCCTGGGAGGTTCGGGCGCTTCATGGAATTGAGCTGACGATTGAAGCAGGAGAAGCGATTGGGCTGATGGGTCCTTCGGGGGCTGGTAAATCCAGCCTTATGCAGGTTCTTTCCGGACTGGTTAAACCGACGGCTGGAACTGTTATAAATTCCATGGGTAAATCCGTAGGTTTAGTTTTCCAAGAGCCTTCCAGAGGATTTTTTGCGGCGACGGTCTGGGATGAAGTGGCGTTTGGACCTCGCAATCTCGGGCTTGACGCTGATGAGCGTGCCACGGAGGCTTTAGATGCAGTGGAACTACCCCGAAAATATTGGAAGGAATCACCGTTTCACCTCTCCGGCGGGGAGCAGCGGCGGGTGGCGATCGCTGCCGCATTATCCATGGAACCCAAGATTCTTCTGCTGGATGAACCGAGCATTGGGTTGGACTGGCAAGGGGAATCCGCTTTGACCAATCTCTTACAAGAACTTCATCATAAACGGCATATAACTCTGATGGTGGGCTCCCATGACCCTAACCTGCTTTTTCGTTTGTGTCCTCGGATCGTGGTGATGGACGGGGGACGGATTGTAGAGGATGGCTTGTGGAAGGACTGGACCGTATTGGAAAAAGCATTTCAGAGTCTTTCCTTGTTCGGTCCGACGGCTTTGGAGGTATGGACTGAGTTGGTGCGACGCGGGGCGCCATTCCACGAGACTCCGGGGGACGAAGAATCTGCTTTGAAGTTATTTCGCCGCTATGGAGAGGGGATAGCCTAACGTGACCGTGGTTGATCTAACCGGCAGGTATTGGCCAACTTCATCCTATTGGCATCAACGGGATGCCCGATTGAAATTGGGAATAACAGTTCTCTGGGTTATTGCCGCGTTGTCCATTGGAAGTATCATCGGACAGGTTGTGCTTGTCCCTGTTATGTTGTTACTTTATTTAACAGCCCGTTTGCCGTTGACTCGACTATTTCTAGGCCTAGCTTCGTTTCGATGGCTATTGTTGTTGACGTTCATTGCCAATCTCTTCTTCGTTGGTGTGGGAGAACGGATCTGGGCTCCCCTACCCATTACCTTGGAAGGAATCGATCTGGCCACGATATATGCTTTGCGATTAGCGAATCTGATCGGTATCTCGTTTTGGTTGATGATGACAGTTCGCCCATTGGATCTCATCGGCGGCTTGGAGCGAATCTTTTCGCCGCTTAAACCATGGGTTCCTGTGAACGAATTCGTATTAGCAATGGGCATCGCCATACGATTCTTCCCGCTCTTACTAGAGGAAGGCGAAGAGATTCTCTTGGCTCAGCGGGCAAGAGGCGCTGCCTTCAAAGGCATACGGAGACTTACAATGGCTGTATCCGTCGCTATCCCACTGTTTATCGGAGCGTTACGCCGTGCGGGGGATCTGGCGGACGCCATGGTCGCTCGGGGCTATAACCCGGGGAAGGCCCGAACGGACTGGCGAGGGACGACGTGGCGGTGGATGGATACCTGGACGCTGGTTGGAGCGATTGGGGTTTGGGGAATAATTGTCTTTGTGTTTCGAGGGTTTTAGAAAAATCAATTCCGGGAGTCGGTGACGATGGCTGTGAAGGTAAAAAAGATATACTCTGAGAACAACGACTTTCAACATATGGAGGTTCTTCGGCGAAATCGTGAGAAGCGCAACAAGTATCGGGAGTTCTTCGTCGAGGGTGTTAAATCCATTGAACGTGCTCTACATAACCGTTGGGAGATCGTGGCATTTGCTTATTCATCTCAGAGAAAGTTATCTAACTGGGCGAAGGATATCTTAGATAACTCTTCAGCGGGTGTTCACTACGATCTGCCGGTGGAATTGATGGACAAGCTCAGCGACAAAGAGGAGAGTTCGGAGCTGATTGCCATCGTGTCCATGCCTGCCAATGATCTTTCCCGGATAACGTTGGATGAAGATTTACGAGTCGTTATCTTTGATCGGCCGTCTAACCATGGAAATCTCGGGACGATTATACGATCATGCGATTCTTTTAAAGTTAATGGATTGATCATGACTGGCCATTGCGTTGATCCCTATGATCCGCAAACGATTCGATCAAGCATGGGCTCGTTCTTTTCCGTCCCTGTAATCCGGTGTGAACAGGGAGAACTGATGCCTTGGCTTGCAAAGATAAAAAGCAAGTATGCCGATGCACAGCTGATTGGGACGAGCGCCAAAGCCGATCATATCATCTCCGATTATAATTTGGTCAAGCCCACGATACTATTCCTTGGTAACGAAACGGAAGGCTTATCCAAGGCCTATAAAGGCTTATGTGACGAGCTCGTTACCATTCCGATCTATGGCTCAGCCACCTCGTTGAACGTGGCTTGCGCCGCGTCGATCTGCTTATACGAGATCGATCGCCAACGGCGAAGCTTCATTTCTTAAGCCTGTAATCTCCAATAGTTAAATTATTTACTCCTTTTTGTGCTGGTCTTTTATAATCAACAATTCGAAACGGGGGTGCGTCGTGGCGAAGGAACGCAATATTCGATTGACCTTGGCTTATGATGGCACTGGGTTCTCCGGATTTCAAAGGCAGGCTAATACGCATCGGACAATTCAAGAAGTGCTGGAGGACGCCCTAAGCAAACTGACCGGTGAGGACGTCACCTTATACGGCGCTGGACGGACCGATGCAGGAGTTCATGCCTTGGGACAGGTGGTTAACTTTCGTACTCAGGCGACGATCCCTGCGGATCGTTGGCCGATGGCTATTCGAGGATTTCTCCCGCCGGAGATCGTGGTTCATTCCGCCGATGAAGTTCCCTTGGATTTTCACGCACGGTATTCTGCGAAGGGAAAGACCTATCAATATCGACTTTGGAGAGGGCAGTGGCCGTCAATCTTTAACCAACGATTCAGTTATCATTATCCTGGAATGCTAAAGATGGATTCAATCCAGGAGGCCATGGCCTTCATCCATGGAACCCACGATTTTAAGGCCTTTTCGGCGGCGGGAACATCGGTGAAGAGTACGGTTCGTACAGTGAGTCGTATAGTTTTGGAGCGTTATCCGGACGAATGGGTATTGGAGATCAGCGCCAACGGCTTCCTCTATCACATGGTCCGTAATATCGTCGGCACATTGCTGTGGGTGGGAGAAAGCCGGATCACACCGGAAGAGGTAAAGACCAGGCTGGAAGTGGGGGAACGTTCCCGAATGGGACCGACAGCACCGGCCCATGGGTTGTGTCTGTTAGGAGTGGAATACTAACTAAGTACTGATTAAATGTGTTACAGTTACGGGTTTCGAGTGGCGTATCGAGGGTAGAATATGGTTTATGAGAAGCCATTTCAATCAGAACAAAATTCGTGTTGACGAGGATAACGTCCTTTGTTATAATTAAATAGTTCATGATTTGGTATAGATCGGTAATGCTTTCAAGTTCTAGCCCCGGACTAAAAGCAACGACGATCTAACCTCGTAAACCTGAAATAGGAGGTCGTCTCACGTGCGCACCTATATGGCCAAGCCCAATGAGGTGGAGCAAAAGTGGTTCGTGGTCGACGCAAAGGGTATTGCCCTCGGACGTCTGGCCAGTACCGTGGCAACCATCCTCCGCGGAAAGAATAAACCCCAGTTTACACCGGGTGTTGACTGTGGAGACCACGTGATCATCATTAATGCGGATCAAGTGGAATTGACGGGTAGAAAGCGGGAACAAAAGATTCTTTACACCCACTCGCTATATCCCGGCGGATTGAAAGCCGTTAAATACTCCAACTTACTGGAAAAACGTCCTGAAACCGCATTGACGAAGACGGTCTGGGGAATGCTTCCTCATAATCGTCTGGGTCGTCAACAGATTAAAAGGCTGAAAGTATATCGGGGAACTGAGCATCCCCACCAGGCTCAAAAACCGGAGACCTTGGAAATTCAAGGGTAACTGAAGGGAGGACACTTCCTTGCCTAGGGCGAAGAAAGCGCAAAAATCCATTTATTATGGTACCGGCCGTCGGAAGACTTCTGTGGCTAAGGTACGTATTGTGCCCGGTCAGGGTAAAATCGTTGTCAACGATAAAGAAGTAAGTGACTACTTTGGTCGTAAGGTGTTGGTGCTTGTGGTTCGCCAACCCTTAGAGTTGACTGCGATCAGCGATAAATACGATATTATTGCTAATGTGCGCGGTGGTGGTACCAGCGGTCAAGCCGGCGCAGTCCGTCACGGGATCTCCCGTGCGCTGCTTAAGGTCGATACTGAATTCCGCACCCCGTTAAAACGGGCCGGATTCTTAACCCGCGATCCCCGCGTAAAGGAACGCCGTAAGTACGGCTTGAAGAAAGCCCGTAAGGCGCCGCAATTCTCCAAACGTTAATTTTTGCAAAAAAGACTCGCCATTGGCGAGTCTTTTTTGATGACTCATCGAATGTACAGGGTCTAGCAGAGGATTTCTTATTTCATTCCTTGAACAATAATCGGTCGCGATATATACCAAATATTACTGGGGGGTTAACGGAAACTTCTCTCGTGGAATTGCGTTTGGATCAAAGAGAAGTTCTAACCCGTTTTGAGGCGTATCAACTCATTTCCTACCAAGTGGGAACTCGGGTGATGTACAGATTATACTGGTTAGGCTGCCTCATCCTTTATCATTCGTAATCTGTAATTCTGAGAGGGAATGGTGTTAATCCATGAAGAAACGTGTCCTAATCCTAATAGGAGTTCTCGTTCTTTTAACCGCTGTTCCCATGGCGCTTGCGTCAAATTTAACCAAAGATATGCGGGAAAAGTTGGAGAATATCCGACTGGCCTCAGTTGTTTATGACCGAAACGGAAAAGTCATCGGTAATCTCTATTTCTACAAACGGATTTGGATTCCGGATAAGCAGATTTCCAAAAACCTTAAAAATGCAGTAATCGCCATTGAAGATTCCCGCTTTTATAAGCACAACGGCATTGATCTTCGGGGTATTACCCGTGCCGTTATGCAAAATATTAAGCCGGGGGGAAATATGCAGGGTGGAAGCACCATCACACAACAACTGGCGAAGATCGCATTGCTGACCCATGACCGGACATTGGTTCGTAAAATCCAAGATATTTCCTATGCGTTGGAGATTGAGCGAGTCTACAGCAAACAGGAGATCCTTGAACTTTATCTTAACAGCATCTATCTCGGTCATGGGAATGTAGGTGTTGAAGCGGCGGCGCGCTATTACTTTGGTAAGTCGGCGGATCGGTTGAACTTAGAAGAATCTGCTCTTATTGCCGGGATAATCAGGAGTCCTGAGAATCTATCACCCATCAGAAATTTAAAAGTTGCAACAGAACGCAGAAATGTTGTGCTCAGCCGCATGCTTGAACTCGGTTATATCACGACGGCCCAGCACAAAACTGCTATAGGTCGTCCTGTTCGCCTGGTAAAACAGAATGAATCGGCATCGGTGGCTGGGTATTTCTTGGACTATGTCCGGAGAGATCTTCTGGGGAATCATGGGTTTACCGAAGAACAATTACGCTTGGGTGGGTATCGGATTTATACCACCCTGGATATCAACATTCAACAGACGGCAGAACAGGTAATGACCAACGTTCCCCATGATTTGCCGGCTGCAGTTCAGCCACAGGGAGCATTGGTATCATTGAAGCCGGAGACCGGAGAGATCTTAGCCATGGTGGGTGGACGACGTTATGTGGATAGTCAATATAATCGGGCTGTATTGTCGCGACGTCAACCCGGATCGGCAATCAAGCCGTTCATTTATGCAACAGCTATTCAAAAGGGGTATACTGCGGCTACCATTATCGATGATAAGCCGCTTTCCATCCCATTGGTCAATGGTACGATTTGGACCCCGGATAACTATGACCATAAATACCGGGGACCGATTACGCTACGGGAGGGGTTGAAACATTCCGTTAATTCCGTAGCGATTCAACTGGTTCAACAGATAGGGATTGATCCGGTGGTTCAACAGATGGAAGAGATGGGGATTCAGAGCTTGGTTAAAGAAGGTTCCAATAACGATCTAAACTTGGCTCCGTTGTCTTTAGGGGGATTGACTCAAGGTGTCACGCCACTGGAATTAACGGCAGCCTATGCTCCATTCGCTAATGGAGGGCATTCGGTTAAACCCTTTGCTGTCAAGCGAATTGTGGATCGAGACGGTGTTGAAGTTAAGCGGTTTCAATCCAAAAGAGAGACGGTTATGACGCCACAAAACGCTTATATCTTGACAATGCTGCTGAAAGATGTGGTGGATAACGGTACGGGTCAACGCGCCCGTTTAGGAGAACGTCCCGCAGCGGGGAAAACCGGAACTACCAGTGAATATACCAATGCATGGTTTGTGGGTTATACACCGGAGATGGTGACGACCATCTGGATTGGAAACGATCGGCAAGATCAGCCGATGGTCTATAAAAATCGTACGATCGGAAGCGGCGCTGCCGCCGAGTTATGGGGAGCCTATATGCGACGGGCGCTGGCTAAGCAACCGGTTAGAGAGTTTAACGAACCGCCGGGGATCTTATGGGCTCAGGTGGATCTTAGTAGCGGAAAGGCTGTTCCGGATTGGATGAGTGGTAGCAACACGTACCGGGAAGTCTTTGCTGAAAACAATGTTCCTGCCACAGCAGCCTTTAAAGTCTGGCAGTGGATGATGCCCAAGAAAAAACAGGAAGAAGCAGTAGAACCTTTGGAGCCGATTGATACGGAGACGGTCGAAGTTGAACAGGTAACTATCGGGTCCATTCCAGGGCGAACGATGGGTCCGGCACGTCAACAACAAGAGGATTCGCAGTCGACGATTGCCGGTGATGAGATCCAGAAGCCTCCTACCAGGGGAATAAGTAATCGAGGCGATTTGCTGCGTCGAAGCGCCTTAAAGGATCCCAACGTTTTACCGTCACCATCGCTTCCTGTAAGCCCATTGCCACCGGATTGGGATGAGCGTCAGCCGTCGGAGGCGATCGACGAACCGTCCATCGAAGAGAAGCATCGTGTATCGAAACCTATGGAGAATCAGCCGACGGTTCCAGAGAATGTTCCCGCTGAGGAAGAGTCTATTCCCATCACCGCCGAGTCGGGTACGGTCATCCCGGTCATTGAAGATGAACACATGAATTCAACTGAGATGTGGCGATGAGACGGAAGGGTCGACCTTGACGATTAACGTGAATTTGGGTAAAATAATACTAAGCTCCATACGACTGGCGGAAACGTGGGATAAACCACGAGGGAGTATGGGATACGCTTGGATTGCCGACCGCCTGGGCCATAATGCCCAGGCGGTCTTTGTTTACATTTGAAGATTTTGTAGTTTTATTGGTGTGAGTCTTTAAAATGTCGGTTAACTTATATGATGAGATTCTACGGTGCTTATGGAATCTTAGAGCCTTAGGATAATAAGGAGGTAATATGATGCAAGCTTGGCGAGGGTTTAAGGGTGAATTATGGAGAAATAAGATTGAAGTAACGGACTTTGTCCGAACGAATTACCAACCCTATTATGGCGACGAGAGTTTCTTGTCGGTGAGTTCCGAACGGACTCGACGGCTATGGGATAAGTGTCAAAAGATTATGGAGGAAGAGCGTGCTGCAGGCGGCGTATTGGAGATCGATACAAAGCGCGTGGCGGGCATTACAGCTTGGGCGCCTGGATACATCGATCGAGATGATGAGGTTATCGTTGGTTTGCAAACGGATAAGCCGTTGAAGCGGATGGTCAACCCATGGGGAGGTTGGCGTATGGTAGAAACGGCCTGTAAAGCCCATGGTATAGAGCCCGACGAAACGATGAAGAAGATCTTTACCCGATATCGACGAACCCAGAACGAAGCGATCTTTCGTATCTACACACCGGCGATGCGTCAAGCGCGGAAACTGGGAATCATCACGGGGCTTCCCGATGCATATGGACGTGGAAGGCTCATTGGGGATTACCGACGGGTTCCTCTCTATGGCTGTAAGTTTCTGATGGAAGAGAAGATCAAGGATCTTTACGCCCTGGAAAATGTGGATGATACCATGATTCATCTAAGGGAAGATATCGCCGATCAAGTCCGGGCTTTTGAGCGCATGATGGAATTGGGCAACAGTTACGGATGTGATATTTCTCGACCGGCGGAGAATGCACGCGAAGCTGTCCAGTGGCTCTATATGGCCTATCTCTGCGCCGTCAAAGAACAGAATGGAGCAGCGATGTCTTTCGGGCATACCAGTCCGTTTTTGGATATCTTTATTCAACGCGATTTTGAGGAAGGAACATTAACGGAAGAAGAGGCGCAGGAACTCATTGATCAACTTGTGATCAAACTGCGGCTGGTCCGACATTTACGGACTCCGGAATATGATGAGCTCTTTGCCGGCGATCCCACCTGGGTAACGGAGTCTTTAGGGGGATTGAGCGAAGAGGGACGCCCACTGGTAACCAAGACCGATTATCGTTGGCTACAAACATTGAGGAATCTGGGGTCAGCCCCGGAACCCAATCTGACGATTCTATGGAGTCCACGTTTGCCGGAGAAGTTTCGCCATTTCACAGTGGAATTAGCCATCGAAACCTCGACGCTTCAATTCGAGAACGATGAGATTATGCGCCCCATCTTCGGAGATGACTATGGGATCTCTTGTTGTGTCTCGGCGACGCGTTTGGGAAGGGATATGCAGTTCTTTGGCGCCCGTGTTAATCTGGCAAAAGCACTACTGTTGGCGATCAACGGCGGTAGAGATGAGAGTACAGGGGAACAGGTCTTGGAGGTACCTATTCTCGAGGGCGAGTTCTTGGAATGGGAGAAGGTCTGGGCAAACCTAGAGAAGGTATTGACTTGGCTATCTGTGCTTTACAGTCGGACGATGAACTGTATCCACTATATGCACGACAAGTATAATTACGAACGGGTTCAAATGGCGTTGATTGACTCCAATCCCCATCGGCATATGGCCTTTGGAGTGGCCGGACTGTCTGTGGTTGCCGATTCCCTGAGTGCAATTAAATATGCTAAGGTCAAAGCCATCCGTGATGAGCAAGGCATAGCAAAAGACTTTGAGGTAGAGGGTGAATTCCCCTTCTATGGCAACGATGATGATCGTGTTGATGGATTGGCGGTCCGCGTATTGCGTCATTTCTACGGCTCCCTTTCGGAACAGCCGATCTATCGAAAGGCTGTACCGACGCTTTCCGTCCTAACCATCACCTCCAATGTGGTCTACGGAAAGAAGACCGGTTCAACGCCGGATGGACGAATGGAGGGCAAAGCATTTGCTCCAGGAGCCAATCCCATGCACGGTCGAGAGTTGACAGGCGTCGTGGCTGCCATGCGCTCTGTAGCCAAATTGCCTTACGATATCTGTCGAGATGGGATATCATATACGTTTTCGGTGACCCCACGGGCGCTAGGAGTCTCCACAGAGGAACGTGTGCGGAATATGACGAGTCTATTGGATGGCTACTTCAACGCCCATGGTCATCACATCAATGTCAATGTTTACAGCCGTGAGATGCTGATCGACGCCATGGAACACCCAGAACTCTATCCCAATCTCACCATTCGCGTCTCCGGCTATGCGGTTCATTTTATCAAGCTCAGTCGGGAACAGCAGATGGAGGTCATTGAGCGGACGCTCCATGAAAGAATGTAATTAGCGAAATATGATGGACGAAGCACTACCGACGCGGTAATGTTTGATGATTATGCTTCGTGCTTTCCCGGAGGGATTTATTTGGGTAGGATTCAACAGATTCAAAGCTTTAGCACGGTTGATGGGCCGGGTACGCGCTGTGTGGTTTTTTTTCAGGGCTGTCCGGTTCGGTGCGTCTTCTGTCATAATCCGGACTCATGGGATGTGGCGGGGGGTCAGGAGATCGATGTTGAGACCTTGACCCAACGGTTGGAGCGGTTTCGTCCGTTTCTTCCTGAACCGGGTGTAACATTAAGTGGAGGGGAGCCTCTGGTGCAGCCAGAGTTTGCATTAGAGGTAGCCAAAAGCCTGAAAAGTCGTGGGTGGCATGTGGCGCTGGATACTTCCGGTTGGGGACGGGGGGAGGACTTGGCTAGATTAGCACGGGAAGTCGATCTCGTCATCTTCTCTATAAAACATCCCATCCATCCCGAACGGGTGGTTGGGTGCGATTATCGACCAGTAATCGAGAATTGGCGACAATTAGCAGAGGTTAATGTGAAGGTATGGATGCGTTACGTGCTTATCCACGGATTAACCGATGAACCCGAAGCATTGGACGCCTTAAGGGACTGGGCTCAAATCAATCCCCATATTGAGCGGGTGGAGATTCTCCCGTATAATAGCCTTGCCGAGACAAAATGGGAGAAGATTCGTTGGGAATTTCCATTAAAAGATCAGACTCCGGCTGTCACTGAGGAGGAGATCGTGGCAGCGGAGGAGCGCGTTTTAAAGGAGTGCCTGTGTTAGGTAGTCGGCTGCGTCAGCAAATATGGGGAAGACCTCTCTCTTGCTCTCCCCGACACGGAGGTATCGTGTTTAGTGGTTATATCGGAGCCATCCTGGCCACGATACCTTAAACCGTCGTGGTTTTGGAGTAACCCAAAGCCTTTGGTGGTAAGGATTTGCTTCGATATATGCGGCAGAGATTTAAAGCATTTTCTAAGTAGTCGGCCACCCCAGCACCCGCTGACGGATATTTTCTAGTAAAACAATGGATTATCAAAAAGAAGTCGTTCGTTTGCAACGACTTCTTTTTTTATGTGTTCTTTACTCAGAACGTGCAGATTTGGATTATAAAGTAGCACCAAGCTCTGAGAGCTAAGTAGTGCATTGATGACAAATTCTCCCGCAAAGGGTTTGGAGATTAAGCAAAGCATTATTAACTAAGACTTCTGTCTCCTGACTTCTATGTGTTCTTATTCCGGCTTGATTACGATCTCTCCGTCTCGCATATGAACTCTGGCCCTGGAGGAAATGCCAAGGGATGCGAGGTGATCCTTGGGGATCTGAAGTCGGCCTGCGGAGTCCAGAACGATGTACTCGTCGTGGGTTTGCGTTTCCTCTTCATCCCAGGCATGACCTGTGGGAGTTCGTCGTACTGTCTCAGTGGAGACTTTCCCATCTCGGATCTGAATGGTTCGGTCGACTTCTTTAGCCATCTGGCGGTCATGGGTCACGGCGATGATCGTAATACCGTAAGCCGATCGAACGGAACGAAAGACCTCCAAGACTTGATGAGCGGAGCGGGTATCCAGAGAGCCTGTGGGCTCATCGGCCAAGAGTAGTTTGGGTTTATTGGCTAATGCAATGGCAATGGCAACCCGTTGTTGCTGTCCGCCGGACATTTGTCCGGGACGGTGGCGCATTCGATCGGCTAAACCAACGATACGCAGTAATTCCTCAGCCCATGCCTTATCCAGTCTGCCGTTTAGAATCATGGGAAGTTCGACATTTTCCAGGGCTGTTAAGTAGGGGATCAGATTTCGACCGACGTTTTGCCAGACGAATCCCACCGTTTCTCGTTTGTAACGAACACGATCGTTGGGTGTCATTCGGGAAAGATTCCATCCACCAACAAGGGCTTTGCCTGCAGAAGGGCTATCCAGTCCACCAAGGATATTCAGTAGGGTCGTCTTGCCTGAACCGCTGCTGCCGATGATGGCCACCAATTCTCCTGGGTCAATCCGGAGGTCCAATCCCTGGAGCGCCATGACCTCAAGTTCCAATGCACGATAGATGCGTACCAGACCTTCACAGAGTACAAAGGGTCGTTCTTGAACCGGTTCGTTCACAGACGAACTTGTGTTTAGTTGTTGTTTCATCCTTCTTCCCCCAATTTTACAGCCTGATGAACCTGGAGGCGGGCTAGGGTTAACGCGAGCCCAAACAAGGCCGCCAGCAGCACCGGCAGAAGTATGCTGTAGATGGTCCCGATATCTTTTCCTGAGATGATAACGAGGAATGGGGGGATATCTCCAGCCAGTGAGGCGGTGCTTTTCATGAATGGTACGAAAGCCTTACTGATGGTATGTCCGAGGATTGTGCCCACACCTAAACCGACGCCAACCGACCAAAGCAACTCCAAACAGAGCGTACCGATGAGTTGCTGGAGGGACATGCCGATGGCGCGCAAAACACCAAACTGCAGAAACCGATTTCGTATGGTAATAAAGGTATACAATAGAAATCCCACAACCATGATCATGACGGCGACGCAGAACCCAATCGAGATGATGCCATAGATGCCCATCTTCTCCGGATCGCGCCGGGACAATGCCAGTTGGCTTCGGGTATCTGAAACGGACAAGAGTTCAATCTTGTTTTCTTGAAGATGGAGGAGACCCGGTGTCAATTTTGCTCCAGGGTTCAACTTGACCCAGATATCATATGGGACGATGGACGATTGGGATGTAACGTAATCCAGTTGTGTAATGATGAAGTTTTGTTGATCGCCGTAAAGTGTGGGCCAGTATTCTACCGCGCCGATCACGATAAAATCTATCTTTTGTCGATGAAGTTGGAGCGTAATGGTCTCCCCAAGCTCCATGCCTCTTGATAGAAGACTTTTCGAGACGATAGCTCCGTAGGGATAGTTTGTAAGCATATTCAGATAAACATTGGGGTGTTTGGCGGTGAGATCCTTTCGAAACCAAGCGGTCTGTCCGAAGGAGGGAGGATCAATCGCCATTACGCTTACATTGGTGACATATCGGTTATTTACATAAGCTGAGACCGATGGACTGACCTGAACGCGAGCCACTGACGCCACGCCCGGCATGGATTGATGGACCCAGAACGGAGGTTCGTAAGGGCGTGAGGTATCCACTGCCATCTCGGGCGGAGCTCCAATGGCGGAAGAAGCGGGCCGCATGCGAAACCATTTTTCACGGATGACGGCATCGGCGCCAATGGAATAATAGGCGTGATCCTGGGTGTTTTGATCCAATGTGCGGGCGATGGCTGCGCCATAGATTCCCGTTGCTGAAGTTAAGACCACTAAAAGAATTAATGGACGGTAGCGGCCTGCATTACGGGATACCTCGACCAGTGAAGCATACAGGGAGACGCCTCTTCCATGTGACAGAATCTTCTCTGATATTCCAGTGATAATTGGCATCAGGCGAAGCAGAAATAGGCCGATGGCGATGACCAATAACGTCGGTACGATAAAGAGAAATGGATCGATCAGTTGCCCGGCGGCGGCTGCCATCGTTTGATGTAGCGCCAGTGCGCGATAACCGTATAAACTGACTCCGATAAGCAGGAAATCGAGGTAGAAACGTTGCCATAAGGGTTTGGTTTGGACACGGCTCTTGTCTTGCTTATATGAGACAATACTATGGCGTGTCGCTTTAGCCGCCGGGATAGTCGCGGCAAAGATCATTAAACCGGCTAAAAGGGCGGCATAATAGTATGCTTCGGAGGTTATGACAATGGGCAGCGCTTTACGATCCACAAAGTTTAAGAATCCGGCGGAAGCGCCGACGACACGGGCAAAGAAGCTACCAAGTGGCGGACCAAGGATGATACAGAGAACACCTAAGATCGCCCACTCCAAAGCAAAGGAAGCGGTGATCTGAAAGGCGCTGGCTCCCCGGCTCCGCATCATGGCGATCTCTCCGCGACGTTGATCGACGATGAGACCGGCGGCCAGGAAGACATAGTAGAGAATCAGGATGAGAGTCGGCAGAGCCAAAGATAGCATCATGCGTTGCATTGCAAGATAGCGTCCATGAAATTGCATAAACACGTCTTTGGGTGATGACCCAAGAGCGATGGCGGGGTGGACCTTAGCTTGATCCTTCTCCAATGCATCAAAGGCTGTGATATGATGGGAAAGGTCTTGGACCCTCACTCGACGATGGTCGATAATGCTAAAGTACTCTAATTCGGTGATGGAGGCCTGCTTCTTCCTGACGATAAAGTCGAGGAAGGCGTCGGGATGGATGAAGATACTTCGAACCATATCCGGGTCAGCAAACCATTCTGAAGAATTTAATCGCTCCTTCTTTAGCTCAAAGATACCTACGAGACGAAATTGAAGCGGTACATTGGGATGCGCTCCGGGCGTTTTCAGAGAAGACGCATTCATTGCATAGATTTTACCGATGGTCAATCCTAAGATATCCGCGGCCGATGTGGAGCAGATGATGTCCACCGTTCCATCGCTGGAGGGACTCGGATTGAAGAGGCGTCCTTCGCTCATGGTAATGAGCTTATCCAAGCCCGTCATGGTTAGAACCTTTGCGCGTAGAATATCTCCGCCATCTGTGTTTTCGGTGATGATGAGATTTTGACGGAGCTCGGCGATCCAACCTCCAGCGAGTCGCGGCGTCTTGGGACGATGAGGGATCATCTCTTCGAACTCCCATAGAACATCCGGTATTTCATGGGCTTCGACATTTGCTTCGGAGGAAGAAAACTCCAGAGTTACACTGTAGCTTCCCGGATGTCCATAGGTAGTTGAACGGATCCATCCGGCTTGAAAACTATCCTGAAGAGCGCCGACGGTATATAGTGGAATCGCGGCGACAACGCCGGTGGCGGCCAGCAAACCCAGGAAGAGACATAACTCAAGCCGCCATTGGGTCGTCATGCGACGAAGGACCATCCATAAAATGGAGAGAGCATTCAAACTCATCACTCCTTGACGGTTGAAATCATGAATGACGAAAATTTTAGCAAAAGAGGGTTGTTGACTGTCATTTGCCGATGACAGTCATTCCGGCTTCGGCGCCTTCGAGAATCTGTGTGTGGGTATCGTTTTGAATCCCGACTTTGATATAGACTTCGCGGCGGGTATTGCCATCCAAGACCCTTAGATACTTTCGACCGTTGACATCTTCTCTGACAGCACTATTAGGAATGAGGAGCGCTTTCGCAACGGAGCGCAGGATAAACGAGACGGTATAGGAGTCGTTGATCGTGAGTTTTCGGCCAGCAATACGGATATGGGCCAGCCATTGATCGGAGTCGTTGGCGTTTTGCGATTTTCCTACGAAGGTTACCTGTCCTTCTCCGCCATTATCGATACGGACGCGGGTCCCGGGTCGAATGATGCGAACCTGGCTATCGTCGATCTCTGCAATGAGCTCCAGACCTTGTGTGTCCGATAGAACGGCGATGGGCTGGAAGGCTTCTACAGTTCGACCACGGACTCCGGTGACTGTTGTAATGGTCCCTTGAAATGGTGCGCGAAGAACCGAATCCTCTTGGCGTTTTGTTAGCCGATCCAATTCGTTTTGGGCCATCTCCACGTTGAGTTTAGCGAGACGTTGCGCGGTTTCTCCCGCCTTTGCCATCTGTTGGTAATAAAGCTCCTGCTGTTGAAGGGCGATCTTGGCGTGTTTCAGATCGAATTGGAGTTCACCAGTCTCCAAGACGGCAATGATCTGTCCCTTTCTAACTTCATCATCAAGCTTTACCGGAAGTTCCTGAATGCGGCCGGGTACAGAAAAGTATAATGTTTGTTCTTTGGCAGCTCCGACCCTGGCATAACTGCGGAGTTCTTCGTGGATGGGACCTTCAACGATTTGATAGGTTATCAATTCTTCTTGTGGGGGTTGAACCAGGGCGGGAACCTCTTCAATCTCTTCTTTTGGGAGAAGACGACAACCTGATGTCAATAACATGAAGGTAATCATAAAACAGATTCCAAAGATTGCAAAGATCTTTTTTCCTTTATAGGCTTTCATGCCGGTAACCCCTCCTCTACCAATTGGCCGTCCTGAATTGTCCAATGAATATCCCCATACTCGCTGGCTGCCGCATCATGGGTGGAGACCAACACCGTTACGCCGTCGTGTTCAACAATCTGGCGAAAGAGTTCCATGACACGCATACCGGTTTCGAAGTCCAGCTCACCGGTGGGTTCATCGGCGATGATCAACCGGGGCGAATTGGCGATGGCGCGAGCGATAGCCACCCGTTGCTGCTCTCCGCCGGATAATTCCAAGGCGCGGTGTCGGGCGCGCTTGAGTAAGCCGACGCTCTGGAGGCAGTGTTCTGCGCGGACCCGCCGCTCTTTCCAAGGCATACCGGAGAATCGCATCGGTAACTCGACATTTTCCAAGGCGTTCATATGGGGTAAGAGTGCAAAAGACTGAAATATGAACCCGACTTCCCGTCGCCGCCAGTCTGTAAGCTCTGCTTCCGATAGACTGTGAAGATTTTTGCCAAGGTAATAGACCTGGCCGGAGGAGGGGATATCGAGTCCGCCCAAGAGATTGAGGAGGGTCGTTTTGCCGGAACCGGACCGCCCTCTGATGATGATGAGTTTCCCCTTGGGTAGGGATAGAGAGACATGGTCCACGGCGCGAACGGTATTTCCGCCAAGATGAAATTCCCGGCAGAGCTCATGGGTCTCAAGGATGACATCCATGGGTAAACCTCCTTATAACGATGATTGCATATCAATGACATGTCCAAAAACAATCAATAATGCACTAGGGATGATAGAGATATTCGTAGGTGAAGCAATTTTTCGGGAATTGCTCTCTCGCAAAGGCGCAAAGGGTGGGAGTGGGACTGTAAGAGATTGATTTTAAATAATTATTTGGCGTCCTTAGCGATCTTGGCGAGAAATTAAAAGACCTCAGCGGCTTAGGAGAAGGCCTTTGGGGGAAAGGAACGGGTTCTCTCGCGAAGGCGCAAAGACGCAAAGGGTGGGAGAGGGACTGGAAGAGGTTGATTTTAAATGATTATCTTGGCGTCCTTAGCGATCTTGGCGAGAAATTAAAAGACCCCAGCGGCTTGGGAGAAGGCCTTTGGGGGAAGGAGAACGGAGTTCTCTCGCGAAGGCGCAAAGACGCAAAGGGTGGGAGAGGGACTGGAAGAGGTTGATTTTAAATGATTATCTTGGCGTCCTTAGCGATCTTGGCGAGAAATTAAAAGACCCCAGCGGCTTGGGAGAAGGCCTTTGGGGGAAGGAGAACGGAATTCTCTCGCAAAGGCGCAAAGATGCAAAGGGTGGGAGAGGGACTGTAAGAGGTTATTATAACTATATGATTATCAAGATTACTCAGGAGTCAGTAATCAGAAGTCAGAATTCAGTTTTTATTAGTCATAATAACCGTAATCCTTGAATTGACGTATAACTGTTCCGGAGCATTCTGAATACTGGCTCCTGTCTTCTGACTCCTATCTTGCTGAATCAACTTTATAATCAACTAAATTAATGTTGCTTTTTGTATACAAAAGGGTTTGAAAAGAAGGAAATGGAAATATTCTATCGAATAATGAAAGTATATTTCACGATGTGGGAAGGCAGGGTTTGAACATGAACGTGACCAACTATGATTTTAAGACCAAGTGGTGTAATCACCTTGCAACCGAAGTGTTATTCAGAGAGGGAGCGCGCGTCAACTGCCTTAAGGATAATGCCTGTCTCCATGCAGAACAATGCCAAAACGTTCATTGCCAATGGTGGGAAGGGAAAGGGGAAGACCTTTTGCATCCCGTGGAGAATGCGTACGAGATGTAAGGGAAATAGGAATTGCGAATTATTAAAGCTGCCGTAGAGGCAGCTTTTTTGATATGTAAGATTATGTAGTCGGCCATGTCTGCATCTGCGGAAACATATGAAATGACGAAAATGGGGTCAAACCCTCATCCCTTGCCCTTCTCCCAACACCTTGGGAGAAGGGGAACGGTCAAATTGATAAGCTCCTTCAGATCGAGCTGTTCCCCTCGCCCGATGGTTCGGGAGGGATAGGGCGAGGGGAATCCAGGGGTATTTTCCAACTCGAAGCGGACGTTTAGAAAAAAGCGGATATTTGAATGGGTGATAAAGATCGCACCATCACGCCAGGCTCTTCTTCAACCGAATGGACGAAAAAGTTAGCATAACAATGCCCATAATTAACAATGCTGCAGTCTGCGGCCATAGGACATCCAGGCCGTTGCCCTTTAAGAAGATGCCGCGGACGATCTCCAGGAAATAACGGCCCGGGAGGATGAAGGAGAACCACTGAATGACCGCGGGCATATTGGAGATGGGTGTTATAAACCCGGAGAGGAGCATGTTGGGGATGGAAAAGAACATGGAGATCATCATCGCCTGCTGTTGGTTTTGGCAGACGGTCGAGATGAGCAGTCCCCAACCGAGGGTCGAGAAGATGAAGACGGTGGAGAGGGCAAAGAGCAAGACGATGCTGCCATGGATGGGAACGCGGAACCAGAGCGTTCCCACGGTGACGACCAACAAAACTTGTAATAGTCCGATGAACGGGAAGGGCAAAAGCTTTCCGACGACAAGTTCCCAAGGTTTGATGGGTGTTACCAGGAGTTGTTCCAATGTGCCCCGCTCCCGCTCTTTAACGATGGTCAGGGATGTTAGCATCACGGTGATTAGCATGAGGATTATGGCGATAACTCCTGGAACCATATAGTGGGTGGCCCGTAGCTCCGGATTGAACCAGACCCGGGCCCGGAGATCGACGGGGTCCTTCTTAAGCGTCAGGCCTCCCCGCTGAAGACGTTCCAAGGCGACGTGGGTGGATTGGTTGGTAAGGATTGTGGCGACATAGTTTTGGGCGATGGAAGCATTATTGGAGTCAGTGCCGTCGATGAGGACTGCGAGGTTGGCCACTTGGCCACCGTTGAGCCGACGGGTGTAATCGTGGGGTATGAATAATCCAACTGAAATCTTCCCGCCATCAAGCCAGGGATCCAAGTCATCCATGCGGGAAGTTATACCGAACAGTTTAAAATAGCCGGAATCGATGAATTTGGCCACGAGTTCACGGGTGGCTTGTGTTGGATTGGGATCATAGACGCCTAAGGGAATGGAACGGACATCGGTGGTGGCCACGTAACCAAAGATAATGATCTGAACAATGGGCAGCGCGAAGATGATCAGCAGGAGACTTGGATCCCTGCAGATCTGGAGGATCTCTTTCTTGGCGATGCTGAAGAGAGGATTTGCGCGGTTGCCGCCGGCTTTTTTTGAACGTAACACCATAGTAGATTGTGATGGATCGGGAGTATACATGGCAACTACTCCAATCGTTTATGGAATCTGAGCGATGCGATCACCGTTAGACCTGCCCCGAGGATTCCCAATGCCAATATCTGTGGCCACAAGACGGCGAAGCCGACGCCTTTGAGGAAGATGCCTCTCAAGATGATGATGAAATAACGAGCCGGCACCAGATGGGTCAATAAACGGACAAAGGGTGGCATATTGGCAATGGGGTAGATATAGCCGGATAGAAGGATATTGGGCAACATGGTAATGGTACCGGCCAGGGTCATTGCGGTCTGCTGCGTCGTGGAGACCGTCGAAATCAACAAACCTACGGCTAATGACGTCAAAAGGTAGAGCAGACAAGCGAAACTCAATGTCAAGAGGTCGCCGCGAAGTGGGACGCCGAAGACACGCCGACCAAAGACGATGACGAGGAGAACACCGAGAGAAGAGACGAGCACACAAGGGATCATTTTTCCAAGCATGAGCTCGATGGGGTGAATGGGGCTTGCCACAAGCTGTTCGATGGTGTTGTTCTCTTTTTCGCTGGTGATGGCCATAGAGGTCAATAACGTCGTCACCATCATGAGCAAGATGGCGACTAGACCTGGAATGAGAAAATGGGAGCTTCGAAGCTCTGGATTATACCAAATCCGTGTCGTAAACTCCATCGGCATCTTGGGTTTAACTCCGCCACGCTCCCGTTGGAGCTGTTTGAGGAGGATTCCATTGGATCGTTGTTTAACCAGGGAATTTAAGTAACCCAGTGAAACATTGGCCGTGTTGGCATCGGCTCCATCAATGCCGGCAAAGACTTGAATCGGTTGTCCCTTCGCGAGTGCGCTCCCAAAACCGGGGGGGATCCACAATACGATGCGGGCGCGCCCGGTATCCAGATAACTATCCAAGGCATGGGGATTATCGGTGACAGCGACGATATTAAAGTAATCCCGGGGGAAGCTATCTATAAAATCACGGCTCGCTTGTGTGCGATCCTGATCGCAGAGAGCCATGGGGATATGGCGAATGTCGAAGTTTATTCCATACCCATAGAGCAAGAGCATGACGAGGGGAGCTAGGATACTGATGGTCAGCGTAACAGGGTCGCGGCGCATGAGGATCAGTTCCTTGTGAATCATGGCCCATAGTCGGCGCATTAGATGCCCCCCTTTTTGGCGGCGAATCGTACGAAGGCTTCCTCAAGATCTTTAGCACCGCATACATCTTTAAGGGCTGTGGGTGTTCCGATGGCTACGGCTTGCCCGTCGTTGATAAAGAGAATTCTGTTGCAATGCTCCGCTTCGTCCATGTAGTGGGTGGTGACCAAAATGGTCGTGCCTTGATCGGCCAGATCGCCGATGATTTCCCAGAATTCTCGACGGGATGCGGGGTCGACACCACCGGTGGGTTCGTCCAAGAAGAGAATTTTGGGACGGTGAAGTAAAGCGCAAGCGAGGGCCAGACGTTGCCTCCAACCTAGGGAAAGCGCTCGGGCGGGAAAGGATTCTTTTCCATGAAGGCCAACCAAAGCGAGGAGCTCCGCGATGCGGCGGGAGATCTGGTTCGTTGTCAGTTGATAGACACCGGCATAAAACTCCATATTTTCTTGGACGGTCAATTCTTCATAAAGAGAGAATCTTTGGGACATATAGCCGATGATGCGTTTGATCTGGTCCGATTCCTTTCCGACGGCATACCCGGCGATGAGCGCTTGTCCGGAGGTGGGAACGAGAAGACCACAGAGTATGCGGATGGTGGTGGATTTGCCGGCTCCATTGGGTCCTAGAAAGCCGAAGATTTCTCCGGATTCGACGGTAAAGGAGATGCAATCCACAGCAGTGAAATCGCCGAATTGCTTGACGATCTCCCGCGCTTCAATGGTGGCCATCGGAGATTCCTCCCTTGGAACGGACCTTCTCCATGAATACGTCCTCCAATCTGGGTTGTATTTCCCGGAGTTGATCGACGACGATCTCCGCTAAGGCCAAACAGGAGGAGATCTCGGTTAGGAATGTTTCCAGTTGTTCTCCGCGATAGAAGACATGAAGACGATCGCCAAAGACTTGAACGTCACAGACGCCGCGGATTGTTTGGAGGAGATGACGGGCCTCCCGTAAGCGTGCGCAATGAACCTCGATTAAACGGCTTTCAAAGGAGCGGATAATATTCTCTTTGCTCTCTTCAGCGAGGAGACCTCCGTTATGCAGGAGCGCAATTCGATGACATCGTTCGGCTTCATCCATATAGCCTGTGGAGATAATGACGGAGGAGCCCTGGGCAGGAAGGGGTTTTAGCATCTCCCAGAATTCGTGACGGGAGACGGGATCCACGCCGGTGGTGGGTTCATCCAGGATGAGTAGTTTAGGGGTGTGAATCATAGTGCAACAGAGTGCGAGTTTTTGTTTCATGCCTCCGGAGAGATTCCGGGCTTGACGATGGCGAAATTGCCAGATGCCGGCAAAGGTCAATAGACGTTTGGAGGATCTTTCGAAGCCTTTCGTATCGGTTCCAAATAGCTCAGAGAAGAAACGGAGATTTTCCATGACTGTAAGGTTGCCATAGAGGGAGAAGCGCTGGGCCATGTAGCCGATCATCGGTTTTACTCGTTCGGGGTCTTTGCGGAGATCGACCCCCAAGACATGAAGTCGGCCAGATGTTGGAGTCAGGATTCCACAGAGCATACGGAGGAGGGAAGTCTTTCCCGCACCGTCGGGGCCAACGATTCCATAGATCTGTCCTTCATCAATGCAAAGGTTAAGCCCATGAAGCGCTTCAACAGCTCCGTAAGCTTTTCGTAGATCCTCCATCTGAACCAGGGGCATCGGGATCACCTCGGTTAACCTAATTACTACCCGTAACCCGAAACACGTCACTCGCAACTCAATTATGACAAAAGATCTCCGCATCCGCTGGCATACCGGCTTTAAGCAGGCCGCTGGAGTTATTTAAGCCGATCTTGACGGCGAAGACTTGTTTGACCCGCTCTTCCTTGGTCTGGAAGTTTCTTGGGGTAAACTCGGCTTGATTGGCGATCTGTATGACATGGCCGGTGAAGGTTTGGTTAGGAAAGGCATCCAGTATAACCTGTACTCTATCGCCGATACGGACGCGTTGAACCTGCGTTAATGAAAGGTAGACCTTCAACCATGGGCGTTCGGTATCCAGCAGCGTGAAGATGTTGGCTCCCGCGGCGACATTCTCGCCGGTCTGGGCGTGTTGGTTTGCGATGATACCCGCTGTTGGGGCTTTGATCTGACAATAGCTCCGTTGGGTATGGAGCAAGGTGAGAGAGGCGTGGGCTTGCCGGGTGGCGGCGGACGATAGTTCGATCTCATCTTTGCGGAGTTGCACCAAACGTTTGTTGCTCAGTGCCAGGTCCACGCCGGCCAATGCGCTTTCATCTTGAGAACGGGCCATTGCAATCTCTTCTTCACGGGCTCCTGCTTGAATCAGGCTGTGATTGTTGAAGGCGGTCTGGTATTGTGCTTCGGCTACCAGCTTTTGAGACGTGGCTTGATCCAATTGCGCTTGGGGGATTAGCCCATCATTATATAGGGTAAGTTGTCGCTGCCATGTCTTGGCTGCCAGGTCGTATTGGGCTTTGGCCTGATCTAAGGCATTTTGAGCCATGGCCAGTTCTTGCTGGCGTGCGCCGCTCTTTGCTCTTTTCAGACTTTCACTGGCTGCTTGATGTTGTGCGATGGCTTGCCGGGTCTGGGCGGCGGATTGTTCCTGCGCCATGGTTAGGTTGATTTTAGCCTGGCGTTCACGGATCACAGCAGCATCAAGCGCTGCTTGGGCAGAAGCCATTTGATTGTCCAGCAGTCGATAATCCAACTCCGCCAGTAATTCACCGACGTTGACCGTTTGACCCTCTTTCACCAGGATTCGCTCCAGCGTTCCTCCGGTACGGGCAGAGAGCTGGATCTCGGTCATTTCGATCGTGCCTGTGCTGACGATGGTCTTTGAAGGCCTCTTGCTGCAGCCGGTTTGTATAAACGCACCGCAGAGAAGTAAGGCGGCGGCAAGAAGATAGGGTCTCCGATTCATGGACATCGCCTCTCCAGTATTATTCTTTGATTAGCTTTCGTCTGAATATTAAGGGGTAGGGTTTGGGGTTGCTCTCGAATTACGTTTATTGTTGACCGTGTGAAAGAATTCCAGAAAAGAATAGGTTTTTAACTTCTGCTTTTGCATCGTCAAAGGCGTAGTCTGCATCGAGCATTAGTTTACGACGATGATGATCTGCTGAAGTCTATAGTTGTTCTAGGGGAGGATGAAGGAAAAACCGTTCATGAATCGAAGACCCATGGAAAGCGTCAAATGATTTTCTAGGTAGTCGCCCACCCCAGCGAGCTGGGGCACGTGAAAGGATGAAAATGAGTTGAATGAATGCCAAATCTGTCCACCCAGCCATAAATGACTGGGCTGAGTTTGGGTACGGTCCAAAACCCCTACGGGGTTCCGTGATGCTTCGAAGAATGAACCGAACCCGGTCGCAAGACGGGTTTTAGAACGTCTTAATCTCAGCCCAGGGTTTTAACCCTGGGTAGACAGATCGACAAACAAAGCGAAGGTTATTTTCTAAGTAGTCGGCCACGTCAACAACCGTTGACGCAAGCGAAG
>OBJA01000377.1_pt1 | contig 40140 bp, 44 predicted proteins | sample 1519751 | NCBI WGS metagenome assembly OBJA01 (sample SAMEA3881238, study PRJEB22517) | soil metagenome | biome: lake sediment; feature: soda lake sediment; material: sediment, water from around vicinity | place: India | collected 2013-12-23 | depth 3 m
CTTCGGGCGGCGTGGGCTCGGCATCCGCACCCATACCCGGCAGCGCGGATTCGGCGGATCCGATACCGCAGGCGTTGATGATCACGGCGATCGTAATCGGCATCGCGGTGACAGCCGTCTCGTTGACGATGTTTATCAATCTGTATCATAAATACGGCACAACCAACTGGCGAAGAGCGCAGCAAATGAGGAACAAGGAATGACGATACCGCTTTGGGTACCGGTGCTTATGCCTGTTTTTTTTGGTTTGCTGGCGTATGCACTGCCCGAGAGAATAAGAAAACCCATAGCGCTGCTGGCCTCGCTGATGCAGATAACGGCCTGCGTGCTGATATTTTCAGAATCGGCGGTTCATCCGGTATCGCTGTCTCTCGGCGGCTGGAATCCGCCCGTGGGCATTATGCTCTATGCCGACAGAATCGCATCAGTGCTGCTGCTGCTGACCTCGCTGCTGTTTTTGCTGCTGATTATCTATGAGATGAACAAGAGGAGCGCCGACAGAGTGTTTGTCATGCTCTTTCTTGTGCTGGAAGGGCTGCTCTGCGGCATATTCTTGCTGGATGATCTGTTTTCCATATTTGTGCTCGTGGAGGTGTCCACGATCGTTGTTGCGCTGCTGATCATGTTCAAGCGCGACAGCCGTGCGATGTATGACGGTTTGATCTATCTGCTGGTGAACATATTTGCCGCCACTTTTATGCTGTTTGGCCTTGCGATATTGTACAGGCAGGCCGGCACATTCAGCTTATCGCTGCTTGGCAATATACTGCGGCAGACGCAAGATTTTTCGCCGTATTATCTGCCCTTTGCGATGATACTCACCTTTGTGTGCCTCAAGGCGGCACTGATGCCGTTGTTTTCGTGGCTGCCGCGCGCGCATGGCACGCCAAGCTCGCCTTATGTCGTGTCAGCCATGCTATCGGGCTTGTATGTCAAAAGCGGAATCTATCTGTTTATACGGCTCGGCGGCGCGTTTGCCGGCCTTGATACCAGTCTCTTTTTTCTGGTTGCCGGTATCATCACCGCTGTGGTCGGTTTTGTTTTCGCAATCTCACAAAGCGATATCAAGCTGATACTCTCATACCATACGGTGTCGCAATTGGGGCTGATCATGGTGGCCGTCAATATGAGTAATGAAGCCGCGATGTGGGGCGGTATACTGCACATCGTCAATCACGCGGTATTCAAATCAGCGCTTTTTATCTGCGCGGGCAACATCATCGATGTGTACAAGACGCGCGACATTGCCAATATGCGCGGCGTTTTCCGGCGCATGCCAGGGACATCTATCGCGATGATCGCCGCGATACTTGGCATCACAGGCGCACCGTTTTTCAACGGCAGCATATCCAAATACCTGATAGCATACGGCACGCAAAATGCCGTTGGGGAGATCGCGCTGATTATCATCAATATCGGCACCATCGTATCGTTCATCAAACTCTTCACTATATTCTTTGGCGATTCGGGTTTGCCCAAGGCCGCGATGAGCCAAAACCGCACGGCCGTCTGCCTTATACTCGGCGGCATCTGCCTGGCGCTGGGTTTGCTTGGCGGTCCGGCGATCACGCTGCTTTTTGGCATGAGCATGCCGATCGATACGGGCGCGTATATCATCAAAAGCGGCATATTCGCCGCAAGCGCCGCGGCGGGCTGGCTGATTTACCGCTACCTCGTGAAAACAAGAAAGCTGTGGCTGCGCATTCGCACGCTGGATATTGGCTTTAACGCCATCGCAATGAGTGTGCTGCTGTTTTTCTGTGTGTTTTTGGCGTATCTGTATCTGTTGTAGATCAGCAGCTTATCATATGTCCCATTAAGCTGCTGCTTTCGCTGGACACCACCAATCAACGTCTTTGGCCCTATGGCACGGATATGGGGCTGGATTATATTCTGAAAACGTATATACCGATGCTGCGGGATAGCGGCGTGAGCGCAGATGACATGCGCAAGATGACGGTTCTTAATGCGCGCGATGCCCTGCGGATTGGACCTATGAACCAAAGCGCGACATAGCCTGAAAGACGCACAAGGCCGCAGCCTTCGCCTTAATGCGCCATCTGCAGAGCTCTTCGTGCGATATTGGTGTTGTCGGTTGTTCTGTCGGATAAAGCCGCAATTGGATTGGGTTGATTCTCAGCGCGGTAATCGACGTTGAACTTTTGCTGGTGATCCTCAATAACAACGTGGCTTGCAACGGCACTCAGATCATGATTGACACGATCTTGATAGAAGAAAAATGTATGGTCAGAAGGCAGTTTGCTCACATCCGTATACTGTTCACGGTTGGCTGAGAGCTGTATTTGCTGCGCCAGCACGCCGCGAACATAATCGCGTGTGTCGTGGAACTGCAAAAGCTTGGGGAACTCGCCGCCGGGTATCACCTGTTGCCACGTCTTGTTTTCATATTGTGCCAAAAGCGCCGCGGCCTTGTGCAGATGCGCAACTTCTTGCTCGTAATGCAGCTCCCATATGGATTTGACATTGGCATCAAGCTCGTCCTGATAGAATGAATAGTAGAGGTAGCACTCCATATACTCATGCAGCAGCAGATTCTCAAGCCAGGTGGCTTTGGGATCAAGCAGCGAGCCGTAGTGTGACACATGCTGCTCCTCGATCATCGCGATCTCAAGGTAGAGCTTTCGACCCAAATCGTTGTAATAGGTGTTGCCGATATTCATATAGAAATTCATCGTCTGCTGCTCAGCGGAGGTGATAATCAGCGTGTTGAGCTTCGTGCGTATGTCCGCGGTCGAAAAATCAACAGCATATTTGACAGAGTCAAACGGGTGACGGTGCTCGGCGATCGTCGGCCTGCCGGGCGTTAAATCCACATAGCTTTTCACAAGCTGCTCTGCCGGTATCTGCGCGTCCAGATCCAGCAAATTGGCATAGCGGTACAGGTGATCGAAATCCTCGAGCAGCGCGAAATCGAGCGCCTGCTTCACATACAGGTCAGGCTCATTCTGCGCCAGCCAAGCGGTTAAATCCACCGCCACATGCTCGTAGCCGATCGTGGTTTCAAGCTGCGTTTCATCGATGGGCTTTAGCCAATTGATATGCTTTTGCTGCAGCTGCTCAACACGGCGGGAAAGCGCCAGATCGCGTCGCAGATCGTTGTTCTGGCAATTTCGGTGAAACTGATGCTTGAAAATGGCCGATTCCACCTCAATGCCGTTCATCAATATGATGCGCACTTTGGTATATGGGTCAACCGTCTGCTTGTCATAGGGCTTCGGGTATACCGTGGACCAGTCCATGATGCCGTCCTGCATATTGTTCGGTCTTTGGTCAAATGGATTCATGCTTGGTGTCTCCTTCGGATTTCTTTTTTTATTGTTCCTGATGCTGTGCGGCAATATACCATGAATGTACCAATGCGAAATTGGGTAAACAAGATAGAGTACAAAAGAGTATCAAGGAGGCATGATGGGTACGGCAGTCGGGCAAAGCATCATACGCAAGGAATCATGGGACAAGGTGACGGGACAAGCCAAGTTTACCGATGACATGCCGGTCACTGGCCTTATGGAGGCGCGTCTTTTAACGAGTACGCACGCTCACGCAAATATCAGCCATATCGATGTCAGCGGGGCTTGGCGGATTCAAGGCGTCAAGGCCGTCATCACAGGCATCGACTGCAAGAAGCTTTTTGGCGTGCTGCTGATGGACAGACCCGCGCTGGCAGTCGGCAAGGTGCGTTACGCCGGCGAGCCGGTTGCCATGGTGGTGGCGCAGGACAAAGCATCGGCCGAGATGGCGGTTCGGCGCATCCATGTGACGTACGAGCCGCTGCCGGTTCTGCTTCGGCCTTCCGATTCTTTAGAGCAAGGCGCGCCGCTGATTCATCAGCAGGTCAACGGCTATCGGAGGCTCAAACCCGATATCTATCCGGAGGCGGGAACCAATATTAACAGCCGGTTTCGCATACGCAAAGGCGATTGGAACACCGCGTTATCACAATGCGATTATATCGCGCAGCAACGCTTCTATCTGCCGCCTTCTGATCATCTGGCGATGGAGGTTCGCTCGGCACGCGCGCAGATCAACGCCGACGGCACCGTGATTATCACAACAGCCTCGCAATCACCCTATGCCGTGCGTGAACAAATGGCAGAAAGCTTTGGTTTGCAGCCCGGGCAGATACAAGTCTGCGTACCGTATGTGGGCGGCGGCTTTGGCGGCAAAGCATCTGTGATGCTCGAGATACTCGCCTATATCGCGTCCGAAAGCACAGGCGGTCAGCCGGTGCGCGTCTCGATACCGCGTGAGCAGGACATGGCAAGCGCGCCCTGCCGCATCGGTATGGAGGCCGACATACGCATTGGCGCGTCAATGGATGGGTTTGTGCGCGCAGCGGATATGATGTTTTGGCTTGATTGCGGCGCGTATGCCGATATATCGCCCAATATGGCCAAGGCGACTGCTGTTGACTGCACCGGCCCCTACAATGTACCGAACCTCAAATGCGATGCGCTGTGTGTGTATACGAATCATACCTATGCCACTTCGTACCGCAGCTTTGCGCATGAATCGTTTACATTTTGCACCGAGCGGGTGATGGACAGGCTGGCACAGCAGTGCGGCATCGATCCGCTGGCTTTCCGCTATCAAAATGCGATCAGGCCGGGGCACACAACGCCTACACAGGTGTTATGCTCTCACAGCGTCACGGGTGATGTGCCGCAATGCATCGACAAGGTCAAAAAACTATCCGGCTGGCAGGGCGGTATGCCCGCTATAATCAAAGCCAATACAGTGAGAGCGATGGGTATTTCGTGTCTGTGGAAAACCGAGAATCCGCCGACTGATGCCATTTCGGGCGCGCTGATCACATTCAATCCGGATGGAAGCCTGAATCTGAATACCGGCGTGGTGGAGATCGGCGCGGCAGGGCAGACGCATCTCGCGCAGATGCTGGCCGAAATGCTCAAAATAGACGCGGGTCAGGTGCATGTGGTGATGCCTGTGGATACGCGAATTTCTCCCGAGCATTGGAAAACAAGAACGTTAGTATAATGTACGACGGCGGGGCACGCGGTCGTGCTGGCAGCGGAGGATATTATCGCACAATTAAAGGCCAACGGGGCACAGGCTTTTAACTGTTCGCCCGACCAGATTGATGTGGCACACGGGCGGGTGTTTATGCGCACAAACCCCGAGCAGTTTATCGCCTTTAAAGACATCGTCAGCGGATACAGGACACCGGAAGGCACCTCAATAGGCGAGCCGGTGCTGGGGCGAGGCGGCTATATGCTCAAAGGTTTAACGCTGCTCAATTCTCAAACGGGAGAGGGCAAGACAGGGCCTGCCTGGGGTGTGGGCGCACAGGTTGTTGAGGTGGAAGCGGATACACAAAGCCGCACATATCGAATTGTTTCTGCATCCACGGTGATTGACGTGGGCACGGTGGTCAATCCCGGTATTATGCGCGGCATGGTGGCGGGCGGCATGGCGATGGGCGTCAGCATGGCAACACGAGAGGCTTATTCATACAACCAAGATGGTGTTCCGCTAACGCCAAATCTGCGCACCTATAAGCTGATGCACATTGGTCAGGAGCCGGACTACCGTGTCGATTTTGTGCAAACGCCTGAGGATGATTCGCCGTTTGGTGTGCGCAGTTATTCGGAGCATGGCATCATCGGTATGCCCGCTGCGCTCGCCAACGCGCTTTCAGCTGCGTTTGGACAGCCGATCAACGAGCTGCCGCTGACGCCCGAAAAGCTCTGGCGGCTTGGAGAAAAGCATGATACCGTTTGATTTTATTTACGTAAGGCCTGATACGCTTACCGAGGCGGCCGCCATATGCGCACAATTGAAGGCTGAAGCGAAAGAGCCGCTTTACTACAGCGGCGGCAGTGAGATCATCACGATGTGTCGGGCAGGCAGCATCAGGCCAAACGCCGTGATTGATATCAAATGCATACCCGAATGCAATGCGCTGACATTCAGCGGTGATAAGCTGATCATCGGCGCATGCAATACGCTCTCTCGCATCAAAGAATCGCAAATGTTTATGCTGCTTGGCAAAGCATGCGGGCGTGTGGCCGATCACACCAATCAGTGCCGCATTACACTTGGCGGTAATATCTGCGGTACAATCATATACCGTGAAACCGTTTTGCCGCTGCTGATCAGCGATGCGCAGGTTACGCTTTTTGGGACGAACGGCAGCCGGACGGTGCCGATCAACAGCGTGTTTTCACAGCGCATGATAGTTGATGAAGGGGAATTCGTTGTATCGGTACACATACCGCTTTGGGCAACGCAAGCAAAGTTCTTTCATATCAAGAAAACAACCAATGAGAAGATTGATTATCCGCTGGTGAATGTGACAGCGCTTGTCAAAGACGGGCTGCTGCGCGCTTCCTTCTCCGGCCTTTGCGCTTATCCGTTCCGCAGCATGGAGATCGAACAGGTATTAAACGACAAAGCCGTATCGGTCAATGCGCGCGTGCTGGCCGTGGCTGCAATGTTGCCCGATACCGCGCTGTCGGATGTGGCGGGCTCGGGCGCATACCGATTGTTTGTGCTGAAAAATACACTGCAAAGTCTGCTGGAGGAAAGCCATGGTGCGATATGAAGGCAAGAGCGTTATTGAACTGAAGGTGAATGATGGCACGCACAGCGTGACCGTGCGTCCGTCAGATATTCTGCTCGATGTGCTTCGTGAACAGCTGGGCTTAACGAGCGTCAAACCCGGCTGCAAGAATGGCGATTGCGGTGCGTGTACCGTCATCATAGATGGCTGGCCGGTCAAATCATGCGTGATGCTTGCCGTAGAGGCGGTGGGGCATGACATCATGACTGTGGAAGGGCTTGGCGGTCACGCGCCCATTCAAAAAGCGTTCGTGGAAAAGGGCGCGTTTCAGTGCGGCTACTGCACGCCCGACTCTCTGATCGTATGCCACGCGCTGATGCAAAAATACCCGACAAGGCCGGATGAATACATCATTGAGGAGTGGCTTCAGGCCAACATCTGCCGATGCACCAGCTATCAGGAGCTGCGAGACGCGATCAATGCCGTCTATCCTGCCACATAGCCACATACTTGCTTGCCTGCGTACATAATGATGTACGGACAGGAGGCAAGCATGAAACACGAATCAAATACTTTAAACAGGCAATCCACGGTGCTGACAGTACTGGCTTTTGGTGCGCTGTGGGGCATTTTTGAAGCCACTGTGGGCTACTGCCTGCATCTGCTGCCTGCGGTGCCCGGATGGCTCATCTGGTATCCTATGGCTTGTGCTTTTATGGGCGCGGCTTATCTGAAAACCAAGAGAGAATCAGCGATACTGTCAGTTGCGCTGATCAGCGCGCTGATCAAACTGCTCAATCTGCTGATGCCGGTTCGTATCGACAGAGTCATCAATCCGGCTGTATCCATACTATTTGAAGCGATTGCGATGATCGCTGCCGTCATAGTGATGTGCAGGCTCTCACAAGACAAAAGGAAAGGTGCATTATTGAAAGGGGCAGCTGTATTGGGCATGAATACAACCTGGCGGCTGCTGTATATCGCGTATATTGGGTTTCTGGTTCCGCAATGGATGCGCGATATATCGGTTTTGAGCAGTCAGCAACAGCTGATTCGTTTTCTCGTAATCGAAAACCTGCTGACAACAGCCATTGTATTGCTTGTGTATCTGGCGGCATACCTTATTCGTGCATATTTGCATAGTATGAAACGATATTGTGCAAATTGTGCGCCGCAGCTGCTGCGCCCTCGCAGCCGAGTTCTTGATACAATCGGCGTATGTGTGCTGATTTTTATCGCCGTGTCCTTGCAGCTTATCCTCTAACGTCTTTATACAACCACATCCATCGCAAATTGTTGTGCGGATAAAAAAAGGCCGTATACAGATAATAGTTGTATCCTGATCAAGAAAAGATGTGCGGCCTATGGACGAAATGAAGGTGCTGGAATTCTCAAATCTGTTTATCATTATCTGCGGAACCGTGATGGGAACTGTGGCGCGTTTGATTACACTCAAAGTGGATACGCGCCAGAATCCGAGTTATCCCAACGCTGTTTTTCTTAATATCGTGATGGGCTTTATCGCAGCGGCGTTGGGCGCAGTGGCCATTCCGGCGCTGCTGGCCCGTGATTTCGTGGCTTTTACATTCCTTGCACTGGCGATACAGCATTTTCGCGATATCCGAAAGATTGAACGTGAGAGCCTTGAAGAGCTTGAAAAATCTGAATACGCCAAAAGAGGCTTTGCCTATATTGACGGCATCTCAAAAACGTATGAAGCGCGCAATTACCACGCGCTGGTGACATCGTTTTTCACTGTGCTTGTGGTCAAGCTTTTTTATTCGGACAACCTGTATGTCAATGCCTTAGTAGCGATAGCGGCCGGTCTGCTGGTCATGTTTGCGCTGACACACTTTTTAAGGGGCAAGCGAATCGGGGATATCTGCACGCTGCACGAAGGCGAAATTTCGTTTGAGCAATCCGATCTTTTTGTTGACGGCATGTTCGTCAGCAATGTGTTTGGGACGCAAAAAAGCCGTGACTTGTTTCAAAAACAGGGTGTTGCCATCGTTGTGGAGCCTAATAAAGAAAAATTTCGCCTGACGGTAGAGAATTTTGGGCAGCGGCAGGCGATGCTTTTTGAGGCCACGCGCTCGTTCGGCGTCAAACGGTTCAAATTCACAAGACGCAGCTTTAAAGACGGCAAAATGATCATCGCGTTCGTACCCATCATTCGCAACATCGAGGCCATCAAGGATGTAATCCGCAACACCCCGGTGCTGGAAAACAGCCGAAAAATTCATTCGATTATGACAACCATGCCGGGAGGCCAACGCAATGGCGGATAAACAGATACTGGTTTACATTACCGACAACAAGGAGCGCATCATTTCCGGCGATCCGCTGACGCTCTATATACCCGATCAGCAGGAGCGGCAGCAGTGCATAGCGGACCTAGGCCGGGCACTTCGAGCCGATGTGATACAGCTTAAAAACGGCGATCACGTGCTGATCACATAACGCATTTGCGCTACACAATCTCAACCGCAACGCCGATGCCAACGAGGCCATAGAGCTCCTGCACATCTTTGTTGTGCATGCGGATACAGCCTTTGGAGGCGGCTTTGCCGATAGACGCAGGATTGTTTGTGCCGTGAATGCCGATGTGCGGTTTTGATAAACCCAGCCAGCGTGTACCAAAAGCCCCGCCCGGGTTCATCGCCTTATTCACAACAGTAAAATTCCCTTTGGGCGTTGGCGTTGCAGGCTTGCCAACGGCAACGCTGTATGTTTTATAGAGCGAGCCGTCACGGTACAAATCGAGCTTTCTCTGTGCTGTACGCACAACAATGCGGTATCTGGCCATTATATTGCCCCTCCTTTTTAGCTCTATCACCATACTATTCAGCAGATAGCGGATTGTTTTGCAGGTATGGCCACTTGAAGAAATAGCAAAGATCAGTTGAGCATCATACGTTAATGAAAAAAGGAGTTTTTTATCATGCCAGCAGATCGTATTTTTATCCGAGATTCTATGGAACTCAACTTGTTTTTTCTAAGAATTCTCAAAGAACACGCATTGTTTTTACAGCTTGGATTCATGCCAAAAAACAAATCGCTTGCGGATCAGGCGCAATCTTTTCGAAGACAACTGGATGAATTGCTGCGGCAAGCCATTAGAATGTCAAAAGGGTATGTGAGCAACGAAGCCATTCAATCAGGAGAGCTGTTCACCCGCTATACAGAAGAAGCTGAGCGCCAAACACAGTTTTTCACAGGTGTGCCGATAGATATAGAGCTGACACTTGCGGAATACAACGTTGCAGGAGACACACTTCCGCCCGCAACACTAAGACCAGCTGCACAGCAGCTGAATGCAGAAGCATTAGATCTTGCAAACGAACTGCTGGCATTCAAACGCGGTGTACTCGAAGATGTGCTCAGTTGCCGTATCATCACCAATAACTACCCAGAGCAGATACACCATGTTATCGATGAATCGCAGCATTACATCCAACTGTTAAAAGCATTGATGGCAGGCGAATCGCAACAGGATGCGCATGGATTTGCCGATGAGCAAGCGTTTTGGAATCACATCATGCACGAGCATGCCCAATTCATTGATGGATTGCTCGACCCTTCGGAAGAAGAACTCAAGGAGCAGGCACGTACATTCGAGAACATATTCGAGACGCTGGAGCTGCAGGCGAGGGCTGCCGAAAGACGATTGCAAATGCTTCCACAGGTGACCGCAGCCAGCTTGAATGCTGCCCGTGGCTTTAGAGATTTTAAGGCGCAGGGTACGCAAGGCATACTATCGTGCGATATCCGTTCTATCATATTGCCGCTCTTGAGCGATCATGTGTTAAGAGAAGCCAACTACTATTTACGCATACTTAAGGAGAATGGACGATAATCGGATGTGCAGCTCGTGGCCGTTGCTGCGGGCTGCACGATTCGCGAATTAATCAGCATCAGTAATGCACACTGATCAGATAAAACGTGGTGGCTTCACTGCGCCAGCCGATATCCCACGGCACGCGGTATCTGTCGGCATTGTGGCAGTTGACCAGAGGATAACCCTTTGAATCAAGGCCGGTGACAAATGACACATGCGCGACCTCGCCCTTCTTGGCATAGGCGATAATGTCGCCGGGCATCAGGCTGTATGCGTGCTTATAAACGTCTTTGTATTTGCCGCTTGAAATCAGCGTGGCTCGGCCGCTGTAGAGCATATAGTTTTTGAGTCCCTGTGCGTTAATCCAGGCGCGGCTGCCTTTGCCGTCTTTGTAGTTCCATGTGCCGTTTTTCCGAAAACCGCCGCCCTCATAGAGTATTTGGGATACGAAATTGGCGCAGTCCCCGCCCAGCGCATTGTAATCGGTGTATGTGCTGTTGTAGCCGTTCTGCGCATTCAGCGCCGGTCCGCAGTATGTATCCGCGTATGCAACAGCCGCCACGCGCTGATCGCTGATGCCGGAAATGTCTTTTGGCTGCTGAGTGCGTATATGCGCAGTCATATCATCCGTCACTTTATCCAAATCAAGCACACACGAAAGCGGATCGTCGTACCACTCGCGGCTGATGACATAACCATCGCCCTTGGGTATCAAATCCATCGAGTGATATGTGCCAAGGCGAAATGTATTGACTGTTTCGGTTTCATCCGTATAGGCGTAAGCGTATTCGGTGGACGCGACATAATAAAAAGCGTGACCTCTGCCTACCTGCTTAACGCTTTTTATGTTCAATTCCGTGCTGATGCCCAAGATAACCGCGCCTTGTTTGGCAGCCCAGTTCGAGAGGTACTGCGAGCGGCGCACCTCGTTCTCATAAGCCCACCGCCCGTTTCGCTCGTCAGTGACATACAAGGATTCAAGCCTTGAATAATCGCCGTTTAGCACATGGTTGTTTCTTGAACGAACAAGGTCTTCCAAGATTGAGATCCAAGGCGAATCTTCGGCAATGCAGCTGGTTTCCGGCCGTAACGTGCGCACGTACCGTACCAAAACAGACATAACCAGTATCAAAAAAACCAGCGAAATGTAAAAGAGAAGAGAAGTCCTTTTCACGGTGTGAATTGCATACATAGCCATCTCCCGTCACAACACTCATATTAGAATATGAAGAAGTGTCATCTCATAGACGCTGTTTTATAAAATCGACACGTCACCGGAGATGAAACAGATATTTTGTCTTGACATTAATTGAAATTGAAATAAAATATAAGCAGCATATCATTACGTGTATTCAAGGAGTCACAGTTTATGATCATACCATACATTATTCCAAGAACACGAAAGGGATGGATTATACTGCTGAGCATTCTTGCTTTTGCGTGTCTGCTAACCGCAGGCATTTTATATAGCTCGTATGCCAGCGATCAAAAAATGCTTGAAGAAAAAGGCCAGCCGGATTTCAACACGCTGTCCATCGATCAACTCGAAAACAATCTGATTGTAAATGGCACGATTGTATTGGCATTTGACCATTATGCGGAGAGTTATGAAACAAACATGGGGATTCGAACCTCAAGTAAAAGCGAAGAGCTTTATTATGTGATTCCTGTAGTTGAAATTGATGAAGAGGGCTATCTCTATGCGAAATATGTGATTTCGTTTTTAGCCGACAAGAAGCATTTTGATGTGATGGATAGAATATTTGATCAAACGTGGTTTGATACAGATTATTATGCTGAACTGCAAATTGAAAACGGCCGCATAGTCGACTTGCCTAATGATGTTAAGCCATATTTTACACAGTGGCTGGAGGATCCATTCTTTTATGAAGGCGGCACATTTGTTGACTGGTGCGTTGAGTATGATATATTTGGCACACAGGATAGGGAGGTCATCAAATCAAAAATAACCCCCTATATGATAAAAGAGTTCGGCGGCATTGAAGCAAACAGAGACAACGCATGGATATTGCTGGCTATCGGCATAGCGCTGCTGCTGATACTTCTTGTGTTGATATTCATCAAAAAGCCCGTTAAACCCTCGGTTGAGCAGGAGTTTAGCGAACTCAGAGAGATGGATGATGGGCCGCAGCCACCTGCTGATAGCTTCTGAGGTTAAGCAGACGATTGAAATTCGAGTTGCGCCATTGCAGCACAATGAAGATATGAAACGCGAGAGTTTTAGAAAGCCGCTGATGATCATGCAGTCAGCGGCTTTCGTCCCCAATTCCCCAAATGCATTTAAACAGTGATACGAATGCTAGCCTTGACAGGCTAATTTGCGTTTGCGCGTACGATTGAAAAACACGCTGACCGGCCACCAAAGCACACCGAATACCGGAAATACGAACCACAAAAAACCGGGGGAAGTCAGCAGATTGATGGACAAAAACAATGCCGTTGTGAGCAAAGTGCCGGCTGCCGCGAAGCCCAAAGGCCTTTTCTTTTTCGCGAAATACACCGACACAGGCCACCAGAGTATGCACAGCGCGGGAAAGAGACTCCAAACAAAACGCGCAGAGGTCATCAGATTGATCATTGCCAGCAGTGTAATGAGCAGCAGGCTGCCCGTGACTGCGAACCAAAAGGGTTTCTTCTTTCCGAAAAACAATAATGCCGCAGGCCACCAGAGTATGCACAGCGCAGGAATAAGGCTCCACAGAAAACGCGCAGAGGTGAGCAGATTGATGGTTACCAGCAGTGTGATGAGCAGCAGGCTGCCCGCGACTGCAAAAGCAAACGACTTATTCTTTCCGGCAAAAAACACAGCCAGAGGCCACCAGAGTATGCACAGCGCAGGAATAAGGCTCCACAGAAAACCGGCAGAAGTGGTCAGGTTAACGGCGATAAGAAAAACGATTGTCAGCCCACTCGCCGTCAGCGCATATCCAAACCATTTGCGCGAACGCACGAAAAACAGCGTCATCGGCCACCAGAGCAGCGCAAAAGCCGGATAATGGGCCCATAGCGTTTCGGGCGAAAAAAGTGCGTTGATCACAGCCAGAAACACGATGCTGAGCGTGCTCATCACGGCCGCATAGCCGTGCGGGCTGTTGCGCTCCTTGAAAAAGACCGACACCGGCCACCAGAGCACAGCGTATGCCACAAACAGTGCCCATGGCACTCCGGCGGATAATAGAATGTTGAGTGCGCTGTACCAGGCGGCAGTGCAAATGCTGCCGATGACGGATAAGCGCAATGAGCCCATTTTATTGCCCGCATACATGGCGATCGGCCACCATATCACCGGAAAGCAGGCGTACAGTGCAAAGGGGTAGGGCGTGGTCAGCAGATTCACAGCCACAAAAAACACGATGGTCAGTATCGCGCCTGTGACGGAGAGCTTCTTGTATTCGCCTTTGAGCGCAAACCGCACGATCAGCGGCCACCACAATATCAGATAAACAGGGTAGATGGCCCAGATATATTGCGGCGTGATGAGCAAATTGATCGCGATGCAGTAGGCGATGAGCACGGCGCTAAGCAGCAGCGTAACCGGCAGCTTGAGAAGCTGCTTTTTAAAGCACAGGCTAAGCGGCCAGCATAACACAAGCGGCAGCGCGTAAAAAGACCATAGGCTGCTCGGAGAAATGAGCAGATTGATTATCACAAGAAAGGCCATTGTGAGGCTGGCTCCCGCCAGCGAGAAGGCAAAATACATCTTCCTGCCGCACAGAATCACACTCATCGGCCACCACGCAACCGCAAACAGCGGATAGATAAACCAGATGACATTTGGCGACGTGATATAATTGGTGATCACAAGCAGTGCCGCGATCAACGATGCACCGGCCACGGAAAAAGGGGCCGCAATGCTCCTGTTCGTATTTGATTGATTATTCATACTATACCCACTTTCACAGCGCTAGTTGTACTTTTTCCAGCGAAAAAACATCACAAGCGGCCACCACAGCACGCCGAATATCGGAAACACGCACCACAAAAACCTGGGTGATGTATACAGGTTGATAAACAGCATCAGTGCGATGATCATCAAACTGCCGACGATGGAAAATCCCAATTGCTGTCCCGCGTTGCTCCTTCTTATTGGCAGCTGCTGCTGTTCACGCAGCTCGTCACGGATATCGCTGATATCGCCAAACTCCACGATGGCTTTGTTGATGGCATCCTCTTCGGATTTGCCCTGCGCGATCAGATCGTTCACCTTTTCTAATAGGTTCGCGACGATTTCGTTTTTAAGTGTTTCTTTGCGTTCGCTGTCCGGAATTTCGCGGAACAGCGCATCCACATGCTCTTGAATGGTTTTCATAGCGGCTCCTCCATTTTCATAAATATATCGATGATCTCCTTTGTCTTTTTCCACTCCTGCATCTCTTCCTTGAAAAAAGCGCGCCCGAGCGGGGTGATGGTGTAATACCGACGCTTGCTACCCAGCGAAACATCGCCTTCGTACGAGCTGATCAGCTCCTTTTTCTGCAGCCGCTGAAAAACGGCATAAAGCGTGGCCTCCTTGATCTGAAAGCGCTCGGCTGTTCGGCTGCTGATCTCCTTGCTGATTTCATAGCCATACCGGTCCTTTTCAAGTATCAGTCGCAAGATGATGGCATCCAGATGCCCTCGAATCACATCGCTGCTGATCATAGATATCATCCTTCCTGTTGACTTGATATTACCCTAACGCACAGTGCACTATGAGATAGAGTTCTATCTGACAGAGCAATAATACAGCTGTGATTCCTTTTTGTCAATACGTTTTTCAAAAAATATGCTACAATAATTGACGAGTGTATATATGCATGAAGGGGGTTTGTGAAATGCCGCTGGTCAAAATCGAGATGGTAAAGGGCAAAAGCGATGATTATAAAAAGGCTGTCTTAAACAGTGTTCATCAGGCGTTGGTGGCGTGCTTCAAAATACCTGATGATGACAGGATGCAAAGGCTATATGAACTTGAGAAAAAGCACTTTGAGATATCATCAAACAAATCCGACGATTTTATTATAATCGAGCTTACGGTATTCAAAGGCAGAAGCGATGAAGCAAAAAAGACGCTTTATCAAGCCATTGTGGATAATCTTCATCATTCTATCGGCATCAACAAAAATGATGTGCTGATTGTGATCAATGAGCCGCCTTTGGAGAACTGGGGCATAGGCGGCGGAAAGCCAGCAAGTGAGGTTGATCTGGGCTTTGATATCAATGTGTGAAGAAATCGTAACTCGCATTTCTCCGATACTTCGCCAATCCATCGGTTATTCCACCTGTCATTGGTGGCACATAGCAAAATAAATCACATAATTTCTATATTCTATTCGTCTTTGTCCTTATATTTATCAGTAAACCAATCCCAAGGTTTTTCACCCATAGTAACTTTGTACAGGTCATTTTCAAGGTTTTTAATAAAATCAGACTTGTAATATAACTCGTGGATTTTTTCATGGATGATTGTTCTGTTTGTCTTTTCATTCCCGATAAGTGAAACTATTATTGACTCAGTCTCCTTATCCTTATCCTTTTTTGATACTTCATCAATCTCGTAAGAAAGGCCATATAGATATTTTAGGCGTTTGAATCCATCAGTTCCTAATGTGGGTAAATATCTATCTTCAGAATTCATGATATCTCTTAGTCCAGAAAAAAAAGTATAGATTTTCATTGCGTCGTCAATTGCAGAGAATAAGTGCGTTATCACTCCATCATCAGAAATGCAATGTGAATCGATAATGTTGCACAAATACCATATTGTATTGTGAGCCTTTTCGAGTATCCATGAGCTTTGATTGTAACTCTCGTTAGGATAATAAGCAGTAGGAAAATTTACAGTGGTCATTTGTCTCTCCTTTATAATTTTTTCGTTGTAACAAATTATAGAAATATTATAAAGCAATCTATAATTATTGCAAGTCATCTGGATAAAATGAGATAATAAGAAAATAAGGCTCCTAAAGGTGCATATACGAATGTAGAATTCTTTTGTGGAGGAGGTGAGAGTCATATTAGAATTCAGGTAATGGATGGGAGTGGGGAATGGAGGTGGCAATCGTTATTACTGTGAAAAAATTACTGGAAACTGGTATTGTTATCAAACATAGTGGTAACTCTGATATTTATCCAACCTTCATCTGAATTATAAGATAATTCAACGTCAATAATAGAATACAACAAGAAGTGGAACGACTGAGGAGCATTAAAGATGTCCATAGCTACAGCTCAAACCAACCGCCTTGTCCGCGAAAAATCCCCCTACCTGCGCCAACACGCCGAAAATCCGGTCGATTGGTATCCGTGGGGCGATGAGGCTTTTGAGAAAGCCAAAATTGAAGATAAGCCCATCTTCCTTTCCATCGGCTATTCCACCTGCCATTGGTGCCATGTTACGAAATAGAGCCATGCATTGCTGTATTATAGTGAATTTTTTTAGCTTTATTTAAAGAGGCACATATCCTTTCAATATAAACATTTTGCTTGCGTCGCTATTGACATTGTACAATACTCCATACTTTATAATATTTCTAGCTATTAATAATTAAATATTGGGAGCAAGCTAACTATGAAAGCTATTGTGTTAAGAAAATTTGGGACACCGGAAGTTTTGAAGTGTGAATATGATTATCCAGAACCAGAACTGTTTGATAATCAAGTATTGATTAAAGTAGTTGCTGCTGGAATTAATCCGCTTGATATTAAAATAAGGGAGGGGGAATTGAGACTCGTTACTGGTTCTAAGTTTCCTCTCATATTAGGAAATGATGTCAGTGGAACAATTGTAAAGTGTGGAAGAGAGGTTCATAATTACAAAATAGGGGATCAGGTTTATTGTATGAATGACTCAAACAAAAAATTTAACTTCTACGGTTTTGCTAAAAGCGGTTCTTATGCGGAATACTGTGCAACTCGAGAAGACACATTATCATTGAAACCTAATTCCATAACAAGTGAAGAAGCGGCGGCTCTGCCACTCTGCTGCCTTACCGCATACCAGACATTGGTAATTAAAGCTCAGATTAAAAAAGGTAACAAGGTATTGATAAATGGCGCATCGGGCGGTGTTGGAGTATATGCTGTGCAAATTGCCAAGGCTTATGGCGCAACGGTTACCGCAGTCTGCAGTAATAAAAATATAGATTTCGTAAAAGCACTTGGGGCAGATTTTACATTTGATTATAAAGAAAAAGATATTGGCCGGTTAATGAATAAATTTGATATTATTTTCGATGTGATCGCTGTTTCGTCATACTGGAAGTGTAAAAACATATTAAGTAAAGAAGGAATCTACATATCTAATATTGCAAAACCAATGAATATATTAACTACATATTTATTTCCCATATTCAGGCTATTCGATTTTAAAAAAAGAAGCACATATGCATGGGTTAAACCATTGGGCAAAGATTTAAATATAATCACAAAAATGATAGAAGAAGATAAAATCAGGCCAGTAATCGATAAGACTTTTTCATTTAATGAAATTCAGGAAGCTCATAAATACCTTGAAATTGGAGGGTTTAGAGGTAAAATAGTTATTAGTTTAAAATAATATGTTGAGTATATAGGAGGAATTACTATTTTGCTTACAAGGCGTGAGGTTTCAAATTTAACAGGAATCGGGTTTGATACGTTAAGATTTTATGAGAAAATTGGTCTTTTAATACTACCTGCAAGAGGACCCAACGGGTACAGACAATACGATGAGAATGTTATAGAACGTCTAACATATATCAAATGGTCTAAAAAATGCGGGTTTACACTTGATGAAATCAGAAAATCGTTGGGTTTATTCGACAATCAACACTCCACTATGAACACTGATGAAATCATCGATTCAAAAATTCTTGAGATAGATAATAAAATGAATACGTTATTGAAGATGAAGAAAATGCTTCTGGCTTTAAAGGAACCATTAAAAAACAGAAATTGCAATCAGATTTTGTCACTATTTCTGGATAAAAGTGAATTATAAAAATTGCTAGATATTTGGTGGATTTTTTTACGCATCACTTGTTTTCATTCAATTTAATACAATATAGGCACTTAATAAGCATCTGGTAAACAGGGCAATCTAATCGTGATATACTATCCTTGGAGTGATGATATGACCACAATAGCCACCAAACAAAACCGCCTTGTCCGCGAAAAATCGCCCTACCTGCGCCAACACGCCGAAAATCCGGTTGATTGGTATCCGTGGGGCGATGAGGCTTTTGAGAAAGCCAAAATTGAAGATAAGCCCATCTTCCTTTCCATCGGCTATTCCACCTGCCATTGGTGCCATGTGATGGCGCACGAGAGCTTCGAGAGCGAAGAAGCGGCGGCGCTGCTCAATGCGCATTTCGTATCGGTCAAGGTGGATCGCGAAGAAAGGCCCGATATCGACATGGTGTACATGAACGTGTGCCAGGCGATGACGGGCAGCGGCGGCTGGCCCTTAACCGTGCTGTTAACGCCGGACAAAAAGCCTTTTTTCGCGGGCACGTATCTGCCGCTGCATACCAAGTTTGGCCGCATGGGGCTGATCGAGCTGCTGCAAAATGTGGCAGCGCTCTGGCGTGACAAACGCGATGAGCTGACCGCTCACGGAGAGAAGCTGGCGGCGCAGCTCTCGCAGCAGGAGAGGGCCATTGCACAGGCCGACGCGGTCAAAGCGCTTGAGGATGCTTTTTTGATACTGCAAAGCCAGTTCGACGACAAACGCGGCGGCTTCTCATACGCGCCCAAATTTCCGATGCCGCATTATTTGCTCTACCTGCTGGCCGACCATCAAGCAAATGGGCGCGCGCTCTCGCTTGGCATGGCGCATAAATCGCTGGCTTCTATGTACCATGGCGGCTTGTTTGATCATGTGGGCGGGGGCTTTGCACGCTATTCCACCGACGCGCAATGGCTGGTGCCGCATTTTGAGAAAATGCTGTACGACAACGCGCTGCTGCTGCGTGCCTATGCCGAATGCTGCGCGGTAACGGGCGATGATATGCTGTGCCATGTGGCGCGCAAAACGGCGGCCTATCTGATACGCGACATGCAATCGCAAAGCGGCGGCTTTTATTCCGCCGAGGATGCCGATTCGGAAGGTGAGGAAGGGCGCTTTTATGTCTGGGAACAAGAAGAGCTGCAGCGCCTGCTGACCGAAGATGAAATCGCGCGGCTCGAATCGCGCTATGGACTCTCGCCCGGGGGCAACTTTGAGGGCAAAACGATACTCAACCGCATCAAGGCGGGTGGTATGGCTGATAAGGACGACGAAGCACTGCTGGCCAAGCTGTTCGATATCCGCCAAAAACGCGTTCCTCCTTTCAAGGACACCAAAATCATGGCATCGTGGAACGGCCTTGTGATTGAAGCGCTATCGAGCGCGGGCATGCTGCTGCATGAGCCCGAGTATATCAGGTGCGCGCAAAAAGCGGCGGATTTTGTGCTTTCGCATATGAGCGATAACAGCGGCAGCCTTGTCTGCGGCACATACCTTAACGGCGAAGCAGGCCCCGCGTTTCTTGCGGATTATGCCAACATGATAAACGGCTTGCTTGCGCTGTATGCGGCAATGCGCCAAACAAACTATCTCTATAAGGCGCAGCAGATGGCAAGCAAAATGCTGGCGCTGTTTGCTGATGAACGCGGGTTTTCGATGTCGGTGCAGGAGACGCTTTTTATGCATCCGCGTGACGAATACGACGGTGCAATGCCCTCGGGCAGCGCTTGCGCTGTGATGGCGCTGGTTTCACTCTGGCACTTAACGGGCGAGTCAAAATGGGGCAACGCGGCTGATGCCGCCATCCAAGCGATGCTGCCCATGGCATCGGATTCGCCTGCGGCGCATGTCTATTTTCTGTTGGCGCTGATGCGCTACAGAGTGCTGCACAGGCAGGTGGTGATCGTGGCCGAACAGCAAAACGCCGAAGCGGCTGCCGCCTATGATGCGCTGCGGCAGCGTTACATGCCATTCACCACGCTGATTTGGTACGACAAAAGCGAACAGATGGACAGCCTTATGCCGCATTTGGCGCAGTATAAAAAAGACGCGCCCTTTGCGGGCTACGTCTGTGAGAATTTTGCGTGCAAACAGCCGGTTTTTTCGGTGGAGCAGCTGCTGAATATGGTCTAAGCGCGATGTGCTATTTTCTGCGGCGCAGCACAGCGGTCACGATTGCAAAACAGACCACCATCCACGCGCCGACGATCAGCAGCGGCTTTGCAAGCGTCTCGATACCGGCGCCTGTCAGCGAGCCGCGCATCAGCTCGGCCATATAAGTGATCGGCAGAACGGAATGCAAATTCTGCAGCCACTCCGGCAAATGATCGATGGGGTAGTTGACCGGCGAGAACAGGAACAGCGCAAACACGATGAAGTTCGTGATCATCGAGATCACCTGCGGCTTGGCCACGGCATGCGCGATCGCATAGCCCAAGCAGCTGGCCGTTGCACTGACGATGATAACGGACGGGAGCACCATCCAGTTAATCGAGAGCTCAAATCCGTAGTGCAGGCTGCCAACGATAAGCGCCAGTATAACGCCGGGCAGTGATGAGAGTATCCACATCGTCAGATCGGCAAATAAATAGGTGATGCGCGAAATCGGAAGAGACCATATGTATGTCAGGCTGCCTGAGGCCTTGTCCTCGCTGATAAGCTGCGGCACAAGCACCAGCCCGACGATGATGAGTATCAGCGTGGGGCCGCCGGTTACGAAAAAGAGCGCCGTTGCGGTGTCGATATTGGGTACGATGTATCCAAGCCCGATGATAAAGCCGATGCCCGTCATAATCTGTACAACCGCGAAGAGCGGTATAATCAGCCTGAGCCTGAGCAGCTGCCATTTGAGCAGCAAAAAGTATTGTCCGATAGGTTTCATATTACTGTCCCTCCCCGTTATGATTGCCGTTTTCAAATCCTGCCGCGCCCACAAGCTGCAAATAAGCTTCCTCAAGGCTGGGCGGATTCACGGAAAACTCCTCGATAAAGCGCCGTTGCCGAAGTGCATTGGCCCACTGTACGCGCTGCGCCACATCGCCTGTCTCAATGGGGCAGAAGATGCGCCGTCCCGTCTGTACAGCTTCGGAAGGCAGCTTTTCGATGTCTTCGCGCTTGATGTCCGGCTCGAGTATCAGCTCAAGCACCATATGATCGCTGCCGTTGCTTCTGAACGAAGCGGGTGTGCCTTCGCGTATCAGCTTGGATTGATGAATGATGGCGAGTCTGTCGGCAGAGCGCTCCGCTTCCAGCACGTTATGCGTGACAAGCAGCACAGCGGTGCCTTCATCGGCTAAGTCGCGTATCTGCTTCCACAGCAGCCTGCGGCGCTCGGGGTCCACATCGTTGGTTGGTTCGTCAAACACCGCGACCTTTGCCGGCGCTGCGCACGTCATGCAAAAGGCTGTCAGTCTGCGTATGCCACCCGATAGATTTTCGCCGCGTGTTTTGGCCCATTGCTCAAGATGCAGACGCTCGATCAACACCTTTGCACGGCTTTTGGCGGCTTGCCTGCCAACACCACGTATACGCGCCGTCAATTCAATGGCATCGAGCGGGGTCAATCCGTCAATCGGGATCTGCGTTTGAGGCTGCAGCGCACAAAGCCGTCTCGCCGCGGCAGGGTCTGCCACCACATCCATACCGTCCACCGTGATGCTGCCCGAATCAGGCCGAATCAGGCCAATCAGCTGGTTAACAAGCGTTGTTTTTCCGGCACCGTTTGGTCCGAGCAGGCCCAGAACTTCTCCCCTCGCGACATGCATCGAGATATGGTCGTTTGCGACATTGTCGCTGCCGTATCTCTTGGTCAGTCCATTAATTTTTAACATATGTCTTCCCTTTCATCAGAATATTTGATATACTAGCGAGTATAAAGATACCGATGAGTATCTGATACTCATTAGTATACACATACCGGTGAGTATGTCAATAGAAAATTCGTATTTTTTATAAATGATGATGGAGGAGATGGCGATGGATGATTTTATCCCCAAAAAACGAATGAGTCGCGAGCAGACCAAAGCACAGACGCGGGAGGCATTGCTGTCAGCCGCGCGCATCGTGTTTACGAAGCATGGGTTTTACAGTACAAGCCTTGATATGGTGGCCGAGGCCGCCGGATACACCAAGGGGGCTGTCTATGCAAATTTTCGCAATAAGGAGGATTTGTATCTTGCATTGCTGGATAAGCATTTGCAGCAGGATCAGACGAGCTTCAACGATTATATTGAGGCGGGCCTGTCTGCCGATATGTCTGATAAAGAAATAGCCGGAGAATTCAATAACATGATTGAGCAAACGCATGAATGGGCAACACTCACGATGGAGTTTTGTGCTCATGCCATGCGCGATAAAGCCATACGCGATAAGCTTGCCGAACGCTTTTACTCGGCGCAGCAGGATTTTAAAATAAGCTTGGAAAAGCGGATAGAGAAAGGATACAAACTTCCGGTGCCTGTCGATCAGGCGGCGGCGGCTTTGCTGGCGTTTACCAACGGCATCGATATTCTGGCGATGATTGCGCCGCAGCCGCATCTTGGCGACACATTCACATCCACGATTCGTTTGCTGCTGGGCGAACCAAGCACCAAGCCGATTGAATAAGTGGTTAAAAGCATTGATATTGGGCGCTCAAATCGGAAATGGTATTGATTTAACCGATGAGGCCTAGGCCTGTGCCGCCACGCGGCAGGGCAGACCGGATAGCCCCTCAAATCGTATGGGAAAGGTGTAGGCGGTGAACCGCGCAGACGCATGCCCTGCCAGCACCTTTTGCAAATTGCATAGGTTCTCGATCACAAAAGCGCCTCGCTCGGCGCAATACCGGTCCGTCGGCGTATGCGCATTGCCGCACCGTATGCCTGCCGAGTCAATACCGATCATGCGCACGCGCTTTTGGAGCAGCGCGTCGATCAGTGCGGTTGAAAGCTGCGGATGCGCTGAAAAATAGGCTTCGCTGCCATAAGGCGTGGTCTCGATAAAGCCGGTATGCAGCATCACAAAATCGCCTGCGTTGATTTGCGCCAAATCGATCGCGTCAAGCCCGATATCGTTGCCTTTCTCAGAAACGTCAAATACAATGGCAGGGCAGATGGCATACTTGATGTCAAAAACTTTGTCCATCACGTCAAAATGTGTGCCAAGATGTCCGAAAGCGGCCATCTTCTCATTGGAAAACGCCTGCTCAATCTGTTGCTGTGATATGGGCAGCGTCAGATCAATCAGCATCATGGCCTCGCGCCGGCCGTCTGTGCCGATGCCGCTTGCCGCAGCCTGCGCACATGGCGTCGTCCTGATGCTTGGGACAAAGCGTATAATCGCCGCCCGTTATTTTCAGCACACGGCCTTCCACGATGCTCATCGCTATTTTGGCGCGTGCGTCGGTATAAAGGCGCTGCACCGTCGAGCGTGCCACACCCATTTCACCGGCACACTGCGCCTGATCAAGCTTCTCATGGTCGATCAGCCGTATGGTTTCAAACTCCTCGACACTGAGCACCACAGCCTCGCCGCCGCTGTCGGCATTATGCGGGCCAAAAGTGCTGCAGGCAGGCATGGCGCATATCATTTTTTGCTTGCGTGGCCGCGGCATCTGGTCTATTCTCCTTGGCATTCTATTCACTGATATCAACGCGTATATTTTATCACAATGCCGTGAAAAGCTCAAAAGCTTTTAATAGCTTAAATCTGAGTCGATTGCATGGGCATCAAATGTGGCGGCATCACTTGACAAAAAGGTGCGGTGGGCATACTGTTAATAATGGCATATGACATTAACTATAAGGAGAGTAAAATGGCAGATTGCGAAAACTGTCCGTCAAAGGGACAATGCAGCGAGCAGGAAAGCTGTACGATTAAAAACAACGCATACAGCGATGTCAAGCGTGTGATCGGTGTGATGAGCGGCAAAGGCGGCGTTGGCAAATCCACTGTGTCGGTGCTGCTTGCCAAAGCACTGCTCGAGCAAGGCTACAAGGTGGGTATTCTCGATGCGGACATCACCGGCCCCAGCATACCGCGGCTGCTTGGTGTGAAAGATGCGAAGATAGAGCAGAGCGAGTTGGGCCTGCTGCCCGCAAAGGCAGGCGGTATCAGCGTGATGTCGCTGAATTTGCTGCTGGGCGATGAGACGCAGCCGGTGATTTGGCGCGGACCGATACTCGCAAACACCGTCAAGCAGTTTTGGGAGGATGTATTCTGGGGCGAGCTTGATTACCTGATTATCGATATGCCGCCGGGCACGGGCGATGTACCGCTGACCGTGATGCAGTCGATACCCATCAGCGGCATGGTGATCGTCAGTGTGCCGCAGGATATGGTCTCGATGATCGTCTCAAAGGCTGTGGGCATGGTCGGCATGATGAACAAAAAGCTGATCGGTGTCGTGCAAAACTTGAGCCACTTGACCTGCCCCGAATGCGGCAAACACATCAGGCTGTTCGGCGATATGCAGGATGATTTTTGCGCTCAGAACGGCATCACATTGCTAGGCGAGTTTCCGATGGCGACCGAGCTCGCGCAGATAACAAAGGACGGCCTTATCATCAGCGATCAGAAGATCAAGGATATTGCGGCCGATATCGCGCGGCAGGTTGTGGATGTGGTTAATGCCGACTGAATAAAAGGGCAGGTAAAGCCGAATAGGTTATTAAATCCATCCGTGGTCTTCCCAGTGCTTTTTGTCTCTGGGAATCCACGTATTCTTTTTCATCATACCAGCCATCAGTTTGAAGATGAAGCTTCGAAACAGCGGGGAGGGCAGCCGGTCTATTTTGCTGACCGTTGCGGCGATTTTTTTGGCGAGTGCAGCCATGTCGCGTTCGATGCGCTGTCTTTTTTTCTCAGACAAATCGCTCCACTTCATCGCGGAGGCCGCTTTTTTGTATGAGAAAATACGCTTGAATCCAAAGAATTTTAAGCTATGACGCATTGTTTTGGTTGCATGAGAAAGGCCGGCACCCGCTGTTGTGGCAATTGTCAAGCCCACCTTGTTGAACATCAGCGGGTTGGGCCTGTGGCTCATCCACATAAAGCAAAGGTGATCGAGCAGTGTTTTGAGCTGACCGGAGATATCCATCGCATACACGGGTGAAGTCAGTATGATCAGATCGGCACCGGTGAGCGCATCGACGATAGGGCTTATTGATGACGCGTGCGGGCAGGTGTGCTCGCCGTTCATGAAGCAGGAAAAACAGCCCTTGCAGAATTCAGGCATATCATTGGGCAGTGTGAATGTCGTTGCGTCCACATGTGTGATGCGCAAAAGCGCCTGCATGAACGCATCCATGCAATGCCATGTGCTGCCGTGGCGCGCGTTCCCATTGATGATCGTTACTATCATGTTGTCTCCCTTGGAAATGGACACCCAGATAAACTACTCGAAGATTTTCGGTCGTCCGAACACATTCCAGTCGCCGTTTTGAATAACGCCGCCGCGTATGATGTCGTTGTATAGGCGCTTGTCGATCGTGCGCTTTAACACAACGCCCGCAAAGCCGCCGACCGCTTCATAAATATAGCCTTGCCGCCCGACGATGCCCATGTGCACGATACGCCCCTCCGGCCCGTTGACAAACACGATATCACCGGGACGCAGCTCGTCCTTGGTGATCGGCGTGCAGTAATCGAAGTACGTATCATGCGCCGTTCTGTCGGTGTAGGTGGCGTAAAGCGCAAGCTCATTGGCTGCGTACCACCACAGTCCGCTGCAATCCCACGCATAATCCTCGGGGAAACGGTGTCCGTTTGCTTGCGCGGTTGCCGCAATAGCCCGCAGGTATTCGATACGGCCCCCGTCAAGATGCTGGGGGTAAAGCGCGTATGCGCTATCGAGGAATTCATCAGTGATGGCATCGCCCTGCCCGCCAAACACATACTGACCGCCCACGCACGTATCAAGGAATGCGAGCAGTCTGGCCACGTCCCCGGTCGGCTCCGGCTCATTGGCGTACTTCTCTTTGTAATAAACGCGTTCGCGTTCGGTCTCTTCTGCGGAAAGCGGAGCGCAGGCCACCAAAAGCAAAAGCGCCGCAGCACATAAAATCAGTAACGGTTTTTTTATCATTTCCATGCTTGGCATTATATACTTTCACAGGCCATTATTCAAGCCGATCAGGCAAAACAAAGCGCCATATGAAAGAAGAATATGCGCACAGGCTGTCAAAAAAGTATTGAAATAAATATGTGGGCAAGACGGGCTATGCCCGCGAGGCCCACACCTTGTGATTTTGCGCCGTTTCGAGCAAAGCGAGGAACAAGGCGTAGCGTACAAAATCGGTGAACTGGCGGAAAACCGAAGGTTTTTCGACAAGCAGAGCGCCATATAAAGAAGAATATGCGCCAATGCTTTGGGGAAAAACTAAAATAAAAAAACGGGAGAAACGCAAATGAAACGATTGATAACGGCTGTGACCGCGGCGCTGATGCTGTGTATGCTGCCCACAGCAGCCAGTGCACAGGGCTTTAGCACAAAAGCACGTGCCGCTATATTGATAGACGCCGGATCCGGTAATGTGCTTTTTGAGCACAACGCGGATGAGCTGCTCGAGTGCGCAGGCGTGGCCAAAACAATGGCAATGCTGCTTTTTCTTGAGGCAGAGCAGAGCGGAAGGCTCGCATTGTCCGACACAGTCACCATCAGCAAGCACGCGGCTTCCATGCGCGGAACGCGGGTATTTCTTGACGCAAATACGACGCACACCGTTGAGAATCTGCTTAAGGCCGTTTTTGTAAACAGCGCCAATGATGCAGCCGTCGCGCTGGCCGAAAAACTGGCTGGCAGCGAAGAAGCGTTTGTGGAAATGATGAACAAAAAGGCATCGGTGATGGGCCTTAGCGCCGCGTTCGACAATGCCACAGGGCTTGGCAGCGCACAGAGGGCGACCGCGAGAGATATCGCGGCAATAAGCCGCGAGCTTGCCAGATACAATCTCGCTTTCAAATGGAGCGGTATCTGGATGGAGAACTATATTCATCCCGACGGACGAGAAACCGAGATGGTCAACCAAAACAGGCTTGTGCGTTTTTACGAGGGCTGTGACGGCTTTGCTACCGGTTCATCCACATCGGCCGGTTACTGCCTCGCGGCCACGGTGAAAAGAAGCGGCGGTCGATTCATCTATGTGTCGCTGGGCATGCCAAACAGCACCGCACGATTTGACGATGCCAAGGGCGCTTTCGACTATGCCTTTGCGGGATTTACAGCGAAAACGGTGGTGCGTGAGGGCCAGCAGCTTGGCAGCAATCTGGCTGTAGCGGGCGGAACGCGTCCGTTCGTGAACGTGCATGCCGCGCAGGAATTCTCTTTGCTGATCGAAAAGGGCAAGGAAGGCTCGCTCGAAAAAGAACTGGTGCTGCTTGAAGATATAAGCGCGCCGCTCAAGCAGGGAGATATCATTGGCTATCTCAAAATCATGCTGGATGGGCAGGAAGTTGGCCGCGTGGACGTGGTGAGCGGACAGAACGTTGATGAGCGCAATTTCGCGAACGCTTTTTCACGCATCATGGTGTGGTGGCTGTTTGCATAAACACCGGTGCTGCCGCGTTGACAGCTTTATCCGCCCTGCGGTAAAATGACGGGACGGAGGGATGGATATGCGGATACTATTGGTCAATGACGACGGCATTCATGCTGGCGGCATACGCACGCTTGCGGCGCGGCTTGCGCAAAACCATGATGTGACTGTTGTCGCGCCTGAATCGGAGAAAAGCGCCACTTCGCACGCCATCACCATCTACCGGCCGCTGCGCGCCAAAAAGACACAGTTGGCAGGGCTCGAGGGCACGGCATGCTATGTGGTGGACGGCCTGCCGGTGGACTGCACCAAGATTGGCATCAGTCATCTGATGCAGGGCAAGACCGACCTTGTGGTTTCCGGCATCAATCACGGACCGAATATGGGCTCGGATATACTGTATTCGGGCACAGTCGCGGCGGCACTGGATGCGGTGATCATGGGATACCGTGCGCTGGCGGTTTCCATCAGCGCCTATACGCCCGCGCATCTTGACAGCGCGGCTGAGATTGCGGCACGTCTGATAGGCAGCGGTTTGTTTGACGAGCCGGACGATGTGCTCTATAACCTCAATGTTCCCGATTTGCCGCAAGAGCAGATTAAAGGGATCGTGTCAGCGCCTCAGGCGCGAACCGTCTATGACGATGCGGTGGAGCTGCGCGACGACCCGCGCGGCAATAAGTACATCTGGATGACGGGCACGCTGCGTGAGCAAAGCTGCGCGGGAAAATCCGATGCAGCGTTTTTGCGCGAAGGCTATGCCACGCTCACGCCTCTCAAATACGATCTGACGGCGCATGACAGGCTTGATGCGCTATCATGCAAGATTGAGAAAATAAAATTGCATATTTAACTGCCCTATGGTACAATAACGCCATACAGATGTCTGGCAAGGAGAAAAATATGCAAGGTGCCGATATTCTTAGAGTCATAAAAGACAAGCAAAGTCAGATGAGCAAGGGCCATAGAGCCATCGCGGCCTACATCATCAACCATTACGATACGGCGGCGTTTATCACCGCTTCAAAGCTTGGAGACACGGTCGGCGTCAGCGAATCCACCGTTGTGCGTTTTGCCATTGAAATGGGGTACGACGGGTACCCCGAGCTGCAAAAGAAGCTGCAGGAGCTGATTCGCGCACGGCTGACAAATGTGCAGCGCATGGGGCTCGGGGCGGACATGCCCGAGGACGAACTTGTCCGTTGGTCGCTGCGCAACGATATCACAAGCCTGCGGCACATCAAGGAGATACTCGATTACGCGCAGGTGCAAAAGGTGGCCGACTGTATTTTGCAAGCCAGTCATGTGTACATCATGGGGCTGCGCTCAAGCGCACCGCTCGCACAGTTTTTCTGGTACTATCTCAATTATATCGTCAGCAAATCAAGCCTTGTGACATCCAGCATTGGCGGCGATATCTTCGGCCAATTGATGCATGCCAAAGCAGGCGATGTTGTCGTCGCGATCAGCTTTCCGCGTTATTCCGCGCGTGTTGTGGATGGCGCTGAGTTTGCCCGAAAAAACGGTGCCAAAATCATCGCTGTCACCGACAACATGCTCTCACCGCTGGCGCAGTTCGCTGATGAGTCGCTTTTTGTATATTCGGACATGAATCTGTTTGTGGATTCACTGGTGGCACCGCTCAGCGTTTTGAGCGCGCTGGCGCTGCTGGTGGGCATGCGCGAAAAGGATGGTCTGCGCAGCAATTTTGAGATGCTGGAAGATCTGTGGCGCAAGCATGAGGTGTATACCGGCAAGGATGAGTCCTAATATGGCGGCAGTTTGTGTGATAGGCGCAGGTCCGGCAGGCATGATGGCTGCTTATGCCGCTGCGCAAAACGGGCATCAAGTGACGCTGATTGATAAAAATGAGAAGCTTGGCAAAAAGCTGTTTCTCACCGGCAAAGGGCGCTGCAATATCACCAATGCCGCGCCGATAGAAGATTTTTTTGACAGTGTCGTGCATGGCGGCCTTTTTTTATACAGCGCGTTTTACACATTCGATAACTTGCAGCTGATTGCGCTGCTTGAACGTTTCGGACTTTCCACAAAAACGGAGAGAGGCGGGCGGGTGTTTCCCGAATCCGACAAATCCAGTGATGTGATCAAAGCGCTGACAAAGGCGCTTCATGAAGCGGGTGTGCGCATCAGGCTAAAAACCAAAGCCGATGCGCTTGTGTTTGATGACGGACGCATTGCCGGTGTTGTATGCTCTGGTGAGCGGATGGATTTCGATCGTGTGGTCGTTGCGACGGGCGGGCTCTCGTACCCCTCCACTGGCTCAACGGGAGATGGCTATGCGTTTGCCAAAGCCGCAGGCCACACAATCGCCGCGCTTAGCGCCTCGTTGGTGGGCATTGAAACAACGCAAAACGTGGCTGAGCTGGCCGGGTTGACGCTCAAAAACGTTGGGTTTTCGCTGATGCAGGGCAAGAAACGCATTTATCAAGATCAGGGCGAGCTTTTGTTTACACACACGGGGCTATCCGGTCCACTAGTCCTGTCGGCAAGCGCTTATATGAATGGCGCGGATTATACCGCAGTGATCGACTTAAAGCCGGCGCTTGATGCAAAGACGCTCGATGCGCGTCTGCTGCGCGATTTTGCGGAGCAGTCCAACAAGCAGTTTGCCAGCATATTGCGCGGGCTTGTGCCGGGCGCGCTGATACCGCTGCTGACAGCGCGATGCGGCATACCAGCCGACCTGCCCGCTCATTCAATTACGCGTGGGCAGCGAAACGTTCTTTGCAGTGAGCTTAAGGCACTTTCGTTTTGTGTACGCGGCAAACGGCCGATACAAGAAGCAGTGATCACACGCGGCGGGGTTGATCTTGCGCAGATTGATCCATCCACGATGCAAAGCCGCCTTTGCGAAGGGCTTTTCTTTGCCGGTGAGGTGATCGATGCTGACGCGCTGACCGGCGGATACAACCTTCAGATCGCTTTTTCCACCGGCTATTTAGCGGGATGCAGTTGTTGACAACGGTGCGCGTTTGTGTTATCATTCGTTTGCTTGAAAGAAGAAACAGCCCGTTTCTCACCTGTCGGCATCGGCTAGGCATGGTAAGCGTCTTTAATCGGATGAATGACGGGTCTGTGTACCCGTTTTTTTATTGCGTGGTTTTGGTATAGCGGGTTAAGCAACGCTATAGTATGTATAATTAAATGGAGGTGTTTACAATAGCAAACGATCATCAAATTAACGAGCAGATCAGAGACAAAAGCATCCGTGTGATTTCTGAAACCGGGGAGCAGTTGGGCGTTATATCTGCGCGTGAAGCGATGGAATTGGCGGAAGAAAAGGGGCTTGACCTTGTCAAGATTTCTCCGAACGCACAACCGCCCGTCTGTAAGATCATGGATTACGGGAAATTCAAGTTCGAGCAGGCAAAAAAGCAAAAGGAAGCGAAAAAGAACCAACACGTAATCACCATCAAGGAAATGCGTCTTTCGCCGACGATCGACAAGCACGACCTTGATATGAAAGCAAAAAACGTCAGCAAATTCCTGACGGCGGGTGATAAAGTCAAGGTATCGCTGCGCTTTCGAGGCAGACAGATGACACATACGGATAAAGGACGGCAAGTGATGGAACAATTCTTTGCACTGGTGGAGGATCATGCCGTGATGGAGAGAAGCGCCAAGCTTGAGGGCCGGAGTATGTTCATGATATTAGCACCAAAGAACTAACGAGGAGGAGATTGCATCATGCCAAAAATCAAAACGCACAGAGGTGCGGCAAAGCGTTTCTCGCTGACCGGAACAGGCAAGGTTAAGAGAGCCAAGGCTTACAAAAGCCATATACTCAACAAAAAAAGCGCCAAGCGGAAGAGAAATTTAAGACAGGGCACTTATATTGCGGCGCAAGAGGAAAAGAACATTAAACAGCTTATTCCTTATAAATAGGCAGCTTTAGGAGGATACGAAAATGGCAAGAGTCAAAGGGGCCATCAATGCCCGTAAGAAACACAAGAAAGTTTTAAAGCTTGCGAAAGGATATTTTGGCGCGAAGTCAAAGCAGTTCAAAACAGCCAATGCCGCCGTGATGCGCTCGCTGCGGTATGCCTATGTGGGCCGCAGACTCAAAAAGAGAGACTTCCGCAGCCTTTGGATTACGCGTATCAACGCGGAGGCACGCAACAACGGTTTGAGCTACTCGCGTTTAATCAACGGTCTTAAGAACGCAGGCGTTACGGTTAACAGAAAAATTCTCGCCGACATGGCTGTCAATGATAAAGCGGCTTTTGCGGGAATGGTGAATGTCGCCAAGAAAAAACTGAAATAGCCCATACAATACGAAAAGGAGTCCATATGCCAGTTCACAGCTGATTCCAACATAATAGGCAATAAACAGCGATAAAAAAAGCGTGGTTTGTTGCACCCTGGAATCAGCTGCGATATATGTTTGGACACATGAGTCCGCACAGCAAAAGCATCTGTGCGGATTTTTATTTATTTGCGTGCTTTTAGCGTGAATTATTTCCATATGCATGTGATTGCTTCTGCCCATGGTGCCATGCAAACCATTAAGGAGCAGAAGAATGGAAAAATGCATATGGAGAATAACGCCGATCGATTCACCCAAGTTAGCCGGACACTGTGCCAAATGCGGCCCCGCGCTCTTTGTCAGCAGCAAACGCTTTCGCGTCAATGCGAACGGCAGCAAACTGGATGTCTGGCTGATCTACAGGTGTGGACGATGCGGTGCAACATGGAACCTAAGAGTCTATTCGCGCGTTCGTTTAAGCGTTATGGGAGAGGCGTTGCATCAGCGTTTTATGCAAAACGATGCTGATCTGGCACTGCGATTTGCGCATGATAAATGCGTGCTCGGGCAAAACGGCGCCGCAGCCGTTACCGATTCTTTTCAAATCCAAGTTGATGGTGACATACCATCTGCTTATCCGTGCATGATTATCCTGCAACCCACGATGCCGCTTGATGTGGCGGCTGCACGGGTGTTGGCGCAAAAGCTCGGTGTGTCTATGAGCGCACTCAAACGCATGGAGCAGCAAGGTGGCCTGCAATGTGACCGCGGGCTGAAAAAAACAGAGCTGCACCATCCGGCAGAGGTCATCTTGTATAATGAGCTGCGTGAATGATGAAAGCGCATACACGCTCATGCCAGAGAGCAGATTTGATATAGGTTTTACCCCGTTTTCATTGTCAAAAGCAATGCGTGGTGATAGTATAAAAGAAACGATTCCCTTAAAACGAAAAACAGGAGAACTGCGATGAAGCTTAATTACAGGTACACCGTACTGGCCGGTCTTGCATTCCTGACCATCTCCGCGTTCTGGCAGCTTTACGATTTCATCATTCCGCTGATTCTGCTTAATCGGTTTGGTGTCGATCACACCACATCGGGTATCATCATGTCGATCGATAATGTCATCGCTCTGTTTTTGCTGCCGCTTTTCGGTGCCATTTCCGACAAAACGAGCACGCGCATAGGACGCAGAATGCCCTATGTCGTGTTTGGTACCATTGCGGCCGTTGCGTTTATGATGGCGCTGCCGCTTGCCACGCATATGGGCAACATCGTCTTTTTTATGGTTGCTTTAGGGCTCGTGTTGCTTGCGATGGCAGTTTACCGCTCTCCTGCGGTGGCACTGATGCCCGATATCACACCCAAGCCGCTGCGTTCAAAAGGCAACGCAGTCATCAATCTAATGGGTTCTATTGGCGGCGCGATGATATTGGGCCTCAATGCGTTCCTTGCGCCTGATACAAAAGACCCCAATGCAAGTTATTGGACAATCTTTATCGTGGCAGCAGGCATTATGATTATCGGCATGGCTGTGCTCAGGCTGACTATCAACGAGATAAAGCTCGTCAAAAAGATGCGTGAAGACAGCGCCGCGATGGGTATTGATGCGGAGGAAGCCAATAACGATGTAGGGCTTGTGCCCCAAAAGCAAAAAATTGCACCCGAATACCGCAAAAGCATGGCGCTGATACTGTTTTCCATCTCTCTGTGGTTTATGGGCTACAATGCCGTAACGACCGCATTCTCTAAGTATGCTGTCAATGCTTTGGGTATGCAGGAAGGTCAGGCATCGCTGATACTGATGGTGGCTGTTGTTGCTGCTACGCTGGCGTTTATTCCTGTCGGCATTATCTCTACGCGTATCGGCCGAAAAAAGAGTATACTTTTTGGCGTGGTGCTGCTTTCCACGGTGTTTGGCACGGCGGCGCTTTACACGGCGTTTTCGCCGCTGATGTTCGTTTCGTTCGGCCTCGCGGGTGTGGCGTGGGCCTGCATCAATGTCAACTCGCTGCCGATGGTGCTGGAGATGTCAAAAGGCGCGAGCGTCGGCAAATACACAGGATATTACTACACGTTCTCGATGGCGGCGCAGGTGGTGACGCCGATACTATCAGGCGTGCTGCTCGATCATGTGGGCTATTATACGCTGATGCCTTATGCCGCGTTTTTTGTGGCGCTGGCGTTTATCACGATGCTGTTCGTGCGCCACGGCGATTCAAAGCCGATCGCTCCGGCCTCCAAGCTCGAAGCGTTCGACGTGGCTGACTGATATGGCGTGGCTGATCGTATCCGCAATACTGCTTTTTCTGATTGGGCTGTATCTATTCCTGATTGCGCCCGGGCGGCTCCCCAAAGAAGCGGACAGCGTGCTTTGGCGTATGCATTATGCGCACCGCGGCCTGCACACCAAAGACGGATCAGTGCCGGAGAATTCGCTCACCGCATTCGAGGAAGCTGTCAATGCGGGCTATGGTATTGAGCTCGATGTGCACATCACGGTGGATGGTCAAATCATTGTGTTCCACGACGACGATTTAAACCGAATGTGTGGTGCGCCGCACAAGGTTTTCGAGCTGACATATGCGCAACTGGCAGAATACCGCTTGCTAAAAACAGATCAGCGCATACCGCTTTTAAGCGAGGTGCTGACGCTGGTAGGTGGGAAGGTGCCGCTGATCGTTGAGCTTAAAAACGGCAAAGCAAACAAGCTGCTCTGCGAGAAAACCGCGGCGCAATTGGATGAATACGCAGGCGCATATAGTATCGAATCGTTCAACCCGATGATTGTCGGCTGGTTTATGAAGAACCGTGTGCATGTGGTGCGCGGTCAGCTGGCAGCAGGGCGCAGGCAGTACAAAGGGCTGCCTTACTGGCAAGGATTGCTGCTCTCGGCGCTGCTCATCAATATATTGAGCCGCCCGCATTTTGTGGCGTACCGGCATGAGGACGCCCATGGCCGATTGGGCCTCTGGTTGACGCGGATTTTTGGCGCAAAGCGTGTGGGGTGGACGGTGCGCGAGCAAAAAGACGTTGCGTTCTGCAAGCGTTTCTTTGACGCGATAATATTCGAATTTTTAGAGCTTTAGTAAGAGCGAGGGGGCGAGGCAGCAAAGGTTCGTGAAACAGTAAAACCGGAACGGGTGTCTGCCCGCCCCGGTTTTTTGAATTGGCGTTGCGATCAATATTTCCCGAAGTCGTTATCGCTCAAACGAATCGAATCGTTATTGGCAGATGACGGTTTCGCAGCCTTTGGGCTCGATTTTTTCGGTTCGGATTCTGCAGCTTGCTCGTTGAGCTTGAATTGCTTAACAAGGTCCTTGAGCAGATCCGCTTGGCTTGAAAGCTCCTCGGCGGCAGCGGCAGCCTCCTCTGATGTCGCGGAGTTCGACTGTACAACCTGTGACATCTGATTGATGCTCTCATTCACCTGAACAATAGCGGAAGCCTGCTCGTTGGAAGCGGAGGTGATGCTGGATACCAACTGGACCGAATTCTCAATGCCTTCCACTATGCTGCTGAGCGCCTTTGCCGTTTCGTTCGCTATGTGCGTGCCCGCTTCGGTCTTCTTGATAGAACCCTCTATCATTTCCGCCGTCTCCTTGGCGGCCGAAGCGCTCTTGGCGGCTAGGCTTCTGACTTCTTCAGCAACCACCGCAAAGCCTTTGCCGTGCTCTCCCGCTCTGGCCGCTTCTACCGCTGCGTTGAGAGCCAGTATGTTCGTCTGGAATGCGATATCGTCAATCACCTTGATGATCTTTGAGACATTGGACGACGATTCGTTGATCTGTTCCATTGCCTCGAGCAGCGACTTCATCTGATTATTGCCTGCCAAGGCATTATCCTTCGTCTTGATCGACATTTCGTTTGCCTTATCGGCATTCATCGCGTTCTGTTTAGTCTGCTCCGCAATCTGAGTGAATGTGGCCGTCAATTCTTCGATCGAGCTTGACTGCTCGTTGGCGCCCTGCGCGATCTCCTGACTGCCGTCTGAAACCTGAGTCGTGCCCGATGCCACCTGCTCGGATGCCGTATAGATATCTGTGAGCACGCTGTTGAGTGAACCGATTGTATCATTTATCGATTTGGCGAGATACCCGAGCTCGTCATTGGTCAGTCTCTTGTCGTCCATTTTGACTGTTAAATCGCCTTCGGCCAGCGCTTTTGCACATTCAGCTGTTTCTTTTATCGGCTTGCTGACGATGTTGCTGATAATAAGGCCCAAAGTGATTGCAAGCAACACGCCTGCAATAGCAAACAGAATAATCATTAAACCAGAGCTGTCTGCAGTCTCATCAGAAATGCGTATGTTGATATCAACCAATTCCTTCAATAGGGTTTGTGCATTTAAGAAAGCGACTCGGGCTTCTAAGCTCTCGTCCAGCACTCTTTGATTAATCTCTGCTATATAAGGATCATCGAGGGATATGCCTTGGGCGATAAGCTGATCCTTCTCCTTTGATTGATCATAAACCTGCTTGTGCTCGGCTTCCCATGCACGCCATGCGGGGATAAATTCATTCCAGACAGCCGATTCTTCTGCTGTATGCGATATGGCCTCGTACACCTTCCATGATTCGGCAGCGCGTGCGAACGCACTGTCAATGTAATCGTACTGCGCATTGCGAAGCTCTTCGTCCATTAGCCTTTCGTTAATCAAACCTCTCTCGCCGGTCATAACAGATGTTTGCGCTTCGTTCATAATGAGTAAGTGCTCCACGGCAGGAAGCCTGACATGAGCCACCTCACTTAAGCCTAAAAAACCCACGAGCCCTATCGCCCCCGCTATCAAGGCCACGATGGTGAATCCCAGAATCAGCTTTCCGCCTATCTTCATGTTTCTAAACCATTTCATTTTCCATATCTCCTTTTTTCATGCTTTCAAGAGTTCGCGCTTCTTCGTCGGTAAACAGCGTTTCGCAGTTGAGAAGCAGCACCACTTGCCCGTCCTTGTTGCCTATGCCGTCCACATAGCGCTTTGCCGCGCCCCATTCAAGGCTTGGCGGCGGCGCGATATCCTCCTCCTTGATCAGGCGAACCTCAACAACCTCGTCCACGATCAATCCGGTGGATAACACTTCCGTATCCACCACCACAATGCATGTCCGGCTCGTGCATTCGGCAGCCTGCTTTTGAAATCTGATTCGCATGTCCGCTACCGGAATGATACGACCGCGCAGATTGATCACACCCATGATGTACTCGGGTTGCTCAGGCAGTTTGCTGACACGCTGCATACCGATGATCTCTGTCACATATCGAATGTCAATGCCATACAGCTCATCACCGATACGGCACAGCAGATACCGGCCCTGCTGCGTATCCTTTTCTAACACGACCTGTTCCTGTCTCATCAATGCCTCTCCTTTCATCAAATGCTTTATTAAAGAAAAATCATTGTAACGTTCTGCAAAATCATTTCTATGTGATTCTCGCGAGTGATTGATCAGCGCTTCGTGCTTGATGAAAAGATACGCAATCTCGGGATCAAATTGAAATCCCGCATTTTTGCCTATTTCAAGGCAGGCCTGATGATGCGATCGCGCCTTGCTGTAAGGCCGCTCATGGGTCATCGCATCATAAGCGTCGCAAACCGCCGTCACGCGCGCAATCAGCGGTATTTCATGACGCGCCAATCCATACGGATAACCTTTTCCGTCCCAGCGCTCATGATGATAAACAGCGGAATCATAGATTAAAGCTTTTAAATGATCATCAACAGGCAAATCGGTTTCATCTAAATATCTTTGCGCATAAACCGGATGCATAAACACAAGCTTGTATTCCTCGCCAGTCAACCGACTGGCTTTGGTCAAAATAGAGGCCGGTACGAAGGCCTTTCCGATATCATGATAATGGGCTGCAACACCATAAACATCAAAATGATCGGTTGGTTGTGCGTGGTACCGGCTGCGAGGGATCAGCTTTGCCATAGTATGTACAAGCTTGCCTACGCGCTGCATATGCAGCAGCTCTGCTTTTGGAATTTGCTCAAGCACACGCTGTGCTGTATCAATCGGCAACAATTCCTCCTCTTAAATCAATGCGTATGGTTTCACATAAGCAAAACAAATAGATTCGCAGTTTATTTTAAACTGCGGCTTTCTTGCAATAGCGACCATAAAAGAGGCATTTGATTACCTATTCATATGCGTTTGACGGCTTATAAACTGGCCATGTGTGTTGAGTGCAGCATATCAAGCTTCGCGATGGCGCTCTTTTTATGCTCCATCAATGAATGTGCATATATATTAAGCGTATTGATTGCATTTGAGTGTCCCAGTAAATCGCTTAAGGTTTTAATATCAACACCCATCTCCAACGCTCTTGTCGCAAATGTATGCCGCACGGTATGAAGTTTCCTGTATTCGACTTTTGCTTTCTTCAGTACGGTTTTATAATATCTCTGGTAACAACGCGGATCCAGCGGTTTCTCACTTCCTGAAAGTATGTAACAAGTGCTTTTATACGAGTCTTTTAACGCCTTTCCGATAACACACAAAAAATCAGGCAACGGAATTTTGCGCATAGAAGAACGGTTCTTTGGTTTACCGACAAACAGACACGTTCTATTATTGGTTGAGTTAAAATTTTTAACGCGCATCAGCGTGCTCGATACTGTTAACATATTTGTATCAAAATCGAGGTCCTTGAATTTGAGTGCGCCAAGCTCTCCAAGCCGCAGACCAGAATAAAAACAAAGCATCAGTCCAAAAGCCTTCTCATCTATGCTTCTTGTCAGCACCTGCTCGATTCTTCGCTGCTCGTCTACAGAAAAGGCCTCTATGGGCGATGCTTCGGTTTTCGGCAATTTGATTGACTCCAGAAGTATTCTTGCATCCGGGTCTTCTTTGACTATCGATCTTATAGCCGTTTTAAAAATAGAAATTATTTTTTTCTGATAAGAAGGCGATAACCGTTCGTTGCCATATATGTGCTCAATAAACGCCATAATTTGCTCTGCAGACAGCACTTCTTTGCTGACTCGTTGAAAGAACGGCACAATGTATCCGTTCATACAATAATGATAGTTCTCATATGTTGACTGCCTGACTCGTCCTTTGCAATCACTCAACCACTGTTGAAACAGCACCGATGCGTCGCTTTTTGTCACTTGACTGGTAATACTCACACTATCCATCATTATATTTCTTTTCTTTTCTTTCACCTCTGAATAGCTTTTGCCATAAAAATAAAGATATTTACCTTTATCGATTAATACGCGACCTTCCCATCTCCCGTCTTTTCTCTTATAAATGTTTTCGCCTTTTCTGCACATAAGATGACCCCTTTCGTTGACCATGATTTTGACGGCGCAATACCATTATAACTTTATATTTTCGTTCAAAACAGTTTATATTCAGTATTTATAGTGCCAAATAGAGACACATAACAACATATTGCGACAAAAAATGTTTCAAACATAAATATTATTGGTATATTTGTTTTAGAAAATAGAATGAAGTCAAGCCGCAGTTTAAAATAAACTGCGGCTTGTTTCTATAGCACATAATAGAACAGCCATTAAGTGAACATTGAATTGACCTGACTGACGGTATTTGCAGAACTGATGTTTGACAGACACACTTGTTGCATTTATAGTTAAACCATCATACACGAAAGGACGCGCGGATGGTCATACTCGGCATAGACCCCGGCCTTGCGCTAATGGGCTTTGGCGTGCTGCGGTATACGGACAGCCGCCTTGCGCTGATAGACTGCGGCACCATCGTTACCGAGGCGGGCATGCCGCTGCCGCGGCGTTTAAAGATCATACACGAAAGCATGGGTGCGCTGATACAAAGGCATAACCCCGATTGTATTGCTTTTGAAGAGCTGTTCGCAGGGCGCAACACCAAGACGGTGATACAGGTGGCGCAGGCACGGGGTGCGGCGATGTCGGCTGCGTTTTCCACAGGCGCGCAGCTTTTTGAGTACACACCGATGCAAATCAAGCAGGCCATCGCCGGCTATGGCCGCGCCGATAAG
>OBJA01000378.1_pt1 | contig 40126 bp, 31 predicted proteins | sample 1519751 | NCBI WGS metagenome assembly OBJA01 (sample SAMEA3881238, study PRJEB22517) | soil metagenome | biome: lake sediment; feature: soda lake sediment; material: sediment, water from around vicinity | place: India | collected 2013-12-23 | depth 3 m
GCTCTTCCCTCTTCAGTGGTGTTGTCGGCAACAGGCCTCGTCTTTCCGAATCCCTGCCACGATAGCCTTGATGAAGGAATGCCTTTGGTGGTCAGATAATAATAAACAGAGTGCGCCCTGCGCTTCGAAAGATCAAGATTGAATGCATCTTCACCCACATCGTCGGTGTGGCCGTGTATTGCGACCCTGATACCCGGGTTGTCTCTCAGAAAGACAATAAACTCATCCAGAATGACCCGTGAACGATTACTTAATTCAGCAGAATTGGTCGGATAGAGTATGTCATGCAACTCGTATGACTTTCCTGCTTCTACCTTTTCGATCTCAAAATTGATCTCTACAGGTGCTGTGAAGATCGAACTGTCCTTGTCGATGTATCTGCTCTGGTATATATGGTCAGGCTTCTTTACCGTAAGAACAAAATCGTCATCGAAGATTGCCGTTGCCACATATTTCCCGCTGAAAGAATCAACATCTACTGTTGTCACTCTTTGTGTTGTCACACTCTTCAGTTCAACTTTTGAGTCATATACCGGGATGTCAAACTCATCTTTGATTTCTCCTTTGATAAACACAACCTTTTCAGGCCTTGCATCCTGGTATAGTTCAAAGGCATAAAGGTTATACTTGCCGTTGCTCTCGATTTTGTTCGATGAGAAATATCCGGTAGAGCCATCGGTACTGACAAAGAAGCTAAGGTCATCTGCTTCGGAGTTGATAGGATAACCGATGTTTTTTGGTTTGCTCCATTTGTCATTGGTAAAACGGGTGAAGAAAATGTCATACCCTCCAAGCCCTCTGTGCCCGGGAAACAGCGAGTCGTTTTCATCGTAGCGGTTTGCTGAAGAGAAGTAGAGTGTTTGACTGTCTGTATGGATAAATGGTGTCTTTTCGTTGCCGGGCGTGTTTATGCCAGGTCCAAGGTTCTGTGGCTTACCCCAGTTGTTGCCGTTATCTTTGTATACCACCCAGATGTCTGTACCACCGTAGCCACCAGGACGATCGGATGCGAAATATAGCGTTTTGCCATCTGCACTTACAGAGGGCTGCGACTCCCACGAGTCATCTCTGTTGAAATCAAGCTTCACCAGTGGTGTCCATTGATCCCAGATCAGTCTGGAGTAATAGATGTCGCAATTGTTGTAAGCAATGCCATTAATATTTATGTTGCTGCAGATTGTGTAAAAAAGCTCATCATTTCTGGCAGTTACAGTGGCTCCTCCCTCATTGCCCTGCATATTGAACGGTGGCGGCATGAGCTCACCCCTTTCGAAATTTCCGTTTCTTCTCTCAGAGAACATAAACTGCTCCTTATACCTTTCCGACCAGATGATGGCACCATGGCTAGATTCAGCCTTGCTCTTCCTGGTGAAGAATGCAAGCTCGCCGTCAGGAGAAATAATTGCAAGGTATTCATCATCATCTGTAGATATCTCCTTAACCTTATAAGGCTCAAACGGCACCTTCTGCCCGAATATCATGTTCAGGAATCTTGCCTGGTCAAGCATGTAAACGGCATTGTCGTAATCCCTGTCACTTTTTATGCGGTCAATGTCATCAAGGAATTTTTCAAGGTAAGAAATTGCCTTCGTATAATCCTCCCGGCCGTACTCTATCCTGGCAAGCATAAAATATGCCTCTGCATTGTAGTCGGGGCATAGTGAGACTAGCCTTCTCAGATAGTTCTCCGCTTCCCGGCTGCGATACTGGCTGAAATAGATCTGTCCCAATCGCCATATCGCATCTGCATAATCAGAATCATATTCGAGTGCCTTATGAAAATGGTTCACAGCGATACCTGAACGTGATTCCCTCATCGCCTTTACGCCATTACTGTAACTTTTTCTCGCCCTGGTGTTGTCGGTACCCTTGCATGACCTGTCATCCTGGCCTGCAAGAAAAACCGGCATTATGAAACAAAATATAAGGAAGTATAAGCGTGGATTTCCTCTCATTCTCTGTATTATGGTTGATAAAGATATCGACATTTTGAACGCTGATAAGAGTTTTATGTTGCAATACTTTCCAGCCAGTTCAGAGTTTGGCGCACCGGTTTCTGAGAAGCATATCTGCCAGCACAATTGCTGCCATTGCCTCTACAATTACTACGGCTCTCGGCACAACGCATACATCATGTCTGCCCTGAGAGAGATCTGCAGATGCTGGTTTGCCGGAGTGGGTTACAGATTGCTGTTTTTGTTTTATTGAAGATACAGGCTTGAAGGCTACCCTGAAGTTTACCGGGCTGCCGGAAGAGATACCACCAAGCGTCCCACCGGCATGATTGGTTTTGTCAATGATTATTTTATCCTGACCTGTGCTGAAAGGATCATTATGTTCGCTACCGGCCATTTTTGCTGAATGAAAGCCCTCCCCAATCTCAAAACCTTTGGCAGCAGGAATACTCATCATGGCTTTTGCCAGTTCTGCTTCGAGCTTGTCAAAGATTGGCTCACCAAGTCCCGGTACCATACCGGTGACGGAAGCCGATATTACTCCACCAAGAGTGTCTCCGGCAGATAGTGCTGTTTCAATCTCTTTCATCATCAGCTCTGAAGTCTCTTTATCCGGACATCGAACCAGAGAGGACTCAATGGATTCTGCCTCATATGTTCCATATCCTGCAAGTGAAGTTTTTCCTATTGCACTCACCCATGCCTGAACATTCATGCCGCTACTGCCAATAAGCTGCCGTGCAACAGAACCTGCAATAACACGGGCAACGGTCTCCCGTGCCGAGTAACGGCCACCGCCACGATAGTCGAAATGGCAATACTTCTGATGCCAGGCGAAGTCTCCATGACCAGGGCGGTAAATATCCGCCAGTTTACTGTATGATGAAGGTTCATGACTCCTGTTTTCTACAGTGAATGCTATCGGAGCTCCCGTCGTTTTGCAGTTTAATACTCCGGACAGGATAAGTGGCTCATCAGATTCAAACCTGGTAGTGCTGTGTGGTGCATCAACAGCCATGCGCCTTCTAAGATCGCTCTTTATAACCTCCATGTCAAGTGTAATTCCTGAAGGACATCCGTCTATTACACCGCCAATCGCTCTGCCGTGAGACTCGCCAAATGTGGTTACCCTGAAAACCTTTCCAATTGTGTTGCCTGACATGTCTTTTACCTGCTGATCACCAATCTTTCCCGATACAGATGATGATTGACATCCATAGAAAGTATGTAAACACCACTTTTCAGAATCGATACATCAATGTTGATTTCTGATGCCTTACTAAAGGCCTGCGAAGGAATATGCAACACCTCTTTGCCTGCCAGGTCATAAAGCCTTATGGTGCTTATCTGTTCATTGTCTGAAAGCCGTATCAATACAAAATCTTCTGCAGGATTTGGGAAGAGCACCATCCGGGTCTTCTCCGGCTCGTTGATTCCTACAGCAGAGGTATATGTTGCTTCCCACCCCAGGTCGGTATTCATGTTGTCGCTGGAAAAGATCAGCAGCATTTTGCCTTTGTCGGCAACGACCTGCTGTGGCAAAGTGTTGCCGGTGAACGATGCAAGCAGAGTTGACGGGATGGTTGTCGGATCATAAATTTTCAGAAAATCTTTGCCATCTTCCAGTGAGAAGTATGAAAAGTTAAGTATGATGAGATTGTTGCCATAGGGTTGTATCAGGAATTTACAGTTGGTGTTGTCGTTGTAATTGTTGGTTGGGCCGCTGCCATCATCGAATGTTCCTGCCGGATCGGTAAACATCTGCACGGTATTGCAGAAGACAGGCCTGAAGGCTTCATAGTTGAGAAGCCAGCCCGGTGCTGTTGTGCTGGCATTAGACACGAACCGTATGTATGCCTCACCACCTGTGGTGGTGATAATCGGGAAAATTGTATCGCCGGAGATAGTGGCCAGCACAGGTGCATTCTGATCCGGGCCATCGTAGATATAAAGTATGTCGTTATTCTCTTCGGTGTTGAATTTCAGAAAGGATAATTCGATTCTGCTGACAAGCCCGTCAGGTTGTATCAGCCATGAGCACTCTGTCTGATTCTGATATTCATCAATAGGACCGCTGCCATCTTCGATAGTTCCTGCCATGGCAGTAATTGTTTGTGACCCGGTACAATGGAGAGGATAGGAAGTGGCAGGTGGTTTGAAATTTACTATGGCTCCCTGGCCATTTGTGAAGCTGTTGCTGCCTGGGTTCAGATTGTTAAGATAGTAGTACCCGTCATAAGCACCACCCCACCCCCAGTTGAAATGGAAGTGATTGGTACCCTGGTAGCCGTCGACGTTAAAGGCATGGCCGCCGGAACCATAACCGTGATAATACATTGGGTGACCTGCATCAAGATTGTTTTTTAGCAGGTTTGCCCAGGCAGTGTTTGAATAGTTGTTTTTATATACTAGATTGAGCGACTGGTCATAGTTGAAGTAATCTCTGAGTGCTGAAGCTGCATTGCTGGAATAAGCACCGGAGGCGTTGGGGCCGTAATTCATCTCCACTGATACTCCAATGTGATAGAGCAACTCTGCTATTGCCAGATGGCTCTTCGGAGTTGCAAGGTTGAGCATCTCATTCCATCTGTAGGTTGTGGCACCATAGTTTGCAGAAAGCATCCCGTAAGAACTCCAATATGACGATGACCCGGTCCCGTTGACCGGATAGCGGTAATAATACATCACCTGCCCCATGGCTGTTGCAACACAGCCGGCAAGAGCACGCCCGCTGGGCCCATCCATGTCAATGGGGCAAAGAGCATTGTAAAGGCTGTTCTGATTCCACTTCGCAGTAATCAGAGGTGCAACATCTGCAGACTCAGTGAGCCGGGGTGTAAACTCTGATGATGATACAGCATAGTGCCTCCAGGCATCTCTTACCTCAGCTTCACCACGAAGGCCATGATCACGTATATAATGGATCTGATCCTGATAACTCTTAATCCACTCTGCTAATGCAGGTGGAATATCTTCAGCAGCAAATTGCCCCGAAAATGACCAACCAAGAACCGGATAAACCTCATCCTCAGCAGAGATAAGAATATATCCGTATTTACCGATATTAAAAATATAAAGCAACGGAAATGCTGCTTCACCAATAGTGCTGCTCAGAGTTGCCTCCCCGGATATATCCGGGGATTTGCCAGATACAATAAGCTCTGTGGCGAAGTTCACTGCAACTTCTGTTGCAGTGGATATCGGTACGATCTCAGCGTTCAACAAAAAACCCGGAACTGTCAATGCCACGAGAGTCAGGAGAACTCTTCTCATCACTTTGTGAAATCTGTTGTTGGTCATAAATGAGTTTGTGATTTTTGTATCTACAAAAGTACATATTTTTTCTTTTTCAAATTGTTTGTGTAAAAAATGGTTGGGTTTCATCAGCTCCGATTCCAACTAATTTTATATTTTCGTGCTGCAAAAAAGTGATAATTTAATGGTAGTAATAATTCGTAACATCAGAGAACTGCTTGGAATAATTGAGGATGGATCGGTAATGAAGGCAGGGAGCCGGATGGCTGAAGTAGGCAGGCTGAAGGATGCATGGCTGAGGATAGAGAATGGGCTTATCAGAGATTACGGCACAATGGAAGATTTCAGAGAAGAGTCGTTACCGGAAGGTGTTTCAGAGATTGATGCAACCGACAGGCTAGTTTTCCCTGCTTTTTGTGATCCACATACACATATGGTCTTTCCAGGCACTCGTGAAATCGAGTATGTGGATAAGATCAGGGGTCTCAGTTATGAGGAGATTGCAAAGAGGGGAGGGGGAATACTGAACTCTGCTGCAAAGATGGCAACGATAAGCGAGGATGAATTGCTTGAGCAGTCGCTCGACAGGCTAAAGCTTATACGCTCGTATGGTACAGGTGCCGTTGAGATAAAGAGCGGCTATGGGCTGACGACTGAGACTGAGCTTAAGATGCTCAGAGTTATTAAAAAGCTTCGTGAGATGAGTCAATTGACTATCAGGGCAACATTCCTCGGAGCTCATGCCTTTCCGCTGGAATACAGAGAGAACAGGAAAGCATACGTTGATAAGATAATAGCCGAGATGTTGCCGGCTGTTGCAGAAGAGAAACTGGCAGATTACGTTGACGTCTTCTGCGACAAAGGTTTTTTTAGCGTGGATGACACTGAACGTATCCTTGAGGCAGCATCTAAATATGGACTTGTCCCAAAAATTCACGCAAACGAACTTGACTTCAGTGGAGGTATTCAGACAGGCGTAAAGCATAAGGCTCTTTCGGTGGACCATCTTGAATATACTGGTGATGCAGAGATAGAAGCTCTTAAGGGAACCGGCACGATGCCAACACTGCTTCCGGGAGCAGCTTTTTTCCTGGGTATGATAGATCCCCCGGCAAGGAAGATGATAGACGCTGGCTTGCCTCTGGCAATGGCAAGTGACTTCAACCCGGGTTCTTCACCATCAGGAAATATGCAGCTTATATGGTCAATGGGTTGCATCAAGCTGAAAATGACACCCGAAGAGTCTTTCAATGCTATCACAATCAACAGTGCATATGCAATGGGGGTTGCCGACCAGCTGGGCTCTGTGACAAGAGGTAAAATAGCCAACCTCGTCATCACTCTGCCCGTGCCAAATATCGAGTATATGCCCTATGCATACGGGGATAATAAGGTTGATGTGGTGTTTGTAAATGGGAGGAGGAAGTGACAAGGCAAAAGGTAAAAGGCAAAGGGCAAAAGGCAAAAGTGTCAGGCGACATGATTTGGTGAGCTTGCGAAGCCAAATAATAGTCGAGATGTCATCCCGCTGAGCGAAGCGGGAGCATAAGTAAAAAGTAAAAAATACAGAATATGAAAAAGATTATTGAGTGTGTACCGAATTTCAGTGAAGGCCGTGATATGGCTGTTATCAAGCAGATTACCGATCAGATAGAGGCTGTTGAAGGTGTTAAGCTTCTGGATGTAGATCCGGGTGCTGCCACCAACCGTACTGTTGTCACAATTGTGGGGGAGCCGGAGCCTGTAATTGAGGCTGCGTTCAGGGCCGTGAAGAAGGCTAATGAGCTTATAGACATGAGCAGACATTCCGGTGAACATCCCAGGATGGGCGCAACAGATGTTTGTCCTCTGGTGCCTGTTGCCAATATCACTATGGAAGAGACTGTTGAGTATGCCCGCAAGCTTGCAAAGAGACTTGGCGAAGATCTCAATTTCCCTGTTTACTGCTACGAGAATGCTGCTTTTACCGAAGAGAGGCGGAATCTTGCAAATATACGTTCCGGGGAGTATGAAGGATTGGCAGAGAAGCTGAAGGATCCCCGGTGGAAACCTGATTTCGGACCAGCAGAGTTCAATTCCCGTACAGGCGCAACAAACGTTGGTGCACGCGATTTTCTGGTGGCATTCAACATCAACCTTAATACTACATCAACGAGAAGGGCCAACTCCGTTGCATTCGACGTAAGGGAGCGCGGGCGCGTTATGCGCGAAGGTGACCCCATCACCGGAAAGATCGTGAAAGATGAAAAGGGAGAACCCGTTTATATCCCGGGTACACTGAAGGCTGTCAAGGCTATTGGATGGTTTATTGAAGAGTACGGCGTAGCACAGATATCCATGAATCTTACCAACATAAGCATCACCCCTGTGCATGTTGCTTTTGATGAGGTTTGCAAAAGAGCTGATGAGCGTGGCATCAGGGTGACAGGTTCAGAACTCGTTGGGCTCATGCCCAAGCAGGCCATCCTGGATGCAGGGAGATACTTCCTTGCAAAGCAGAACCGTTCGCTTGGTGTCTCTGAGGAAGAGCTCATTAAGATTGCCATCAAGAGTATGGGGCTTGATGAACTTAAGCCTTTCAATCCGAAAGAGAAGATCATCGAGTACCTGATTGAAGATGCGACTTCCGCACCACGACTGGCAGCCATGAACCTGAGAGAGTTTGCAAACGAAACTGCCAGCGAGTCGCCGGCACCGGGCGGAGGTTCAATTTCCGCATATATAGGCTCTCTCGGAGTTTCGCTAGCCTCAATGGTGGCCAACCTCTCCTCCCACAAACGGGGATGGGACCACAGATGGGAAGAGTTCTCCAGGTGGGCTGAAAAGGGACAGAAACTCAAGGATGAATTGCTGTTCCTTGTCGATGAAGATACACAGGCCTTCAACAGAATAATGGATGCGATGTCATTGCCAAAAGGAAGTGACGAGGAGAAAGCAGCAAGAAAACAAGCAATGGACAATGCTACACGATATGCTATCGAAGTACCCCTTGAAGTGATGAAAAAGTGCTTTGCAGCATTTGAAATCATAAAGGCAATGGCAGAAACAGGAAACCCCAATTCCGTGTCAGATGCCGGAGTAGGTGCACTCTGCGCTCGCTCAGGTGTCATTGGTGCCTGGCTGAATGTGAAGATCAATGCCGAAGGCTTCGAAGACAAACAGTTCCTTGAACAGGTGCTCTCAGAAGGTGAAAAGCTCGTTGAGGATACAATAGCGATAGAAAAGGAGATACTCGCTGTCGTCGAGCAAAAAATCAAAGGTTAATGATACATATCTGAACATTGCGGACTAATTGCTGTTTCTACTGTGTGTAAATTACAATATTTGTACCCGCAGTTAATCAGTTGACTTATTAATAGCGTGTTAAAATATTTATTCAATGATACTTGCTGATGTATTGTTAATTAACTTTGCGAATATTTTTCCTGCAGTTATTATTATTCAGTAATACAAAATTCAAAACAATGAAAAATCTGAATTCCGTTTTACTTGTTCTGCCTTTGATGGCACTTTTCAACTTAAGCCTTTATTCACAGACTAAATTGCTGTGGGAGGACCAGCAGAATATAGTCACTGCCGCCGGTGAAGCTCTGTTGTTCAGCCAGCTTGCAGAAAATGATATAGAAGTGGTAATGACCCTTGATTACAAGAAACGGTGTGAATATCTTTATGCAGAGATGACCGGCTCGTCAGGAAAGGCATCATTGACAATTTATGATTGTAACAGGAAAATTGTCGGCCAGAAATCCTGGTTGTCGAAGTTTTTTGCTATTTCTGAAGAGGAACGGGTATTTATGATTGTTTATGCGATTACAGAGATTGTTGAGAGTCCGGGAGAAGTGAGGGACCAGGGTGTCAGGGCAACGAAATCTGATGTCAGATTTGCCGACAGCGAATTTATGGTTCCTTTCAATCATCATAATACCAGGCACTTCTTCTCACCTACATCATATAACCTTCGGCGTGGTGAACTCTATTACAGCACCCTGTTCTTCCTGGTTCATGATTTTCAGTATGGTATTACCGACAAATTATCATTTGGTATGGGGACTACACTGTTTCCACTCCCTTTTTACATTACACCTAAATATTCACAGCCAATAGATGAGAAGAGTACAATCTCGGTAGGGTCAATTATGCTTGTTGGAGCCTGGGGGCTTGACTTCTTTGGCAACCTCGCATACGCAACCTACACTCGCGGCAATCAGTTCGACAACATGACTTTTGGCGCCGGACATTTGTATTTCGAGGCTGAGGGCTTCCATACCAATAACCTTGTAGCCAACCTTTCCGGTATGAAACGTTTGTCAGATCATTTCTACCTTGTCAGTGAGAACTATTTCGTTCCAATGAGGGAGAATATTAACGCATATTACTACTCTTCTCCTGATATGTGGCAGTGGGAGTTCCGCGAGACTTCGCATGTGAGCAGCTATCTTTTAGCTGGAATGACAGGATTCCGGTTCATTAACAAGGAACAGGATGTTAGCGCATGGCAGTTCGGGCTATCCTATGTTTCACGCTTCAGACCACCGATTCCTGAGAAATACAGCGGCAGTAACTGGGATGTGAGTTACAACAGCGGCAACTGGAAACGTTTCTTCTTCCCGACAATAAGTTTTGTCAAAAAACTTGGCAAAAGGGTTTAATCTTGCTTTTTGTGATCTGCTCTCTATCTTGTGATAACGAGTTTTCTCGCTATCACTGATTTGTCGGAGCTTATTCTCACCAGGTAGATCCCGGCTTGTATTCCTGACAGGCCTATCTTCTCGTTTATCAAGACAGCACCTGGAAGAATGCGGCTTTCCATAACCTTCTTTCCCTGGTTGTCAAAAATGTCAACCATCATTATCTCTAAAGAAGGGTTGTAACCGCTGATAACCACCATATCACCGGCAGGGTTTGGTAAGAGGTTGAAACTTGATTCAAGAGCAGGGTCATCAAGTCCAATAGTCCCCACTACAGAGATGTCGTCAATGGCAATGTCACTCAGATAGTTGATTCCGGTCAGAGCACGGAACCTGAGATTGATAACCTTGCCGTTGAAGTTTGACAACGGCACGATCATGTTCCTCCACTGATTTCCCTGATTCCCCTGGATCACCGGCATCTGGTTTTCATACCATATCCCATCGGAAAGAATATCAAGGCTCAGGGAGCCCATACCTGTGCCATACATGTGATACCAGAATGACAACATAGGGATTGTTGTGCTGGTAAGGTCAATACAAGGGGAGATGAGAAGTGCAGTTTTCTGGAAACAGTATGATGCTTCAACATAAAGATACTTGCCGTTGGAATTGCCGAGCGTTTTATCGGCAGAAGGCCCGGTGTTGAATGAGGGTGTTGAACTGCGGCTTGTGATCCAATCGGTATGGTCGAAACGTTCGTTCTGAGCATTAAGCCATCCATCGTAAAGTGTACAGTTGTCATTTTCACATCCATTAGTTGATGAACACATGAAAAATCCTTCAAAGGTTTGCATGAACGGAACCTGAATTGTGGGGAAAGAGGCAATGGTAATGATCTGCGACAAGGTATCATTGTAAGGGAACATGTCGCTTGCAAGGTCTGTCCATATTTCAACCACATAGTCGTTTGCAACTGTAAGTTGTATTGGTGTGGCAAATGTGTGTGAGTATGTGTTTCCTGGTTGAAGAGTTATGTTAACCTGTTCGCTTATGATTGTGCCCTGATTCACCCTGTATGCAACCGTGAAGTTGTTGATAGCATTGACACCACTGTTTCTGATTATTGCAGTAACATCCAGAGGAGGGTTGTTGTGGCACTCTGAGAGCAGCATTGGCAGAGGGTTAATAATTTCATGCATTGCCAGGTCGAAGTTGTAGAGGCAGTTGATGACACCGGGATCGCGTAACTCTGCATTTGCCCGTCTTCCTTTGGCATTGTCAGGCCCGTATGCCCTTACGGAGAACCACTCATCGGTGAAGTGGGGGATACCTTGCAATACGATACTTGTGCCTGTTGTGTATGCAACGGAATCCATGTAAAGATTTCCCAACCTCAGCACCTCATATCCGGTTGCACCGGTCACAGCACTCCAGGAGATCTTTGTGGAGTCCATACAAACCCAGTCGACATTTATTGTTGAGGTTACACCGATAATGGTGAAAGGATCTGTTGTAAAGGTTTCAGTGCCTCTTGTGAGTTTCAGCCTTACATTACCTGTTGCCAGGCTGGGTACTGTCCAGTCGTAAAAGCGCTCCTCAGCAGGTATGTTTGTTGAGATGCTGGTCCATGTGGCACCACCGTTTGATGAGTATTCGAGCTGAAAAGATTGCGTGGAGGGTAATGCATCCCATCTTACAACTGCTGTTTCACCGGGCACGAGGTGCTCTTGTCCCTGTGGGAAGGTGACCATAAACTCTTCGGTTGTGATGAGCCAGTTGACGAAGAACTGCTGTGGTCCCACAGGTATAGCAGAGCCAAGAACTTTTATCTGGTAAGTGCCGGGTGTTGGGTCTGTAAGGGTAACCTGTTCTGAATTGTTCAATGTGTCAACCTTTCTGGTAGCGTTAGAGTTGAGAGCAGATGAAGTGGGAGTGTGATTCAGCACCCATGGGAGCCAGGTGGAGTCGGGGCCTGCCACGACAAGGTCAAGGTCGTTTACAAGTGCTTTGGTAGTGTTAACGGTGCCCTCATAGTCCGTCCAGTATAGCATGATTCTTAGATCTTTTGCTCCGGAAGGCACATTCAGGGTATAAACTACGCTGTCGCCCTGTGAAAGCATATCGGTGTGCCAGAGCGTGTCATGGATTATATTCAACGCTCTTCTGGCGTTAATGCGTCCGTAGCCAAATTTGAAATCAGGGCCGGGGTTACCAAGGTCGTCGGCACTGTTCATGAGTACCGATTTCATGAGACCACCATAGGGGGTTGAGCTGTAATGCCTTTGGTAGGCGTCGTAAAGCAAGGCCAGCGTGCCGGTAGTTCCGGGACAAGCCATAGAGGTGCCTGTTTTTGTTACGTAAATATTGTTCTCGCTGGTAGAATAAACACTCGTCCCCAGGGCCGCTACGTCGGGCTTGATTCTTCCGTCATGTGCCGGGCCCCGGCTGCTGCTGTTGGCTAGCTCATCCTTGTAATTTACGTTCGCCACGACAATAACGTTCTTCCCGATCTTGTGTCCTCCGGTGATGTTTCCCCATCCTGATCCGGCTCCATAGCCGCAGTTTGAGGTGCCGTTGTTGCCTGCCGAGAAGACATGCATCAGCTCAGGCATAGTGCGTACCTGCTCGTCCATTTTGGAGGCTAAGCTTGTGTATCCGGCATTACATCCATTGCTGTAAGATGTTGAGGTAAGCCTTGTCCCCAGAGTGTTATACTGGTTGTAAATGCTGTCGAAGCCCGGATAGCTGGAGGCGGAAAAGACTATCAGCTCTGCTGCTGGTGCCATACCCATGCCGCGTGGATGTAAGTTGCCGGCACCCAGGATTGTGCCTGCACAGTGGTCTCCGTGATCCTGGCCTGTGGTGACGGTGAACTGGTAAGGTATCCGGCCGGTGAAGTCTATATGTGGTCCTACGTAACCATCATCGTTGAGCATTACTGTCACCCCTCTGCCGTCATAGTCGTTGAGCCCGCTGGCAGGGTTGAAGGCTGTCGTGGCACGGTGCAGGGATCTGCCACGGTTGTTGTCGGGTTCTGCCGGTGGATCACAGGGTTCTATGAACTGCACAAATGGAAAGGATGCGAGAGTGTAGAGCTCCACGTAAGGAATCTCCAGGTGCAGGATACGGCCGGAACCACTGGTGCGAAGCCATTCATAACCTGCCGACATGCAGTGGTCCTTTGCCGCCTCAGATGACACACTGCCGAACAGCGTTACCATCACCTCAATGCGGCCATTGGCACGTAAAGCATGGACAGGTAAAACTTCTTCAAGAAGGATAGGAGCAAGCCTCTCATCCGTCAATAGGTCGGTAACTGAGATGATACCTGTACCCGACAATGCCAAAGGATCTGCCAAAATGCTGAAAGAGGCAATGTAGCTGTTTACCGGGATGAATGACAGAAGGGTGATCCCTGCATCAGAAAGCTGGTGCTTCACACTTTCTGATGGCAATGTTGAAAACTGGACTATTTTGAAATATTCACCTCCGAAAATATTCTCATTCTGCAGAGAGAAGTTCTGTTGCCAGGTAGTAAGATTGGCTTCGGGTGTTCGCAACCCTGCCTTTAAAAGCAAAGGTTTGGTGTCCTGGGCAGCAGCAATTCCGCATATTAGAGAGATAATCAACACTGTTGATAAAAAACGAATATTACGCATGTTTATAGATATATGTTTAAGGATGTAAAAGTAAAAAAATTCTTTTTGTCATCTGATAAAAGCTTCTTATTTTTGCAGCACTTCGCCTGGAACTTCCCGAAGAGGTGGGTGAGTGGCTTATCCGCCATATGGCGGATGCTAAACTGACGAAGTAGTTCTTATCATTATAAACTGGAGAGGTGGGTGAGTGGCTGAAACCAACAGTTTGCTAAACTGTCGTACTCGAAAGGGTACCGGGGGTTCGAATCCCCCTCTCTCCGCCAACACACAAAGGCCCGCGTAAGCGGGCTTTTTTTTCCTGCCCTCAGGAAATTATTTGATATTCTTTGCGTATCATACCAGTACATTTCACAGGCTTGCTTATATTTGAACACAGAAACCCCGGAAAAGGGGTTTTCAGAAAACAGTCATAACGGTACAGAGAAAAGAAAAGCAAAAAGGAGAAACATGGAGATATTTGATTTCCTGATAGTAGGTTCGGGTTTATTTGGTTCAACCTTTGCCAATAAGGCTAAGGAATTCGGGAAAACTTGTCTGGTGATCGACAAACGTAACCATACCGGAGGTAATGTTTATTGCGAAGAGATTGAAAATATCAATGTCCATAAATACGGTGCTCACATCTTTCATACTTCAAATTATGAGGTTTGGGATTTTGTGAATAGAATCGTACCATTTAACAATTATCGCCATTCAGTATTGGCAAACAATCGGGGTAGTGTATATAATTTGCCAATTAATATGAATACCTTTTATCAACTTTGGGGTATAATAATCCCCGAAGAGGCAAAAGAAAAAATTGATGAACAAAGGAAAGCATCAGGTATCGTCAATCCGAAAAATCTGGAAGAACAAGCTATATTTCTTTTTGGTAAAGATATTTACCAAACACTGATAAAAGAGTACACAGAGAAGCAATGGGGGCGTAAAGCGTCGGAACTTCCTCCCTTTATTATCAAAAGATTGCCTATTCGTTTTGTTTATGACAACAATTATTACAACGACACCTACCAGGGTATTCCGGTAGGTGGTTACAATAAGTTGGTTGAAGGGTTATTGGCTGATATTGAAGTCAGACTTAACTGCAATTATTTTCAATATCGTGATGATTTGAATAAACAAGCTAAAAACATAATATTTACTGGCAGAATAGACGAATACTTTGATTACAGATTTGGCAAATTGGATTACAGAAGCCTTCGGTTTGAAACTGAAATCATCAACACTGACAATTTTCAAGGGTGTTCTGTTGTCAATTACTGCGATAAAGAAACACCATTTACCCGCATAATTGAGCATAAACATTTTGAATTTGGCACTCAGCAAAATACGGTAATCACCAGAGAGTATCCTGTTAAATGGGAGGAGGGTTTGGAGATTTACTACCCCATTAATGATGCGAGGAACAATCTGATCTTTGAAAAATACAATGAGTTGGCTCAAGCCGATGAAAGAACTTTTTTTGGAGGACGGCTTGCAGAATACAAGTATCTCGATATGCATCAGGTTGTTGAGAATGCATTGAAATTAGCTGAAAGGATCTTGATATGATAATCAGAATACAATTATTAGTATGAAGTTGCCAGGAAATCGATTGGATTTTTTTCTGAACGGACTCTGTTTGCTTGGTTTTCTAGTTTTCGCATTACTCCAAATGCCATTTATCCGTGATTACATTATCGCTGCTACCAATAGCGTTGTTGGCAAAGAAATCGACAGCACATACTGGAGCTTGTCGTTAATAGGATGGAGTTACTACTTTTTTGCAATTGGTTTTATCTGTCTTTGCGTAATTATCTGGATTAACAGCAAATCGAGTTTTCTATTTCTTTCAAACTCAAAAACCTTACTAACAGGAAAGTTTAAATTTGGGTTTATTGTTCTTGTCGCTGTTCTTCTCCGGCTTGTCGTCATGTCACTGGGCCATAATTTTGATTTCGAGTCTTATCTGATTGTTGGAGAAATTGTTAATAGTGGCGGAAATGTTTATGCTGAAACCCCCAGGTATAATTATGGGCCAATCTTTTCCTTTTTTCAGGGATTTTTCTATTACATCTCATCATTCTTTACCAATCAAACTTTGATGTTTAGAATATTCATGGTTTGTTTTTTAACCGGGTTTGATATTGTTTTAGCCCTTTTTCTTTATAAGAAGTATCGGAGTTTGAGTATTGCCGCAATATTTTTGCTCAATCCCATTTCAATCATTATTACCGGATATCACAACCAGTTTGACAATATTGCAGTATTCCTTGGGTACCTTGGCTGTTTATTCATAAATGATAAATCTGAATCCTTTACAAAAAATGATATTCTCGCAATAGTGCTCTTGTCACTATCACTAATTACCAAGCATCTGTTGTTTGTTTTTCCATTATGGATACTTTTTAAGACCAATTTAACGATAAGAAAAAGAGTTGTTTATGGAACAGTTCCTGTCTTGCTTTTTCTTCTTTCATTTGCACCTTATCTCAACAACGGATTTAGCGGAATAGTGAACAATGTTTTTCTCTATAAATCATTCAACAATTTTCCTTTAATACATATGTTCATTAAAGGGTTGCATATTGAAAAATTCTACACCCTGATTTTTATATTTTTAATGGTATCATTAGGTTATTTAACCAGGAAGATGTTGCTTAAAGACCAGATTTTGTACTATTTTTTAGGATTGATCTGTTTCTCTTCTGCCATAACAAATCAATATCTGGCAATACCGGTGTTGTCGATATGTATTTTAGGCGGAGCTTATAAACATGTCTATTTTACGATAATCGGGTTTTTTATCATTTTGCATTGGGATGGTCTTAATCTGGGTGTCCTTTATGAAAATAATCCGGTTGTGTCGTTTTATTCCGGCAAAGGATATATCATTGCCGCATGGGTTATTTTTATCCTCCTACTTTATAGATTACTTAAACCAATTAAACATGATGGGTATAATAACGCATAAAACTGCAGTTTCAAGTCATTGCATATTGATAAGATGCTGTTATGAAATAAAATGCAGAAATGAGGTGAATAAATATGGATAATGTTTACATCGTAATGCCTGCATACAATGAAGAAGAAAACATTGTGAATGTTATCAAGCAATGGTATCCAATTGTGGATGAAATTGGCAACGGTAGTAAATTGGTTATCGTTGATGACGGCAGTAAAGATTCAACCCTGAAAAAAATGCAGCTGTTGGAAAGCACATGTCCTTTGTTAATCCCATTGTCAAAAATGAATTCCGGTCATGGTGCTACCTGTCTTTATGCATATAACTATGCCATTAAAAACAAGGCAACGTATATTTTTCAAACAGACTCTGACGGACAGACAGTACCAGGTGAGTTTTGGCAGTTTTGGGAACTGAGACATGAGTATGATTTTATTGTAGGATCACGAAAAAACCGCAAGGACGGCTTCAGCAGGATTGTTGTAACAAAAGCACTGCAGTTGTTTGTTCTTTTCATGATGGGTGTTTGTATTGAAGATGCCAATACTCCGTTTAGATTAATGAAGCGTAGTGTTTTGGAAAAGTATATAAATCTCGTTCCGGAAAATTTCTTTTTGTCAAATGTATTGATCAGTTCCATTATTGTTTTGAAAAAGGAGAAGTTCAGGTGGATTCCAATCTCTTTTAAAGCAAGACAGGGTGGTGTAAATTCAATTAATTTAAGGAAGATATTCAGGATTGGATTAAAAGCCATCAGGGATTTCAGGAATGTAAAAAAAGTAGTAACTGGACAATAATCCTTCATTGAATTATGAGAAAACCGAATTCCCATAACAGACTGATTGCTTTTTTGTTGCTCCTCTGCATCTACATGCCCGGTTACCTGAGCTCACAGGTGAGGCTGGATGTAATGGCAGATGCGGGTGAAAACAATGCAAGCGAAAAGCCCTATTTCAGATCTTCCGCCATGGCGTGCTACAGAATTGATGGGATGAGTTTCAAGTTTGGTGGAATTTACAACATTACTGAAAACTTCAGTAGCAATATGTATGGGTTATATCTGGGTTACTTATGGCACGTACAGATAAAAGAACACCCATTTAATGTTGGTGTTTTTTACTTGTACAACAGCTTTTCAGAGTCCATTCAGGAGCACAACCTGGGAATGATTACTGAAACACACTCACAGCATTTTGAATACCGGCTGGGCATTGGTTTCAGGACTTATGAGCTGAAGAGGAGGGCGAAGGAGAAGTTTAACATTGAAGCCCCCGGAAAAGTCAGTGAGAATTTCTATCTGCTTTATGCACTGAAATATTTCATCAAGCCAATTGATAATGTCTGGAATGCAGGCCTCTACGGGGGGAATATAGATCTGTTCCGGATCAATCAGGCTACCAACCCGTTTTTTGGAATTTTCTTCAGGTACCAGGTTACAGAACCTCTTCAGGTTTTCGGTGAGTTTTATTACATGAGTGCAGGTGCATTCAATCTGAGTGTAAACCCCTTTGGATATAACTTTAGAGCCGGAATAAAATGGAAAATCAAGGATTGAAATTATTTGCGATACTTTTTCTTCTTGGCATCAGTGGTTGCGAGAAGATTGATGTTGGGTCCATGTTTGTTTCATATGAGACGGTAAATGAACGGTTTGAGGACTCCATGGATTGGAATAGTCAAAACCCATTCAGGGAGCTGGTTACCACAGAGAAGGAATATGTTCTCTTTGCAATGGGCGACAGCCATGTTGGGGGTGTGGAGAATCTGAATGTTTTCATTGATGATGCAAAGAGCTCAAATGCGCTGGCAATAGTTGCCGTTGGCGACCTGGCCACCGGGAAAGCTGAAGATTTCCAGGTCTATCAGGATAATATTGCCAAAGCACATCCGGTTGAGGTTTTTAATATTGTTGGAAATCATGACCTCTACTTTAACGGATGGCAGGAGTTTTACAACAGATTTGGTTCATCGGTTTATTATTTCACTGTTAAGACTGCAGAAGCTTCTGATCTTTTCATATGCCTTGATACCGGCAGTGGCACCATGGGGAGCAAGCAGATAAAATGGCTCAGGGAGTTGTTGGAGATAAAAAGAGATGATTTTCGCCATTGTGTGGTCTTTACCCACAATAATTTTTTCAAATCTAGAAAAACTGCCACCACAACCCCTTTGGTGGAGGAACTGTATGTGCTGATGGATCTCTTTTTAACCTATCAGGTGGATTTGGTAGTAACAGGCCATGATCATAAGAAAAGTACAGAGACTCTTGGTAATACAACATACATTATCATGGATGCTTTAATGGATGGGTTTCGGGATCCCGGCTACCTGAAAATCGAAATTTCTGAAGAGGGAGTAAATTTTGAATTTGTGAATATCTGAATACAACTTGTTCTTGTAATCATTGAGCCTTCCTCCGGGAGTGTGAGTGTTGGTTCTTTATGTTTGTTCAATGAATCGATAACCAATTCCTGAATCAGTCAGAAGAAGAGTTGGTTTACCAGGATTATCCTCAATTTTTTTTCTCAGTTGAGCAACAAAAACCCTCAAATACTGTGTCTGTTCAATATATCCATAGCCCCAGATCTCTTTTAGAATAAACTGATGTGTGAGAACACGCCCCAGGTTTTTTACGAACAGAGCTAGCAAGGCAAACTCAGTTGCTGTTAGTTTTATATGTTCACTATTTTTCATGACTACATAGTTTGCCATATCGATTGTAAGAGGCCCTGTTTTCACAACCATCGAGTCTGGCTTTCTGTCTGCGGCTCTCAGGGCTGCACGGATACGCGCAAGAAGTTCGCCTGTCCTGAACGGTTTGGTCAGATAATCATTTGCTCCATGATCCAATGCTTCGATTATATCATCTTCAGAATTTCTTACAGATAAAATAATAATGGGTTTAGAATACCAGTTGCGGATATTTTTCAGAATTTCATGGCCATTAATATCTGGTAAACCAAGGTCGAGAATGATGAGTGAAGGCCTGTGGGTTGCAGCATTTACCAGTCCGCTTCTGCCATCATTAGAGAGAATGACATTGTAGTTGTTGGCGCTCAGAGTAATTTCAAGTAACCTGCGGATCTGCAGTTCGTCATCGATTACCAAAATTGTTTTATCAAAATTCTTTGTGCTCATAATTCCCTGATTATAATGTCCGGTTTTTCCGATGGCAGACTGATTACACATCTGGCTCCGTGTTCTGTATTGTTACCAATGGTAATCTGCCCATTATGTGCTTCAACAAACCCTTTTACTATTGACAACCCCAAGCCTAGTCCACCAGCATTTTTATTAGTAATTCTGTAAAATTTATTGAAGATATACTTTATTTCGGGCTCAGGAAATCCTGGTCCGTTATCTGTTACTTCAATGATCATCCTGTCATTTTTATGCCTTGTCTTCAGAACAATAACTGATCCTGCCGGAGCAATTTGAGTTGCATTCAGGAGCAGATTGTATAAGACCTGTTCCATTAATCCAAAATCAATTTTTACCAGGGGCATATCCTCAGGAATATCTACCTGTAATTGAAATCGACTTAACTCATCTTTGAGATTGTCAATAACTTTATTCATCAGGTCATTTGTGTCATACCAGTCCAATCTGGCTGAAAGAAAGCCGCTTTCGAGCCTTGACATATTCAATAGATTTTCAATAAGTCTGTTTAGCCTTAGTGATGCAGTATATATTTCAAGGCACAAATCCTTATGGGTTGTTTCTGATGTTGAACTGTTTACGATGGAGTCTGATGCGCCCATTATTGTTGCTACCGGAATCCTAAGTTCATGAGAAATTGAATTGAAGAGTGTTTTGTAAAGCCTGTCAGACTCATTAAGAAATAGTACTTTTTGTGCCATTTCTCCAAGAAATTCTCTCTCAAGAGCATTTGATATCTGTGTTATGAATGTTTCCCAGTATAATTTATGTTCATCATGAAATGCCGTTTCCTGTTGAACTGCTAATACTCCAGGGTTGAGTCTGATACCAATAAGTGGGTAAAATGTGTATTTGCTATCTGAGAAATGTGTGGTAAATGCGCCGGCTTCTCTGGAATTTGAAAAAACCCATTCTGCAATAGCAAAGTCTTTCTCTGTAAATTCTGATTGTGTCAAGCTTTTAGTCTTGTTTGTCAGTTTGTTGTTGCCGTCTTGCAGAAAGAAAACAGGCTTAAGTCTGAATCGTTCGTTTATCTCTGAAGATGCTGTGTTCTGAACTGTAGATAATCCACTCGCTTTTGTAAGTTCTTTCGTTAACTGAAAAAGCGCATTGGTTCGCTTCTCTCTTTCCCGGGCAATAACCTCCTGCTTTCTAACACGTGTTGTCAATACTCCATTTACTAAGGCTATAAAGAAAAATAGGAAAAAAATCAAGATATCTTCAGTTTTATCTATATGAAAAGTATGATGAGGTGGAATGAAGAAAAAATTCCATAATACTGCACCAAGGGTTGATGCCAGTAATACTGGTCCAATCTTCATAAATGTTGATAATGCTGAAACTACCAATAATAGAATAAATGATACCAGAGTGTAATTTTGAGTGTTGGAGAGTGGATAACAAATCAAGGCAGTTGTGCCTATTATGGTAACTGCAAGAAGATATTGAATTAACCTGGCATCTGCGAGCTGTTTTGGTAGTCTGTATTTCATTTATGGTTGTTTGTTTTATCTTGATTCGTTTAGAATTTTGGGAGAAACTCAGGTGTGTTCTCTTGTTAATCTTTCCAGAAGTTTTTTGTAAATAAAACCAGAATAGTATATATTTCAAGTCTTCCAACCAGCATCAGGAAAGATAGCAATATCTTGCCAGCATCAGGTAAATGAGCAAAATTGCCGGCAGGCCCCACGGATCCTAATCCAGGTCCAATTCCGGCCATGCATGTGGCAACAGAACCACCTGCTGTTTTTATGTCTGTACCAAGCAAAATCATTATCAACGTTCCGGATACATATATCAAAAAATATATCAATACAAATGTAAGAATTGATGTGTTAGATTCTTCGTTTAAGGCTTTGTTGTTTATTTTAATTACTATTACAGACCGAGGTGCAATTAACTGCCTGATCATTCTTTTGAAGTTTTTCAGAATAGTCAGATGCCTGACCATTTTTATGCCTCCGGAAGTTGAGCCGCTGCATCCACCCAGAAACATTGTTAGAAAGATTAATACCCATGCATATGTTGGCCATAACAAATAGTCTGAAGTAGAAAAACCAGTACATGTAATGATAGAGATGACCTGGAAGAAACCCTCTCTGAAAGACTCTTCGACAGGTTTATGCATTCTGAAGATGAGGATTGAAGATATTGTAAGTCCAACTATCAATATTGCTTTTAAATAGAGTGTCAATTCTTCATTATTCCTGACTTTAGTTAGATCTCGCCTGATCAGATAATAATGAATTGCAAAGTTTGTTCCTGATAACAGCATGAATGTCATTATAACATATTGAATGTAAGCTGAATATCCCGCTATGCTATCGTTTTTAGGCGAAAACCCTCCTGTTGCTATTGACCCAAATGCATGGCATAAACTTTCAAAGATATTCATCCCACCTCCCAAAAGAAGAGCAACTTCAATCAATGTTAAGCCCAGGTATATTTGTAGAAGCCTGATTCCTACAGCTTTGATTTTTGGATGAATTTTTTCTTTCAGTGAGGATTCAAGAGAAAAAAGATGGTATCCTCCAATCTGAAAAGTGGGTAATATAATGATTACTAGTACTATAATTCCAATGCCACCTATCCAATGTGTAAGGCTTCGCCAGAAAAGGATTGATTTGGGTAAAGATTCAATATCTATAAGTATTGACGAGCCTGTAGTTGTAAATCCTGATACAGACTCAAAAAAAGCATCAACAAAGGAGGGAATTGCACCTGAAAGTAAATATGGCAAGCATCCGGTTATTCCCATAATAAGCCATGATAACGTTACAATCACGTAGGCCCCTCGCTTTTTCAAACGATCACTGTTGTGATTTTTCTTTGATATCATGAAGAGGATAATACATAGCATCAATACAATTATAGAGCTGAAAATGAAGGGCATATAATCTTCCTTGTATAGTATCCCAACAACTCCGGCAACTATCATGGCTATGAAAATGATAAACAAGATTCTGCTTATCAATTTTGAAATAACACCTATCTTTATTGTCATTTTATTATTTTGACCATTGAGAATTCTCTGACCGGATCAGCCTGCTAAAACTGTCTGTGGTGCAAAGTTGTATTGGAATTAATAAAAACTATGTAAGGAATTTCATGCTGAGATAAAGATTTTATAAAAATGTGATTGTGCCAAGGAAAGCTTCATTCACTACACCGATCATACTGATCAAAGAATTAAGCAACACAAGATGTGTTATTTTTGCTAAATTTGTAAGCTTCTTAATATTTGAAAGAAATTTTTTATGATACGTTTCATGACAGTTTGCCTTGTTTTAGCTTATTTACTCCCATTATCTGCCCAGACTGAACCTGTGGACACCATTGAGGAATTAATTCTGCCGGATACTACAATTGTGATATTTGATGTTCTCGACAAGCAGGCATCATTTCCGGGTGGTTTAGACTCACTCTTCAGGTTTCTGGCTAATGCTATTGTTTACCCTGAGAGTGCAAAGGAAGAAATGATCGAGGGCATTGTGTTTGTTCAATTTGTGATAGAGAGGGATGGAAGTATATCCAATGTTGAAACAGTAAGAAGTTTACACCCTGTTCTGGATAAAGTTGCTTGTGACGCTATCGGAGAATTGCCTCCCTGGAGCCCCGGAGAGAAAGATGGTGTGACAGTTAGGTCTCTCTATATATTTCCTGTAAATTTCAGGCTTGATTCTGCGGAGAAGAAGAAGGTGAGAAAGAAGAACCGGCATAAAGAAAGAAAATAGATGAAGTTTTATTGCTTTACTGTATTGAGTTTGAATAATTTTTATTAACCATTAAATATTAAATATTATGGAAGAGATAACAAGTTGGTTGCCTGCACCGGAGAAATTAACCGAACTGGTGATGACATACGGTGGCAAGCTTTTATTGGCATTGATAACACTTTTAGTTGGTCTGTGGCTTATAAAACGTTTGGTGAAGATGATGCGCCGTCTGTTTTCGACGAGGTCTTTCGATAAGACTCTACAGTCATTCCTGATTAATCTGGTTTCGATGACGCTAAAAGTCCTTTTGATTATCAGTGTTATAACAATGGTCGGAGTGCAGATGACCTCCTTCATAGCTATTCTTGGTGCCATGGGCCTTGCTTTTGGGATGGCTTTATCCGGCACCTTGCAGAATTTTGCCGGCGGGGTGATGCTTCTGATCTTTAAGCCGTTCAAAGTTGGCGATTTTATAGAAGCACAGGGTTTTGCCGGTATTGTTACTGAAATGCAGATTTCACATACAATACTGAACACACCTGACAAGAAGCGCATAATACTTCCAAACGGTGCTTTGAGTTCCGGCCCAATGACAAATTACTCTTCAGAGCCTCAAAGAAGGGTAGATTGGGTCTTTGGAATAGGCTATTCTGATAGCATTGATAAAGCAAAGGAGGTTATTCTGCAGGTTCTGTCACAGGACGCCAGGATCCTTACAGAGCCGGCACCTTTGGTTGCTGTCAGCCAGTTGGCTGATAGTTCCGTTGATCTGGTTACTCGTGCATGGGTCAACGCTCCTGACTATTGGGATGTGTTTTTCAGTGTAAATGAAAAGGTGAAAAAAGCATTCGATGCTGAGGGCGTTTCTATACCTTTCCCACAAAGGGATGTGCATCTTATAAAATAAAAATATCTGTTTGTATTTGCTTTTTCTTTTTCATTTTGTATCTTTATTGGCAGTTTATTAATCCTTTCACCAAAATCTGATACAAATGAAAAGAGTTTTACTTATTGCAGTCGCTGTTGCATTTGCATGCAACCTTTATTCACAGACATCAGGCGGGCCCGATGCTTATGGGTACACATGGAAAAACAGTAACCATACTGTATCACCTCCGGTTTATCAATGGTTTGATATAACTCAGATTGGAACCGAAGTAAGGGGTTTGGGAGATGATAACAGAGTAGGGCCAATATCTGCCAGCCAGGGATTCCAGTTTTACTGGTACCCTGTTGATGAGTTCTGGATTGGCTCCAATGGATATCTATCATTCGACGGAGATAATATCGCGTCACCATTTCCGGCAAATATCCCTCTAACATCCGGTGCAAACAACTGGATAGCCCCCCTGTTGGGTGACCTCAATTTTGCTGGTGCAGGGAATCCAGCTCAATGTTTTTATTGGTCCAATGCAGATACTTTATGTGTGAGCTTTATCAATGTGCCTTTCTGGACAAACAATGCACTTGGATATTCAGGCAGTAATACCTTTCAGGTTATTCTCAACAAGGTCGACTACTCAATAACATTTAATTATCAGTCAACAAATATAGGGCAGGGAACTCTGGATATTGCCATAGGTATTGAAAATATCACAGGTACGCTTGGCCTGGCTGCTATGCTTGATGCAATGCCTCCGGCAAACTTTGCCATAAAATTCTACTATCCCTCATCTGTCACCTATGTGGCAATCGATGGCGGTGTGAAGTGGAACGATAATCCAACCAACGGAGGAGTATTTCTTAAAAATAATGGAACACACAACCTTAAAGCAACTGTGCGTAACTACGGCAATCAACCTTTGGGCTCCTTTACAGTAAGAGATACTGTAGTCACCAATGCATTCGTCCCGGTCACCAGCGGCCAGGTAACGGTTCCTTCTCTGGCTATGCAGGTTGACACTCTCGTTAATTTCCCCAACACCTTTACCCCGACAGTTCCGGGTACATATCGGTTTAATGTTTCTGTAGCCGGAATAACCGGAGATATGGTTGCCGCAAACAACAGAAAATCACAGGAAATAATCGTCATTGACACCACACAGACAACCATGATGCTTGATTATTCCAGCGGCTCCGCCAGTGGAGGAGGGCTAGCCTGGCAAGGCGGTGATGGTGGTATAGGAATCTATGTCGCTCCACCCATATATCCTGTCAGAGTTTCCGGCTCAAGGTTCCTGATCACTTCTAATCTGTCAAACCAGGGATTCGCTGTTAAAATATACAGGGATAACGGTGCTAATAACGGCCCGGGCACAATGCTCGATTCCGTATTTATGAACCCTGCAGGAATTACCACTGGCGTTTATACTTACGTCCCTGTCAGTAATCCCAATCTCTACATCGACTCCGGTGGAGTATATATTTGTTGGTATATGGGCGGCCCTGATATCAATATCGGACGCGATAACACTCAACCTATTTCTTACCGAACTTATGAAGTTCTCAGTGGTATGTGGGCCGATTACAGGGATAAGTACTCGGAAGATTTCTGTATAGGGCTTGAAATAACCTACCCGGCGCCCCTGGCAGACTTCGATATCAATACTTCCAGTGACCCGACATTCACTTTTACCGACATGTCAAAATACAACCCAACATCATGGTCATGGAATTTTGGTGATGGAAATACCTCAACTCTTCAGAATCCAACACACACTTATGCAAACCTCGGACAATATAATGTTTGCCTTACGGCATCCAATGCCTATGGGCTTCACAATAAATGCAGAACCATTACTGTCAGCCATGGCTTCCCTATTGCTATGTTTACCTATGATGCATCGAACACACCTTTTGTTCAGTTTACAGATATCTCCGGAGGTACTCCCTCGTCATGGAAATGGAATTTTGACGACATCGGGCCTGATTCATCTGATCAGCAACATCCGCTATATGTCTTTCAGACCAACGGAAATCATAATGTTTGTCTTACTGTATCTAACGTTTATGGCACCAGTATGCCCTTTTGTCAGAATGTTAGTGTCACCGGTGCAAGTATCGATGAACCATCTGGTCAGAGTAATCTTTCCATATATCCGAATCCTTTCTCTGACAAACTTCGGATTACTGTTAAAGGTGTTGATGTTCTGAAAGCACCAGACTTAAGGGTTTTCAAAGTAACAGGTGAAAGAGTTAATGTAGACTACAGCTTTAGTGAAACGACATTTGAGATGTCACGGAGTAATCTTACTCAGGGATTTTATCTTTTTGAAATATTTTCTGATCAGCAAAAAATTGCCAACGGAAAATTTACAGTTAAATAGAGATGTGATTATTTGGCTGAATTGCTGGTGAGGCTGTTGATGCTGTTGAGTACCATTTTCATTGCCATAACAGCACTCTTCTCAATGTTCCTGATGCGGTCACTGCCCATCAGGAACTTTTGCGCTATCACTTCTTTACCATGTGATACGGCTATCCATACCGTCCCGACCGGCTTTTCATCAGTTCCACCTCCGGGGCCTGCTATGCCCGATACAGCAACACCAATGTCTGCGTTAAACTTTTCCCTTACTGAAGCCGCCATTGCCGTGGTGACCTCATTGCTCACAGCACCATAAGCATTTATAGTGCTTTCATCAACTCCTAACCATTCTGTCTTTATATTATTATGGTATGCCACAATGCCACCTCTGAAGATCTCCGAACTGCCGGGTATGGTGGTTATCAGGTGAGAGAGATAGCCACCGGTGCAGCTTTCTGCTGTTGCAATAGTTTTTTTGCCGGCAAGTAAATTCTGAAAAAAGTAGTTCTCCCAGTTCCTGCCCCCGGTGTAGAAGGCTTCTCCCGGAAACAGTTCTGCCGCCTTCAACAGCGACTCCTGTATAGTCGACATTGTCCGCACTTTATCATGATGATATACAGAGAGCCGTACCTTAACCAACCCTGCTGATGGAAGATATGCAACCGACAACTCTGCAGGCAATTTTTCCTGCCATAATTGAAGTTTGTCTGCAACAAATGATTCACTAACCCCTATAATCATTATCTCGTCAGAAATAAATTGTCCATCAGTCATTTCTGCACTGAACCAGTGGCCAATGTTGTCATCAAATATGCGTTTCATCTCTGCGGGAACTCCAGGCAGAAATAAAAACCGGACACCATCCCTTTCAAACTCCATCCCCGGTGCTGTTCCTACCGGATTGGAAAAGACAATTGCGTTGTCAGGTACCCATCCCTGCAAAATGTTACGCTCTGTAAGTGGTAGTCCCCGCTCTGCAAAGAGTGTCCTGATGCGACCAATCTCAGCATTATCCGGTATAAGGTTACCACCAAAATATTTCAGAGTCGCATCCTTAGTCCTGTCATCACTTGTTGGGCCTAGACCACCGGTCACAACTACAAAATCCGCTCTCGTTGATGCCAGTGCAAGAGAGTTCACTATTTGAGATTCATCATCACCAATCATTGTTGATGCCACTACCTGCCCGCCGTTTTCAACTACCCTGCTGCATAACCACGTTGAATTTGTATTTACTGATGTGCCGTTTAAAAGCTCATCGCCGATATTGATGATTTCAGTTTTCATACTGATGAAATAGTTGGTTGTTTTTTCCATTCTTCTTTACTGTCATAACTGCTTAGTGAAACTGTCAGGCAAAAGCCAAAGAGATGGCAATGCGTTGTGTTCATAATCAGAACGAGAAGATAGAGGTTTGCTCAAGGTTTTTGGGTTGAACAGACATGACAGGGAAGGGCGACTTTTTCAGCATCTCCAGAGCACTGGAGCTTATGAAGAAGTCAAGCACACCAAGCTCAGGCTGTGTCATAATCATGATCAGGTCAATATCGCCCTGCTCCTCCGCATATTTCAGTATTATCGGCACTGCCGACTTTGCAGCACTGCTGCTCTCAACGATCTCTCCGCTGCACTCAATGCCGTCCTTCCTGATGAAAGTTACAACCTGGTATATGATCTGGTTCAATTTGGCAATCACGATCTGATCGTTCTTTGACCATAATGCACTCATCACTTTAATCCCTGCATTGAACCTCCTTGCAATTTCAATAGCATTTGTGACCTTTTGGCGGGTTTCTCTGGTGAGGTCAAGTGGAAGCAGAATCGTCCTCAGGTTGTGGCAGGTCACTTTGCTGCTGACAGTCACTACGGGGCATGGTGCCGCACGGGCTATCTTGGAGGCGTTGGTGCCAACATAATGATTCTCTGCTTTGCTTGATACATCACCGCGGTTACCCATAACAATAAAGGCAGCATTCAGCTCCTCAGCTTTCTCAAGAATCTTAATGTAAGGCTTGCCCTTTAAAACTTCTATCGTTGCACTCTGCCCCGAATGCTTCTCCGCTCTCCGGCGCAGATCTTCCATCTTTTCTCTGATACTATCCTCTGCAACCTGCTGTTGCTCATTGGAAACAAACCGGAACCAACCACCGGAATCTTCAATAACATGCAGTATGTGCAAATCCTTTTCAAGTGCCTTTGCCAGACTATGTGCCTGACGAAGTGCACGATCAGATATTTCACTGAAATCAATGGCCGTAAGTATTACCCGTTTGTGTGCCATAAAAATTTTCGTCTTTTTAGAACTTTGAATGGCATCAAAGTAAATGAAATTTTCCCTATCATTGTGGTAACTATTGTTAATATTTCCTTATTTATTGCTTGTAATGCAAAAACCTACAGAAATACTTTTCAATAAAGATGGAACAGTTTATCACCTGAATGTTAGGGCTGATGACCTGGCTGAAAATATTTTTTTAGTTGGTGATCCGGGCAGGGTAAAGCTAATTACATCACTCTTTTCTGATATCGAAAAAACAATTTCTCATCGCGAATTTATTACTGCTACAGGTACATATTCAGGAAAACGTGTTACTGTCATTTCAACAGGTATTGGTGTTGACAACATAGATATAGTCATCAATGAGCTGCATATAGCTGCAAATTATGATTCTTCCGACGAGAACTTTGCTAACAAAAGAATCTTTAACCTTATACGTCTGGGTACTTCAGGAACTTTGCAGCCAGATATTGAACCAGGGAGTGTAGTAATGACCGAATATGCTATCGGGATAGACGGCCTTTTTGCCTATTATCATGATACAAGAAAGGTGAGGCATGATGAGATGGCAAACAGTTTTATCAGAAGTACGAACTGGCCCGTTTCTCTGCCTGAGCCTTATGCTGTCGGATGCTCCTATTATCTTGCAAATAAATTGGATATTGCTGATCATAAAGGTATAACAATTACCTCTCCTGGTTTTTATGCGCCTCAAGGCAGGTTTGCCGCTTTAAACCCCGCCTTTCCTGATCTAAACAGAAGACTCGCATCTTTCACTTTCAATAACCTGAGGGTCCTGAATTATGAAATGGAGAGTTCTGCAATATACTCGCTGGGAAGGTCAATGGGGCACAAGACACTGACATTATGCCTCGTCCTGGCAAACAGGGATAATGGCTCGTTCCTGGCCGACTATACATCTGAAATGAAAAATCTTGCAATAAAAGTTCTCGACCTGTTATGATGGTTTTTCTTATTTTTGATGTCTGAAACCAACAGAATTGTGGAGGCTATTGATAATATACAGGAGATCAGATCACTGATCAGTCTGATGGATGATCCTGATGAGGAGGTGTTCAACTCTGTGGAAAAGGAGATACTGAGCAGGGGGAATATCATGATCTCATGGCTTGAAGAAGCACGGGCAAAAAGCAGCAACGACCTTATGAAGGTAAGAGTTGAACAGACCATACACAAAATACATTTCAGAAATACAAAATCCAGATTGGAAAAATGGGTTGCCCTCGGACAGGACAATCTGTTGCAAGGAGCCCTGATAATTGCCAAGTACCAGTATCCTGGCCTGAAGGAAGAGAACATCATTCGCCGCCTGGGGCATATCACACAGGATGTCTATCTGCGGATAAAAGATGATATGACACCCTTTGAAAAGGTAAGGATCCTTAACTCAGTGCTATATGATGAATATGAATTCTATGGGAATAAACGCGACTACAAGTCACCGCAATGTTCATACATTAATATGGTATTTGAAACAGGAAAAGGAAACCACCTCTCTCTTGGAATAATTTATATTCTGGTCGCAAGAAGCTTAGGAATACCAATCGTTGGCGTTGATATCCATGATTACTTCTTCCTTGCCTACCGTGAGGATGAAAAAATGCTCTTCTTTATCAATCCCTTTTCTAAAGGGAATACGCTAACGCAAAGTGAACTCCTTTTCTTCCTGAAACTGGCAGAAGTGGATATTCATAAAGGCCAGATTGAACCTGCCGATAATATTACAATAATAAGAAAGCTTGTATTCAACCTTATTGATTCATACAAAAAGCTAAATAAAGAGGTGAAATCAGCTGAGATCGAAAATCTCTATGGGGTATTAAAAGATCATGATATGCCTTTTTAAGGAAAAAAGTTTAATTACCCTTGCATGTTTGAAATAAAACTCCGATTTTTGCACCCCGATTTTGTTGATACGAAAAGAGTAATCATCTGAAAAAACGCTGAGAGATGGCAAGAGTATGTGAATTAACAGGAAAGCGAGTAATGACAGGGAACCATGTTTCCCACTCAAATCATAAGACGAGAAGAAGGTTTCTGCCTAATCTCCAGACTAAAAAATTCTATATCCCCGAGGATGACAGTTATATAACCTTAAAGGTTTCTACGCATGCCATCCGTATGGTCAACAAGAAGGGAATCATGACAATGCTTAAAGAGGCTTACGAAAAGGGATATCTTAAATAAGATATTCTGCGTGAAGTAGTTTTTGGTGAATATACTTCTGAGGCTCCCGTGAGGGAGCCTTTTTCATTTATAAAAACATTGCAAACTAATTTTATCATTATCTGTTATATTTGCTGAAAAGAATCATGTTCATGAAAGGAATTGACGAAATACTAGATCAGGAGGAGTTATCACGCGAGGATCTGATCATATTGCTAGGTGCCGATGAGGTTGAGCGCCAGAAGATCTATAAGCGTGCCGGGGAGGTTAAGGAGAAGGTTGTTGGCAGGAAAGTCTATTTCCGCGGATTGATAGAGTTCAGCAATATTTGCGCTAAGAATTGCTACTATTGTGGCATACGTAGCGGCAACAAGAAGCTTGTGCGCTACTATCTTACTGAATCGGAGGTGCTGGAGGCTGCAATTTACGCTTACAGGGAGAATTATGCATCACTGGTGATACAGGCTGGTGAAAGGTCTGGGATAAATTATGTCGCCACAATCACATCTTTGCTGAAGAAGATACATCAGCAGACCAATGGTGAGATGCATATCACATTGTCTTTGGGAGAGCAGAGCGAGGCGACCTATCGTGAGTGGTTTGAGGCGGGAGCGCACCGTTATCTTCTCAGGATTGAAGAGACCGACAGAGAACTCTATCGCCGGTTGCATCCTGACAACAAACTACATTCCTTTGAAGCCAGGCTGGAGTCTCTTGAAATTCTGCGCCGGGTTGGTTACCAGGTAGGCACAGGTGTAATGATCGGGCTGCCTTTTCAGACAATAGAGAACCTGGCTGATGACCTGCTTTTCTTCCGTGATATAGATATTGACATGGCAGGCATGGGGCCATATATCGAGCATGAAGAGACACCGCTGTGGAAGTACCGTGATCAACTGCTGCCCAGAAAGGAGAGGTTTGATCTTACGATGAAGATGATAGCACTGCTGCGAATCCTGATGCCCGACATAAATATTGCTGCTACCACCGCCATGCAGGCTATCGACCCTGTGGGCAGGGAAAAGGCCCTTAAGGTTGGTGCAAATGTTATAATGCCAAATCTCACCCCTGTCAAGTACCGCGAAGGATACCTGCTATATGAAGACAAACCCTGTATTGATGAGGAGGCCGATGAGTGTAAGAATTGCCTTGAAGCCAGGATCAAGCTTGTAGGTGATGATATTGCCTATGGTGAATGGGGCGACTCACTCCATTTCAGGGGCAGAAGGGGAGGAGTCTGATTGTCTCAGCAGCTTCTTTAAAAACCGCTTCCTTCTTTTCTGCCGCCTCTCTTTCCTGGTCATGGCTATCGGCTCCTCTGCCAACTCGAGCATCTTCTTGTTGGTGTATGAAACAAGGTCAGGAAAGAAATTCCGAAAATCAGTCTCAAAGCCGTCATACTCCTTCTTAAGGTCGTCAACTGCATGTTCCATACCAGGATTGTATTTTACACGGCGTGCCATCCCCTGAAAGATCTTTTCCAGCCCGTCAAAACGGTAATATAATAGCAGCCAGTTGTCCATTATCAGATGAGGCAAGAGGCTTTTAGTGCGCTGTGGTAAAATGTTGTAATGCTTAAGAAGGATGGAATAGCACTTCTCGGTGAATTCTTTCAGTGGAAGGTCATGATACTGCTTCCATTGTCGTGCGAGGTAATGGTCGTAAACGATGTCAACAATAATTCCTGAGTATTTGTGATATTTTGAATACAGCCTGTTGCAGCTTTTGTTGAAGAGCGGGTGCTGGTCGGTGTAATGGTCGATCAGACGGTGCAGTTTAATGCCTTTCACTACATCAGGAGGGTAATGGCTGATCTTATTCCCTTTGATGTGATCAGCAACAAAATTACCTATTAAAAGGTATTCATTGTCGCCTGACAGGTATGCATGGGCAAGGAGGTTCATAGCTTCAAATCTCTTGCAAGATATTCAAAAATATATTACTATTTTTGCCCTGTTAGCAAGAAATAAATAAACAAACAAATATCAGATCGTTATATGCAGAAATTGATGTTGTTAGGCGACGAGGCGATAGCCCAGGCCGCCATTGATGCAGGGATTTCGGGCATTTTTGCCTATCCCGGAACCCCATCCACCGAGATCACGGAGTATGTTCAACATTCGAAAGAGGCAGCAGAAAAGGGTATCCGTTCCAGTTGGTCTGCCAACGAAAAGACTGCCATGGAAGCATCTATAGGTATGTCATACGCTGGTAAGCGGAGCATAGTATGTATGAAGCATGTAGGTTTGAATGTGGCCGCCGATGCTTTCATCAACTCAGCTATCACAGGGGCAAACGGAGGTATGATCGTTGTCGCTGCAGATGACCCGTCCATGCACTCTTCACAGAATGAACAGGATTCACGCTTCTATGGTAAGTTTGCCATGATCCCTGTCCTTGAGCCTGCAAACCAGCAGGAAGCTTATGATATGGTTCATTATGGCTTCGATCTTTCTGAAAAGTATTTAATACCTGTGATGATCAGGATTACTACCCGCCTGGCACACTCAAGATCTGGTGTAGTAAGGAAACCCTCAAGGCCTCAGAATGAGATCAGCCTTCCCCGGAACCTACGCCAGTTTGTGCTGCTGCCGGCAATTGCCAGAAAGCAATACAAAACGCTGCTTAATAATCAGTCCTTCTATGAGAAAGAGGCGGCAACATCAGGGTTTAACACCTTCACTGACGGGCCTGACAAATCCCTGGGTATTATTGCTTGCGGCCTTGCCTATAATTACCTGTTTGAGAACTATCCAGACAGAAAGATACCCTATCCCGTTGTCAAGCTAACGCACTACCCGATGCCTGAAGTGCTGATAAGAAAGCTTTATGACACCTGTGATTCAATACTTGTGCTTGAGGATGGTTATCCTATCGTTGAAGAGGCAATAAAGGGTTTCCTTGCACTGGGCAAGCCCGTCAAAGGACGTCTTGACGGTACTGTACCACGTGACGGAGAGCTGAATCCCAATATAGTTGCCCTTAGCCTGGGAATGGAAAATACTATAGGAAACCCTGTGCCGCAGATGGTTGCAGGCCGTCCGCCCAGCCTCTGTATCGGTTGCCCGCATATCGACTCCTACAACGCCATGAACGAAGCCCTTGACAAATATGCCAAAGGAAGAGTATTCTCCGATATCGGTTGCTATACCCTCGGTGCGCTGGCACCTTATGAGGCGATCAATTCGTGTGTCGACATGGGAGCATCAATCACCATGGCTAAGGGCGCTGCCGATGCAGGACTCTTCCCCTCTGTTGCGGTTATTGGAGATTCAACCTTCACCCATTCAGGTATCACAGGCCTCTTAGATGCAGTAAATGACAACAGCCCGATCACAGTTATTATCCTAGATAATGCAACAACTGCAATGACCGGTGGACAAGCCTCTTCTGCACTGAACAGAATCGAAGATATCTGCAAAGGCGTTGGCGTTGAACCCGATCATATCAGGGTTATCAAACCCCTGAAGAAAAACCATGACGAGAATGTGCAGGTCTTTAAGGAAGAACTCGAACACAAAGGTGTCTCAGTGATCATCCCCAGACGCGAATGTATACAGACACTCAACAAAAGAATGAGACAGAAATTCGCAGAAAAGAAAAAACAATAACCCAACTAAACAACTAAACATCTAAACAACTAAACATCTAAACAACTAAACATCTAAACATCTAAACAACTAAACATCTAAACAACTAAACAACTAAACATATAAACAATAAACAACAGAACAATGAAATCAGATATAATACTTGCCGGTGTCGGCGGACAGGGAATTCTATCAATTGCAGCAACGATAGGCATGGCAGCAGTAAATAACGGGCTCTATCTCAAGCAGGCTGAGGTACATGGGATGAGCCAGCGTGGTGGTGATGTGCAGTCGCACCTCAGGCTCTCCGATAGTGAGATTGCCTCAGACCTCATTCCCCAGGGGAAGGCAGACATGATACTCTCCGTTGAGCCGATGGAGTCACTCAGGTACCTTCCTTTTCTTGCACCTGAAGGGTGGCTGATCACCAACTCCAATCCGTTTATTAATATACCCGAGTATCCTGAGCTTGATGTCATACTGGAGGAGGTCAGAAAGACCGAGAAGCATATCATCATTGATGCCGACACCATTGCAAAAGAGATGGGCAGCGTAAAGGCAGCAAACATGGTGATGCTGGGTGCCGCTTCGCCGTTCCTCAACCTTGAGTATTCATGGCTGGAGGATGCCATCAGGGGTCTCTTTGGCAGAAAAGGGGAGGAGGTAGTGATCTTTAACCTCAATGCACTGCAGGCAGGACGTCAGGCATCTGAGAAGTACCGGAAGTAGCAACTGCAAAAGCCACTAACAGCAATGAAATGGTATCCATTGGTTCTGGCAGTTCTGATATTTGCCCCATTTGAGAGCATTGCACAGTATGATCACTTCAGCTATGAGGATGGCCACTTTCAGACACAGATGTCTGTATTCGTGTTTACCGAAAATACAGCACTCAAATCAAGGCCTTCTGTCGTTTCTCAGGATATGGCGTACCTGAATCAGGGCGAAAGGGTCGTGATACTGGTTAACTCCATGGTAGAGACTGAACGTAACGGTATTAAACAATACTGGTATGAGGTTCAGCACACTTCAGACTCAGGAAAGATATCCAGAGGGTACATTCAGGGGCATGACCTTGCTCTTGGAGGGGTGACATTCCAGATTGACTACAGAAGAGATTTGCTGCTCATTCAGGTCTCAAAGTATAATGTCTCGGAAGCCTATACCCTTAATGCAAAGATTGTAAGAAACGGTAAAACCGTCAAAAGCATCGAATGTCCCTTCATAGAGTTTCATCTAAACCCACCGTTGCCGAATTACTCTGTTTCAGTGTTGAAAAACATTCAGGCAAATATTGATGAGAGGTCTGAAGTGGCTGAAATCGCTTTCTTCCATAAACGCCCTGATTTTCCCTCTGGCAACCTTTACCTGGTCTGGAACGGTGAGAATCTTGACATGATCTGTGAAACTATGTACCTGATGGAGCCGGGCCTTTTTGAGTATGATTCATGGGTTGTTTATCCTGGCAGGGAAGGCGTTGAACGTGGCCATGTCATGATGGTGGAAGTCATCAAGGAGTTTGATGAAGAAACAGAGAGTTATGTGGTTGTTGACAGGGTGAATACTCTCTTCAGATGGGATGGCATTAAAGTAACCCGTCTGGAAGAATAACAGTATTTATTTCATTTGCCGGCTCACTTGATACCCTGTGCCCTTCGCTGATTCAGAAGGTTGTGTGCCACATTCAGATTGCTCCGTGCATTCTGGAAATCAGGCTTTATCTGTAAAGCAATATTGAAAAATTCAATCGCCTTCTCATAGTTTTCTGTCATCGCAAAAGTGTAACCAAACTGATTGTATATGCCTGCGAGCAGCGGATCCCTCCTCAATGCATCATTAAACACAGCTTCATCATACGATGACAGGTCAATATTTTCAATACCCTGGTCCAGCAAACTTTTGATCTTAAGTTTCGTCGTTGTGTCAGAAAACAGGTGATAGTCCCTCTTCAACATGCCAAGGAAGCAATTCTCCATGGTAAAGGCACTTGCTAGTGCCTTGTTGAAGGTCTCCGTAGCTTCGCGCCACTGCGCCCTGTTGTTCATTATCTCACCTGCCTTCTGATATGACATCAGTGGGAATGGCGCTAATTCTGCAGACTTCAGAAAGTGTTGTATTGCCATATCTGGTTTGTCCTGCTCCTGATAAATCTCTGCCATGTTGTAGTAGGTGGCATCCTGAAGAGCATCCTCAAATTCAAGCCCCTTCTCGAAAGATTTAAGCGCACTTTCATAATCCCCGGCTAACTTGTAGGCTACACCTCTGTTTATATGAGCTTCAGCCATTTCCGGGTTTATCAGTAGAGCCTTATTATATTGAATAATTGCCATTTTATAATCACCGGTATTAAGGAAATGATCGCCATAATATTGCATGGTAACAGCTTCACCTGCACGACCTGCTTTTGAGAGGTCACGAAGCCAGTTGGGTGAAATTAGCGAGGTGATTCCAAAGATTATCAGTGTCGCGTAAATGAGCAATATAAGAATGCTTATTACACTGTTGGTAAGTTTATACTCCTCCGGTTTTACTTTGCTCTTCATAGCTCTTTATTATCTATCTGGTGTTATGAATGATGAACAATACCTGCTTCTCTTCTTTTTTCAGACGGTTAAATACTTTGCATGCCTCCTCTGTCGGAAGTATTATGACCTGCAAACCCCTGTTTGAAATGTTGTTGAAGACAAACTGTGACTCCAGGTCTTCAGGAAAACCCATTCTTGACTTCCGCTCCTCACCGCAGCCTATAATCAGAATGTTGGATGCCTTTTCATAAAAGAACCTCTTGTCGCCCTGATTGAAAGAGACCTTCTTATCTACCAGGCGGAACCATCCGTTCTCAAAGATCATTATGTCAAAGAATGGAATCGGAATACCCTTGTAAACCGTGATGCCGGGTTTGTTGTGGGTGATGCCTTTATCCCAGTTTCTGATCACCGAGTGAACAAGAAGTATTATAAGTATGGAGAAGATTAGGCTAAAGACAATTTTTCCGGCTTTGGTTCTCGATGCGTGAATAACAAAGAATACAAGAAGGAACAGTGAAACAGAAATAAAGACAACATGGAACGCATACTCAACCTCTGTAAGAGTTGAACTCACAAAGAGCAGGATATAGGTATATATCATCAACAAAACAAGTATTGCCTGTGGGTTGTTCAGATAATCCCTAACCCTTTTCTCTCTGATCTTCCATCTTCTCTTCAGAAATCCATGGTCAATATAAATAAAGAAGATGTATATCGACCCCATAAGAACTCCCCATAGGTCTTTGGCAATGTCAGAAATGTCGAATATTCTGCTTGAGATAAAGACCTGCATCATTTCATCGAAGGTAGATATTGCCATTGCCATCAGATATATCCTGATGATAATTTTCGCAGGATTTGAGAACCTGGTTGAAAAGACCTGATAAGCCAGGAATGAGAAGATGCCATAGGCGAAATAGTGCCAGTTGTGCTGAAGCTGATAAAAAGGCATGTTGAGATAGTAATCCGAAGTCTTCTGGCCTATTAGCCACATTGAAAATATTATGATCCAGACAGCAAGATTTTTCAGGGTCAAACTTCTTCTGAAACGGTAAAAAAGGAATAGGATAAACAGAATAAAAGCAGTAAGCACAAAAGGGATATCTTTGCCACCGATACTGTATGACCAGGCAGATAACATTCCGATTGCATCCTGAAGGTAATTCTGCAACATCAGAAATGGTGTGATTATCAGCAGAAGGCTGTATAATGAAAGATTGACACGCGGTGTGAAGAATCTGCCGGGCAAAGCACTCATATCTTATTTTTGTTTTATATTGAATCTGCTGGATAAAAATGGGGTCAGAGCTCTTTGAAGGTCATGATCATTTCGCTCATCTGCTCCCTGAACCGGTCTTTCTTGTTGAGCAGTGTCCAGGTCATTATCTGATAATAGGTATCTGCACCTTCGATGATTCCGAACTTGAAGAAGACGTCAACATTGTCGGAGTTGCCCTCAAATGAGAGCAACACCGCGTCGAGACCATTTATGGTGGTCATCTGAGGTTCAGAAGATTCGTAAATATTGACTCCCTGTGTAAAAATATCCATAACCAGGCTGGTGTAACCTTCCAGATCCTGCGTGTAGGCATCTTTGAGCATAAACACCTCCAGGGCTTCGTTGAATTCGCTTTTCGGTTCATCAATAACTATAACGTAAAGCTCCTTGATGATGTCCTGATATTGAAGTGATGCTTCATCATTCAGGTTGTGAGTAATTGAAAGAGAGGTTGGGAGTTCCATTGAGTAGCGCTCATCAATGACTATCTCTTGCATAGTGTCGGATTCACTGCAAGCTGTAAGAAAAACAACTGAAGCGAAAAATAGGGTTAGTTTTTTCATGTCTGATAATTTTAAAAACAACATTTATTACAGAGTGGAAAAATAAGTTGATTTTTCCAAATCACCAAGCCTATGCAACATTATTTATTGTAGTTTTACGATGGAAAGTTAATAACTAAGAATTATAATCATCATCAAAAGAACAGAAAATGAAAAAGTTTGTATCTGTTTTAATGTTTTTTATTCTGATATGCAATCTTGACATATCCGGGCAGGCAACCCACCTGATAACTTTACAATCAAACCAGCCACCACAGCTCTTTGCAGATGCCGGTGTTGACACATCTCTGGCAACAATGGGCACCTATATCCTGGGCGGCACTACTGCTGTTACCGGAGGGACACCACCCTACCAGTTTCAGTGGTCACCCGGCACATACCTTGACTACGATACGGTAGCCAATCCGGTATTTACCCATGATGGCACATATCCTTATGTTGAATTTGTACTCATTGTTACCGATGACAGGAATTGCAGGGCAACGGACTCAGTGATGATAACACTGCTCTATTTTTCAGTTGACGAATTATCAAAACCCGTGCTGCAGGTATATCCTGTTCCGGCAACAAGCTACCTGGCTGTTGAGCTGCCCGCTTCTGGAGGCGAAGTGAGCCTATATTCACTTGATGGGAGACTGCTTGTAAAACAGAGTGTTGATAATAACCTTACTACGATTGCTGTTGATAATCTGACAAGGGGCGTTTATCTGCTAAGCTATACAAATGGTGACATCAGGCATACTGTTAAGGTCATTCTGAAATAGTCACTCGTTAACTCTTAAAGAATCATATCATGAAAAATATAGTCAGAAGAATTTCGGTCATAGTTTTCCTTGTTGCACTTGCAACACAGATGGTTTATGCTCAGCAGGGCATACAGGTTTTTCTTAACGACTCTCTGAAGATCACAATTGATCAATCGCGGGGTCAACTGCAGTGGGAGCGGTCATACGACAGTATAGTATGGGTGCCGTTAGCAGGCCAGCATTCACCAACGCTGGAGGTGTTGGCTGACAGCATGCCGGTTTACTTCCGGCTGGAGATAACGGAAGGGGAGTGTGACCCCTGGTATTCGGAGGTGTTGGTGGTGACACAGGCAACGCCTTTTGTGTGCGGCGACAGTATTAGCCATGGT
>OBJA01000379.1_pt1 | contig 40087 bp, 30 predicted proteins | sample 1519751 | NCBI WGS metagenome assembly OBJA01 (sample SAMEA3881238, study PRJEB22517) | soil metagenome | biome: lake sediment; feature: soda lake sediment; material: sediment, water from around vicinity | place: India | collected 2013-12-23 | depth 3 m
AGGTGAAGCCCTTCCGGCACGTCACAGCCTGCGCCTGTTCTAAAACTCTCAACCCTTCAACCGGTTAATAAGGTAAATAAGGTATCGAAGAGGTGGGGGGTTTTTTTTGCTACTGAGGTAAATAAGGTGGCCCGGCTGTCCTTTAAAATGTTCGTTGTAATAAGTAGGTGCCATAAAATGAATTGCCCTGAAATTCCCTTTGCGCCCAAACCTTATTTACCTCAGTAGCAGATCAAACCACCACACCCCGCGGTACCTTATTTACCTTATTAAAGGGGAAGGCTTCCGGGGGAGGTGAAGCCCTTCCGGCACGTCACAGCCTGCGCCTGTTCTAAAACTCTCAACCCCTCAACCGGTTAATAAGGTAAATAAGGTATCGGAGAGGTGGGGGGTTTTTTTTGCTACTGAGGTAAATAAGGTGGCCTTGCAGTCCTTGAATGGGAGGTGCCTTAAAATGAATTGCCCTGAAATTCCCTTTGCACTGCCTCAGTAGCAGCTGCAGCCTTGTACTTCATCTGCTATAATACTTCATCCCATCTTTGATCTTCATCAGACAGCCAGTCTTCGGCAAGGCTTTTTTCAGAAAGCAGCATGCTGGCATAAATATTATCTTCTTCGGCCAATTCTGGTGCTCCGGAGTTTTCCTCCCCGATGCGGATATCTGAAAACCTGCTCCTGATAAACCGGATAAAGTCCCGGTACTGGTGGTCGGGTATGTTCAAAACAATTTGTTTCATAACAGTTGGAGTAAGGAGCTGAAGCTTACCCAAATATACAAAAAATTTCTTAATATTGACCCAATGCCTTGCGCTCTTTGCTGGCTGTGCCTCTTCTCAACCTCTCAACCTCTCAACCCCTCAACCGGGTAAAATGCAAATAGGCCTATTATTCCCCTTCAGTAGGGTCGGCATCTGAATGTTCAGGAATATACAGCGTAAAGACCGTGCCTTTGCCTTGTTGCGACTGGAAAGTTACTTTTCCGCCAATCCCTTCGATAATGTTTTTGACCATCGATAAACCCAGGCCCATACCTCCTGTTTTGGTGGTAAAATATGGATTGAAGATATTGGGTTTTTGCTCCTCGGGAATTCCACAGCCGAAGTCCCTGACGGAGGTGATGATCCATTGCCCATCCCTGTGACAGCTGATCTCAATGCGTGCCAGTTCATCCTTATTATACGACTGAATTGAATTTTTTATCAGGTTGTTGAAAACCCTTAGCAGCTGGTTGCGGTCGGCATATACCCGGAGGGGATGGCTTCCTGGCTCCATTTTAAGGCTTATACGGAGCTTTTCGAAGTCTTTGTAGAAGTCCAATACCTCCGGGATGAAGTTGCGCAGATCTACCCGGTTATTTTGGCCGGCAGGCATACGTGCAAAATCAGAAAAGGCACCCGCGATCACCGAGAGGGAATCAATCTGTTCGACCATGGTTTTTGAGAAGCGGGCCAGCCTCTCTTCCCAGTGAGGATCCTTTTCCTGCCAGGCCTTTTCAAGGTACTGCACGCTAAGGCGCATGGGGGTAAGGGGATTTTTGATCTCATGGGCCACCTGCTTGGCCATCTCGCGCCAGGCCGATTCGCGTTCGCTGCGGGCCAAAAGATCGGCACTCACAGCCAGCTCATCAATCATGCGGTTGTATTCATTGATCAGGCTGCCAATTTCATCCATGCGATCCCACTCTATTTTCCGGTTGATGCGACCAAGCTGAACCCTTGCCATGTTGTCGCGGATCAGCTGAAGGGGCCTGGTAATATGGTTGGAGATGAAAAGGGCCAGCAAAATGGCTCCTACCATCAACATCAGGTAAATGTTGATAAAGGCTACCAGGAAGTAGGAAACTTCGTTGCGCAGCTCGCTCTGCTTGGCAAAATACGGAAGGTTGATGTAAGCCAGCAGCTGGTTCTGGCTGTTGCGCAGTGAAACATAAGCCGAAAGATACTCCAGGTTACCGATGCGTTCGGAATGAATGAACTGGCTTTTTTGAAGTGCTATTAAATTGCTGAATGCCAATGGGTTAATATATGTACTGACCAGTCCTTCCTCAAATACCCGGGGGCGGCTGGATGCCAGCAGCACCCCCTGTGGATCATAAATGTTGATATCGGTGAAGAAAATGTTGGAGAAACGAAGCAACAGGTCGGAGAGGTAAAATTCCCAGCTGCTTTCAAGCACTTCTTCATCAGCCAGCAGCTGCTCCATCTCAACCAGCACACTGTGAGACTTTTCACTGATAAACGAAATGTTCTTATTCTGGTAAATGTTGTATATAAACCAGGTTGAAGCCCCTCCTATTGTCACAATGGAGGCGATAACAATGGCGATCATCGAGAACTGAACCCTGCGTTTGAAATTCAGCTGAAAGAAACCCTTCACCTTTTGGTGGGTTGTAAGCAACCAGAAGATCACCACCAGGGCAAAGAACAAAATAAAAAGATAGGAGAAAGGGGCTGCTTTTTCGAGGAATGTTTCCCGGGGCCGGCTGATAATGATCTGCAAATCCTCATCCTTTTGGAAAATGATATGATCATAGCCATCGAATTCGAAGCGGGAAAACTCCTGTTGAAACTCGCCATATGCCGAAATGTTGATGCTGTAGTTAAAGGGTCCGTACTTGTTGATCAGGTTTCCGCTTTTATAGGTGGCATACGAGTAGTTGATCAGTTCAGGATTGATATCTACTTTCTGATCGATGAGCAGCTCGGGGAAGCCCATATCGCGGGGCACAAATTTGGAATCAAATTCAAGGTACAGGTTAAACTGCTCAACGGGGCTGTCCTTGCCCCCGATAACAACAGGAATTTTTGCAATATAGCTATTGCGCCCGGTGTTGTTGTCGAGATAGATCAGGTTCTGGCTCAGGGTAGGTTTGCCAAATGCCTGGATGTAATCGGCAAAGAACAGCGAACATTCCACCTCAATATTCTGTGGCCTGATCAGCAGCAGTTCTCTGGGGCTGCAAATGGTGACCTGCATATCGTACTTAACCCAGAAGTCGTAAAAGTAGTGGTGCTGCAGATACTGGTAGATGGCGGCTTCATCATAGGGGTCGCGTTCAACAAGGTTGCGCAGCTGGTTGTCGTTGAAAAGGGTTTCTTCTATTTCCATAAACAGGAACTCGGCCACGGGGTCCTGTTCCGAGGCCATGCGGATGGCATAGCTGCGGCGCTTTTCATACTCCTTGATGGTATTGTACCGGTAAATGGCAAAGGTGGAGATCAGGCTGAACAAAAACAGGGCAGCCACCAGGGAAGTAAAGCCCGGGCCATCCAGGGGGCTTTTGCGTTCCATTTCGTATACCAGGATGGCGGCAAAAAACAACATCAGCTGCAATATATCGAACTGGGGCAGGATGGCTTGCAGTAAGCCAAACACTACAAGGGATGACAGGAATATAAGCCAGAACTTCCTTCGGTGATTCAGGATGAATTCGGCTATCCGGCAAATGACAACGCTCAGGAAGAAAAAGGAGAAAAAGATGCAGCCGATGGTCAGAAACCCCACCAGGCTGTATATATCAATATTGAAAATAAAATTGATGTTCAGGTTCAGATGCGAGTTGATCACCAGCCCCCTGATCAGGCTGACGGCTATGGCACAGATGGCGTAGATGATCCCGAAAAGGAACAGGGCCAGAATGGTTTTTTGCCACTTACCCCTGGGGGGAGAATAAACAAAATGCTTCAGGTGATGAAACAAAAAGTAGGAGATGATGCTGGCAAAAAGAACATTCACAAACAGGTCGCCCAGGGAAGGCAATATGGCTGAGGAAGCATACAGAGCCGGTGAAAACAATTGTCCATCGTAAAAAACAGCCGGAAGCTGCAGCCAGAACAATAGCATGCGGAAAGCTATCATGGCAGCGGGAAACCCCAGAATAGCAGAGGCTTTATATCCCTGGTGAAACAGGGTGGAAAAGTACCTGAAAGTAATAAAGATAAAAATCAGGAATGCCAGGATACCAAAGAACACCGACAACATCCACAGGGTGAAAATGGTCTTCACCAGTGCTGTTTCCCGGCGCAGCAGCAGAGAAAACACATATTCTTTATCGAGGTCGTAAATGGGTATTCCCTCAACCGGTTTATCGATAATGGAGAAGATTTCGCGGTTTACGGGAAGGTCATCATAAAATTCATTGATCAGGAAACGGTTCTGATACTTAAACCCATGTTTGATCAGGGCAAACACGAAATACACCCTGCCGGGAGATTCGGCCCTTCGATAATAGTACCAGCCATTTTGCAGCCGGAGCACACCGGAGGAGGCTTCCGGGGCCATTTCCAGTTCGAAAGGAAGGGAATTGTGCGACCAGAAAACTGCATCCCCGATTGGGTTGAATACAAGATAAATCAGGCCTTTACGGTAATACTGTGCCTCAAGATGCTCCAGCAAATGCTGATCAAGCATCAAGGCTTCACTTTGTTCGAACTGCACCATCAGATCCTGCAGGGCATCCTGCACCATGATGGCCCGCTGGGAAAACACCTGCTGAAAATCTCTGCCCAGTTCATCCACATCCAGCCGGGTATGGCGAAGGGCGAAAAACAGGCAGGAAAGGATCAGTGAGCCCAATACAAGCAACAACCTTTTCAGGTACCGGGTATGAATTGTATTTGCTAACATGGGCACAGGCGTTTGATCCCGCTAATATACTTCTTTTTAAAAATCATCAGGGGGGTATATATGATGCAACTGTAATCCTGACCATCAAATAATGTTCCACATTAGGAATCTGGCTGTTTATTCCTGAAAATGATTTTTGCCGAACACGAATATCTGGCTTGACCAGGGACGGCGGCCACTCATGGCCAGCAAGCCCGAGAGGGTTCCAATGATCATGGCCCTTAAAAAGCCCAGCCTGTTTTTTTTGTATTTTTCGCTAAGTAGGCTGATAAAATAGGCATCAAAAGGAAGGGCATTGATCTGCTTCAGGGTGAAACCCGCCTTTTTGCAGGCAGCCTGCAGTACCTGCTGATCAAAATGGTACAGGTGCCGGGGAACATCCCAGGCGGCCCAGTATTTTTGATAAAAAGAAGCATCAAAACTCTTCCACTGGGGAAGGGCCAGAATCAGAACGCCCCGGTCGTTCAGCAACTGATGGTACTTCAGCAGCTTTTTGTCAAAGTCGGGTATATGTTCCAGCACATGCCAAAGAGTAATGACATCTACTTTGGGAGTTTCATCCAACTGATGTTCATAGGCAAGCACATGAATGCCATTTTCGATGGCTTTTTGCCTTGCTGTAGCCATAGGTTCGTATCCTATCACCTCATTATCAGAATCTTGAATATGTTTCAGGAACTCTCCGGTACCACAACCTATGTCTAAAACACGCTTTTTTCCGGGTAAAAGGTAATTCAGCAATTTTTTCTTTCGCGACAGCATTTCCCGGCGCACCAGGTGATAGATCTTCTCCATCAGGTTGCGCCGGTTCCCGGTATGAGAGATATAATCTTCCGAAAGATAATAAGCCTGCCCCTCCCCTTCCCCGGGCCTGGGATTTGTGTAAAGCAAATTGCAATTCCCGCAGCGGGTGATTGTAAACTCTTCTTGTGACACCATATAATCGCGGCTCTCCAGGAACTTTTCCTGTGAACTACCGCTTCCACATAGGGGACAACTGCTTAGATATTCCATGAAAGAATAAACATATTGGAATCCATGTTCCACGTGGAACAATATTCTTAATTATTAAAACTGTTTCAGTGAAACATTGCATCATCAATTCTCTAAGAGAGCCTGTTATTTATAATGTTCCACGTGGAACAATGGCTCTGATATTTGAAGGAACGATTAAATGTTTCACGTGGAACATTATCTGCCCAGGTGGACCAGCAGCACAGAGATATCGGATGGGGAAATACCACTGATGCGGCTAGCTTGCCCAATATTTCCCGGACGGATACGGCTGAGCTTTTCCCTTCCTTCGTGACTGATTGCCTTCATGGACATGTAATCAGTATCGGGCTTTAAGGGGATGTCTTCCAATCGCGAGATCTTCTCTGCAAGCTCCTTCTCCTTTTCCAGATACCCGCTATACTTAACCAGTATTTCAACCGACTCAAGCACTTCACCATACACTTCCTCGCCGGAAAAACCAAACATGTATTCCTGCAGCTTGGCATCACTATCGATGAGCCCTGAAAGGGTGACCTGGGGCCTGAGCAGAAGATTGCCCAGGCGGGTGCGCACTTTTATATCCGGGGTTTCAACCGATGCAAGATAAGGATTGACTGCATTGGGTTCGGCAGAGGTCTTTTCCAGAAACTCCCTTACCTTTCCAATGATGCCTTCTTTGGTTTGTAACCGCTGAAGCCTTTCCTGATCAACCAGCCCCAGTTCATAGCCTTTGGGAGTGAGCCGCTGATCGGCATTATCCTGCCTTAGCAATATCCTGAATTCGGCCCGGCTGGTAAACATACGGTAAGGCTCGTTGGTCCCCTTGTTCACCAGATCGTCGATCAAAACCCCTATATAGGCTTCCGAACGTTTTAAAATAAAAGGTTGCTGCCTTTGAATCTTGCGGTGCGCATTGATCCCCGCTATCAATCCCTGGCAGGCTGCCTCTTCATAACCGGTGGTGCCGTTGACCTGCCCGGCGAAAAACAGGTTTTCCACTATCCTTGATTCAAGGGAAAACTGGAGCTGCTGGGGCGGGAAATAATCATACTCTATGGCATAGCCTGGCTTTAAGATCCTGGCATTTTCAAAACCGGCAATCTTTTTCAGGGCCTGGTATTGTATATCTTCAGGCAAACTGGATGAAAAACCGTTAATGTAGTACTCTATGCTATTCCAGCCTTCAGGTTCGACAAACAACTGGTGCCTGTCGCGGGAAGAAAAACGTTCGATCTTATCCTCGATGGAAGGACAATACCGGGGACCGCTTCCCTGTATCCTGCCAGAAAACATGGGGGAATCCTCAAATCCCTGCCGCAAAATGTCATGTACCTCATCATTGGTGTAGGTAAGCCAGCAACTGAGTTGTTTCTTTAAAACAGGGGTATCCGTGAAAGAGAAACGACCGGGCTGTGCATCACCTTTTTGTTCGATCATTTTGCTGAAATCTATTGATCGGCCATCAACCCTGACGGGGGTGCCTGTTTTCAGCCTTTCGCTGCGGATCCCAATATTGTCAAGATGCTGTGTAAGGCCTGCTGAATGGGCTTCACCCAGCCTGCCTCCCGAAAAGTTCTTTCGCCCGATATGAATGGTTCCCCCAAGGAATGTGCCACTGGTAATGATCACGGTGCCGGCCTGGATTTCTATCCCAAACTGGGTAACAACCCCGGCTGCTTTTCCGTTTTTCACAATGATCTCCCTTACAGTATCCTGCCAAAAATGAACATTGGGAATACTTTCAAGCAGCTCACGCCACCTGGCGGAAAACAACATGCGGTCGCTCTGTGCCCGCGGGCTCCACATGGCAGGGCCCTTGCTACGATTGAGCATGCGGAACTGCACCATGGTATGGTCGGTAACAATTCCGCTATATCCCCCCAGGGCATCAATTTCACGAACTATCTGCCCCTTGGCAATTCCACCCATGGCCGGATTGCACGACATCTGTGCAACCACCGACAGATTCATGGTCACCAGCAAGACCTTTGATCCAAGCCGGGCCGCAGCTGCCGCGGCCTCACAACCTGCATGCCCGGCACCTACTACTATAACATCGTACCGACTAAACATCATTTCTCTAAAATTCTTCGAACCGCAAAGTTAAGTAATAATTCTCTTTTTCTCGCATCCGCCTCTTCTGCACCGGAGTCTTGTCCTTAAAACCCAGAAGATGCAATATCCCATGGATGACAACCCGGTGAAGCTCCTCAGAGAATCCTGTCTGCAGTTTTTCGGCGTTTTCACGCACACGGGGTACACTGATGAAAATATCGCCCGAAATGCCTTCTAATTCTTCAGTGTAATCAAAGGTGATAATATCGGTAAGGGTGTTGTGTTGCAAAAAGCTCTTGTTCAATTCCAGCAAATAATCATCATTGCAGAAGACAATGTTCAAAAAGCCTGTTTCCTGCTTTTCTTTCTCAATGGTTTTCCTGATCCATTCGCTTACAGCCTGCTTATCAAAATCAGGTACTGCTACATCCTGAAAATGAAAATCTATTGAAGAAAAAGTATCCAAAGTCAGACGGTTTTTTTGACGCTTAATTTTTCGAAGTATTCATCCAATATTCGGATCCTTTCACGGGTCAGATGCTGATTGATGCTGCTTATATAGAAAATCATTTCCATCAGTTCCTGCCGGGCATCGAAATTGATTTCATCACTAAGCATCCGGATCATAATGGTGTTTCTTTCTTCTTTGGTAAGCTCTTGACTTTCAAGCTGTTGATCCAATTCAGCCTGGAACATGGCAGCAATTTCCAGAAAGCGATTGCCCAGACCCACTTTAAAAACCAGGCCAACTGGCCGGGACTCAAAGAAGATATCTACATATTGGTTTTTGTCGCGTTTTTGCTGCACTGCAAACTCGAACGCTTCGGTAACTGAAAAAAGAATATTGCCGAAATAGGAATGAAAGATGTTGTAATTATCACACACCCTTTCAACCATAGCTTCCACTTTGTGGACTTCGCTTCTTCTGGCCCTTACACGCAAGTGCATTTCCTTTTCTACCATGATCCTTCTATTGATCTACGTTAAGAAAATAGTTTTCAACCAGCGAACGGTAAAAAGGTCTCAGTCCCGGAGGTACCCTACGCATCAATTCCAGCTCGCGGTTTCTTATCCTATTATACTCAAAAATTTCGGCAGGGTTACTAATTTCATATTTTTCTGCGGTGTTTCCCACCCTTTTGTCCTCCATCTCCCGCTCCAGCTCGGCTTTTTCATGTTCAAGCATTCGGGTGAGTATCCTCTCCTGCCGGAGGATGGTTTGCCTGGTGATGTTTCGGGTAACGATATCCATTTCAGTGCGTTCCATTTCCTTTTGCAATTCCTCAAGCTCCCGGTCGCCTTCTCCCCTTCCATCGCTTTTTAATTCTTCGGTGATCTTTCGCAGCTGATTTCTGATTGCCTCCTGTTCGGCTGCCATTCGTGCAAGCTGCTCGCTGATCGACTGGTTCTGGCCACTTTGCCCCTGCTGGGGTTGATGGCCCTGCTGCATTTTTTCGAGCATCTGGTTCAGCTGCTGCTGCATCTGATTCATATTTTTGAAGGAAGGTTCACCCCCCCCGGGCATGGGTTGGCCCATACCCTGCTGCTGGGCCATCTGTTGCTGCATGTTCTGAAGACTTTCGTTCAGCAAAAGTGCAAGATTATTAATATGGGTCATTACAAACTGCTGCCGCGAAGCGCTCTGGAACCTGCGGCGGTTCACCAGGTCATCCAGGGCCCGTTCAAGATTCATGTTTACCTCTGCAATTTCCTTACCAACAAAGGCTTGTATATGTATCTGCCGTTTACCCAGGGAAGTGAGGGAGTCTTCAATCATTTTAAGGTCCTCCTGAATTTTACGCTGATCCTGGACAAGCTCTACATACCTGGGGTCGTTAACATTCACGCCGCGAATTTCAAGTAAAAGATCTTCCTGGGCAAAACTGCTTTTCAGCAGGTTCTCAAGAATCTGCCGCAGGGCCCTTGAATCCTCCGCCAGCCTCTCTTCAAACATTTGTTGCTGCATTTCCTTCAGCTCAAGGGACAACTGATCCATTTGCTGCTTACCCTGTTGCTGATGCGACTGCGATTTACCGGAATTTTCCTTTTGAAGATGCTCAAGGGCCTGCTGAAGTTCGTGCGACACATTTTCTTCCTGTTGCCTGGTATTTTCCATTTTGAAAGGGGTGGACAGATCCTGATTCTTTTTCCTGATATCTTCCAGCATTTCCTGAACCTGCTCAAATTCGCGGTTCACCTCCTGCTGCCTGTCCACTGCATTCTCTGTTTCACCCCGGGCAGTATCTTCATTCAGCTCACCTTGTTTTTCACTGGCATGATCCAGCATGTCAATACTTTGCTGCATCATTCGCTCCAGTTCCAATTGCCTGAAAAGCTCCAGCACCCTATCCATCTGCATCTCCATGTCGCGGAACTGAAAATCCATCTGATCCAGCATATCATATACCTGCTCGCGGTTCAGGTTCTCAAGTTCCTGCCTGATCTTGTCAAAAAGTTCGCGCAAATCGTCGGATAATACTTCCTCAAACAACCGCTGCAATTCTTCCTGCTTATCTCGCAACCGCTCGTTTACCTCGTTGAATTGCTCGTCGCGCACCTCGTTTTGTTTTTTCTGACCGGCGAGTTTTTCAAAATTATCCTGCAGCTGTTGTTGTTTATCTATCAGGTTTTTCAAAGCCTCCTGTTGCTCCCAACCCATACGCTGGGTTTCAAGAAGCTGTTTACGAAGCTGTTGCAGTTCATCACGGGCTTGCCTGACCTCGCCTATCCCCTGCCCCAATTCATTGCGGATCTGTTCATCGCTCTCCTTCCTGACAGCCAGCATCTCCTCCCTGCTGGGAATATAAAAAGTAAAAGTTTTGCTGTTACTGGCTTTGGGCCCGCCAATGCCATCATTGTCGTAAACCCTGAAGAAATATTCAACTGTTTCCCCGGGTTCCACATACAAAGAATTCACATCCAGGTAATGAAAGAATGCCTGGCTGCGCGAATTTTTCTGAATATCGATACTCTCTTTAAGAAAAGCCACATCCTCCTGTGCCACAGCGTCTTTAACCACCCTGTAATGAAATTCAAGCTTGCTGAACCCATAATCATCCTGCACCAGGCCGCGTTGAAACAGATGGGCCATCATGATCGAATCACGGTATTCCTCAACCTGTATCTGCGGGAAGGCATCGGGGCGAACCTGTACAAAGAATTGAAGCGAATCGCCCTTACCTGCTGCTTCATTAAGGGAATAAACCTTATATTCGAATGATTCGGATGCCTTCATGCTAACCTGATAGGAATTATCTGCAAGGGATTCTGCATTCAATTCTTCATCGCCCGCGAAAAAAGAAATTGCCCCACTGCCTCTGGTGTTGAATTCCCAGGTTATCCGGGATCCATCAGCAACAATAATGTCACCAATGTTCTGGTGCTTTTCCTGCGGCAGGCCTGTATAGGCAGGAGGCTGAATATGAACTGAAAACTGATGGATCATGGGCCGCTGAATCACCTCAACAGAAAAAGGACCGAACATATATCCTGCCGATTCAACCATTACCTCAAAAGATTCCTGAAGATTGCGAATGGTATGTTTGAACTTGCCCCGGCCAAGTTTTTCCATATTAAAGCGGCCTCCGTTATAAAGCAGGATGGCCCCTTCAGGTATAACATCGCCCCTGCTGCTCATGGTAAGGGTGATATTTTCATTGCGAAAGCCCCTGCCAGGATCCTCCATCACAATATCGAAAGGCAGCGGTCTTTGAAAAGGGGTATCATACCTGACTATTCTCCGGGCAGGATCAAGGATCAGCGATGGCTGCAGGAAAAAAAACAACAGGGAAAACAAAAGGGGAACCACCACAAAAGGCAGAAACCTCAGGTTACTTTTCAACTGAATGGCATTCTGAAAGGGTATTTTGGAAACAGAGGCCGCCTTTTGCTCAATTCCGGCCATCACCAGCTCCATGCCAGGCGAATCATCCTTTATGAACTGCTTTAGCTGAAGGGCATTGGTGATTTTATCGCTCACCTCAACGGGAAAATACAAATTGAGCAACCGGGCGGCTTCTTCAGCTCCCAATCGTTTCCCGATACGGATAAGGCCCAGAAACGGCCTGATCACAAAAACCAGCAGTACATAAGCGTTAAAGGCAAAAAAGCTGTAAAACAAAACAAGGCGGACGTGTTGATGAAAGTATCCGAAATACTCTGAAAAAGTGAATGCCAGGAACAAAATCAAAAATCCTGCACCAAAAAGCAAACAGCCTTTTAGCAACAGGTTCAGGTAGTAACGCCTGATAAACCGGTCAAGCTTGTCGATAAGAAGATTATAATTTTCTGTCATACGAACAGATTTGCCCAATATTCTATAAATTTACAAAATTAAAGAGCCACCTGAAAACAAAATTCCTTACATATCCCTTCATTTTATAAATCCCCTGCTTCTAAACGTTTACTCAAAAAAAATCATATAAATGGCCGTAAAAAAAGCTGAGATCAAAGCCGGACTGAAAGAAAAGATCACCAACCTGTTTCAGTCAAATCCCCGTTCGGTATATAATTACAAACAGGTAGCAAAGGCCCTCGGCAAGGAGGGTACCGACAACAAGAAATATTTCTCGGGTTTGTTATTTTCAATGGCCAAGGAAGGGGTACTCATTGAGGTTTACAAGGGCAAATTCAAGATAAGCCCGGCATATGTAGAGAAACAAAAGAAAATCGGTCCGTTTGTTACCGGGGAAGTTGATATGAAGTCAACCGGTAAGGCTTACGTGATTACCGATGAAATGCTGGAAGACATCCGTATTTCTTCTGAAAATACCGGCACAGCCCTTCATGGCGACATAGTGAAAGTGCTGTTATTCCCAAAAAGAAGAGATCATAAAATAGAGGGTGAGATCATAGAAGTAATCAAACGCGGAAAAACCCGCTATGTAGGTACCATCCAGAAAAACAAGCGTTTCACCTTCCTGATCCCCGACAGCAAAAGCATGCCAGTTGATATTATCATTCCCTCGGATCAGCTCAATGAAGCACACCATGGTCAGAAAGTCATCGCCGAACTTACTGAATGGGTGCCCCCCGCAAAAAACCCCTATGGAAAAGTTATAGAAATACTGGGAAAGCCCGGGGAGAATGAAGCAGAAATAATGGGCATATTGTCGGAAAGGGGTTTGCCGTCCAGGTTTCCGGCGGATGTAGAAAAGGAGGCTGAAAAAATTCCTTATGAAATACCTGCTGCAGAAATAACCAAAAGAAAGGATTTCAGGCAGGTAACAACCTTTACAATAGATCCGGCCGATGCAAAGGATTTTGACGATGCATTATCACTCCAAAAGGATTCTGAAGGCAACTGGGAAGTAGGAGTACATATTGCCGATGTTTCCTGGTACGTGAAACCCGGCAGCAAAATGGATGCGGAAGCCCTGGAAAGAGCCACTTCCATTTACCTGGTAGACCGCACCATTCCAATGCTCCCTGAGAAACTTTCCAACGGGGTGTGTTCCTTACGTCCGAATGAAGACAAACTCACCTATTCGGTGGTTTTCACAATGAATGATAAAGCCAGGGTACTGAAAGCCTGGATCGGACGAACTGTCATTCATTCCAACCGCCGCTTCTCTTATGAAGAAGTTCAGGATATCATTGAAAACCAGCAGGGTGAATTCCTTGAAGAGATCAATGTTTTTAATAAGCTAGCAAAAATAATCCGTGAGCGTCGCATGAAAAACGGCGCCATTGCTTTTGAAAAAAAAGAAGTAAAGTTTCATCTGGACCAGAATGGTAAACCTTTGGGGGTTTATTTCAAGGAACAAAAAGATGCCCATAAACTTATTGAAGAATTCATGCTTCTGGCCAATAAGGCAGTTGCCCAGTGTTATGGAAAGACCCAGGCAAAGCAAAAGCCAAAGCCCTTCGTATTCCGGGTCCACGATATCCCCAACCTTGAAAAATTAACATCCCTGGCGCAGTTTGTCTCCAAACTGGGATACAGGATACGTTTCGACACCCGCAAGCAAATAGCCGATTCCTTCAACAACCTGCTTTCCCAATCCCAGGGTAAAGGTGAAGAAAACCTCATTGAGACCCTCACCTTACGGTCTATGGCCAAAGCCGTATATTCAACCAATAATATTGGTCATTACGGGTTGGCTTTCGATCATTATACCCATTTTACTTCACCCATCCGCCGCTACCCCGACATGATGGTTCACCGCCTGATCACCGCTTATTCCGAATCAACCCCTACCCTCCCCCAGGATGTATATGAGGATCAGTGCAAACATGCATCAGAAATGGAGAAAAAGGCCCAGGAAGCAGAACGCGACTCCATAAAATTTAAACAGGTTGAGTTTATGAGCGATAAAGTTGGACAGGAATTCGATGGCCTTATATCGGGAGTGAGCAAATGGGGAATATTTGTGGAAATCAAGGAGAACAAATGCGAAGGCCTGGTGCGTCTTCGTGATATGTCGGATGATTATTATATGTTAGATGAAGATAATTATCAGGTAATCGGATACAATCACCGTAAAGTTTACAAACTGGGCAGCCCGGTACGCATCAGCGTGAAAAGGGCTGATTTCCTGAAAAAGGAGCTGGACTTTGACCTGGTACCCTAAAATTTCCGAAAAAAAAGCAAATAAAAAAAGCCCCAACTCTTCAGAAGGGGCTTTTTACAATATTTACCGGGATTAAATCAGGTTCAGGCGGCTGTAGAGCTCCTTACGGTACAGCCCACCAATGGGAAGCACCTTCATCTTTCCTTCGATCACCAGGTCGGGATACTTGATGGAGAAGATCTTGTTAAGGTTCACGATAAAAGAACGGTGGATACGCACAAAATCCTTGCTGGGCAAAATGCGAACCATTTCCTTCATGGTGGTGTGTGTGGTATAGCTGTTATCGGAAGTATTGATAACTACATAATCCTTGAGGGCTTCCACATAATAAATATCATCGAAGTTGATCTTGTTCAGACGGTAATCGGCGCGAACAAAAATTGAATCTTTCGACTCCTTATTCTCGATGATGGAATGATACAGGTCGCGCTCCTTCTTAAGCTCCTCATCTTTCTCGGCTTTGTAGATAGCCATTTCAATAGTTGTCTGAAGCTCTTTTTCCTTGAATGGTTTGATAATATAGCCATAAGGTTCGGAGATCTTGGCCTTGCTAAGGGTATTGTCGTCGGCATAGGCTGTAAGGAATATCACAGGAACACCAAAACGCTCCTTGATAATGTTGGCAGCTTCAATACCTGTCATCTGCCCCTTGAGCATGATGTCCATCAATACCAGGTCAGGCCTGTTTTCTTCTATCTCTTCAATAGCTTTTTCACCGCTGCTTACGGTGGTGGGGACCAGATAACCCAACTTTTTAAGGCTACCCTGGATATCCTTCGCTACAATGCTTTCATCCTCAACTACTAAAATTTTTATTTTTCCCATAACAAAATTTTGGTTAAATGGTGCTAAAAAGATGCGTTAAAAATCTATTTTTACTATCCAAAAAATCAAACACCAAAGCAAAAAAACTTGATCCTTAACATTTTTCAAATTTACAACAAATTTTTAATTTTCAACTATACTCCATCAAAACCTTCAAAAAAACAGCTTAATTCATCAAATCTAACTAAAAAAAATCAAAAAAGTTCAACATGTTTGTTATTTAATAATATCATTTTTTTAAAAAAATCTTTTTCATTATGTTGTTTTAGGGTTGTTAGCATTGTTGATAGTTTCTGGCTCTTTTATTTGGCTAATTGCGAAACCCAATTTTATGAACAATGAAGAAGGCTTTTTAAGCAGATATAATTTCTGAATTTCACCAAATTGTGTAGTTATTAACAACGATTGTGATTTTCTGTGTTAACATAAAAATGATGATAATTTTGTGCTGATAAACACTTGTACTTTTGTTCGAATTCTGTTAAAAATTGCTCATAAGTTTCATGAAAAGCATTTGGAAATATTTCAAGAATTTTTATCTGGAAATGAATAGCAGAAATGCAAGAAAAATCATTCACAAATTATCAGCCCTTTTTCACAAGTTATTAACAGTTTTTTGTTGAAAAAGCACGTTAATGGGGAATCCGACTTAATATTTCTTTTTCATTGGTTTATCGCAAGCTCTGGGGAATGTATCATTTGATATTTCTTTGTAGCTTTGCCAGGTAATTAGCCCATAATCAGTGAGTAGATGGAAACAAAAAAAATAACAATAGCTTTGGGCAGCGATCATGCTGGGTTTGAACTAAAACAGGCTGTTATTCAGCATCTTGATAAAAAGAATTATATCCTGGTGGATTATGGCACTTTCACGGGAGAGAGTGTTGATTATCCTGATTACGTTCATCCGCTGGCTGAAGCTGTTGAGCAAGGTTTTCAGCAGTTTGGCATTCTTATGTGTGGATCGGGCAATGGAGTGAATATGACTGCCAACAAGCACCAGGGTGTCCGGGCTGCTATATGCTGGACAGAAGAAATAGCCTGCCTGGCAAGGCAACACAACGATGCCAATGTATTGACCCTGCCGGCGCGTTTTCTGAACCAGCAGACTGCTTTGAATATTGTGGATGCCTTTCTGAATTGTTCTTTTGAAGGTGGCCGTCATGCCAAAAGAGTAGAAAAAATTCCCTGCGTCAGGTAAATTACAATCCAAATGAACCCATCGCAGCAATTTCTGGCAGGCAGTGAGCAAAAGGCTTTTAACCTGGAACACCGGGCAATTATCGGATTTAATATGAGCCGGTATGAGGCTGCATTCTGCGAGGGGAAAAAACAGTTTGTCAACCTGCAGCTTGCCCGCAAAAGGGCCGCCATACGCAGGCACCGGGTGTTGGATCATTTGGAAGAATCCCTGAAAGATTTTGAACAACATTTCACCGCCCGGGGCGGAAAGGTGATTTGGGCGCAGGACGCTGAAGAAGCGCGCCGGGCAATTGTGCAAATTCTGGAAGCCAATTATGTGAAGCTTGTGGTTAAAAGCAAATCAATGGTTTGCGAGGAGTTGGGGCTGACCAGTTTTTTTGAAAAAAATGGTATTGAATGCCTGGAGTCGGATCTTGGAGAATTTATACTTCAGGTATCCGGTGACAAGCCTTATCATATTGTTACGCCGGCAATGCACCTTTCGGCAAAGGAAATTGCCCGCATCTTTCATGAAAAATTCGGGCTTTCGCCCCACTCCTCCCCTGAGGAAATCACCGGCTTTGTCAGGGAACACCTTCGCGGGAAGTTCCTGTCGGCCCAGGCTGGAATCACCGGTGCCAATTTTCTGGTAGCTTCTACAGGTTCGGTGGCCATTACCGAAAATGAAGGCAACGGGCTGCTGGCCATGTCTGTACCCCCGATACATATTGTAGTAGCAGGAATAGAGAAAGTGATCCCTTCGCCCGATGTTTTGGATCTGTTCTGGCCCCTTTTGGCAACTCATGGCACGGGGCAGCAAATGACATCCTACAATTCGCTGGTAAATGGTCCAAGGCAGGCCCAGGAAAACGATGGGCCCCAACAGATGTATGTGGTGCTGGTTGATAACGGGCGCAGCAAACTCCTCGGGGCAATCCCCCAGCGCAGGGCCCTGGCATGTATCCGCTGCGGGGCCTGTATGAATGTTTGCCCGGTTTACCGCAACATAGGCGGGCATACCTATCAGACTGTGGTACCCGGGCCTATCGGGGCTGTTATTGCCCCACATATTCTGGGAATGAACGATTACCAGCACCTCTCATTTGCTTCTTCCCTTTGTGGAAAATGTACCGAGGTTTGCCCCGTGGGCATCGATCTTCATCATCAACTGCTGCACAACAGAAACCTGTTTGTGCGATCCAGGATGAATACCCGCAATGAACGCCTGCTGATCCATGCATGGGCCCGGCTGATGCGCAATCCCAGGTGGATTGCAAAACCCCCGGCGAAATTAAAAAATTTTGTATTCGCCACTTTTTTTCGCAAAGCCTGGGGCAACAGAAGACAGCTGCCCGTTATTCCGGAAAAGTCCTTCGGGGAATTGTGGCAAGAAATGAAACAATATTAATCCTGGATATGCAACATAAAAAAACCCGGAAACGATCAGTTCCCGGGCTTTGGTGGAGAATATCGGGCTCGAACCGATGACCTCTTGGCTGCCAGCCAAACGCTCTAGCCAACTGAGCTAATTCCCCGTAATCAGGCTTGCAAAATTAACAGGAATTCTTAAATTGGACAAAAAATTTTTTCCAAAAAAAATGAAAAGACTGTTTTGCGGAGTACCGGTTCCATTTACCAGCCAGTTGGGCAATGTTCTGGAAGCATACCAGGGAATGCTCAAAGGGGAAGATATCAGCTGGGTTGATCCTGCCAACCTTCACATTACCCTGAAGTTTTTCGGGCAAACTCCTGATGGAAACATCCCGGGAATCAGTGCTGCCCTGCATCGTGCAGCTGCAGCATGTCCTCCTTTTTCCTTTACTATCAGGGGTTGTGGTACTTTTGGAAGCAACCGCCTGCCCCGGGTCATCTGGCTGGGCATTTCTCAGGCTGATGCCTTGTCTTATCTGTATCAGCAGGTAAATGCCCAACTTGAACCCCTGGGCTATTGGCCCGACAAAACAATTTTCTCACCCCACCTTACCATTGGTAGGGTGAAGAACCTAAGCCGCCATCACAGGCTTTATGAGGTGGAGGCTGATTTCACGGAAGAGGAATTCGGGCAGGTGGAGGTGAACCGTTTTTTTCTGTACCAGAGCATACTGAGCCCACAGGGCCCAGGGTACAACATCCTTGAGAGCTTCGAACCAGGCGAAGGTCACAGGGCATGATCAGTATTTCTTTAATATGTTCAGTACCTTTTGCAGGTAACCTCCGCCAAAAAGGTTAACATGAACCAGCAAAGGATACAGGTTGGCCACTTCAGCGCCCTGCTCCCATTGCTTTTCAAGGGGGTAACTATCATGGTAATGCCTGTAGAACTCCGGGGAGAATCCCCCGAAAAGTAACGACATCCCCAGGTCCATATAACGATGCCCGTAATAAACGGCAGGGTCAATGATAACGGCCTGCCCGTCAGCCCCTGTCATGAAATTGCCGTTCCACAAATCACCGTGTAACAAGGCGGGAGGTTCCTCCGGGAAAATATCCTTCAGCCTGGGATACAGGCGTGCCAAACCATCACCAAGCTCTTTGCCGGCCCTGCCATTGCTGCGGGCCAACTCATACTGAACCTCCAGACGATGCTCGGCAAAAAACTGAACCCAGCTGTTGTGCTGCAGGTTGAACTGCAACAGGCTGCCTATGTAATTGTCGTGGCCCAAGCCAAAACGGCTGTCGGTGTTTTGATGTATCCGGGCAAGCCCTCTGCCAAAATTTTTCCAGAAATCAGTGGCCGGGACATCCGTTTCAATAAATTCAAGCACCAGGAAAACGGTATCCTCACTTTTGTCGCAGCCAATAACAGAGGGAACCCTAAGGGTGTTTGTCTGTTCAAGAAGTGCCAGCCCTTTTGCCTCGGATTCAAACATACCCGGATAGCGTTTGGCCTGGTTCCATTTCAGGAAATAAACCCCCTGCCGGGTCTGAACCCTGGCCGCATCGTTGATGCATCCACCTGACAATGAGGTAATGGATGCTATTTCAGCATTTCCGCCTTCATATTCATTCAGGATCTCATGAAGTGCAGCATGAATATGTTGTGGTATCATAAGATTTCATATCATAGGCAGGCATCAGGAAAGATCGGGGTCCTTCAGCCTGAACCAGGTTTGTTTTTCGTTTTGCCCCATTTCCACCAGGCTGGCAATCATCAGGTTCACAAGCACGTTTTCTGCCCGGTAGCGGGGAAGGTCGGCCAGAAGCATGTAATCCTCCAGGGTGATGAAAGGATGCTGGGAAAGATAATCCAGCAGGGTTTTCTCATTGTCCGAATAACGGATCAGGGTTCCCTGCTGGCTGTTGATACGGTTCCAGTATTTGATCTGGATAGGAGCTGCCAGAATGTTTTGGTCCCCTACCCTGACATAGGCCATCCAGCGGTTTTCCTCGTTAAGGGCAAAGCAGGGACGGGCTTCAATTTTAGGTACATCAATCTCCAGCACCTTCTTGCCGTCGATATTCCAGGGGCGGTAGGCAAAATCAAGTTCCGGCTTGCAGTACATGGAAGCAGCCGCCTCTATCATATGGTATTCTTCCTCGGTACGCACCCCGGCAATCACCCCGTTATCCTTTACCCCGATAAGGAGCTTTCCCCCCTCGGTATTGGCAAAGGCCGACAAGGTTCGGGCGATCTTGCGGCTGTCGTTCACCTGGAATTTGAAATCCAGCTGCTGATTTTCGCCCTGAAGGATGATTCTCTGGATGTATGTCGACAAGGCCTGGTTTGTTTGATTGACACAATGCCGTAAGCTATTGATCCAGCTCCGGCCTGAATTACATTTCCAGGGAAGGATCTGCAGAACCCTTCCCCTTAGTAGGAGCGTTCGTTGCGTCCTTCAATGTAGTTTATAAACGAACGATTGGCTACTTTGTTCCCTCCCGGAGTGGGATAGTTCCCGGTAAAATACCAGTCACCGGTATTGTGCGGGCAGCCGGTGTGCAGGTCCTCAATGGTTTGGAAAATGATCTCCAGCCTGGCCTGAACCTGCGGCGAATGCAGCATCCCGGCAATTTTTTCGGAGATCTGCACGGGCTTGAAGGGCTTGTAAATATCTTTCACACAGTTTACCACCTGGTTGGGGGGTAGGTTTTCCTGTTCCTTGCAGCGGCGGTATACTTCATTGATGATATTAGTCTGGGATGTTTCCTTCAGCAGTTCCATGGCAGCACGGAAGGCGATGAAGTCGCCCAGTTTAGTCATGTCGATGCCGTAGCAGTCGGGGTATCGGATCTGTGGAGCTGAAGAGAGGATCACAATCTTTCGTGGTCCCAGGCGGTCGAGCATGCGGATGATGCTCTGGCGAAGGGTGGTGCCACGCACGATGCTGTCGTCAATAACAACAAGGGTATCAACTCCCCTTCGCACCACACCGTAAGTAACATCGTATACATGGGTTACCAGGTCGTCGCGCTTCAAATCGTCGGTGATGAAAGTGCGCAGCTTGGCATCCTTCACAGCTACCTGGTCGACCCGGGGCCTCAGGGAAAGGATCTTTTCGAGTTTCTGCTCATCATACTGCCCCTGCATCTCCATGATGCGGTCTTTTTTCACCTGGTCGCAAAACTGGTTAAGCCCCTCCACCAGCCCTTTGAAAGCGGCGATGGCAGTGTTGGGAATATAGGAGAACAGGGTGTTTTCAAAATCATAGTTGATGGCATTCAGGGTGGCGGGTACCAACTGCCTGCCAAGGGTCTTGCGTTCCTGGTAGATGTCGGCATCCGTACCCCTCGAGAAATAGATGCGCTCGAAGGAACAGGCTGTTTTCCTGGCCGGTTCCTTTACCTGTACCTCCGATATTTTGCCGTCGTGCTTGATTATGACAGCCTGTCCGGGGTTCACTTCCCGGATGGTTTCAAACGGCAGCTTAAAGGCCGTTTGTATGGCAGGACGTTCGCTGGCGGCAACAAACACCTCGTCGTTCTGGTAGTAATAGGCTGGGCGTATGCCATGGGGATCGCGCATGATAAAGGCATCACCATGGCCGGTCATCCCGGCTATCACATAACCCCCGTCCCAGTATTTACTGGCATTGCAAAGCACATTGCCCAAATCAAGGTGGCGGGCGATCAAAGGCGATATTTCTTTTTTGCTGTAACCCTCGCTTTTGAAGCGCCGGTACAGGTCTTCATTTTCATCATCCAGAAAATGCCCAACTTTTTCCAGTATTGTCACCGTATCGCTGGTTTCATTGGGGTGCTGCCCGATGTTCACCAGGCTGCTGAACAGCTCATCCACGTTGGTGAGGTTAAAGTTGCCGGCAATCATCAGGTTTTTCGACATCCAGTTGTTTTCCCTAAGGAAAGGATGCACGTAATCAACGGAGTTGCGGCCAAAGGTGCCGTAGCGCAAGTGGCCCAGGAACAACTCACCGGTAAAATCCAGGTTGTTCTTCAGCCACTGTACATCTCTTAGCCGCGAAGGCTCGTCCTGGGTGGCCTTGCGCACCTTATGATGGATACTGTCGAAGATATCCTTGATGGGGTTTGGGCTGTTGCTGCGCAAACGGTTCATGTAGCGCATGCCCGGGGCCATGTCGAATTTGATACAGCCAAGGCCTGCACCGTCCTGACCACGGTTGTGCTGCTTTTCCATCAGCAGGTACAACTTGTCAAGACCATAAAAGGCTGTGCCGTAGTTTGTCAGATAGTATTCAAGAGGTTTCAGCAGGCGTACCAGCACCACACCGCATTCATGCTTGATTGCATCGCTCATGAGAGTGAGGGATTTAAAATGCAAAGGTACGCAAAATGATTGAAAATGGTTTTTACCTAAAGAGGGGTCTCAAAAAAGGGAGTAGTCATTTTTTTGAAGCCCAGCTCCCCAAGCAGGGCAGCAGCTTCCCCAAAAAGAGCATCCACCTGTTGGGGCATGTGAGCATCGGCATTCACCATCACCGGGATCTCCATCATCAGGCATTTCTGCAGAATGGCCGGCGAGGGAAAATATTCCCGGCTCTTGCCTGTATAGATACCCCGGGTGTTGAGCTCAACGATCACCCCTTTTTGCTTAATGGCTTCAAGCAGCTCCTCCACCAGGTGCTGGTACCAGTGGTCGGTGGTACTGAAAAGCTTTTCCTTGTTGTGCATTTTCACCTTGTCGAGGTGGCCGATGATGTCCATGGGTTGGGTGCTGACCATTTCTATGCTTTGCCGGTAAAAGGCAGTAACGGCCTGCCGGATGTCGCCCCCGAATATTTCATCTACTCCGCGCAAATAGCCTTCGGCCGGCCCGTCAATGAACCATATTTCCTGGCTGTCGCGCTCGGGCCGCACCAGGTGTACCGAGCCAATACAGTAGTCAAGCGGGGTGGATTTTATCCAGCCTGCAAAATCTTCCGAAATACCGGGTATGTAATCAATTTCCAGGCCCAGGTATACCGGCAGCTTGTCGCGGTATTTTTCCTTCAGCCGCATTACCTCTGACACATATTCCGGGAATACCGCCTGTGGCAGGCTCCAGTGATTCTGCAGGGGAAGGGGCGAATGCCCCGAAAAGCCCAGGGCCCCCAGCCCCTTGTCAATGGCCGATACTACATAATCTTCAAGGTTCTCCTTGCCGTCGTCGTAACGCGAATGGGTGTGGAAGTTATATTTCATGGTGAAGATAAACGGATTACACGGATTTGAACGGATTACACGGATTTGAACGGATTACACGGATTAAAACAGCAGGGGGAAAGGGTTGTTCAAAATATATAGGTGTCAGGGGTAAGGTTATCCGTGCCTGAATAGCACCTGGTTTTCTTTTTTTAAAACTGAATTTTAAGAAACAATCGCCAATATTACATAATTGTATGTATTGATTCTTAATTCTTAATTCTTAATTCATTTTAGCTGCCTGATTCATGCGTATCATGCTGGTAATGATATCGATGGCCACGTGGTTTTCCCCTCCCTGGGGTACGATGATGTCGGCATAGCGTTTGCTGGGCTCAATGAACTGCAGGTGCATGGGTTTTACAAACCGCTCGTAATGTTCGAGCACATCAATGAACGAGCGGCCCCTTTCCTGTATGTCGCGGCGGATCACGCGCATCAGGCGGTCGTCGCCATCGGCATCCACAAAGATCTTGATGTCCATGCGGTCTCTAAGGCGGGGGTTGGCAAGGATCAGGATGCCTTCGACGATCACCACCTGCCGGGCGGGCACCGCAATGGTTTCCTTGGCCCTGGCACAGGTAAGGTAGGAATAGATGGGCATGGGCACGGTTTGTCCCTCGCGCAGCATATCCATGTGCTTTACCAGCAGGTTGAACTCAATGGCGCTGGGATGATCGAAGTTGATGCGTGCGCGTTCCTCGGGCGAGAGCATGCCGTTGTCCTTGTAATAAGCATCCTGGTAGATGACCGAAACACTGTCCTTGGGAAGGCGTTTGACGATCTTCTTTACCACGGTCGATTTGCCTGAGCCTGAGCCACCGGCGATTCCGATAATGAGCATGGGGAGGTGTTTTTTTACTGGGTAAAAATACACAATCTTTGCAAGCTGTGGCTGCTTAATTTTTGAATCATGCCCGGCCTTTTGTTTATCTTTGAACCCAAACCGGCTGATTATGACCCTGGAACATATACTACTTGTTGTTGGCGTAGGTGTGCTGTGTGGATTTATCAACACCCTGGCCGGCAGTGGTTCACTTATCAGCCTGCCCATACTGATGTTTATCGGTTTGCCCCCCAATGTGGCCAACGGCACCAACCGCATCGGCATATTCTTCCAGAACCTGGTGAGTACGCGAAGCTTTCACCGCCAGGGGGTGCTTGATGTTCCCATGGGCTGGAAGGTGGCCATCCCTTCCATCCTGGGCAGCATCCTGGGGGCTGTGGTGGTGCTTGAGCTCAACGAAAGAGCCGTTGAGATCACCGTGGGGGTTGTCATGTTCCTGATGCTGATCCCCATGTTTGTCAGCCCCCGCAAATGGCTGCAGGGCCATATTGTGGAGCACCACAACCCCTTGCTGCGCTTTGTTTTGTTTTTTGGTATCGGCGCCTACGGGGGCTTCATACAGGCCGGGGTGGGCATCTTCCTGCTATCGGCCCTGGTGCTGCATTCGGGCTACAACCTGGTGAAGGCCAACGCCCTGAAGGTGTTCATCAACCTGATATTTACCCCTTTTGCACTGGGTGTGTTCATCTGGCAGGGGCAGGTGGATGTGGTGGCCGGGCTGGTACTGGCCGTGGGCAACGCACTGGGCGCCTTCCTGGCCAGCCGGTGGGCCGTTAGCTGGGGACCGGCTTTTGTCAGGTATGTGCTGCTGGCGGTGATCATCATGGCCGGAACAAAATTGCTGTTCTTCCCGAATTAGCAAATGAGCAAATTAGAGGACATTTTATTATTTCTGCAATTCTCAGGGTTGCTGATTCACTAAATGGTTATTTTTTTGCTTGTTTTCATTGTAGATATAATGACATTCATTTGATCAGCATTTTCTCCTTTTCTCATGTTAAGCTAATTTTCTGTTTTTAATTTTCAAATTTGCCAATTTTCCAATTTGCTAATTTCTTTCTGAACCACATACGAATCCTGCTGCGGCTGATGGAATGTTTGGTGGTTCCTTCCTCGCCCAGCAGGAAGGCATAGGGGGCCATGCTGGCCGAATGGGCAAACAGGATTCGCAGCACCGCCAGGAAGGGCACGATCAGCAGCATGCCGGGTATCCCCCAGATCATGCTGGCAGCCACAAGGCCTGTGATCACAAAAAAAGGGTTGATCTTTACCTGTCCGCCCACGATGTTGGGAGTGAGGATGTTGTTTTCGGTGAACTGTATGGCGATGAACAACAGCACAATGCGGAAGGCAAGGCCGGTGTCGTTCTCTATGAGCAGGGCAAACAACAGGGGTACAGCTCCCCCCAGCAAGGTGCCGAAATAAGGGATCAGGTTAAAGAAAGCGGAGATGATGCCCAGGGCAATAAAAAAGCGAACCCCCACAATCCACAATCCCAGGGAGTTGATAAAACAAAGTATCAGCACCACCATCAGCACCCCGCCTACGTACCGGGCCGAAACCCGGGAGATCTCCCTGAGGATGGACAACATTTTGTGGCGCCTTTTTTGACCGGCTATCTGAAGCAGGAAATAGGCAAACTTGGTGCGGTAAAACAAAAAAAGGAATATGTAAACGGGCATCAGCAGGATGGATACTATAGTGCTGGTGGTGGCCACGAAAATACTCTGAAGGGCCTCACCTCCCGAGGCCAGGCTGTTGGTTGTCCATTGCTGTATCAGATCCCGGGTCTCCTCCCGCCCAAAACCAAAATATGCCCCGATCTCTGCCGCGATATCTGAAAGGTTTTTTATGCCTGTTTCAGCCAGCTGGGGCAGGTTGCCCAAGACGGGAACCAGCTGGCTGTAGCCAAACAATACCAGCCCACCCAGCACCAGAAGGCTGCTGATGATGGTGATGAAATTGGCAAATATCCTGGGTACGTGATGCTTCTCAAGCCAGTTGACAATGGGATATAAAAGGTAAGCAAGAAGAAAGCTGAGGGCTATGGGGTACAGAAAGTTGCGAACCACAATCAACGCGTAAAGCAGCAGCATGACCGACAGCAGGGTATAGGTCATGCGCCTGGCCATCAGCGACCGCTTCCTGGATAGCTTATGCTCGGTGAATTCCTCCATTATCTTCCGTCTGCATTATCTTCTATAAAGATAAAATTTTAAAACAGAAGATGGAAAATAATAGATAAAAAGACGATGAGACAATGTGAGAATGAACGCATGGGGCTTGGGGCTTGGGGCTTGCCTTTTTTCTCTCCACGAATTTCAAGACAATTTTAAGAACAATTATCACGAATTAGAGTTCTCTTTTTTTTGATAATTTGTGGAATTCGTGGAGAAGCCCCGGAGTTTAAGAAGTGTTTCACGGTGTAAAAAAGACCTCCAATGATGAAGGCTGATAAGAAGAAGATGAAAACAGAAGTGATAATTTGGCACTGTGGCAATTTGCTAACCCGCTAATTAATTCTATTGCAGGTCCTTTCTCTTAAAGGACCTTGCCCCATGAATGATTCGTAATATTTCAATTTTATTTTTATCTTGAATACGATATATGATCCTGAAGTTGCCTTCTATCAATTCTCTGATTGACTTGACCATAAACTCAGGAACCATCCTGCCCAGGAAAGGGTTGTCAGCCGCAGCCTGAATCCGCAGGTAGATCTTATGGGAGGTAATGGCGGCATATCTGATTGAATCCGCTGCAATATAATCATGAATCTCCCTAAGATCTTCAACAGCCAGCTCTGTCCAGACTATGCGGACCACTTCTCAATCATTAACCTGACATCCTGATGGGTAACCACCCTATTCTCGTCGGCCTGCTTTATTCCTTGCTCAACTTTCTGAATAAACAGCAACTGTTCAATCAATTCATCAATAGTAAATGAATCTGGAAGGCTTCTGAGGGTTTTATCAACAACTTTTTTTGTTATCATAAGGAAAGGTTTTTTCAAAGTAAAGATAGGGAAATAATGTGATAATTTGGCGGGTTAGACCTCCAATGATGAAGGCTGATAAGAAGAAGATGAACACTGATGGCCATTCAATTTAATCCACGAATTTCAAGACAATTTTAAGAACAATTATCTCGAATTAAGAGCTCTCTCTTTTTTGTGATAATTCTTTCAAGCCCCAAGCCCCAAGCTCCATGCTCCATGCCCCATGCCCCAAGCCCCAAGCCCCAAGCCCCAAGCTCCATGCTCCATGCTCCATGCCCCATGCCCCAAGCCCCAAGCCCCATGCGTTCATTCTCACATTATCTCATTGTCTCATCAAATCCAACCCATCTCCAACTGCGCCTTGATCCCGGTTGGACTTGGTACGGACTTGGTACGACGATGGTACGGGCATGGTACAGGGAGATTCCGTAAAAATCCGTGTAATCCATTCTTACATCGCCACATTGTCTAATCGGCTGACGGTTTTCTGCTTATCTGGAATGCGTTTCCCACGGCCAGCTGGACGATTTTGCCGTTTTCATCGCGTTCCTGTTCAACATTCAGCAGGCTGGTAAGGCCGTTGAGGGCGGCGCTGGCAAGGGATGTTCTTCCGGAGCTGATGCGTTCTTCCACCTGGCGGATCTCATCGGGTATGGTTTTTTGCAGGCGGTCAAGGGCCAGGTTGGCCAGGGTTGTTGTACGTCCGGCCTCGGGTTCATCGGAAAGGTCCTGCTGGCGGGCGCGGTGGCTCCAGTAGGCAAATTCAGTTCTCTGCTCGATGCTGCCGGCCGGGATCTGCTGGCGCGAATCGATGGCCGGGGAATCCATGCTGCTCAGGCGGCTCACCAGCAGCGGGCGGTTTTCGCTGGCACGTACAGGTTCAGCAGGGCTTGTCTGCTGCCGGGAAGCAACCGGTGCTTGTGGCCGGGCCGTGGGAGCAGCCTGTGGCTGGGGGCTGATGGCCGGTTCATCGGTTTTGGGTTGTTGGTCTATAGGGTAAATCCCGGCCTGGGGAACTTCAACGGGCAGGGCAGGGGTTTCAACAGGCTGCAGCAGCTGGGGGTGTTCGGCGATCATCTCCTGAAGGGGGCTGCGCGGTGTCCAGGTGAAGAACAGCCCGGCCATGATCAGCACAACGGCCGCTGCCGGCATGGCATACCACAACCGGCGGACTACCGGGCCAAGGGTATGCCTTTTCAGTGACGACTTGCGCGGAAACCTGATCTGCATATCGGGCTCAAGCCGTGTTTGCTGCATCAGCTCAAACTGATGCTGCCTTCCGGGATCACTTGCTGCAAATGCCTCCGTCTCGGCACGCTGACCCCCGGTCAGGTCGCCTTCAAGCCATGCAGCATAAAAACGATCCGCATTGTCATCGCCGATCACTTCCTTTTTCAGAAAATCCTTCGCTCCCAAAACAGTGGTGGTATCCTCCGGAAGGGTAACCAGGCTGAACGACTCAAACTCCTCAGCCAGATCGGGATTCTCTTCCAGAAATACCACAAGCTGCTCCTGCATGACCGCGTCAAGGGAGCCCTCGAAAGCTTCGAGGAAATATTGCTCGTAGTTATTCCTGTTGATTTCCATGTTGGCTTATATTACGTTTTCCATCTTACCGATGTAGTTCTTCAAAAAGCTGCGGGCCCGGTAGATGTATACCTTCACCTGCGATTCATTCAGCCCGGTGATCTCCCCGATCTCCTGGTAGGAGTATCCCTCGTAGTCGCGCAGCAGCACCACCGAACGCTGTATGTCAGGAAGCCGGCTCACCGCCTCATCCAGTATCTGCTTCAGGCCCGAATAATCCGAGCGGTAGGAATGCTCATTAAAACTTGAATCGTTCATGGGCGTGAAATTGCGCTCGCGCCGTATCTGATCGATCATCGTATGGTAGGCCGTGGTAAACAGGTAGGAGCGCGACTTCTCGTAACTGATCTCCTCAACCTTCAGCCAGACTTTCTCAAAACTGTCCTGCACAATATCCCGGGCCTTATCCTCATCACGGATATTCTTCAGAATAAAGCGGTACACTCCGTCGGCATGGTCTTCCACGCATTGATTGAACTGAGCCGTTGTCATGCGTTCCCTGGTTCCGGGGTTCTTTTTGTTTTTTATCTCTATGACGGGCCAAAGGCCAAAAGGTTACAAGGAGAGGTAAGAATTTTTAACCTGTTCAAAATTAAGAAAAAATTGGGCAGGTTATTGGATTATTAGGTTATTAGGTTATTAGGTTATTGGGTTGTTCGTTACGTCTGGAGGATTTTAATCCATTTTTGCTTTTTAAAGGTAAGCGATATATCCGTTTAATACTTTGATACAATGTAAAGTTTGATTTTTGTATTCTAAAAACTCTGTTTCAGTTAGATCCGGAATCAAGGGCTACTGTCAGATGATCCATGATTCCATAAGGGAGCCTCTGGAAATTCTGCAAAAACGAATATTGTCCTGGTAATTATATCTGCCAAAACCTTCAGCAATATTGGCAGTAGCTGATCTTGATGCTCTTATTATCTGGGGTGTCAGGGAGTACTTATCATCGATTGGGAACGATTTAACCAGTTTGCTGCACCTTATTCTAAGCTCCCGGGCCAGTTTCCATGAATCCAGTTCTTCAAAGGTTCCAAATCCCATCGCACTTCTTTATTGGATTAATATTCTGTACAATTTAATGAAATTTATTATTCATAATTTATTTAACAATAACAAATTCCCAACAACCCAATAACCCAATAACCCAATAACCCAATAACCCCCCAACCCAATAACCCAATAACCCAATAACGAACAACCCAATAACCCAATAACCTAATAACCCCCCAACCCCCCAACTAAAATCCATTAATAACTTGTTTTTTGTTAAATTTGATCTTTTGTCGCAACCAAATAACAACCCATATATGAAAAAGATCATCTCGGTAGTGGGAGCCCGGCCCAACTTCATCAAGATTGCTCCCATCGATAAGGCATTACGCAAATACCGGCGTGAGGTGGATCACCTGATCTGCCACACTGGTCAGCATTTTGATGAGCGCATGTCGAAGATCTTCTTTGAGGATCTTGGCATGCCGCGTCCCGATTATTACCTGGGAGTAGGCAGTGGCAGCCATGCCAGCCAGACGGCCCGCATCATGCTGGAGCTCGAGCAGGTGCTTCTGGAGGAGAAGCCCGACCTGGTGATCGTGCCCGGCGATGTGAATTCCACCCTGGCCGCCGCCCTGGTGGCCTCAAAGATGGGCATCCCCATAGCCCACGTGGAGGCCGGACTTCGCTCCTTCGACAAGACAATGCCCGAGGAGATCAACCGCATCATCACCGACGTGGTATCGGAATACCTTTTTGTGACCGAACACTCGGCCATGCGCAACCTGCGCGATGAAGGGGTGGAAGACAGCAAGATCTTCTTCACGGGCAACGTGATGATCGATTCCCTGGAGGCCCATTACGAGCAGCTGGAGGATCATCCCCTGATCGGGCAACTGGGCCTGGAGAAGGAGAATTACATCGTGTGTACCTTCCACCGCCCCGAGAACGTCGACCACGAGAAGAACCTCAGGGCCCTGATGAGCACCCTCAAGCGGCTGTCGAAGGAGCGCAGGGTGGTGTTCCCCCTTCACCCGCGTACCCGAAAGATGCTCAGCACCTTCCGCCTGGACCGCGAGCTGCCGCCCCGCATTCAGCTCACCGAACCCATGGGATACATCGAGTTCCTGGCCCTGATGCGCCATGCCGGGCTGGTGATCACCGACAGCGGAGGGGTTCAGGAAGAAACAACCTACATGAACGTGCAGTGCATCACCGTGCGCAAAAATACCGAACGACCCGTGACCATCGACGTGGGCACCAACCACCTGGTGGGAACCGATATGGATAAGGTGGAAAAGGTGGCAAGAGATGTGCTCGCAGGAATCACAAAACCCGGCCGCATCCCCGAGATGTGGGATGGAAAAGCCGGAAAACGTATCGCCGAAATCCTTGTCGAAAAACTTACAAGGTAGACTTTGTAAGTAAGTTACACAGAGGTTCACAGAGGTAAAGAAGAGGTTCACAGAGATATTAAGGAGCAACCCATGCAATTAAACCAGATCACCAGCCAGATTCTTAATTCTGCTTTTAAGGTCCATTCAAAATTGGGTCCAGGATTGCTTGAATCAACTTATAAGGCCTGTCTGGTTTATGAATTGAGGAAAAAAGATATTAAGGTTGAGGTTGAAAAACCACTTCCCCTTGTCTATGAAGAAATTAATCTGGAATGCGGATACAGGATTGATCTTCTTGTGGAAGACCAGGTGATTGTTGAACTAAAAGTGGTTGAAAATTTTACAGATGTTCATTTTGCACAAATACTTACTTACATGAAGCTTTCTCAGCGAAAGATTGGTTTGCTGATAAATTTTAATACCTCAAGGTTAAAGGAGGGAATCAAAAGATTTGTCATTTAAAGGCTCTGCGAACCTCTATATAACAAAAAAAGGTAGAATGACATCTCCGTGAACCTCTCCTTCTTAACTCAGTGAACCTCTGTGTAACTAAAAAAGAAAAGCCATCTCTTGAAAAATAAAGTATTATGACCAGAATTACCAAAATCACATGTATCGGCGCCGGCTACGTCGGTGGCCCCACTATGGCGGTATTTGCCCATAAATGTCCCCACATTAAGATCACCGTTGTCGACTCCAACCCTGAGAAGATTGCTGCCTGGAATACCGACGAGCTGCCAGTTTACGAGCCCGGGCTGCTGGATATCGTGCGGGAGGTAAGGGGCCGTAACCTGTTTTTCTCCACCGATGTGGATGCTGCCATCCAGGACGCCCAGATGGTATTCATCTCGGTGAACACCCCCACCAAGACCTATGGGGTGGGCAAGGGCATGGCCGCCGACCTGAAGTTCGTGGAGCTGTGCACCCGGCAGATCGCCCGTGTTGCAAAAAACGACATGATCATCGTGGAGAAGTCGACCCTTCCGGTGCGCACAGCCCAGAGCATCAAGGCCATTATCTGCGGCTCGGATGCGCGCTTTAAGTTCCAGGTGCTCTCCAACCCCGAGTTTCTGGCCGAGGGCACTGCCATCGAGGATCTGCTGCATGCCGACCGGGTGCTTATCGGGGGCGACCAGACCCCCGAGGGGCTTGAGGCCATAGAAGCCCTGGTGGAGGTGTATGCCAACTGGATGCCCCGCGAGAAGATCATCACCACCAACATCTGGTCGTCGGAGCTCTCGAAGCTCACGGCCAACGCCTTCCTGGCCCAGCGGGTGAGCTCCATCAATGCCATCTCGGCCCTGTGCGAGCGTACAGGGGCCGACGTGGAGGAGGTGGCCCGGGCCATCGGCCTTGACTCGCGCATCGGACCCAGGTTCCTGAAGGCATCCGTGGGCTTCGGAGGAAGCTGCTTCCAGAAAGACATCCTCAACCTGGTATACCTCTGCCGACACTTCAACCTGCCAGAGGTGGCCGACTACTGGGAACAGGTGGTGCTGATGAACAATTACCAGAAACACCGATTTGCCCAGCGGGTGATCAACACCCTGTTCAACACCGTGGCAGGCAAGAAGATCGCCCTGCTGGGATGGGCCTTCAAAAAAGATACCAACGACTCGCGCGAGTCGGCTGCCATCTACGTGGCCGACGAGCTGCTGCAGGACCAGGCCCACATCCATGTCTACGACCCCCGCGTGAGCCCCATGCGGATCATCGAAGACCTGGAGTACCTGCAGGGCCTCAAGGAAGGTAACGGCAACGGATGCCTCACAAAGGCCGAAATCGGCCAGAGGGTGACAGTGCACAATGAGCCCTATGCGGCCATGAGCGGGGCACACGCCGTGCTGCTGATGACCGAATGGGATGAGTTCCGGCAGTACGAATGGAAACGGGTGTATGATGAAATGCTAAAACCAGCTTTCCTGTTCGACGGGAGGAATATACTGGATGGGAATGAGCTGCGAGGGCTGGGGTTTAAGGTGTATCAGATAGGGAAGTGATGGTTGAGAGGTTGAGGAGTTGAGAGGTTGAGAAGACCAATGAATTTTATCGTAAAAATTTCACAATGTATTTATATTCATTTGAAAAACTGGATGTCTGGCAAGAAAGCAGAAAGTTTACAAAATTTTTATATATGTTTACATCTGACTTTCCTGCACATGAAAGATATGGCCTTATTAGTCAGTTGAGAAGGGCCTCTATTTCATTATGCTCAAATATAGCGGAAGGCTGTTCAAGAACTTCACAAAAAGATCAAGCACATTTTTATCAAATTGCTTATGGAAGTCTAATGGAGGTCTTGAATCAGTGTATTATTTCTCATGATCTGGGTTATATTTCAGATGTGATTTTAAAGGATTCCAGGGTTCATCTTGAAAAAATTTCCCGAATGTTAAATTCATTGAGAAAAAGTTTAGATGTTTAGTTTGGAAAGGAGCTCCTTTGTTCACTTCTCAACCACTCAACCACTCAACCACTCAACTTTTGTGCATCAAAAGATAATTTGTTTCCTTTGCATAAATTTACATAAATGAAAGTACTTGTTACCGGCTCTGCCGGCTTTATAGGATATCATCTCACCAAACGCCTCCTTATCGAAGGCTACCAGGTCGTTGGCCTCGACAACCTGAACGACTACTACCAGGTGGAGCTTAAGTTCAACCGCCTGAAGCAGTGCGGGGTTCGCGACCTTTACGATTTTCATGGTTCTCCGCGCCTGGTGCAGAGCAGCAAGCATGCCGGCTACCGTTTCATCCGCATGGACCTGATGAACCGCCGCGGCATCATGGATCTGTTTGCCGACGAGCAGTTCGATCATGTGGTGCATCTGGCCGCACAGGCCGGGGTGCGGTACTCCGTTACCAACCCCCAGGCATATATCGACTCCAATATCACGGGTATGCTCAGCATCCTGGAAGCCTGCCGCCACCACAGGGTGAAGCACCTGGTGTATGCCTCCTCCAGCTCGGTCTACGGCAAAAACACCCATATGCCCTTCTCGGTCCACCACAACGTGGATCACCCTGTCAGCCTTTACGGGGCTTCCAAGAAGGCCAACGAGCTGATGGCTCATACCTACAGCCACCTGTTTGGCATACCCACCACGGGGCTGCGCTTCTTCACGGTATATGGCCCCTGGGGAAGGCCCGACATGGCAATGCACCTGTTCACCCGCTCAATACTCGATGGCACAACAATTGAAGTGTACAACCACGGGGAGATGATGCGCGACTTCACCTATATCGACGACATCATCGAAGGGGTGTACCGGGTGATGTGCCGCCCGGCAGAACCCAACCCCAGCTGGGACAGCCGGATGCCCGACCCGGCAAGCGCCGAAGCCCCATACCGGATCTACAACATTGGCAACGCCTCCCCGGCCCGGCTCATGGACTTCATTGCTGCCATTGAAAAAGCCCTGGGCAAAAAGGCAAAACTCAAAATGATGCCCATGCAGCCCGGAGATGTTACAGCCACATGGGCCGATACCTCCGACCTGGAACGCGATACCGGGTATAAACCCTCAACCCCGGTGGAAAAGGGGATAGGGGAGTTCGTGAAATGGTATAAGGCGTATTATGGGGGATGAGGCAATGTGATAATGTGATAATGTGATGATGTGATAATGTGATGATGATGTGATGAATTTACACTGTGAAACACTTCTTAAACTCCGTGAGACACTGTGTCCGGTTCTTATCCGTGTAATCCGCAGAAAATCCGTGTAATCACAAATCTCATCACGCGTAATAAAGAAACATGATGAAAAACTTCGCCTTAATAGGAGCTGCCGGCTACATCGCCCCCCGGCACATGCAGGCCATCCGCGACACGGGCAACCGCCTGGTATGTGCCCTTGACCCCAACGACAGCGTGGGCATCATCGACAATTACTTCCCGGAGGCCGACTTCTTCACCGAGCCCGAGCGCTTCGACCGCCACCTCGACAAGCTGCGGCGCGCGGGGCAGCAGAAGATCGACTACGTGAGCATCTGCTCGCCCAACTACCTGCACGACGCCCATATCCGCATGGCCCTGCGCAACCAGGCACATGCCATCTGCGAGAAGCCCCTGGTGCTCAACCCCTGGAACCTCCAGGGGCTGCAACAGCTTCAGCAGGAAACAGGCCGCAACATCTATACCATACTGCAGCTGCGCCTGCATCCCGACATCATCGCCCTTAAAGACAAGATCCGGGCAGCGGGCAATAAAACCTGGGAGGTGGGCCTGCAATACATCACCAGCCGCGGCCGATGGTACCACTACTCATGGAAGGGAATGCCCGAGAAGTCGGGGGGGGTGGCAACCAACATCGGGGTGCATTTCTTCGATATGCTAAGCTGGATTTTTGGCCCCGCCCGCGAGCTAAGCGTCCGGGAGAAGACAGCCGAAAAGGTGTCGGGCATACTGCAGCTTGAAAATGCCCGGGTGAACTGGCTGCTGAGCATCAACGCGGCCGACCTGCCCCCACAGGCCCTCGAAAAACAGCAACGTACCTACCGCTCCATCACCGTCGAAGGGCAGGAGGTGGAGTTCAGCGAGGGCTTCACCGGCCTGCACACCCGCTCCTACGAAGAAATACTGGCAGGCCGTGGCTTCGGGATCGATGAAGTAAGGCCCAGTATTGAAATCGTGCAGAAAATAAGAGAGATGTGACGGGGAGCATGGGGCATGGAGCATGGGGCATGGGGCATGGAGCAGGGGGCATGGGGCATGGAGCATGGAGCATGGGGCATGGGGCATGGAGCATGGAGCATGGAGCATGGAGCATGGAGCAGGGGGCATGGGCTTGTTTCCTTGATTAAACAAAAATAGCTTTCGTAAAACCCTTAATGCAAAATATAATACCACGCCCCACGCCCCATGCCCCACGCCCCACGCCCCATGCCCCACGCCCCATGCTTATATTAAAATGTAAATTTAACGCTATGGGAGCGGTCTGTTTTTGAGTGCGCCAACATCCTGGTGATTTTTGAAAAGCGAAAAATAATAGACAGTTTTGAAAAACAACTAATTTATCCCAGGCTTGTTCCCTTGAGTAAAAAAATAAATAGCTTTCGTAAAACCCTCAATGCGCAATAAAATATTACCCACGCTCCACGCCCCACGCTCCACGCCCCACGCTCCACGCTCCATGCCCCATGCCCCACGCTCCATGCCCCACGCTCCATGCCCCACGCCCCACGCCCCATGCCCCACGCCCCCTACATCTTCACCACAAATGTTTCCGGTAAGGTTACGCGGATGCATTTGTCAAGTACATCGATCTGGATGATGATCTGCCTCCGGGGGCCGTTGAGCAGCACCACCCCGCGGATGCCCTTCAGGGGCCCGTAGCTGATCTCAACCGGGGTGCCGGGCTCGATGGGCTTCTCGCAGGACTCCATCTCCAGGCCTTCGGCCGTCAGGCGGCGCAGCATCTGTATCTGCTCCTCGGGCACGGGCACCAGCCTGCCCTCGAAGTGGATGAAACGTACCGCACCGGGTGTCTGCAAAATGGAGAAGTATTCATTGTGGTCGCCCGGGTTGGTGCGCACGAAGATGTAAGAGTTGAAAAGCGGCACCTCCACCCGCTTCATGCGGTCGCTCCAGCGGCGGTAAGCAGTAACCAGGGGCAGGTACACCTCCACCTGCCTCTCCTGAAGAAGCTTGTGCAGCCGCTTCTCGTAACGCGATCGGGTGTATAGGGCGTACCATTGCTTTTCCATAGTCCAGTGTAATCTTCAACCCACCACTTTCCTGTACCATTTCTTCTTCCCCTTTTTTTCCTCCTCGTAGTACGATGATCCGTAGCCGTAGCCATAGCCGTAGCCATAGCCATAGCGGGCCATGCCGTTCATCTTCACCCCGTTGATCTCGATGCACAGGTTGCTGACGCGGGTTTTCTGCACCAGGTCGTGGATGAAGTCAAGGGCCGAGCGCTGGGTGAAGTTCTGGCGGATGACGTACAGTGTGACATCCGACTTTTTCATCAGGTTCATGGCATCCGAAACCATTCCCACGGGGGCGTTGTCGATCACCACGTACTCGTATTTCTCCTTCAGCAGGGTCAGCAGCTGTTCCATCTGCACCGATTCGAGCAGCTCGGTGGGGTTGGGGGGCTGTGCTCCTGAGGTGATGGCCCACAGGTTGGGGCTGAAGGGCGTGGTCTGGGTTACTTCCTCCAGGGTGTTTTGCCCTGCCAGGTAGTTCGACAACCCGGGCTCGCGCCGCAGCTTAAGCTCCTTGAAGATCCTGGGTTTGCGCAGGTCGGCCCCCACCAGTATGGTTTTCCGGCCCGACAGGGCCAGCACCAGGGACAGGTTGATGCTGGTGAAGGACTTCCCTTCCCCCGGCATGGTGGAGGTGACCGAGATCACCTTATGGCGTTCGCGGGGGGCAAAAAACTGCAGGTTGGCCCGCAGGGAGCGGAACGACTCGATGATCATCGACCTGGGATTATCGAGCACCACCAGGTTGATGTCTTCACTTCGGTACGATTTTTCGTCATGAGGTATGATGCCCATGATGGGGTAGTCAAGGGCATCGGTGATCTCCTGCTTGTCGGTGATGCGGGTGTTCAGAAAGCTGCGGGTGAAGAAGAAGGCCACCGGCAGCATGAAGCCCAGGGCCAGGGCGATGGCGTAGTTCAGGGCCTTTCGCGGGCCCACCTGCACATCGAAGCGCGCCCGGTCGATGATCTTGTTGTCGGGGATGTTGGAAGCCATGGCAATGCCGGCCTCCGCCCTTTTCTCCAGCAGGTAGTTGAAGGTGGCGTCGTTCAGGTTGAACTTGCGCTGTATGCCGATGAGCTCGCGCTCGGTCTGTGGCAGCTGGTTGATGCGGCGCTCGCTCTGGCTGATGCGCTGGCCCAGGTCGTTCTGCAGTATGAGCGAGGCGCGGCGGATGCTGTTGATGTTCTCTTCCAGTGAGCGGCGGGCCTGCGATATCTGCTGGTCGATGATCAGCACCTGGGGACTGCGCTCGGTGGCGTTCAGCAAAAGACGGCCACGCTCGGCATACAGCCGGGTGGTCTCGTTGATCAGCGAGTTCAGCAGGGGGTCGTTGATGCCCAGGGCCGAAGGACCAAACACCTCCGTGAAGTCCTTCTCCTCGCGGATATACTCCAGCAGGTACTCGTAATACTGGTGCTTCACCTTCTCGATGGCCAGCTGTTCATCCAGGTTCTGCAGCTCGGTAAGCAGCTGGGTGGCCAGGAAGCTCACATCCATGAGCTGGCGGTCCTGGCGGAACTGCTGCAGGCTGCTTTCGGCCAGAAACAGGGAGTCGGTGATGATGTTGATCTGCTGCTCGATGAAATTCAGGGTGTTGGAAGCCACCTTGTTCTTGTCGGCCAGCCCCAGCTGGATGAAGTTCTCTGTCAGGGTGTTCACGTAGCCTATGGCCCGGGCCAGGTGAGTTGACTCGAAGGTGACCTTCACCACCGAGGCGTTGCGGTCAAGGGGTTCGGCACGGGTAAGGCCCACGTACTCCCTGACCAGCTTCTCGGGGTGGCGCAGCACGAACATGAAGGTTTGGCCGTTGTGGCTTTCGGGATCGTAGGTGGGGCTTGCCTGGAGAAGCAGCTGGTAGCCATCCCCCTCGATGAGCTCGCCAAAGCGGCGCACCTTCTCCGATGAAAGCAGCCTGAGCCTCTGGCCGGGCTCCACCAGGGTGAAGCTGTGGGCATCCAGGATGCGGATGTAAAAGGGCTCCTCCAGCCTCTGGTTGTCCGGCTTCTGCCAGATCACCCGGAAGGGGCTCTCGTGAAACAGCTCCCGCTTGCTGGTAAGGCCCAGGAAACGGCTTGCCGCGTAATACGACACATCCAGGTTCAGGCTCTGCAATGTGCTGTCAACCAGGGTGTAAGAGGTCATCACCACCACCTGGTCGTGTAGGTTCGATCGCGAGCCAAACATATCGAGCTCCCCCATGAATGAGCCCAGGCCAACGCCCTTGCTCTTGTCGCTGATCAGCACCGTGGAGTGGACCCGGTAGACAGGCTGGGCCAGGCGGTTGTAAACCCAGGCCATGGCAAGGGCCAGGCAGATGCTGATGGCAAAAACATACCAGTAGGGAAGGTACTTGAAAAATACCTTCTTCAGGTCAATGGATTCTTCCTGTATGATGTCGTGGCTCATGGGCTGTTACCTTACAAAGTTGATCAACAAAAGGGTGGTGGATATGGCCGAGAACAACACGGTAAAGGGAAACTGGGCAAATCCCAGGCGCTTGACCCGGTGGGGCTCAACATACACCAGGTCGCCCGGCTGCAGGTAGTAAAACTCGGAAGCAGCCGCCGAACGGGAGGTGATGTCGATGGAGTGGAAGCTAACCCCCTGGGCCCCGCGGCGGATGATGCGGATGTCGCGGTTGCCGTAGTCGGTCAGGTCGCCCGCAAGGGCCAGGGCATCCATCACCGTGAACTCGTTGTCGAAAATATAATAGTTGCCCGGGCGGCGCACCTCACCCATCACGCTCACCGAGAAGTTGGCCATCTTCACCGAAACAGTGGCCCCGATAAGGTACTGATCGATCCTGGCCTGAACGCTCTTCCGGAACTCCTCCAGGGTAAGACCCGAAGCCTGGATGGATCCAACCACCGGCATCTGGATATTGCCCTGCTCATTTACGGTATATCCATAGATGTACAGGTTAACATTGTTGCCGGTACCACCGGATGTTTGCAGGCGGTTTGTCTCCTCTGAATTAAACAGGGAATGCGACTCCGGGTCAACAGTCTGAACCCGGATGTGAAGAATGTCGTTGGGCTTGATGCGGTATTCCGGAACATTCACCTCAACCTGCTCCCCGCTCTGCTGCTTGTCCTGGAGATATACCATCTGCCTGTGGGGAGTGCAGGCAGCAAACAACAGCAGAAAAACCATGATTTGAATGAAGGGGGAGAATTTTATCATACTTCTTGTATATTAGGCGATAAACCAAATCAATGAGAATGATCTCTATATAGACCGGGCTGCAAAGTTAATATTAACAATGAATTCACAAAACAGAAAAACTGCTGATTCAGGCTTTTGCTGCTCCAAAAACGCTCCACTGATAAACACTGGTAAAAAACAGATAAACAATGATAACATCTTTAATTTACCAATCCCCACAATCCCCACAATCCTCACAATCCTAATTACCCAAAAACTTGAAATGTCGGCAAGATTTTTTCTTTCTCCACGAATTCCACGAATTTTAAGAACAATTTTCACAAAAAATTTCCACAAATGACACAAATTTTAAGAGAATTTTCACAAATTTGTGCATCAGATATTGAAAAATGGAAGATTATCTCTTCAGGCAGGAATGCTACAGCATCATTGGCTGTGCCATGGAAGTTCACAAGGAACTGGGATGCGGATTTCTTGAGGCCATTTACCAGGAGGCACTTGAAATAAGCTTTCATGACAGGAACATTCCTTATGAA
>OBJA01000380.1_pt1 | contig 40059 bp, 32 predicted proteins | sample 1519751 | NCBI WGS metagenome assembly OBJA01 (sample SAMEA3881238, study PRJEB22517) | soil metagenome | biome: lake sediment; feature: soda lake sediment; material: sediment, water from around vicinity | place: India | collected 2013-12-23 | depth 3 m
TGGAGTTCATGGCCCAGGCTGTCCTGAACATCCTTAACGAAATATAGATATACATGGGCATACGCCGTTAGTTCGTTAACTAGAGCAGCAAGAGTTGAAAAATTTATTTCCTATTGAACTTTTTTAAGATAATCTATTTCTAAGTTTTTAAGTTCTGTAGGCATATTTTGTAGAGTAGTTATTGCTCTACAGAAAAAAAGCAGAGCTTGTTAACTTCCCTCCATCGGACTCTGAGTATCCGTCTAGTAGCAGGACTTCTGAATTCCCGTCCAAAAAGCCTCTTCAGTTGCAAAACTGGAATAACCAAGGAAAGCAGGACTCTGAACACTCGTCCCATTGCTTATTTCATCAATGAAATAGGAGGTATTGCAATGTCCACGACAATTGGAACTGCAAATGCAGTACGGACAGAATCAAGTAAAAACTATGACATAGCACTATGGTACGACTCCAGATTTTATAAATTTGGTCTGGTATCAATGCTGGCAGTAGCATCATTCTGGGTTTGGTACCAGCGTTACTTTGCTTATTCACATGGCATGGACTCGATGGAACCCGAGTTTGATCGCGTGTGGATGGGGTTGTGGCGCATACACATGGCGCTCATGCCATTGTTTGCGCTGGTTGCCTGGGGCTGGATCCTGAAAACACGTGATACCAAAGAACAGCTAGCCAACTTGGATCCGAAACTGGAGATAAAACGTTATTTTTACTTCATGATGTGGCTGGGTGTATACGTTTTTGGGGTGTATTGGGGAGGCAGTTTCTTTACGGAACAGGATGCATCCTGGCACCAGGTAATTATTCGTGACACCAGCTTTACTCCAAGCCACATAGTCGTGTTTTATGGGTCTTTCCCAATGTATATCGTTTGTGGTGTAGCCACCTATCTTTATGCAATGACCCGTCTTCCATTGTACGCAGAAGGGATATCGTTCCCACTGGTCATGGCAATTGCAGGACCGCTCTTGATTCTTCCTAATGTAGGATTCAATGAATGGGGTCATGCATTCTGGTTCATGGAAGAGCTCTTCAGTGCGCCATTACACTGGGGGTTTGTAGTCCTAAGCTGGTCAGGCCTGTTTGCAGGAGGTGTTGTAGGACAGATCATCACTCGTTTCTCAAATCTGACTGATGTCGTCTGGAACAACCAAAGCAAAGATATCCTCAATCGGGTAGTCGAATAACCCCTAAACCCGTTTGACTCAATATGCCATCACACACTTCAGCTTTTACGAGGGGTGTGATGGCATTTGCATTTATATCTGCGATCTGCATAAACCTCTCAGTATTGTCACAACGATCCAATCTGACAGATCAGGCGCGAAAAAGAGACAGCATCATATATATGGAAAATGATTATCGTGACAAAGAAAATATTTTTGCCGTATGCAAATTTTCTATGACAGCGATGCTGATAAGCATATCTCTAATGAATTCACCTGATATTTACCCCATGGATATGTCTGTCAAACCGATTTCTGAAAAACTCCGGATACAAACAGATGAAACCAGGTGGATCAGCCTGGGAGCAGGTTTTCGTGGAACAGGGTTATGGATGGAAAATCAGGAATCCGGGAATCTGAAAGGCGACTTCGCCATCGACAATGCAAGACTCTATCTAAATGGACAATTCCATAGCTATCTGAAATTTGAAATAAATTCAGAATGTTTCTATTGCTCTAATCCGGATATGCGGACATACAACGTTCTCGATGCAATCATGAAATTTGAGTTCAATCGTTATCTCAATCTCTGGGGAGGACGAATGCTGGTACCCACGGAACGAGGTGAGTTGAATGGCCCCTACTTCCAGGCAACTCATGATGGTTTCAAAACACCGTTCTTTTCTCAGGATTTCAGTGTCAAGTTCGGTAATGGTGGTACAGGTCGTTATGGCCGTGACGACGGAGTAACGCTGTGGGGCAGCGCAGAGCCCGGTTTTATCAGCGGTACACTGGGTTATGCATTCGGAGTTTACAGGGGATTGCAATCATCCGGATTTGCCGGACCGAATCAGGGGGGCAGCGTTTTGACAGCGGCACGCTTTACCTATAATTTCCTGAATCCGGAAAAAAATCCCGGTTATTACACTGCGGGCACTTACTATGGTCAGGCAGGTGATATTCTGGCACTGGCATTTGGTATGGCCTACCAGAAAAATGGAGCGGGGTCATTTAATCACCGCAGTGACTTTCTCGGTCTGGTCGGCGATATATTGTTCGAGAAAATCTTACCCAGAACGATGGGAGTCGTCACTGTAAATGCTGAGTACAAACAGTTCTATGCAAATTATTCAACTGCCGCATTCACCGATCCGGATTGCTTCTGCATATTCGATGGCAAATCCTGGACTGTAACCGGGCTGTATCTGATACCGACAAAAGTTGGTATCGGGAAATTTCAGCCATACGGCAAGTTCACTCGTGTTCAACCAAATCATAGTAGTAACCGGAATGAAGTCGAGACTGGCATAAATTATGTCATCGACGGCTTCAATGCACGTATCTCGGCTTATTATCAACACGGTGATCTGTTTACCAAAGGGTTGAACTATGCACCCGATATAGCCAACCGTGCAGTCGATATCCTCAAAATTTCTTTCCAGTTGCAGATATAAAGACTGTCGTGTCTATGGACAGGGTACAGTTGAAAGTCATAACTCATAAAACACGATGAATAATTCATTCATATTCCCAAATCTGCAATGGCTATCATAGACTGGTCTTTATCCATCGATAGAGCGATACCAAAGCCGTTTCGTACCCTCCTGAGAGGGGTGGGACAAGTATTTTTCTGCTGTAATGCCGTAACCGGTCTGATTTTTCTGGGGGCTCTGTATATTGGGGGAGTAACTGCTGGGTTGGCTGCGACTGCGGGTGTTCTCAGCAGTACGATTGCTGCTCATTTGCTCGGATTTCCGGAAAAGGATATCGATGCGGGGCTGTATGGTTTCAACGGAACACTGGTAGGCCCCTGCCTGTTTCTGTTCCTGGAAAATTCTCCCCAGCTCTGGTTATATGTCGTACTTGCCTCGATATTGTCAACTATCGTACTGGCAGCTTTGATGAGAATCCTGCAACCCTATGATATCCCTGCTTCAACTGCACCATTCGTCCTGACTAGTTGGCTGTTCATGGCAGCAGTGTTTGCCTTCGACAGCTTTTCGCGAGGATCACTTTTGCCGATAGCCGGCATTCCGGTAGAAGCTGCGAATATTTCCATGATACCGGCAGAAATAGGATACATGGCTGCCACCAAAGGTATCAGCGAAGTCATGTTTGCGGATAGCGTTATCGTGGGTATCCTGTTTCTGATCGGTATTGCCATCCATTCGTTGCGGGGCGCAGCTATGGCATTGGCCGGTGCTATTGTCGGTATCGTGATACCCGTTCTTCTGGGCGTGGACAAAAATCTTATCGAAATGGGGTTATATGCGTTTAATCCTGTACTGGCCATGATGGCAGTAGGGTGGGCGTTTCTCAAACCTTCCGCCAGAAGTATGGGATTGGCTTTTCTGGCAGGTATTTTTACCGTCATATGTCAGGCCGGCCTGACTGGTTTTCTGACACCACTCGGCCTGCCCGCACTTACTTTTCCTTTCGTACTGGTAATGTGGGTATTTCTGCTTGCTGCAGACAAATCAAAATATCAGAATTATGGCGGTAGAAATTGTGAAGCAATTATGGATAGTAAAACGTTAAATGAAAATAATAAACTTGAGACGTAACCCACTAAAACTTGACCTTTATGGCGGCTCACGAAAACTTCTGCTCTCTGCCAAGAGAAAGGGATTCGTGATAAAAGACTATCAGAGTCTGAGTCACCCAAAATGGGACTGCAAGTATCACATTCATATCGTCTAGTAGAAAATTTCAGTAATCAAAACCCTCGTTTATAACCTCCAGGCCAGGAATCTTAAGATTAAACAGGAGTCTGCATTTCTCCAATTTGAGTAGTCAACAGAACAGGAGAAATAGGCAATCCCTCACGAAAAAACATATCCCCAGTGACACTGATATGGCAAAGACTATGTGTGACAAGGTACATCAGCATCTCTGCTCTACTCATGCAACCTTGGTCTCCATCAGTAAAAACAAAATCTATCCTTTCTGCTGCAGCTTCATCATCTAATTGTTTGGCGTAGCCAATAAGCCATTCGTCCAGTTTTCTGGCTTTGAAAGCCGATGACAACGAAAGGCAGTGCAGTCCCATTGAAAATATTATTGTTCCAGAAAAGATCGGCTGCCTATAAAATAGAGCTTATGTTTTGATTACAGCCAGTAACACCAACACCATCGAGATCGGTTGTACGGGTAGTTGGTTGCAATCACTTCAGGCTAGGGTTCCGGCTTTCCTGTAGAAAGCGGCTGGTCCGAGAGCCTGAGGCTTCGTATGACGAAGCTCCACGGAGGGATAAAAGCCCGGGAGGTTACATAATGCTAAACGCATTATTGATTTCTGTCGTTTCCTGACCTCCTGGAGATTCGTTATATGTATTATCTGCTTGCCTGCTTCTATTTCCGGCTTTACACCGTGTTTCCTGTTTTCCTCGCCCACGGCCCGTCCTCTACAGGAAGCGGATATCTGTGTTTTTCATCGACTTTAAAGAATCTATATTTGTTTTCGCTGATACAGTCAGCATGTATCGCAGTATGGCCTGTTTGATCAGGCAGTACAGTAAGGGGAATCTATGTTTACAAAAGTTCTGATCGCCAATCGGGGCGCCATCGCCTGCCGTGTCATTCGTACTTTGCGCCATATGGGAATCGGCTGTGTGACTGTTTTCACGAAAGCTGATGCGCTATCACGACATGTGCTGGATGCTGATGAAAGTGTTTGTATCGGTGATGGGCTTGCCAGCGAAAGTTATTTGCGTGCCGATAAAATACTGGAAGTTGCCCATCGCACTGGTGCCCAGGCTATTCACCCGGGGTACGGATTCCTGAGTGAGAATGCTTCATTCGCGGAACAATGTGCCGCAGAAGGGATTTGTTTTCTGGGCCCCACTCCTGAACAGATACGTACTTTCGGCCTGAAACATACCGCCCGTGCGCTTGCACAACAACTCGACGTGCCGATGCTGCCAGGTACCGGATTACTGGAACACCTCGAAACCGCCTGCGAAGAAGCACACCGGATCGGTTACCCGGTCATGCTCAAAAGTACAGCAGGGGGAGGGGGTATCGGTATGCGCTTGTGCCGCAACCGACAGGAACTGATCGATGCATATGAGTCTGTCAGAAATCTGGCACAAAGCAATTTCAGTAATGCCGGATTATTCCTGGAAAAATATATCGACCAGGCCCGTCACATAGAAGTACAGATTTTCGGCGATGGCCGCGGAAAAGTGATTGCATTGGGAGAACGTGATTGTTCCATGCAACGGCGTAACCAGAAAGTGATCGAGGAAACACCGGCACCCGGCCTGTCACCAGTAACCCGTAACGCATTACAGGAAACAGCCGTGCGCCTGGGGGAATCGGTTCAATACCGGTCTGCCGGCACAGTGGAATATGTCTACGATCCCGCAGTCGACCGGTTTTATTTTCTGGAGGTCAATACCCGCCTGCAGGTGGAACATGGCGTCACCGAGATGGTAACCGGCATCGATCTGGTCGAATGGATGGTGCTGCTGGGTGCCGATGCTTTACCGCCACTGGAATCATTTACCATCCAGCCGCAGGGGGCTTCCATACAGGCTCGTGTGTATGCGGAAAATCCAGCCAAGAATTTTCAGCCGGCCAGTGGCTTGCTGAGCGCTGTCGAATTTCCGGAAACTGCACGGATTGAAACCTGGGTGGACGCGGGTTGTGAAGTATCGGCCTTCTATGATCCAATGCTCGCTAAAATCATCGTTCATGCCGGCAATCGTGATCAGGCCATCGACCGTTTGATCGCCGCATTGGACAAAACCACGCTCTACGGCATCGAGACCAATCTGGATTATCTCAAACAGGTATTATCCGGAACGGTATTTTGCAGCGGACAGGTCAGCACCCAATTCCTCGCCGGATTTCACTACCAGCCGCATACCCTGGATGTACTCAGCGCCGGTGTACAGACGACAGTGCAGGATTACCCGGGCAGAACGGGCTATTGGAACGTAGGAGTGCCGCCCTCCGGGCCGATGGACAGTCTGGCCTTTCGTCTGGCCAATCATCTGGTTGGAAACCCCGATGACTCGGCAGGATTGGAAATCACTCTGGCCGGGCCAACGCTGAGATTCAACTGCAACAGTCTGATTGCAGTATGTGGAGCACCCATCGATGTCTGGCTGGATGGCGCTCCCTTGGAGCAGTGGCGATCCCATTTCATCAAAGCAGGCTCACTGTTACGATTCGGCAAAATCCGTCAGTCTGGCAGCCGCGCCTGTCTGGCCATCAAGGGCGGAATACAGGTGCCGGATTATCTGGGCAGCCGCTCCACTTTTACACTGGGACAGTTCGGCGGGCATGCCGGGCGGGCGCTGTGCACCGGGGATGTGCTACATATCCTGCCTGCAGAAGATGCGGAGCCAAGAACATTGCTCCCCGAAAATATTCCCCATTACACCAGCCGGTGGGAAATCGGAGTCCTGTACGGGCCGCATGGTGCACCGGATTTCTTTACCGAGGCCGATATCAATGAATTCTTTGCCACTGACTGGAAGGTGCACCACAATTCCAGTCGTACCGGTATACGTTTGATCGGTCCCAAACCCCAATGGGCACGCAAGGATGGAGGTGAAGCCGGCCTGCACCCTTCTAACATCCATGACAATCCCTATGCAGTCGGTGCAATCGATTTTACCGGTGATATGCCCATCATCCTGGGGCCGGATGGCCCCAGTCTGGGAGGATTTGTCTGTCCCGCCGTAATCGTGCAGGCAGAATTGTGGAAAACCGGGCAGCTCAAACCCGGTGACAGCGTACGTTTTCACCCGCTTACAGCGGAACAGGCACTGATGCTGGAGAAGCAGCAGGACAGCATAATTCAGCAGCCGGATTCCTTCACTCGCGTCCTATCCGATATTCCTGCTTCCCCGGTTGAATCAGGTGATCCTGTATTACACCGGATTCCGGCAAATGACGAGCAGGTACAGGTGGTTTACCGACAATCCGGAGATAAATATCTGCTGATCGAGTATGGCGAAGCAGTGCTCGATATCGCGCTGCATTTTCGCGCACATGCTCTGATGGCTTGGTTACAGCACTGTATTAAAGAAGGCGACCTACCCGGAATTCTTGACATGACACCGGGCATCCGCTCTTTGCAGATACATTTCGATTCACGGCTTCTGGCCCGTAACCATCTCCTGGACAGGCTCATTACCGCCGAAAAGGACTTACCGGCAAGCGACGATATGGAAATTCCTTCGCGTATCGTGCATTTGCCACTCTCCTGGGATGATGCTGCTACAAAACTTGCCATCGAAAAATATATGCAGTCAGTCCGGCCGGATGCACCCTGGTGCCCGAGCAACATCGAATTCATCCGGCGTATCAACGGGCTGGACAGTATCGATGAGGTCAAACGTATCGTTTTCGATGCCAGCTATCTGGTCATGGGGCTGGGAGATGTCTACCTGGGCGCGCCGGTTGCTACGCCGATCGATCCACGCCATCGCCTGGTCACCACCAAATACAATCCTGCGCGTACCTGGACACCGGAAAATGCAGTCGGAATAGGAGGAGCCTATCTCTGCATTTATGGTATGGAAGGTCCCGGCGGATATCAATTCGTTGGAAGAACGGTACAAATGTGGAACCGTTACCGTCAGACCTGGGACTTTACCGCAGGCAAACCCTGGCTGCTGCACTTTTTTGACCAGATCAGGTTTTATCCCGTTTCTGAGCAGGAACTGCTTGAGTTGCGCCAAGACTTTATCACCGGGCGTTTTACACTTCATACCGAAGATACTGTTTTCAGCCTGCGCAACTATCATGCATTCCTGCATCAGCATGCAGACAGTATTCAAACATTCAAAACCCGTCAGCAAAAGGCTTTTGAGGCTGAACGCGAGCGCTGGAAGATCGGAAACGTACAGGAAGACGGTATCAGTGACGAGGGGATACTTGATGAACCCGGTATGCAAAATGAACCTGATTTACCCGAGGGAGCATACGCCATCAGTTCAGATGTGACTGGTACCGTATGGAAACTGCTGATCGAAACCAGGCAACCGGTCAATGCCGGGGATCCGGTCATCATCATCGAATCCATGAAAATGGAAATCACCCTGAGTACACCGGTCAGCGGGATCGTGAAACAGATCAGCTGCAGACAAGGTGATTATGTATTTTCCGGTCAGATGCTGCTGATCGTTCAGGAAGAATAAGGGCTGCTGAAGGAGGGCGCTGTCAGCTTGAATGTAAGCTTCTGCCCGATGGAAAGCAGGTCACTCCCCTTGTTCCATAAACGGATCGTTTTGATATCAATACCGTAGCGCTTGGCAATAGCATGAAGCGTATCACCCTTTTTGACAGTATAAACGATGACTCCCGATCGAGAACGCTTCGTTGCCGGTTGTTTGAGCTGATAGTGTGCAAGGTAGGTCATTTCTCTTGCGTTGCTGCCATCACGCGGCACCAGCAATATCTGGCCTTTTTTCAGAGTGGTACGTTCAGAAAGGCCATTGATCTGGGCCAATCGGGCAACCGGGATACGATACCTGCTGGATAAGTCGCGCAAAGTTTCTGTTTGCTCGATCTGGTAAGTTCGCCACGACACCAGCGACTTGTCATAATTTTCAAGGTTGTCTACGAAAGTTTTTATTTTGGTAACGGGCAGCAACAGTGTCCGTGGAGAATCCTCTGCTTTGATGAGAGGCCGGTGGTATGCCGGATTCAATGCATTGAATTCGCTTTCTGAAATTCCGGCAAGCCGGGCAGCCAGTTGTACATCAATCGGCTGGGTAATCGTGATCTGCTCAAAATAAGGTCGGTTTGGAATGGATTTCAGCTTAATGCCATAACGACGAGGATTAGCAATGATATTTCTGATGGCGATCAGTTTAGATATATAGTTCCTGGTTTCAGGCGGAAGACCGATTTCCTGATAGTTGACAGATTTATTACCGCCATGACTCTCGTTGATCACTTTCTTCAGTGATCCCTGCCCCCAGTTATAAGCGGCCAAGGCGAGTTTCCAGTTTCCAAACATTTTGTAGAGCACCTGCAGATAATCCAGTGCCGCCTGGGTGGCTGCAATGATGTCGCGCCGTTCGTCATGCCACCAGTTTTGCTCCAGTCCGAACGCTTTTGCTGTCGAGGGGACGAATTGCCACAATCCTGCTGCATGCCTGTGAGAGTAAGCATCCGGATCAAACTCACTCTCAATGATCGGCAGCAGTGCAATCTCGGCCGGCATACGCCGACGCTCCACTTCTTCGATGATGTAAAACAGATAACGCTGACTACGTTCAACAATATGATCTATGAATCGCTGGTTTTTACTGAAATTACTTTCGTGCTGCCGTACTTCCTGACTTTGAATATTAGCCAGGGAAAACCCGGTTCGTACGCGCATCCATAGATCATCCTGCTGCTTGTGTGGTTGTACCTGATACTGTGCATCCAATACGGTGATACTTACATTTTTTTCTAAAGTTCTGCCGGCTTGCACCGTAACAGGGAGAGAAGCCAAGACTACTGCAGCAATCAATGCTAGTGAGGTATTCGATTTTGTCTTCATCCTGAATAAAATGAACGGTTCGCTCGCATAATTGGTTTTTTGAAAATAAAAAAGGCTGGTCACCTGTATTTTTTAATTTTAAAGTGAACCAGCCGGCCCGTTACTATTCTACATGATTTTATCAATCGGCAATTGATTGATTAACACTATTAATCCCAGCTTAATACGCCCCCTGTCTGATACTCGATCACACGCGTTTCAAAGAAATTCTTTTCTTTCTTTAAATCAATCATTTCCGACATCCACGGGAAAGGGTTACCTGCTTCGGGGAACAATGGATCAAGGCCGATCTGATGACTGCGGCGATTGATGATGAAACGCAGATATTCCTTGAACATCGGCGCATTCAGGCCAAGCACGCCGCGCGGCATGGTATCTTCAGCATAGCGATACTCCAGTTCCACTGCCTTGCGCATCAGGATGCTGATTTCTTCACGAAATTCCCGGGTCCACAGATGTGGGTTTTCAAGTTTTATCTGGTTGATGACATCGATGCCGAAGTTGCAATGCATGGATTCATCACGCAGGATGTACTGATACTGTTCGGCCGCCCCGGTCATCTTGTTCTGACGGCCGAGTGCCAGAATCTGTACAAAACCGACATAGAAAAACAGCCCTTCCATGATGCAGGCAAACACGATCAGGCTTTTCAGCAATTGCTGATCAGTTTCCAATGTACCTGTCTGAAACGTGGGATTCGTCAATGTGTCGATGAAGGGAATCAGAAACTCATCCTTATCACGAATCGACTTGATTTCATGATATGCATTAAAAATTTCACCTTCATCCAGGCCAATTGATTCGACGATGTACTGATAGGCGTGCGTGTGGATGGCTTCCTCGAACGCCTGTCGCAACAAATACTGGCGGCATTCGGGGTTGGTAATATGCCGATAGGTCCCCAGCACGATATTGTTGGCTGCCAGTGAATCGGCCGTGACGAAAAAGCCGAGGTTGCGTTTGACGATACGGCGTTCATCCTCGGTTAACCCGTTGGGATCTTTCCAGAGAGCGATATCCCGCGTCATGTTGATTTCCTGCGGCATCCAGTGATTGGCACAGGCAGACAGATATTTTTCCCACGCCCATTTGTACTTGAACGGCACCAGCTGATTGACATCCGCTTTGCAGTTGATGATGCGCTTGTCTTCCACGGATACCCGACGATGATCCTCTGCCGGTATTTCCTCGTCCGGCACCTGCCGCTCAGCAATTATTTTGTTGGCCATCCCTGCTTGTGCGCTCGTGCCTGCCAGGATATTGCCCGGCTGAAATACTTCATCTTCAAAAGTCAACATGATTTTGCTCCTTACATTATCTGGGTTTCAGTATTTACTGACATGCTTCACATTCCGGATCGTCGATCGCACATTGCTGCGGGGCCGCATGGGCCAGACTGCCTGTATGCGCTTCGTGCTGCGCGGGCACCGCATTCAGCGTGCCGGTATGCACCGTCGATTTTTCGGCAGTGGTTGCCCCGAGTGACCGCAAATAATAGGTCGTCTTGAGCCCGCGTAACCAGGCAAGGCGGTACAGCTCGTCCATTTTTTTACCGGAAGCGCCTGCCATATAAAGATTGAGCGATTGCGCCTGATCGATCCATTTCTGCCTTCTGGAGGCTGCTTCGACCAGCCATTGAGGATCAACCTCGAATGCTGTAGCGTACAAATTGCGCAAATTCTCCGGTACCCGATCAATCTTGCTGACTGCTCCATCGTAATGCTTGAGGTCGGCGATCATGACTTCATCCCATAAATCCTGCTTCTTCAGATCATTTACCAGCCACTGGTTGACGACCGTAAATTCTCCGGAAAGATTGGATTTGACATATAAGTTCTGATAAGTGGGTTCGATACTGGCGGAAACACCGATAATGTTGGAGATCGTCGCAGTTGGTGCAATCGCCAGGCAATTGGAATTACGCATGCCGTACTGTCTGATCCGGTCACGCAGTGCATCCCAGTCCTGTGCAGAGGAGGTATCGATTTCCACATGACCACCCCGTTCCTCACGCAACAGCGCCAGCGTATCCTGCGGCAGAATGCCGCGATCCCACAAACTGCCCCGGTAAGTAGCATAGGTGCCACGCTCTTCAGCCAGTTCAGTGGAAGCCCAGTAAGCATGGTACGCAACTGCCTCCATCGATCTGTCGGCAAATTCGACTGCTTCCGAAGAAGCATAGGAAATCCCCAGCTTATGCAGGCAATCCTGGAAACCCATGATACCCAGCCCGACCGGGCGATGCCGGAAATTGGCATTGCGGGCTTTTGCCACTGCGTAGAAATTAATATCGATCACATTGTCCAGCATACGCATGGCTGTCGTAACCGTCTGTTTGAGCTTTACCTGGTCCAGTTTGCCATCGACGATATGGGCCAGCAGGTTGATCGACCCCAGATTGCATACGGCGATTTCCTTTTCGTTGGTATTCAGCGTGATTTCGGTACACAAATTGGAGCTGTGCACGACACCGACATGATTCTGCGGTGAACGTATATTGCAAGGATCCTTGAATGTAACCCACGGATGTCCGGTTTCAAACAGCATGGTCAGCATCTTGCGCCATAACTGCCGGGCCGGGATGCGCTTGAACAGGGTCAACCTGCCTTGTGCCGCCTGCTCTTCATAGGCGATATAGGCTTCTTCAAATGCTCTGCCGAATTTGTCATGCAGATCCGGCGTATCGGAAGGTGAAAACAGCGTCCATTCCTGATCTTCCTGCATACGCTTCATGAACAGATCCGGCACCCAGACGGCAGTATTCATGTCATGCGTTCGTCTCCGGTCATCCCCGGTGTTTTTACGCAATTCCAGAAATTCCTCGATATCGAGATGCCAGGTTTCCAGATAGGCACAAACCGCCCCCTTGCGCTTACCGCCCTGATTGACCGCCACTGCCGTATCCGACACTACCTTGAGAAAAGGCACCACCCCTTGCGACTTGCCATTGGTTCCCTTGATGCGTGCACCCATTGCCCTGACTGGCGTCCAGTCGTTACCCAGCCCGCCCGCAAACTTCGACAGCAGCGCGTTTTCCTTGATAGCTTCATAAATGCCATCGAGACTATCCGGCACGGTGCTCAGATAGCATGAGGATAATTGCGAACGCCGTGTGCCGGAATTGAAAAGGGTCGGCGTCGAGCTCATGAAATCGAACTTTGACAACAGGTGATAGAACTCGATGGCGCGGGCTTCACGATCGATTTCGTTCAGCGCCAGCCCCATGGCAACACGCATGAAGAATATTTGCGGCAGTTCGATACGTCGTTCGGAAACATGCAGGAAATAGCGGTCATACAAGGTCTGCAGGCCAAGGTAGCCAAACTGCAGGTCACGATCGGCAACCAGCGCTTCTGATAACCGCGCCAGATCAAACTGTCTCAAACGTTCATCCAGTAATCCGGCCTCGATCCCTTTCCGGACAAACTCCGGGAAATATTCGGCATAGCGCGACTGCATAATCTCATGAGCAACTTCTTCGCCTAGGACTTCATAACGGATGTTATCCAGCAAAAGCCGTGCCGTCACAAAACTGTAGGCAGGCTCTTTCTCGATCAGCGCACGGGCAGACAGCACAGCAGATTTTCTGACTTCCTCGGCGGGCACGCCATCGTACAGATCCTTGAGCATCGATTTGACGATCAGCCCGGCATCGACCGTATTCCCCAGATTCTGGCAGGCTGATTCGATACGAGCCATCAGCCGGGCCGGATCGAGCGGAATCCTTTGCCCGTTTTCCACGATGTGCAACACAGCCACCTGAGCGGAAGCCGGTTGAGCTGATTGCTGCCTTGCCCGTTCACGCGCCCGCTCCTCACGGTACAGCACATAAGCACGAGCGATGTCATGGTCACCCGAGCGCATCAGCGCCAGCTCGACCTGATCCTGAATATCCTCGATATGGAACGTACCGCCCTCCGGCCGGCGGCGGGTCAGAGCATGCACAACCTCCCCGGTCAGTTGTGCCACGATCTCACGTACGCTGGAAGAAGCAGCACTTTGCCCGCCTCTTACGGCGATGAACGCCTTAGTCAATGCAATGGAAATCTTGCCCGGTTCAAATGCCACCACGGCACCATTGCGGCGGATGATCTTATACTGAGAATAATTCTGCCGGGTCGCCGGCAAATCGGTCATCTCTTCCAGAAAATTTTTCTGGTGGACGGAGGAGGAGGAAGGGAGGTCTGTGGCAAGCTGCATGGTCAAATTCTCCTGTACGACGATGGTACTGCTGATCGAAAAATGGTCGAAAATCAAGTAGCTGGAAAGGAATTGGCTGAACACTGCTGGACACCTGATAACACAATATATTGTGTCTGACAGGATGAAACAATGGTACCTGTTGTGAAATGCTGTTGTCAACAGCGAACAGAACTTTGTCATGATGCTAGGGTTTCCGGGAGGAGTTCCCTATAATCAAAGAATCACTATCCGAGAAGGTTCGTTATGCACTCAAGTCAGTGGAAGCTGCTTTCGAGCAGGCGCTTTTTACCCTTTTTCGTTACCCAGTTTCTGGGTGCATTCAATGACAATGTTTTCAAGAATGCGCTGGTCATTCTGATCACCTACACCACCATGGATAACGCAGGCCTGAGCCCGCAGATCATGGTCACGCTGGCGGCCGGCATTTTCATCCTGCCGTTTTTCATCTTTTCTGCTACTGCCGGCCAACTGGCGGATAAGTGGGATAAGGCACAGCTGATCCGCCATGTCAAATTCGTTGAAATCATTCTGATGGGGGGAGCAGCGGCGGGGTTTTATCTGGATAGCGTCGTGCTGCTAATGGCGATTCTGTTTCTGATGGGCGCCCAGTCCGCTTTCTTTGGGCCATTGAAATACAGCATCCTGCCGGACCAGTTGCATGAAGATGAGCTGATCGGCGGCAATGCATTGACCAGCGCAGGAACATTCGTCGCCATTCTGCTGGGGACGATCATAGGGGGGCTGCTCATTCTGGCCGAGCAGGGAGAAGCAATCGTATCCGGCATAACGATCGGGATAGCGCTGGCCGGCTGGCTGTCCAGTTTGTTCATTCCCTCGGTCCGCCCGGCGGCGGCAGATACGATCGTCAACTGGCATGTTTTTGATGAAACACGTGCCATCATCCGGCAGGCACGTGAGAACACCACGGTATTTCACGCTATTCTCGGGGTATCGTGGTTCTGGCTGTTCGGTGCCACCTTCTTGTCGCAATTTCCCACCTTTGCCAAAGAAATCATTGGTGGAAATGAACAGGTGGTTACGCTGTTTCTGACGCTCTTCTCGGTAGGAATCGGTATCGGGGCGCTACTGTGCGACAAATTGCTCAAAGGCGAAGTAGCCGCAACTTATGTTCCCTTAGGCGTACTGGGCATGACGATCTTCACCGTCGATCTGTATTTTGCCAGTACGTCACTCACACCTGCAGCAAATGGAACACTCATCGGCGTACTGAATTTCCTGGAATCATTCGCTCACTGGCGTATTTTGCTGGATCTGCTGGCTATCTCGATCTGTGGTGGTATCTACATCGTACCGCTTTATGCCATCGTGCAAACCTATACGGAACCTTCCCGCCGTTCACGCGCCATTGCTGCCAACAACATCATGAATGCCCTGTTCATGGTGGTTTCCGCAGTGGGTATCAGCGTAATGCTGGCACTGGATTTCACCGTTTCTGAAGTCTTCCTCACCCTCGCCTTGTTAAATGGCCTGGTTGCAGTGTATATCGCGGGACTGTTACCGTATGAACTGGCCAGATCCATCCTGCAGTGGGGATTTCATACGTTCTATCGCCTGAAAATCAAGGGACTGGAACATTATCGGCAGGCGGGAGAAAGAGTACTGATCGTCGCCAATCACCTGTCGTTCCTGGATGCCGCACTGCTGAGCGTATGCTTCCCCGAACGCCTGTGCTTCGCCATCAACACCAGCATTGCCCGCAAATGGTGGGTGCGACCCTTCCTGTTTCTGGCAGATACCATTGCGATCGACCCGACCAATCCTTTGTCTACCCGTCTGCTGATCGAACGCATCAGAAACGGTGACAGGGTAGTGATTTTCCCTGAAGGCCGGCTGACATTGACCGGCTCACTCATGAAAATCTACGAAGGCCCGGCCATGATCGCGGATAAGGCCGGGGCAAAACTATTGCCGGTAAGCCTGTCAGGCCCGCAATACACACTTTTCTCCAGACTCAAAGGGAAAGTAAGAATACGCTGGTTTCCCCGGATCACCGTAACCATCATGCCGCCGGAAAGTTTCGATCTGCCGGATTCAGTCCGTGGCAAACGCCGTCGCCGCGCAGCCGGCCTGAAGCTGTACGACCTCATGACCACAACGACTTTTCAGGGCAATATCCTGCGGCAAACCCTGTTTCAGTCGCTGCTCGATGCTGCGGCCACACACGGCAGAAAGCACGTCATCGCGGAAGATGTCGAACGCAATCCATTGAACTATTCTCAACTGATCATACGCAGCTTCATCCTGGGTATTGTTCTGCACCGCCATACCCATGCACAGGAAAACGTGGGAATCATGCTGCCCAACATGGTGAGCACGATGATCAGTTTTTTCGCTTTGCATGCTTTCGGGCGTATACCTGCCCTCCTGAATTTTTCGGTCAGTCCCAGAAATCTCATGACAGCGTGCCAGGTAGCACAGATCCGAACCGTCATCACTGCACGCAGGTTCATCGAAGCCGCCAAACTGACCGGGCTGGCCGACAGCCTGAAAGCACAGCAGATCACGCTGATCTATCTGGAAGATCTGAAACATCAGGTGCACTGGTGGCACAAACTGGCGGGGCTGGTGGCAGGCCTGCTGCCGGGAATCAGTTACCGTTATACCCATTACCGGCGTAAGCCGGATGCGCCAGCAGTCGTCCTGTTTACCTCCGGATCGGAAGATGTGCCCAAGGGCGTAGTGCTCAGCCATACCAACCTGCAGGCCAACCGTTTCCAGGTATCCGCCCGGATTGATTTTGGCCCGACCGACCTCGTATTCAATGCACTGCCTCTCTTCCATTCCTTTGGATTGACAGGCGGTATGCTGCTGCCGGTACTGTCCGGCATGCGTGTCTTTCTGTACCCGTCTCCCCTGCATTACCGCGTCATTCCCGAACTGATCTACGACACCAACGCGACCTTGCTGTTCGGTACTGATACTTTCCTCGCCGGTTATGCGCGCCATGCCAACGCCTATGATTTTTACAGCGTTCGTTACGCGTTTGCCGGCGCCGAGAAACTACGGGAAAGCACACGCAGACTGTGGTCGGAAAATTTTGGTGTGCGTATCTTCGAAGGTTATGGCACGACAGAAACCGCCCCGATCCTCAGTTTGAACACCCCCATGCATAACCATCTCGGATCGGTCGGTCGCCTGTTACCCGGTATTTCCAGCAAACTGGAGCCTGTCCCGGGAATCACGCAGGGAGGCAAACTGCTGGTATCCGGCCCGAATGTGATGTTGGGCTACTATCTGGCAACCAATCCCGGGATGGTCGTACCACCTGTCGATGGCTGGCATGATACCGGCGACATCATCGAAATCAACGAGGAAGGCTACATTTTCATCAAGGGGCGCGCCAAACGGTTTGCCAAAATAGGCGGAGAAATGATTTCACTGCCGGCCATAGAAGAATCGATCCATCAGCTGTGGCCAGGCTACAGCCATGCTGTCATCCAGATTCCCGATGCCAGAAAAGGTGAACAGATCGTTCTGATCACAACTCGCCAACCGGCAGATCGCAGCGACATCATCGCTTACTTCAACCAGAATGGCCTGGGAGAACTGGGGATACCGAAAAACATTCTGTACATCGACAAACTACCGCTGCTCGCTACCGGAAAAACCGACTATGTATCACTGCGCGAATGGGTGCTGCAACAAGGAGGTGAAAATATCGATCAGTAAAACAGCTTTTCCTGACTAGATATGAGCAGAATAAAACCCGAAATCATCAATTCAAAAGATACCGGCCGATAAATTTTTTGAGTAACTTCTAACTTTTCAAAAGGTATAATATATTTGAGAATAACAATTATTATTGATTGTGTGATTAATAATATTTAAATACTGACAGTAGATGAGTAACCCCGACTATAAATCTTCTCCCTCTGTTGAAGTCCTGTACAACGATCATCACACTTGGTTACGGGACTGGCTGCGCCGACGGTTGGGTAATGCAGTCGATGCTGCAGATTTAGCGCAGGATACTTTTTTACGTCTTCTGCTGAAACCCTGTCATTTCAATAACTTCCTGGATGCTCGTGCTTATTTGCGAACCACGGCTTATCATCTGTGTGTCGATCTATGGCGTCGCCGCGAGATCGAACAAGCCTGGCTCGATGTACTGAGCACTCAGCCGGAAAATCGGGTACCGTCCACTGAACATCAGGCTATCGTTCTTGAAGCCTTGTATGAGATCGATGCAATGTTGCGCAGTCTCCCGTCAAAAGCTGCCAATGCATTCATACTGGCGGTCGCATGTGGCATGACTGATAAGGAAGTAGCAAAGGAACTCGGCGTATCTGATCGGATGGTACGAAAATATATTGCTCAAACCATGCTGCACTGCATGCAGCTCGAAATCAGGGAAATAGTCGTTAATTCCGCTGGTTCACCCGATATTACCTGACTTGGCAACACATCGATTTCAACTCGAAACACACTGTGGCGATTACTGATTCTTCATTACTGAACCAACCCATACCCTCACATGAAGTCATGGAGCAGGCAGCAGAATGGTTTGCACTGCTGCGCTCAGGTGAAGCCTGCGAACAGGATCATCTACGCTGGAACAGCTGGCTGAACAGCGATGCGAGCCATCGTGTCGCCTGGCATTATGTCGAACAGATCAGCCAGCGCTTCAATCCTATCCATACCAGCCCTGATCCGCATTCCACCGCAAAGATTTTACAAAATACCCGGCGAAACCGCCGCCGAGTACTGATTGGTATTGGTACACTGGTCGGGAGCAGCCTGTTTGGCTGGGCAACCTGGCGTCATACAGCGCTTCCCGGTTTTGCCATGGCCTGGATGGCCGACCATACCACGGTAACGGGTGAGGTCCGCAAAATCACGTTACCGGATGGGACCCGTGTCTGGTTGAATACTGCCAGCGCTTTCAATATCGATTATCGATCCGATCTGCGCCGCCTGAATCTGGTAGCCGGTGAAATGCTGATCGAAACTGCAACCGATCCGGTTCGCCCGCTGGTCGTCGATACACCGCAGGGGCGCTTGCACGCATTGGGCACACGTTTTACCGTACGGCTGGAAGAAAGTGAAACTTTCCTGGCAGTGTATGAAGGTGCCGTCAGGGCACACGCCTCCACGGGCACCAGCATCATCGTGAATGCCGGTCATCAGATCCGTTACACGAATGAAGATTTCTCATTGCCGATAACGGCAGATCCTGCACGCGCGGCCTGGACCCAGGGGATATTACTGGCACGGGATATCCCACTCAAACAGGTCGTCGATGAATTGCGCCGCTATCGCAAAGGTTATCTCGGTATTGCGCCGGAAGTGGCTGATCTGCTGGTCTTTGGCAGTTTCCCGTTGCAAAACTCTGATCAGGCGCTTGCCATGCTCGAATCCGTACTGCCCATTCGTATTCAACATACCTTGCCATGGTGGGTCAGTATCGAACCTCGCCTTCCTTCTATTCCACCCGGCACCGATCCGATATAACTATTTCCAGTCAATCAGTGTTTTTACCGGATCAAAGCGTTCATTATGTGCTATAGGAATCAGTGGTAACAAGACGTTTCACCTGAAGTTTCGTACGGCGCTGCTCTGCCTGCCACAGGTCATATTGAGTCTGCTGATTCAGCCAGCTTTCAGCAGTTGTATCGAAAGCGATGGACAGGCGAATCGCCATTTCCGGACTGAGTCCGGCACGCCCATTGAGAATAGCGCTCAAGGTCTTGCGGCTGATCCCCAGAGCTTCTGCCGCCTCAGTGACAGAAAGACCAAGCGGATCGAGGCAGAGCTCCCGAATCACTTCACCTGGATGAGGTGGATTGTACATAAACATGGTAATACCTCAATGATAGTCTTCATAGTTTACAACCTCGGCATCTTCACCATCGAACCGGAAAGTAACTCGCCAGTTTCCACTGACATTGACGGCCCACATATCGGTTCGATTTCCTTTCAGTTCGTGAAACCGCAGACCTGGAAGATTCATATCCTGCGGCTGCCTTGCGGCGTTGAGCCGGCCAAGTATCAGGCGGAGTCTGTTCACATGAGATGTCTGGATTCCGGAGATACTTCCAGTTTCAAAGAAGCGCCTGAGACCTTTATGCTTAAAACTCCGAATCATATACAAAATGTAACCTATTACGTACCGGGTGTCAATTATGTAGAATAAGGCAAGAATAGGGGATGGATCATGGTTTTTGCTGGTCTTTGGCAGCTTTCCACTGCACGACTCCGATCAGACACTCGCCATGCTCGAATCAGTACTGCCTATTCGTATTCAACGTACCTTGCCATGGCGGATCAGTATCGAACCCCGCCTTCCTTCTATTCCACCCGGCACTGATCCGATATAACTATTTCCAGTCAATCAATGTGAGCCGGGACGGTTTACTCTTTACTGGTCAACAATCGTGCGTATGACACTGCAGGGGTTCCCGGCAGCAAATACACCTGCGGGAATATCCTTCGTCACAACGCTCTTCCAGCTCCGATAACGGTTCGTGCTCCGATTCTTACACCCGGGCATATGATGGCTCCCCCACCAATCCAAATATCATCTCCGATTTCGATTGGCTTGCCAAATTCCCGTCCGCTTGACCGTTCCCTGTAACCTAACGGGTGGGTTGCTGCATACAGTTGCACCGATGGTCCTATCTTGACTCTTGATCCAATACAAACTGTACAAACATCCAGAACAACGCAGTTGAAATTGAAATACACATCGTCGCCGATGTATATATTGCTTCCGTAGTCGCAGTAAAACGGAGGCTCTATCCATAAGTTTCTTCCGGCATTGGGAAGCAGTTCCTGAAGTAACCGCAGGCGAGATTCTGTATTCAGCTCGAGACTGTCATTGAATGCTTTTGCTCGAATTCTCGCCAGGCGGCGTTCTTCAACAAGTACCGGGTCAAGCGGGTCGTAGAGTTTCCCGGAAATCATCTTTGTCTTTTCAGAAATCATCGATCAACTCGCTTATTGTGCTCAACGTCCCCTGTTGCTTGTAATTATCAGCTATTTCGCGGCTTGTATAAATTGAGTGCATTCTTGTTGAATACATTTTCTGCTGCTTTAGAGCCAAGCGCTTCAATGATCAGCATAAAATCTTCATGAGTGTATTCTCTTGGCGCTCTGGTGGAAGGTAAGTCGGTGCCAAACATAAGTGAGCCAGGGTTGGCTGAGTATAAATCCTTGAGGGCATTGGCTATGGGAAAATCGACCCTGCTAAAACCTGTAGCCTTTACTTTGACTCCTTTTTCTGCGAGCTGAACAAGCAATTTGAATCCAGCCTTGCTCAAGCCAAGATGATCGATGCTCACTGCGGGAAGTTTGATGAGAACCCCAAAAAGATCAGCGAGCATGGCTGAGTCAGCGTAAAGCTCTACATGCCAGCCAGCAACTTCATTTATTCTGGATGCTAAAGATGACAGGTGACGAATCTCTTCAGAGCCACCACGCTTTAAATTGAACCGAATAGCGCGAACGCCAATATCGTCTAACTGGAGTATTTCTCCATTTGAAACAGTGTTCGGAAGCTGTGTGACCCCCACGAATGATGGCCCAAGATTTTTAAGCGCCTCGATCAGATAGGTTTGATCGAAGGCTTGAAACGAACCGGAAACTATTGCACCACCGCACAAGTTATAAGGGAGCATCCGAGACAGATAATCGGTATTTGTAAACGACTCCGGCATGTACCCATTATTTGGTACCAAAGGATATCGTTTATCAATTATATGTAGATGAGAATCGAATAATTGGTAGTCTTTCTGCATGCCCGATCTCTTTACTGCCACATTCTGATGGCTGAGGTTACCGCTCACTATTGATGAAACGCTTGCTCAAAAATCACTTCATCATAAGCAATACAGATTCCTTTCACAGCTCTCTTCTTACGCCGGACTCACGTTAAATAACTGACTTGAGGCAGATGATATATAGCCATTATCAATGGTTATCGCCAGTTTTTTTCATGGCTGGTTCCGCATTTGATGCCTTCATTCGTTTTACCGGATGAAAGCATCAAATTATCAACCAATCATAAAAAATATTCCTATGCCTTGTTTTCACACCAACAATGTCGCAATTTCGGCCGCGTCACTGTACCGCTTCATTCTGCTGAAAATTATTCAGACTGTTTTTTACTGCTGTTTTATTGCCGTTATATTGATGCATTTCAATGCTCACGCTGAAACGGTTGCACCTACCGAAAAAAACACAATTCGCCAATACGATATTCCGGCCGGCCCCTTGAGTACCGTGCTGACACGCTTCATCAGCGAAGCAGGTATCCTGTTTGCCGGTTCGACCGAACAGGCAAAGAACCGTTACAGCCCCGGCGTACGCGGCACCTTCAGTGTGCAGGCAGCATTGAGCGTACTGCTGACGGGCACCGGGCTGGAAGCAAAGCGCAATGCGCAGGGACAGTATGTCCTGCAGTCGGCTGCAAGCGCAATCGGAACACTTCCGCTGATGACGGTGACGGGTGCGGCGATCAATCCCGAGGTGACAGAAGGCACAGGCTCCTACACAACAGGCGCAATGAACACAGCAACGCCACTAAGTCTATCTATACGCGAAACGCCTCAGTCAGTCAGTGTACTAACTACTCAACAAATTGCGGATCGGCATTTAATCACACTAGATGATGCAGTACGAAGTCTTCCAGGTCTCGTCACACAAAAGGGAGAGTATGCAGGCGCTTCTGGATCTTTTTACGCTCGTGGCTTTGCCATCGACAAACTGATGCTGGATGGTCTACCTGCAAGTTTAAGTTTGGGAGGAAGCCGCTCTTTCAATATCGACAGCGATGATCTTGCTATCTATGATCGCATAGAGGTAATTCGAGGTTCAGCAGGCCTTACTAATGGTAGCGGGAATCCATCAGCTGCAATTAATCTCGTACGGAAGCGACCTTCGGCGGTTCCCAAGATATCTATTATCAGTAGCATTGGTCGCTGGGATGACTACAGGGTTATGATCGATGCAGGTAGTGCTCTGAACGATAGTAAGACCTTACGAGGACGAACAGTCGTAAGCGTTCAGGACAAAGACAATTTTTATGATAACGTCAACGATAAGATCCAACAGATATATGGAATACTCGAACTTGATCTGACACCCGCTACACTCCTCACTGCAGGAGTCCACTGGCGAAATGCCAATAGTAACGGTGTGTATGCACAGCAACCTGTCGACGAGGATGGAAATTTTCTAAATATTCCTCGTTCGGCTAATTTCAGCAATGATTTTGATTATTGGGATCAACGTGTAATAACTGCCTTTACTGATTTGAAACACCAATTTGCTAATGGCTGGTCTGCCAAGCTGTCCGCTATCCAGCGTTGGCAGGATGGTGATTTAATGTACTCTGGACTTGATCGGACCGACAGCATACTCTATCAGCTTACCCAGCATTATGTACTAGATGCTCAACAAACCAGTCTTAATCTTAATGCCAATGGACCACTGTCGCTCTTGGGCAGAACACATGAACTAGCTGTAGGTGTTTCATATCAACGGTTCAACTATAATGCTTCTGGCGGATGGCCCGATTATTCATGGACTACCGACGCACCAATTGTCGATCCATTCAACTGGAACCCTCATTCAGTACTTAAGCCAGCCATTGATATGACCCTATGGGGTGGTGATTTTACTACGAAAGAGTTCGGTACCTACGCAGTTGCCCGAATCAATCTGGCTGATCCATTGAAATTGATCATTGGTAGTCGAATAGATTGGTACAAGCGCGTTGGTCATGGTGAGAATCCCTTGGAGTACAAACCCAGACCTGAGATAACACCCTATAGCGGACTGATTTACGATTTAAACAGCAATCACTCTGCCTATGTCAGTTGGACACGCATATACCAAGCACCTATGGCGCTTTTTGCAAACGCGATAGTCAATAAAGATGGGAAACCTTTGATACCGGTTACCGGCAGCAACCTTGAGGCGGGTATCAAAGGTGAATATTTTGATGGACGGCTCAATGCCAGCGTAGCGGTCTTTCAGACAAAGCAGCAAAACCGTCCAGTAGATGATCTCACAGGCCCCAACCCTTGCCCTGGTACCTTTTGGGGCTTCTGCCAACGCCCTGCAGGAGAAGTCAAGAGCGAAGGGGTAGAATTCGAAGTCAGCGGTGAATTGACTCCGGGTTGGCAACTGCATAGCGGCTATACCTATGTATCAACTAAATATACCAAAGATAAAGATCCCGATAACATCGGCAAACTTTTTGACCCAAGATATCCAAAACACCTATTCAAACTTGCCACAAACTACCAACTACCCGGTCAATTAAACCGATGGCGTGTAGGAGGCAATTTCCACTATCAGAACGGCACATACTCTAACTCCGATGACCGTATTAAACAAAGTGGATATGCTCTCCTGGGATTAAATATGGGCTACAGGTTTAATAAACACCTTAACGCCCAATTAAATATTAATAATATCTTTGATAAGCATTATTACCAAAATCTAGGATGGACAACAGGGGGAACTTATCCCGGGATGCCAAGGAGTTATGTTTTAACCTTAAGATGGCATCTTTAATGAAATAAAATTCGATCATTCCCACACCCCACGTGGAAATGCCGCCTGGTAGGATGTGGTAAGTTACGAACCGCATCGCTGGGGCTATATTTTTCAGCATGGTTGGGGTGAATGCAATGAACCCAACCGTATACGATGAAATTGCGGCATGTGTTAGAGTTCACAAGCCCACTGCCAACCTCGCGACTGCGCGTCGCCCCATTGCTTGCGTGTGTAACAAATACTTTCTCGCAAGTCGGTTTCTGCAACAGCAAGCAGAATATAGCTGTTTAGTCCCACTTTGTGATGGGATGTGTTGACGATAAAGCGTCAAGTTCGTTCTGCCAGCATTTGATGTGTATTCGTAAGGTGTGAGTACTGGTACGGGTTGCGCGAGGTCGCATCCCTCCGCCGGGAGTTTGAAATCGTGAGGAGCGATGCGGCTCTCAGGTGTCCGTCCGCAGCAGTTCCACACCTTCTTGCCGGGCCAGCGCCTTGTCGAAGGTGAACGTATGTTGGCAACCCAGACGATGATTGCGCGCGATGATCAGGCAGTCGGCAAAACCTCCCTTGCCGTGGCGAAAAGCGGCCGCCGCCTGCTCCAGCGTGGCGCGATCTTCGAAGGCAAAGGTCTTGACGGAAAGCAGCAAGTCGATTATGCCGGCCAGCGCAGCCTTGTCCATGCCATAGCACGCCTCAAGCACCCAGAACGTTTCAGCAATAACCAGATCGTTGATGAACACGGCTTCGGGCGTGTCGTTAATCGGCTCCAGCAGCTTGCGCACGGCCTGGGCCTGGGCCGCGTTGTCATTGACGAGCAGGCGCACCAGCACATTGGTGTCGAAACCGATCATGCCTGGCTGTCTTCCTCAGGCGGGGTGGCTACCAGGTGCCGTGCCACGGTGGCCTGCGCGATAGCCTGATCCATTTCCTCCAGGCTGACTGGTCGCTGCCCCGACCTGCGCAGAATGCCGAAGATGTCCAGCGCCGTGCGATTGACCGGCCGGGCATGGATGACGCCGTCAACAATGTCAAAATCCAGCTGTGTACCCTCGGTCAGACCCAACCGGTCCCGGATGGGTTTGGGCAGGGTCACCTGGCCCTTGCTGGTGATGGTGGCTTGCATAATGTGTCGCTCCCTGGAGGAAATTTCTGAATACTATATTTTTATCAGAAAAATATCAATAAGTAAGGAATTTACGGGATTTGGATATGCGCATGAATTCGCCCCTCATCAAGCTGCGCGGTATCCACAAGCGATATGGTGGATGGGATATCCGTCGTTATGGCGGAAATGTGAAATAAACTTAAAAACTGTAGTTAATCGCTTATCAGTGCAAGGATGCGGGTCGTACTTTACCACATCCTGCTGTGCCACATGAGTTATGTGCCACTCTTCGGTACATACTTGACATTTAACAAACCTTCAAAATCATTATTCTGAGTCCAAAGCATGGCATCGTACTTATGCGCAGTGGCAAATATGATGCTGTCCGCTAATGGCAACTTATACAGAACGCCAAACTTTGCAGCGTCCATTGCCAGCTCAGAATCCAGGGACACCACTCGCCCTTGCTCCATGTGAGCCACCACAACCAAGGCAGCCTCCTCGCCACGTTGGCGTAACACGTTCTTGAAAACTTCCGTTATGGTAATGCTTGGCACCAGCAACTGCGAGATTTGCTCAACAGGTTCTGCAAATACCGGTGCATTTGCATCACCTGCGAAATAGGACAACCAGGCGGAAGAATCAACTACATTCATACCTCATACTCGATCTTCGTCTCTGGTAACGGTAGTATCAATATCCTTGATAAAACCTCTCATCTCCTTCATGGGCTTGAGGAGAATCAATTCAATTCGCCCCTGATAGGACATAACCTGGATTTTCTGCCCCGACACAATACCCATTGATTCACGAATTTCTTTCGGAATTACAATCTGATACTTCGGTGAAACGGTAACCGCTGTCATAGCCAATCCTCTATCGATCTTAATATAGTATTACGATACATCTATCGATCAAGGGTGGTCAAGCGCAACAGGACATGGTGATACTTCGATTAATCAGTGGTCCAATCCTCCATGCGCAAACCGGCCACGCGGTGGAATTCACCCACGTTGTGGGTGATGAGGGTCAGGTTGGCGATCAGCGCATGGGCGGCGATCTGTGTATCGAGTGCACCGATGGGGGTACCCGCGCGTTCGAGCGTGGCGCGCACCAAACCGTAGGCATCGGCGGCAGCTTCGTTCCACGGCAGCGTGGTGATGCCTAGCAGGAAACGATCGACCTCACGCTCCAGCCTTATGGCAGCGGGCAGCAAGCGAGCCACACCGTAGCGCAATTCGGCTCGGGTGATGGCGGAAATACAAACGGCATCAACGCTTTCGCGCCGCAAACGCTGCTCCAGATGCGGGTAGCCACCGCGCAGCAGATAGCTGGCGATGTTGGTATCCAGCATATAGCACAAAGTCATGGCTGGGCGGTATCGTCTTGTGGCAGCAGCCAGTCGCGTATTTGCTGGGGTGGCTGATGACGGTCAGCCAGAAAGTCGGCCGGTACGGCGGTCAGATCACGCTGGGCAAGGAATTCATCCCATGAGGTCCAGCCCGCGCGGCTGGAGAGGATAACGTCGCCAGTCAATGGATCGCGTCGGATAAAAACTTCATTGCCCTCGAAACGGAATTCGGCCGGCAGGCGCACGGCCTGACTGCGACCATTCACGAATAGTTTGGCGGTTTGCATGAAATATCTCCTGTCACGTTGGGTTGACAAGAGTATATATCGCGATAGATACCAACTCAACGATCAAAACATAGCACACTCACAGTTCATTGACGCCAACGTAAAGCAGTTTTGGCACATAACCCCGCCACGAAGACAAACTCATATTCTCCAGTTTCTGCCCTGCCAGGGCCTGTCTTGCCTATGTATCATGACGAAAAAAGGTCAAATGTGCCTCATCTGGGGCGCCGCGATCAATGGATATCAGGCATCTCATGATTTCGCTTCGCCACTTGGCATCTTTGAGCCACTTTCAGCAGGGGCATCTTGACCAGTCGCATCGATAACAATGTACAATACGTACAAATATTACAAAAGGAAGTTAATATGCGTACTGTAACAGCAAGTGAAGCCAGGCAGGGGTTGGCGGAAATCATCGAGGCAGCCAGGCGCGAGCCTGTCATCATCCAGCGTCAGAAACGGGATGTGGCAGTGATGATGTCGATGGACGAATACGAGCGACTGGTCAATCTAAATGTGGCTGAGTTTCAGCGCTTCAGCGATCGTGTCGGCGCCCAAGCACAGGAAGCTGGTATGACGGAAGAGGTATTGCAAGAATTGCTAAAGAACGTCTGATAAAACCCTCCATGAGCTGTATGCAGACAAAATCGTGATGATCGCAGAAAACCGACGGAGGTCGTAGCTATAGCGATGCTGAGGAGTACAAATCAGAGGTTCCCTAAGCAGTGAAGACTGATCGTCAGTTAGTGATCGACACTAATCTTTGGATCAGCCGCTTGCTTATACCCAGTGGTACGGCAGCCAGAGCGGTGGATCACGGGCTCTCCTGGGGTACTCCATTGATGTCCGAGGAAACACTAACAGAATTGAGCGATGTTCTCTCCTGGACCAAATTCGACCGGTACGTCTCGCGCGAGGACAGGCAGCATTTTTTGCGTTTACTCGGTGGTATTACTCGAGTGGTTTCCATCACCTGGCGGGTCACTGCGTGTAGAGACCCCAAGGACGATAAGTTCCTTGATGTGGCGTTGAACGGCGAAGCGCATATGATCCTGACAGGAGACCGAGGTCTCCTGGAACTGCATCCTTTCCATGGGATCGAGATACTTAATCCGGCAAGCTTTCTGGGCCGGCCAATCGATTGAGTGTGCTTTTCACATTATCTTCTGTTCAACCCCACCGATGCCTGATTAGCTACCTACCACTCGCTGCTCAAGACTCACTGCGACGCCACCAAGCCAGGATCACCACCACAACAGGTGCCAGAATGGTCAGCCACGATACCATGTCCCAGATACCGTCACCGATGAGGGCGGAAACCAGGCCGATTAGGACTGCCACGCTTAATAGCGCCGGTATGAAAAACACTTCTCGAACCGATTGTCGGTGCTTTGTATACATCGTGCGCGATTCCAGCCGATTCGTCATGTCATCTATCCTTGTTTTCATTGGTATAAACCATCGTGTTGTTCAACGCTGTATGGTCGTCGAGAGGCAGTACAGCATCGTCCGCTTTAGAAACCGATGCTGTCGTCGTCTTGGGTTTACGCAACCAGAGATACAGACCGCTGGCCAACACGACGATAGCGATGAGGTCGAGCACTGCCCACAGAATTTTCAGCGGCAGACCACCATAGTCGCCAAAGTGCAATGGTTGCGACAGAAACAATGTCTTCACATACCAGGGCATATCACGTGAATCGGTCAGCTCACCATTACTGGCATCGACCAGCGCCGGCTTGAGCAGCCGCGATGTGATCGGTGTGTTGCCTCTCAGGAAAAACGTATAGTGGTGCGGGCTGGAAAACATCGTACCCGGGAAAGCGACCAGCCGTACCTCCATGTCCGGCGCCGCCGCGCGAGCAGCATGCAACGATGCTTCAAGATGTGCAGGCTGTGTGACGGGTGGCAGATCTTTAAAGGGTGCGGTCATTTCAGCCATCTGGTCCATTTGCCACAGGCTCAGGATAATGCGGTCCAGCGTGTTGATAGAGCCGGTCAGCCCCACCACTGTAAGCCAGACCACGGTCACGATACCCAGCAGATTATGTATATCCAGCCATTTGATTCGTGCACTGCGCTGCATGCGCAGCACGCCGAACTTCAGCCGCTGCATGAACGGATAGTACAGCACGACGCCCGATACGATGGCCACCACCATCAGCAGGCCCATGAAGCCCAGAAACAGTGTACCGGGCAGGTCGGCAAACATGTCTACGTGAAGCCTGAGCATCACATACATGAAACCTTCACGGGTCTTGGGTTCGTCCAGCACTTTGGCAGTACGGGAATCGATCACCACTGAATTACTTTCCTCCGGCGGGGCATCGACCCGACTGGCCATCGATACAAAGGTCAGATCCGGATGCTCCTCCTGATCCCAGAACATAAAGCGGATGACTTCGCCAGGACGGCGTTCGAGCGCCGCCTGTGCGATGCGATCCATACTGGCATCCGGCGTATCCTTGGGCATGGGGGGTGCCTCCACCACACCACTGAGATGCTCGATTTCTTCATGAAAAATCAGCGGCAGACCAGTCAGGCACAACAGCAACATGAACAAGGTGCAAACAATGCTGCTCCATTTGTGAATCCAGGCCCAGGAATGTAACGACATCAGTATCTCCTTATAGATCGATGGAAGCAGAGAAATTTATGGTACGCGGTGTTCCGATGAAGAGAGAACCTGCTGTAGCTGCACCGAAGTAATCCTTGTCCAACAGGTTTTCAACATTCAAACGGAACATAACCGGCTTGGAGATGATGCGCGCAGCATAACGCACGCCTGCATCGAAGCGTACCCAATCCGGGATCTTCAGCGTATTGGTCGCATTGACAAAGGTTTTGGCGGTATAGACCATCCTGCCCGTCAGCGTTAACCCCGGCAGAAAGCCAACATCCCATTCCGCTCCCAGATTGGCCTGCCACTCGGGTACCCCAATGGCTTTATTGCCCTTCAGCATCGCCGACACCGATTTGGACAACACTGCATCTATGTAGCTGGCGCCGCCCAGCACGCGCACGCCACGCACAACTTCGCCGGCAATGGTTGCTTCCACACCACGATTGCGCTGCTCACCAAACACGCCGAACGTTGTACCGGATATACCCGCACTGGGCCGGGTCAATTCGAACAGGCTCAGTGTTGTCATGAAATTACCCTGATCTAACTTGACACCGATTTCTTTCTGCTTGGATTTATACGGAGACATAATCTCTCCCGGATTAGTAATCGCCGCGCTGATCGGTGCTGTATCCCCTTTCGATAATCCCTCGATATAACTTGCATACAGCGACAATGACGGGCGCAGTTTGAACACGATGCCAACGACAGGCGTTATTGCGCTCTTATCGTAGCGCGAGCCACTGGCCATACCCGTAGCAAAATTGTAGCTTTGTCCCTCGACCTTCTGGTAACGCAGGCCAAGGGACGCCAACAGCCTGTCATCCCAGAATGACATCGTATCGGCCAGCACCACACTGGTCAGCTGAGTATCGAGGTAGGGACGCGCCAGGTTATTGATACCCTCAATGGAGGGAGTCGAAAACAATTGGCCGGTATACAAATTGGAAATACCGGGAGGAAAGCCGGTATAAAAGCCCAGCTCTTGCGACTGGTCAAGCCAGGTAAAACCAAGTGCAGTACTATGGCTGACAGGCCCGGTAGCAAATACGCCGCGTATACCTGCTTCCAGTGACTGGGTGCGGGTAGGCATACGTTGCCAGCCTCCGGCGTAGGAATAGTCACCCGCCGTATTCAGAAGAACCGGATTGGCAGCGAAAGCGCCCCAGTTAAGTTTACGCATACCGTAGCTCGCGTATGCGGTAACGGCCTTACTGATATCGTACTCTGCCTTGAACAGCCACGAGATATTGCGACCATCAGTCCAGCCGTAACCAGGGTAGGCCGTAGTGTTGTCCGGTACACGCGGGACTGCAGTCAACCCGGGACCCATTGAAAACTGGCGTACCACGTTATTGATGCGCTCTTGTTGCCACAACAGATCGAGAGAAGCCCGCAGTGAACGCTGACGAAAATCCAGCCCCAGCGATCCCAGGCTCTGATAGGTAGACTGACCATCGATCGTCGTATTGCCACCGCGGTGCATGACATTCAGGCGTGCACCGAATACATTATCCGGTCCGAAACGACCACCAATATCCGCATGGCCACCAAACAGGGAATTTGAAGTGATGCCGGTCGTGATCCGCATCAGCGGTGTATCCCCAGCGCGCTTGGGCACCAGATTAATGACGCCGCCTACACTGCTGCCAGGCGCCATACCAAACAATGCGGCAGACGGGCCTTTGATCACTTCCACCCGTTCTATCGATTCCAGAGGTGCCCGCCAGTAGGGTGTCAGGCCAAACAACCCGTTCAGAGCGAAATCTGCGCTGGAGACCGAGAAACCGCGCATCGTAAGGTCTTCGTTGATGTTGGAGCGAGCACTGCTCATACGTACCGATGGATCCAGCGCAGCAATATCCGCCACCGAACGTGCCTGGTTATTTTCGATCACTTGTGACGAGTAGCTGGTAACACTGAAAGGCGTATCCATCACCGCGGTATTGCCAAGCACACCCATACGTGCACCACTGCCTACCTGGCCTCCTTTGTAAACCGGCGGTGCCTCATCAATAGCGGCTCGGTGGCCTGCCACCGTTACCGTTGGCAGCACGGTCCCGCTTGTCGTCATCGTGGCAGCAGTCGCCCTGCGTATCACGTAGCCGCTACCAGGGGTGGCAACCGCCTCCAGTCCGGTTCCCGCCAGCAGTGCCTTCAACCCATCCGGCACGCTGTAGCTGCCAGTCAGGCCAGGACTGTGCTTATCTGCAGTCAGTACACCATCAATGGACAGCGTAATGCCGGCATCTGCCGCAAAATGGTTTAGCACCTGGTCCAGTGTACCGGCCGGGATGTCATAGCGGATGCTTGCTTGCGGCTGAACAGGTACTGTCGTGCTTTGCGCCCGCACCGGCACAAACGTTGCCGCCATGGACAGACAGGCCAGCAGCACGACCTGGCGCAATAGCGCTTGCGAACGACAAGCCCCCGTAACGCACAGGTTGGCAGGAAGATTGGTGTTTCTCGTTGGCATAGATTTTTCCCTTCAGTAATAGGTGGTCCCGGCTGTTTGCCAGGGCCTTACCTGTATTCCGAACGAGATGGGAAAAGTGCTACGGTTGACGCGAAATTTTTTTGGTGAGGGGGTCGGGTGATTGTTTCATGAGCGGAGGGGGGCCAATGGTGATCCACCAGCGCGTGACTGTCTGGACTTGTACCGGCAGGGCCTGGGTAAGCAAGCGCAAACTCTGGTCAGTATCGTCCAGTGAATAAACGCCGGAGACGATCAAATCCCTGACTGCCGGGTCACAACGCAGCACACCGCTGCGGTATCGGCCCAGTTCGACCAGGAAATCTTCCAGTCGCATACGTTCGGCCACGAGCAGACCGCGCGTCCAGACAGTTGCACTGATTTGCAGTGCCTCAGGTGCTTCGACTCCGGTGTGATCGAAACACGTCTGTCGACCGGCATCAAGCCGTACGACATCGTCCGGATTCACGGTGGCCGGGCGGATAGCGACTGCGCCATCCTGTACCGCAACCTGAATTTGCGTATCTAATTCGCGTACATTGAAGCGTGTGCCCAGCGCCTGGATACTGCCCCGGGTGGTTTGCACCAGAAACGGGCGGTCGGCACTATCTGGCGCTGTAACGATGAAGATCTCACCCGTGCGCAACAGCAATTGGCGTGTCTGCGCGCTATAGCACACATTAATGGCAGTGGCACTGCCGAGCGTCACCTGCGTACCATCGGCAAGTTCGATATTACGCCGCTCACCATACCCGGTGTGGTAATCGGCCATCATCATCTGCCATGGCACTGTTTGCTGCAATCCATAGCCGGCGATACCGGCGCCTGCCAGCAGACCTGCCATACCGAGTACTGTGCGACGTGCTTTACATCGCCTGGCATCAGCGCTGCGTAATACTTCGGCAACAGGTGAAGCCAGCGTCTGCAGTTGTTCATCGGTACGTTCCACCTGAGCCCAGGCACGGGCATGTGCCGGGTCAGCCGCCAGCCAGCTCTGCCAGCGCGTACGATCTCTATCGGTAGCCTCTCCCGACCAGAAGATAACCTGCCATTGCAATGCCTGCTGCAAGATGTCGACCGCAGGCGCAGTATCATGCTCAGGTTGAGCTGCGCGGGGTAACGAAGGTGTATTGCTGTCACTCATGTGCGTGCCAATATCATGGAGCGGTGCCAGTCGGTGAATTCAAGACACAGTGACAAGTCTGCGCAGCGCGCAGCATATACTTACGCACTGTCGCGACGGAGATACCCCGGCGCTGCGCAATATCGGAATAGGTCAATCCATCGAGCCGCGACAGCAGGAACACCTCACGCACCCGAGACGGAAGACTACCCAGCGCGGTATCGAGCAACAACAGTACCTGCAGCGCCAGTACACGTTCTTCTGCCGATGGTGCAAGATTTTCCGGCAGTTGCGCCAGCGCCGTCAGGTAGGCTTCCTCGACGGCACGACGGCGATACAGATCCACCACCAGACCTTTGGCGATCTGAGTGAGAAAAGCGCGCGATTGTTCGGCATTGGGTACGCGACCCGAAACCAGAACGCGCACGAAGGTGTCATGCGCCAGATCGGATGCATCAATGGCACTGCTCAGTCTGCGGCGCAGCCAAACCTGCAGCCAGTCGTGGTGATTGCAGTACAGGGCCTGAACATCCGTGGATACAGTAGTGTCAGGCGCCAGACATGAATCGGTATGAATACTGTTATCCAACATGATAAACAACAAGAATGAGAATGCTTATTATTTTATCAGGCTGGTAAAAACGAATCTACTCGTGGTTTTATACGCGAGGTAAATATATTAGGGAAATAAAACAGGCGGGGTTCTTTCAAGTGTTAGAACCATAGAATGCTGGGATGAATTAACGCCAAGGCATCCCAGTTCATTTTTACAGGTAGCCTTTGTTTTGCTATACCGTACGTTCGCGCAGATGAACGATATTACCTTCCGGATCGCAGACATTATGCACCCGTAAACCAGGCCCGGGCCACAGTGGTCCCCATACCTTGCCACCAAATTCCTCGGCGATACGCTCAGCTGTGGCAAGGCTCTCAACAGTGAAGAACGGTTTGATTGCCTGTTCCTCGCGCGGCACTGGCGGTACGGCAATGGTGATCTGATCGGCAAACTGCGGTGGAATTGCGTGAATGATCAGCTGAACATCTGGTGATTGCAGCACCTTATGTTCACTGTCCGCGTGCAACACTCTCGCCCCCAGCACTTGCTCGTAAAAGGATGAAACTTTATCCAGATGCTTTGCATAAATCAGCACACCTGTGCGAGCGGGGCTAGACATTGTGTCCTCCGGATATGTCCGTTAAATAAACAACCTGTACGGCCCGATGCTTGAAGTTAAACGATCGAGTCAGTAACCGAGAAAAAATCCCTTGCCTTTGTCCCGACATACCAGGTCAATCCTTTGTTGGCAGAGAAGCCAATGATTACGCCAACGCCAAACGGGATAGCTTTTTCTGCAGCTTTTTTTGTGAAGGTTATTCCAACTTTCTTGAATAGCTCTCTTAGCGTTTGAAGAGACGCATCCTGGAGATATTGTTGCATCATTTTTACTGATGCTTTTTTGCCAGGTTCTTTCCCGCCCACTCTGGTCATCTCACTGATTGCACCAAGCCCCGCAATCATCAAGCAAAGGCGTTTTTCCTCCTCGATGGTAATGTCACGGCCGTAAATCGTTGAAATGGCCATTGTCATTTCAATTTGATACTTCATGGAAAGAGCCGCATTGGCTGTTGCGCCGCCAAATGCAGCCAGAACAGTGCCAAGTCCGGGTATTGCCCCTGTAAGAGCGGTAGTTCCGCCCACAAAGGCAGTATAGTAGGAGTAGTTCGATATGATCTTATCGGCAGCATAAGCGTTGATCTCGTCTTCTGAACGATCGCTCCCATACCGGGTTACATATTTGTCCTTGAGTTGCAGAGCCTCTTTTCTGATAGCAGCAGGCTCTGCAAGAACCAGTTCAATTGCTTTCAGAAGGATTGGTTTGTCACCAACCGTAATGACTTCTGACATCTCATCTCCTTGTGTTCGTGCTGTCGCCTAATGGGCTGATCAGGAACACAGTGGATAATTCGGCGGACAGCAGCGCATTGTTATATGTCTTTCTCATTAACACTCATAAATATTGCTTTGAATTGGTGAGGCATTTTCGTTCGTCAGCGGTACGGTAGCGTAGTCTTCACCCAGAAAACTGGAAGCTTTGAACAAATTCTTAGAACTGATTCACGCCAAGCCTGTCGAAGCCACAGGCAGTACATATGCTTTGATGAGCTCCATGCGAATGGTTTCTGGACGAATTGGTAAAATCAGTAGCGATTCGGATTGCGTGAGTTTTCATCAAAATGGACCGGATCAATTAAGCACACAAAAGACAAACTGATGAAACATAAACCACAAATGATAAAAATGCGTTGGTTGGATACAGCAGTAGTGTTATTAGTTCTGTATGCTTCCTCAGCTTGGGCCTTTAGCATCGATGATGTCGCAAAACAGGCTCAATTATTAGCCGGTAAAAACTATGAAACGCCGGAAAGCAATTTGCCCTCCACTTTCCGCGATATGAAATATGCGGATTACCAGCAGATTCAGTTTAATCATGATAAAGCTTACTGGAGTAATCTGAAGACTCCATTCAAGCTTGAGTTTTACCACCAGGGTATGTACTTCGATACACCTATCGAAATTAATGAAATAACCGCTACGTCGGTACATAAAATCAAATACAGCCCTGATTATTTCAATTTTGGTAATGTCCAGCATGACAAAGACACAGTGAAAGATCTTGGTTTTGCTGGCTTCAAAGTGCTATATCCGATCAATAGCAAAGATAAAAACGATGAAATTCTCAGTATACTCGGCGCCAGCTATTTCCGCGTGATTGGCGCAGGTCAGGTTTACGGTATTTCCGCACGCGGCCTGGCTATCGATACTGCTCTGCCTTCCGGCGAAGAGTTTCCCCGGTTCCGGGAATTCTGGATCGAACGGCCTAAACCGACTGACAAGCACCTGACAATCTATGCGCTGCTGGACTCGCCGCGTGCGACGGGCGCTTACCGCTTTGTCATGATTCCGGATCGCGATATCGTAGTCGATGTCCAGTCGAAAATTTATCTGCGCGATAAAGTCGACAAGCTGGGCGTTGCACCGCTAACGAGTATGTTCCTGTTTGGCTCTAACCACCCTTCTCCGATGGTGAACTTCCGTCCTGAGTTACATGATTCTAACGGCCTCTCCATTCACGCCGGTAATGGAGAATGGATCTGGCGTCCACTAAACAATCCGAGACGTCTGGCCATCAGCCGTTTTTCCGTGGAAAACCCGCAAGGGTTTGGTCTGCTGCAACGTGGCCGTCAATTTTCACGTTTTGAAGATCTGGATGATCGTTACGATTTACGTCCGAGTGCATGGATAACGCCGAAAGAAAATTGGGGCAAAGGCAGCATTGAGCTGATAGAAATTCCAACCAACGACGAAACCAACGACAACATCGTCTCTTTCTGGATACCGGATCAACTGCCGGAGGCTGGTAAGGAAATAAACTTCAAATACACCATCACCTTCAGCCACGACGAAGACAAGCTGCATGCACCGGATAACGCGTACGTCATGCAGACGCTTCGCTCAACAGGTGATGTAAAACAGTCTAATCTTATTCGTCAACCTGATGGCACGATCGCCTTCGTCGTCGATTTCACTGGCGCGGAGATGAAGAAACTACCGCAGGATACTCCTGTTGCAGCTCAGGTCAGTATTGACGACAACGGTACGATCGTCGAGAGCAGCGTGCGTTACAACCCGATGATTAAAGGCTGGCGCCTGACACTGCGCGTAGAAGTGAAAGATGTAGAAAAAATCACTGAGATGCGTGCTGCACTAGTCAATAGTGACCAGATACTGAGTGAAACCTGGAGCTATCAGTTACCCGCTGATGAATAAAACAACTGAATACATCGATGCGCTGCCGCTGACTGCCGCTGAGAAAGCAACGCTGCCGACAATAGATATCCGCACTCTTCATAAGGCACTGGATTCTAAGCATCATGACTATGCGCGTGAAGATGATTCGCCGCTGGGATCTGTGAAAGCACGGCTTGAGCAAAGTTGGCCTGATTCTCTGGTTAACGGACAACTGACTGAAGACGACGAAGAGCGTACACAACTGGAGACAATGCCAAAAGCGACACGCTCATCAATGTCGCCGGATCCGTGGCGCACCAATCCGATTGGCCGATTCTGGGATCATTTGCGCGGGCATAATGCCACACCACACGATATGTCGCAATTGACGAAGGAAGAGCAGGCTCATGAACAAGAATGGTGTACCGTCGGCACCATTCGCCGCTACATTCTGCTACTGCTGACATTTTCGCAGACTGCGCTTGCAACCTGGTATATGAAAACCATCCTTCCTTATCAGGGTTGGGCACTGATCAATCCGATCGACATGATTGGTCAGGATGTGTGGATATCGTTTATGCAGCTGCTACCTTATATACTGCAAAGCGGTATTTTGATCCTCTTCGCTATTCTCTTCTGCTGGATATCTGCCGGTTTCTGGACGGCGCTCATGGGTTTTCTGCAATTGCTGATCGGTAAAGACAAGCACAGTATTTCCGCATCGCTAGCAGGAGATGTGCCAATCAATCCCGAGCACCGTACGGCGTTGATCATGCCTATCTGCAATGAGGATGTGGATCGCGTGTTCGCCGGATTGCGCGCGACCTGGGAATCAGTGAAGGCGACAAATCAGCAGCAACACTTCGATATCTATATTCTGAGCGACAGCTACGACCCTGATATCTGCGTCGCGGAACAGAAAGCGTGGATAGAACTGCTTGCAGACGTCCAGGCCAAAGGGCAGATATTCTATCGTCGTCGCGGCCGCCGCGTAAAACGCAAGAGCGGCAATATTGACGATTTCTGCCGCCGCTGGGGCAGCCAGTACAGCTACATGGTGGTGCTGGATGCGGATTCGGTAATGTCAGGAGAATGTCTGACCAGTCTGGTACGCTTGATGGAGGCCAACCCGAATGCCGGTATCATTCAATCGTGGCCGAGAGCTTCAGGCATGGATACCTTCTACGCACGCTGCCAGCAGTTTGCAACACGTGTTTACGGGCCACTGTTTACTGCCGGCCTGCATTTCTGGCAATTGGGAGAATCACACTACTGGGGCCACAACGCCATCATCCGTGTGCAACCGTTCATTAAACACTGTACGCTGGCGCTTTTGCCCGGTGAAGGCACTTTCGCGGGCTCTATTCTCTCTCACGATTTCGTGGAAGCGGCATTAATGCGCCGTGCGGGGTGGGGAGTATGGATTGCTTACGACCTGCCGGGTTCTTATGAAGAATTGCCACCGAACCTGCTGGATGAGCTTAAGCGCGACCGCCGCTGGTGTCATGGTAACCTGATGAATTTTCGCTTGTTCCTGGTAAAAGGCTTGCATCCGGTACATCGTGCGGTATTCCTGACCGGCGTTATGTCCTATCTTTCCGCCCCGCTGTGGTTTATGTTCCTTGCACTTTCCACTGCGCTGCAGGTGGTGCACGCGTTCACGGAACCGCAATACTTCCTGCAACCACACCAGCTGTTTCCGGTGTGGCCGCAGTGGCAGCCGGAACTGGCGATTGCACTGTTGGCCTCGACCATGGTGCTGCTGTTTTTGCCCAAGCTGCTGAGTATTTTGCTTATCTGGTGCAAAGGAACGAAAGAATACGGTGGATTCATTCGCGTCACGATCTCCCTGCTGCTGGAAGTGATTCTTTCAGTACTGCTGGCGCCGGTGCGAATGCTGTTCCACACCGTCTTCATAGTCAGTGCGTTCCTTGGCTGGAAGGTGACATGGAAATCGCCACAACGCGACGATGACTCCACCACGTGGCGTGAAGCCTTTACGCGACATGGTTCTCAACTGCTGCTGGGGCTGATTTGGGCAATAGGGATGGCGTGGCTCGATCTGCGCTTCCTGTTCTGGCTGGCACCTATCGTCTTCTCGCTGATTCTGTCACCGTTCGTATCAGTCTTTTCCAGTCGTGCATCCATTGGCCTACGCGCCAAACGCTGGAAGCTGCTCCTGATTCCGGAAGAATATTCGCCACCCAGGGTGTTGGTGGATACAGATAATTATCTGATGATGAATCGCAACTGCACACTGAACGATGGCTTCATGCACGCTGTGTTTCATCCATCATTTAACGCACTGGCAACGGCAACAGCCACTGCACGCCACCGCAAGAGCAAAGTGCTTGAAATTGCCCGCGACCATCATGTCGAGCAGGCGCTGAATGAGCCCCCTGACAAACTCAACCGTGATTGCCGCCTAACCCTGTTGAGCGACCCCGTTGTCATGTCGCGTCTGCATTACCGCTTATGGGCAATGCCGGAAAAATATGCTTCATGGATGAATTACTATCAACAACTGACGCTCAATCCGTCAGCACTGAAACAATGGAAGCCGAATATCAAGGAAGAAGCTGATTATGCGGAATCAAATGCTCAAATCGATATGGCTCTTTCCGGTACACCCTGACGTAGTGCTAACTGGCAGCTCAATGCTGCATTAAGAGAACGGAGTTGAACGCAATGTAAGAAATAATGACTGGCAAGTTTGCCGTTGTGTCTTAGCCACCCTGCCACGTGGGAGCCGTTTGGATTTCAATGCACCCAATACACCCCCTTCTTTTTCATTCCATTCCCCGAGAATTGAACCTATTACCATTTAGCTCATCATTATTCTTTTATCATTAGAGCATTTCTCGTTTAGTTAGACACATAGCCGGAGTTGGTGAAGTAGTTACGG
>OBJA01000382.1_pt1 | contig 39962 bp, 35 predicted proteins | sample 1519751 | NCBI WGS metagenome assembly OBJA01 (sample SAMEA3881238, study PRJEB22517) | soil metagenome | biome: lake sediment; feature: soda lake sediment; material: sediment, water from around vicinity | place: India | collected 2013-12-23 | depth 3 m
ATGATTCGCCGTCTCTCCCTATCGCGGCTCGCGCCGCTCCTACCGGCTGTCGACACACGGCTGCGCGGGTGATTCGCCACGGTGTGAATTAGTCCACCACCCTGGCCTCCGCTATGGGCGGTGTCTTGCCGGACAGGTGATAGGCGAAGGCGATCACCTGGGCGACGGCCAGGTAGAGGGCCTCCGGTATCTCCTCCCCCAGATCCAGTTTCGCCAGCAGGCCCGCCAGCTCGGCGTTCTCCTGCAGCGGCACCTGGTGCTCACGGGCCAGGGCCAGGATCTCCTCTGCCACCCGGTCGCGGCCCTTGGCGGTGACCCGCGGTGCACCCTGTCCGTCATAGCGCAGGGCCACGGCCAGTGGCGGTGGTGGCTTGCCCGTTTCCTTCATATCCGTTCATCCAGGATCGGCCGGGGGGGCGCTGTCGTGCGGTTTCCCGGCATGGGGCCACGCAGGCAGTGCAGCTCGGCCACCTGCAGCCCGCTGGCCTCCAGTCCCCTGCGCAATTCCCGCAGCTGGTCGCGCAGCAGGGGCAGGGCTTCCTCGCGCGTCGCCCAGAACCAGGTGGACACCTGTTCACCGCGCAGGCTGACGCGCGCCTGCATGGGACCGAGACCCGGCAGGTCGAAGGCCAGCTGTACCGTCCACAGTGGTCCCTGCCGTTCCGGCTCTCGTCCATCCCCTTCCCCGTCGCGGCGGATGCTGAGGGACCACACATCGGTCTCCTCGCCACGGCGCACGGGCAGGTCGAGCAGCCACTCCATGCCGGTATCGCGCCCCTGGGGCAGGGAGGCCAGCTGGTGGAGCTGCAACCGTGCCACCGAGGCCTCGGCCTGTTGCAGCAGCTCGGTGCGCAGCACCGGCGTGGCCTGCAGGGCCTGCAGGCTGGCCGCCGCCCGCGCCTGGGGCTGGGGCGGCTGGCCGCGCAGGGGCGGCGGGGGTGGGGGCAGGCCCGGTCCACCCGCGAGTACCCGGGCCGGGGCGCCGGCGGGGGACGGGGTGGCGGGCGCGGGTGTGGCGGGTGTGGGTGGGGGGGGTGTGGGGGTACTGCCGGGGGGCGGGGGGCTGGCCGCCCGCAGGGCCCGTCCCAGCGTGGCCGGGCCTGTCGCGGTGGATGAGCCGGGCGGGGGGGCCTGGCCGGGGGTGCCCTGCCCGGACTGGGCAGGCATGGCCGGGACCCTGGCCGGGGGTGTGGGCAGGGCCGGCGTCGGGAGCGGGAGTCCCGGTTGGGGGACCGCGGTGGGGTTGGTGGCAGGCGGACTGGCGACCGCCCCTGTTCCCGGGGAGACGGCGGGCATGGCCGGCGCCGGAGGGGGTGCCGCGTTCGCCCTTGTGCCCGTGGCAGGGGGAGCGGCCACCCCGGGCCAGTTGCGCACCAGCTGCACCAGCCGCACCAGGTTGGTCTTGAGGTCCCCGTCCAGGTTCACCCGCCCGCCGTCCCGGGCCGCCTGCAGCCGGGCCTCCAGGAACAGCCCGGACTGGGCTACCGCCTGGCGCAGGCCGGACGCGGTGCTCACGCTGCGGGTATCCGGCAGCTGGCGCAGCAGGGTGCGGCTGAGTTCCTGCAGCAGCGGCGGCAGCAACGCGGGCCGTGCCTTGGCCAGTTGCGCGAGGTTGTGGAGCAGGGGCACGAGCCCACCCTGCCGGGGCAGGATGGTGCGGATGGCGTCCCCCAGGGGATCCGTGCCGGCTGCCGGCAGGATGCGCAGCAGGGGTTGCGGTGTGAGGCCTTCCACCTGCAGCGTGACCGGCTGTCCCGGCGCCAGGGGGATGGGGCTCTGGCCCTGGAGGGTTTGCGTGCCCACCTGGAGCAGGGCCTGGCCGCCGGGCCCGCTGGACAGGGTCACGGCCCGCAGGATCTGTCCCACCTGCCAGACACTGCTGCCGGCCTCCGGGCGGGGGGGCGATACGGGGATGCTGCCGGACAGGGGGCCACGGGTTTCCATGCATTGGAGTGTGCAGCAATTCAGGCCGGGAGGAAACGGCCTGTCCCCTCCCTGCACGGTCCGGTAGCCGGAGTCCCGGCCGTCACCAATGGGCGACATTACAGCCATGCGCGGAATCTGTTGTATAAGAATAACAAGGCAAGGATGGGCGCCCGGGGTGGGGCAGCGCAGGGACGAGGCATGGCGGGATGAAGGGTGGTAGTGCTCGTGGTCAATAGCATCAAGAACAAGATACTGGTATTTGCGTTGCTGGCTACGCTGATTCCGTCGGCCGGCCTCGGACTGTTGTTGTACTGGCAGAGCGAGACGATGATCGCCGGCAACGTCATGCACCAGTTGCGTACCATGGTGGATGATGCAGGCAGGGAGCTGAACTACTGGCTGAAGGAACGACGCGACGGGGTGCGCGCCCTCGCCGATTCGGACACGGTCATCAGAGGCCTGCAGGGGGAAGCCGCAGCGGGCGCGCAGGTGCTGCCGCAATACCTGCGTCTGGTGCAGCAGCGCCTGACCCCGTTCCTGGAACTGACCGTGGTGGATGCGGCCGGTGAGGTGGTCGCCAGCAGCGGCGACCGCTCGGCACCGGTAGCACTGCCGCAGACCTGGCCGTCGGAGGCCGCTGCCAATGGCATCCTTCTCGATCCCCCGCGTCGGGACGAGACCAGTGCCACCGTCTCCCTGACCCTTGCGGTGCCCGTGCTGGGCCTCGACAAGGAGGTCCTGGGCGCACTGGTGGCCGTGGTGGACATGGGCACCCTGTTGCCACGCCTGGAGCACGTGTCACGCGCCTTTCCGGGGGACCTGGTGCTGCTGGATCTCGCCGGCCGCCCCTTGCTGCACAGCCGCCGACCGGCCACGGGTCTGGCGCCGGTCGACCCGCACATGCTGCCGCGCCTGCGTACCGAGACGGGCAGACCCATGACCTACGAGGGGCACCTGCAGCAGGAGGTACTGGGGCTGTCCGGGACACCCGACGCCCTGCCGGTCATCCTCCTCGCGGAACGGGACCGTGCCGGGGTCTACCGGGCCTGGGTGCAGTTTCGCAACCTGCTGCTCGCCCTGGTGGCAGGGCTGGCATTGCTGGTGGGCATGATCGGCTGGATGATGGGGCGGTCGATCGTCACCCCGTTGCAGCACCTGGCCAGGGCCTCGGAGCGCATTGCCGGCGGGGACCTGGCGGTACAGCTGCCGGTGGCGGGGCACGATGAGACCGGCGTCCTGACCCAGGCATTCAACCAGATGGCGGGCGAATTGCGGCGCAGCCACGAAGAGATCAGGATGGCCAGCCGGGCCCTGCAGCAGCAGAACCGGCAGCTGGAAAAGCTGTCCGTGACCGACAACCTGACGGGACTCTATAACCGCAACAAGCTCGACGAAATCCTGGCCGAACAGCTGGAGCGCTACAAGCGCAGCCGGCGACCCTTTGCGTTGCTGTTGCTGGATATCGATTATTTCAAGGCGCTCAATGACGCCCACGGTCACCTGGCCGGCGACCAGGTGCTGGCCGGTGTGGCCAGGACCCTGTCCGAGTCGATTCGCAGCGTGGATTACGCGGCCCGCTACGGTGGCGAGGAGTTCCTGATCGTCTTGCCCGAGACGACCACCGCTACCGCCCGGGAACTGGCCGAGCGCATCTGTTCACGGGTGCGCAACACCCCGTACCGGTACCGGGACCAGTCGCTGTCCGTGACCCTGAGCATCGGGGTTGCGGGGATACGCAGCAGCGACGATACCGCCGACATGATCATCGCGCGGGCGGACCATATGCTCTACGAGGCCAAGGACACCGGGCGCAACCGGGTCTGTTGCGCGGCCTGATCCCGCGCGCTGGTGGCTTGCCCGGCCGGAGCGGCCAGGGGTGTCAGCGGAGTTCGACGAGGTCGCTCGACACCCAGCCCGTGTTCTGCCCGGGGGTCTGTACCTGCAACCAGAGGCCATGGTGGCCGAGCGCCGTGACCGGGGTGGCGGCGGGCAAGACCTCGAGGATGTCGGAATGGGTCCCGGGCCGGGCCCGCAGGCGGGTGTCCGTCTTGATGCGCAGCGGTATGGCGACCGTGAAGGCGGCTTCGGGTGCCGCATCCCCACCCGCCGATGCCTCCCGGGCCAGCAGCATGTCGACGAGTTGCCGGGCCTGCGCCGCCAGATTGACGGTCTCGCCGTGTTCGCCTTGCCTGAAGGCGGCGGAGGCCTGGTCCAGGAGTTGCTGCGCGAGCGCCTGTACCGGGCTGTCGCCGGCCTCCGGTCTCGAGCGCAGGGTTTCCAGGGCGACCTCCACCTCGGCGAGGCGTGAGGCCGCGTCGGCCTCGGTGGTGAAGCGGCGCAGTTTGACCTCGGCGCGCGCGGCCTGGGCGGTGGTTTCCTCCAGTTCCCGGGTCCGGGCCTCCTGGTGGGTGCGCAGGCGACTAATTTCGGAATCCTTGTCCGCCAGCAATTGCTGCAGGCGGGCGATCTCCCGCTGCTGCTCCGTGCAGCTGCTGGGCGGGCTGGCCTGCCAACTGGCACAGCCGCCCAGGCCGAGTCCCAATAGCACGACGGCCCACCCATGCCTCCGGCGACCGGACCTCATCCCCTGCATCCTTCCACTACGGATTCCCTTTCGATTCAGATGGTAACGACAACCACCAGTACCTGTCCCGGCCACTATACCCGGGGGGGCGCATTCCTGCACCTGATCCGTGCCGGACTGTGACCCTTGGCACATGCCCCCTGTGGATCGGCGTCGACCGGCCGATAGGGGTACTGATTACCCAGGTCGGGTTTCGAAGCGCACGGCAGAACCATGAGCGAGCAAGCACCCAGCGAACCCCTGTGGCTCACCCGTCGCGACGGCGTGGTGCGCGGCCCTTTCCCGGCCAGCTGGGTGCGCCGCTATATCCTCCTGGGGCGGATCCGCATGACCGATGAACTGCGGCAGAGCACGGGTGAATGGCGGCCGGCCTTTCGCTGTGAGGAACTGATTCCGGAGGTGCTGCGCCAGCCGCTCACGGAAGACAACCTGCTGCGCTTGAAACAGGCGCGCAGGGAGGCAGACGAACGCGGGCCCCTGGATCGGCGTGGAGCGGGCACGCCCACGGCGGACCTGCTGGGCCGCCGTGCGGGGGATGAGCGCCGACGCCCCGAGTCGGCGGAGGAGGTGCGTTTCCGTGCCATGCGGGCGCGCGAACTCTGCCCGTCCCCGCCCCCGGCCGAGCCCGCCGTGCGCCGGCCGCTGTGGGGGCTTCTGGTGCTGGGCCTGCTGGCGGGCCTGGTGCTGCTGGTGTTCTGAGCCCCCGACCTTCCTATTCCACGTCCACGAAGCGGGCGGCGAAGGACTCGCTGCCATAGCGTTGTATGTGGATGTCCGGGGACCAGAAGTCCGCGGGCAGGCCCACCTTCTGTTTCAGCTGGCGCACAAAATCGCCTGGTTCCGGCAGGCTTTCCCATACCGAGGGCAGCAAGGTGCCGCGCCGCCCGCCGACCTCCAGGATCAGGCCGTCCACCCCGGGGCGCAGCTGGGTGAGGAGGTCGGCCTCGTCGCGAAAGTGGATGGGGTGCGGGGTTCCCAGCACCGAGATCTGCAGAGCCAGCTCCGCCAGCTCCGCCGCCGTCAGCTCGGGGAACCGGGGGTCGCGAAAGGCCGCGTTGAAGGCATTGTCCGCCACGTTTTGCACCAGGGGTTGGCGGGTCTCGAGGTTGCCGATGCAGCCGCGCAGCCGTCCCTGGTGATGCAGGGTCACGAAGCAGGCGGCCGGCTGAAGCAGGGTCGCGGGCAGGGTCTCCAGGTGTGGTGCCGAGGCATGGCCCTCGCGCAGTCCGGTACGAATGGAGTCGGCGGCGATGTGCAGCAGCAGGTCCCGTTCGGCGGGGCCCAGCCGCGCCTCACTCGAAGACATAGGCGCCGTAGCCCACCACCCGGTCCCGGGGTCCGGCGGTATCCCCCGAGTTGCGCAGGTCCAGGGTGCTGGCGTGCAGGCCCCGGCGGCGCGCCGCCAGCAGCAGGCCGTTGACGGGGTTGCGGCCACAGGCGTCCTCGTAGTGGATGCGCTGCGGGGCGAGCGCCTCGATGGCATCGGAGGTGGCGCGGTCCAGGCGTCGGGCCGTGTCGTAGTCCTGGTAATGACTGAGGTCTGAGCTGATGACCAGCAGGGTTTCCGCGCCGCCCCAGAGCAGTTCCAGGACCTCGGCCACCTCGTCGGGGGTGCTGTCGCCCACCACGAGGGGCACCAGCCGGAAATCGCCCAGGGTCTCCTGCAGGAAGGGCAGCTGCACCTCCAGGCTGTGTTCCAGCAGGTGCGCCTCGTCCATGACCCGCACCTGGGGCAGGGTCAGCAGGTGTTGGACCGCGTCGCGGTCGATGGGGATGTTGCCCAGGGGGGTGGCGAAGAATCCGGCGCTGCTCGCCGCCATGCCTTGCAGGGGCACGCGATGGGAGGGACCCAGCAGCACCACCCGTTCGATCTCTCCCCGGCGCGGCGCCAGAAGGGCATAGGCGCTGGCCGCCACCGGTCCGGAATAGACGTAGCCCGCATGGGGCACGATGATGGCCTTGGGCTTGTGCGGCCCGGCGCTCACCCCCTGCAGGTAGCCCTGTACCTGCTGGTGCAACTCCCGGGGGTCGCCCGGGTAGAACATCCCGGCCACGGCTGGAGTACGTATGTTCATAGAATCATTGTTACCCTATCCGGAGGGATTGCAAGGGGTAATACCCCCTGTCCAGGTATATGATGTAACCAGGGCAGGCAACCGGGAGAGGGGCCATGGAAACCACCGTCAAGACCCGTTACTGGCACCGGCTGGAGGATGGCCGGGTGCAGTGTGACCTGTGCCCGCGGTTCTGCAAGCTGCGGGAGGGGCAGCAGGGCATGTGTTTCGTGCGCGCCAACCAGCACGGCGAGGTGGTGATGACCAGTTTCGGCCGCTCCAGCGGTTTCTGCATCGATCCCATCGAGAAGAAACCCCTCAATCATTTCCTGCCCGGCACCCCCAGCCTGTCCTTCGGCACGGCCGGCTGCAACCTGGCCTGCAAGTTCTGCCAGAACTGGGATATCAGCAAGTCGCGTGAAATCGATACCCTGGCCGATGCCGCCGCGCCCGAAACCCTGGCGCGCGCCGCCAGCCAGCTCGGCTGTCGCAGCGTGGCCTATACCTACAACGACCCGGTCATCTTCATGGAATACGCCAATGCGGTGGCCGATGCCTGCCATGCCATGGATGTGAAGTCCGTGGCGGTGACCGCCGGCTATATCAATCCCGAGCCGGCGCGCGAGTTCTTTTCCCACATGGATGCCGCCAACGTGGACCTGAAGGCCTTCACCGAACGCTTCTACTGGAAGATCACCGGCGGCCACCTGCAACCGGTGCTGGACACGCTCGTCTACCTCAAGCACGAGACCTCGGTCTGGTTCGAATTGACCACCTTGCTGATTCCCGGGGAGAATGACGCAGCGCAGGAGATCGAGGCCATGAGTCGCTGGGTGGTGGAACACCTGGGACCCGATGTGCCCATGCATTTCACGGCCTTCCATCCCGACTGGAAGATGCGTGACGTGCCACCGACCCCGGCAGCCACCTTGACCCGGGCCCGCCGGATCGCCATGGAACAGGGTGTGCGCTATGCCTATACGGGCAATGTGCACGATGCCGAGGGGGGGAGTACCTATTGCCATCACTGCGGCCACAAGTTGATCGGCCGTGACTGGTACCGGCTGTCGGAATGGAACCTGACCGACGCTGGCAAGTGCAGCTTCTGCGCCACGCCCCTGCCCGGTGTGTTCGAGGCGCGGCCCGGCGACTGGGGTGCCAGGCGCCTGCCGGTGCGGCTGCGCGAGTTCGAGCTGGCACATCCGTGAGCCGCTGCCAGGTCAGGCAGGATTGATCGAGATCGTCACTGACAAGGTCACATCCCCCGATGGCAGGTGTCGGCCGCAGGGATGCAGCCGTCAAGCCTGCAAGGACGTATTCACGGCGTCCTGCCGGCGAGGGATGTGACCTTGTCAATGCAGGGTTTGGCAACCACTAACGAACACCACATGTCCACAAGAACCCACCTGAACATCCTGATCGTCGACGATTCCGAGGACGATGCCCTGCTGATGGTGCATGCCCTGCAGCGCAGCGGCTACCAGGCCCACTGGCAGCGGGTCGAGCGCAGGCAGGAGTTGCTGGAGAGTCTGGAGACCGGCTGCTGGGACCTGGTGATCTCCGACTACCACATGCCGGAGTTCAGCGCCCTGCATGCCTTGCAGCTAATCCAGCAATCGGGGCGGGACCTGCCCTTCATCGTCGTTTCGGGGGCCGTGGGCGAGGAACGTGCGGTGGATATCATGCTCGCCGGGGCCCATGATTTCGTGGTCAAGCAGAATCTTGCCCGCCTGGCGCCGGTGATCCGGCGGGAACTGGGTGAGGCGCGTGTGCGCCAGGAGCGGCGTCGTGACGAGGAGCGCCTGCTGTTGCAGGCGGCGGCTCTGGATTCCGCCGCCAACGGTATCTTCATCACCGATCGCGATGGCAGGATCGACTGGGTCAACCAGGCCTTCACGGAGCTGACAGGCTATCTACCGCAGGAGGCGGTAGGGCAGCATATCAGTATCCTCGAGTCCGGCAAGCACGGGGAAGGGTTCTACGCCGACCTGTGGCAGTCCATCCTGGCCAGCCACAACTGGCGTGGCGAACTGGTCAGTCGACGCCGGGATGGAAGCGAATACATCGAGGAACAGTCCATCACCTCGGTGCGGAGCGCCGATGGCGAGATAGCGCATTTCATCGTTATTCAGCAGGATGTGACCGAGCGGGTGCGCGCGACCCGGGAACGCGAGGACCTGCAGCGCCAGTTGCAGCAGGCGCACAAGATGGAAGCCCTGGGCCAGTTAACGGGGGGCATCGCCCACGACTTCAACAATATTCTCGGCGCCATCATCGGCTATACCGACCTGGCCCTGGAACGTTTCGCGCCCAACGGCGAGGGCAAGCTCGGAGAGTATCTCAACCAGGTGTACCGGGCCGCGTTGCGCGCGCGCGATCTCATCGCGCAGATGCTGGCCTACAGCAGGGGGAGCGGCAGTTCCTCCCAGGTGTTGCCCATCGAGCCGGTGGTGCGCGAGGTGATCAACATGCTGCGCTCGGCCATGCCGTCCACCATGGAGATCCATACCGAATTCGCCCCCGATACGCCCATGGTCAGTATCGACCCGGTGCAGTTGCACCAGATGATCATGAATCTCTGCATCAATGCCCGCGATGCCATGGAAGGACATGGTCGCATGGACGTGCGCATCGAACCCTTGCGGGACCTGCGCACGGTATGCGCCTCCTGTCACCATCCCGTGGAGGGCGATTTCGTGCAGCTGGAGATCCGGGATACGGGGACCGGCATTGCGGCGGAGGTGATGCCGCGCCTGTTCGAACCCTATTTCACCACCAAGCCCGTCGGCAGCGGGACCGGCATGGGCCTGCCGGTGGTGCATGGCATCCTCCATGAACATGGAGGACATTTGCTGGTGGAGACCGCGCCCGGCGAGGGCACCAGCTTTCGGCTCCTGCTGCCGGCGCTGGGTGCCCCAGCCGTACGGGAGCAGGAGCAGGCGTACGTACCCGCGAGCCAGCGTCAGGGGCAGGGGCATGTGCTGGTGGTGGATGACGAACCGCACCTGGTGGCCTATTACGCCGAGCTGCTGGAAGCGCGCGGCTACCGCGTCACGGGCGTCACCGATGCGCGCGAGGCCCTGCGCTTTTTCCGCGGCTCGCCGGAGGATATCGACCTGCTGATCACCGACCAGACCATGCCGGACATGACCGGCACCAGCCTGGTCAGGGAACTGCGGGCAATACGCGCGGACCTGCCGGTGATCCTCTGCAGCGGGTATAGTGACGTGATTGATGCCAGGGGTGCGCAGGCGCTGCCGGTGGCCGCCTATTTCCAGAAACCGGTGATCGCCGGTGAACTGCTTGCCCGTGTGGACGAGTTGCTGGATGCTTGAGGACAGGCATTCAGGTCGATACCCGTGGGAGCGTCCTCTGGCCGCGAATCCAGCAAGGGCAGGAGAGAAAGATGAACACAGCACGTATCGGCATTGTCACCGTATCGGATCGCGCCAGCCGGGGTGAATACCAGGACCTGGGCGGTCCCGCCATCCAGGACTGGCTGGGCCAGGCGCTCACCAGCCCGTGGGAAGCGGTCGCGCGCCTGATCCCCGACGAGCAGGCGCGGGTGGAGGCGGTGTTGCGGGAATTGTGCGATACGGAAGCCTGTGACCTGGTGGTGACCACCGGTGGCACGGGTCCGGCGCCGCGCGACATCACCCCGGAGGCCACACAGGCGGTGTGCGACAAGCTGCTGGATGGCTTCGGGGAGCAGATGCGGGCCGTATCCCTGCGCCACGTGCCCACGGCCATCCTGTCACGGCAGATCGCCGGCATCCGGGGCAGGAGCCTGATCATCAACCTGCCGGGCAAGCCCGCGGCCATTGCCGAATGCCTGGAGGCGGTGTTCGCCGCCGTGCCGTACTGCCTGGACCTGATCGGCGCCAGCTACCTCGAGACCGATCCCGCCGTGGTGAAGGCCTTCCGCCCGAAGAAAACCTGAGCAGGGTGTCGGGCTGAAGCCCGACCTGCAGGAGGCCGCCTTCGCCAACGGGGGGTGCAGGCCGGGCATCAGCCCGACACCGGGCTTCAATCCCTGATCAGGATCACCGCGCCCAGCGGCGGCAGGTTGAGGCGCAGGCTGTAGGGTCGCCCCATCCAGGGTTCGTCGTCGGTGTGCAGGGGATCGCCGAGGGCGGTATTGCTGCCGCCGTAGAACTCGGAATCGGAATTGAGCAAGGCCCGGTAGCGCCCGGGCAGCGGTACGCCGAGCCGGTAGCCCGGCCGAGGCACGGGGGTGAAGTTGAGCACCACCACCAGTTGCTGATCGCCGGCCTTGCGCAGGTAGCTGATGAGGGACTGGGCGGCGTCCTGGCAGTCGATCCATTCGAAGCCTTCGCCCTCGAATTCATGCCGGTGCAGCGCGGGCAGTTCCCGGTACAGGCGATTGAGGTCGCTGACCAGGGTGCGCATGCCCTGGTGGGGCGCATGTTGCAGTAGATGCCAGGGCAGGGCGGCATCGAAATTCCATTCATCCCATTGCGCGAATTCGCTGCCCATGAACAGCAGCTTCTTGCCCGGATAGGTGAACATGTAGCTATAGAGCAGGCGCAGGTTGGCGAAGCGCTGCCAGTCGTCGCCGGGCATCTTGCCCAGCATGGAGCCCTTGCCGTGGACCACCTCATCGTGGGAGAAGGGCAGCACGAAGTTCTCGCTGAAGGCGTAGAGCAGGCCGAAGGTGAGCGAGTCGTGATGGTAGGGGCGGTGCACCGGTTCCTTGCTCATGTACACCAGGGTGTCGTGCATCCAGCCCATGTTCCACTTCATGCTGAAGCCCAGGCCTCCCGCGTAGGTGGGGCGGGTCACCTGGGGCCAGGCGGTGGATTCCTCGGCGATCACCAGGGTACCGGGGAACTGGCCGTGGGCCACCTCGTTCATCTCCCGCAGGAAGCCGATGGCCTCCAGGTTCTCGCGCCCGCCATGGACATTGGGCAGCCAGTCGCCGGCCTCGCGCGAGTAGTCCAGGTAGAGCATGGAGGCCACGGCATCCACGCGCAGGCCGTCGATGTGGAATTCCTCCAGCCAGTAGACGGCGCTGGAGAGCAGGAAATTCTTCACCTCGTTGCGGCCGTAGTTGAAGATCAGCGTGCCCCAGTCGCGGTGTTCGCCGCGGCGCGGGTCCTCGTGCTCGTACAGGGGGCTGCCGTCGAAGCGGGCCAGGGCCGTATCGTCGCGCGGGAAATGGCCCGGTGCCCAGTCCAGGATCACGCCGATGCCGTGCCGGTGGCAGTGATCGACGAAGTAGCGGAAATCATCCGGGGTGCCGAAGCGGCTGGAGGGGGCGAAATAGCCGGTGGTCTGGTAGCCCCAGGAGGCGTCCAGGGGGTGCTCGGTGACGGGCAGCAGTTCGATGTGGGTGAAGCCCAGGGACCTTACATGGGCGACGATGCGCTCGGCCAAGGTGCGGTAGTTGAGAAACTCGTTGTGCTCGCCGCGCTGCCAGGAGCCCAGGTGCAGTTCGTAGATGGACAGGGGCTGGTGCAGCCAGTCGGCGTGACGCCTCCGCTCCAGCCAATCCTGGTCGCCCCAGGCATGGCGGGAAGGCCCGCCGACCCGGGGTGCCGTGCCCGGCCGCAATTCGAATTCCTGTCCGTAGGGGTCGATCTTGACATGTATGGTGGCGTGTTCGCGGTTGCGGATCTCGTACTTGTACAGCACGCCACTGTCCATCCCGGGGATGAACAGCTCCCATACGCCGCCTCCACCGCGGGAACGCATGGCATGCACCCGCCCATCCCAGCGGTTGAAATCCCCCACCACGCTCACCCGCTCGGCGTTCGGAGCCCAGACCACGAAACGCACCCCTTCGATGCCATCCGCACTATGACGGTGCGAGCCCAGCACCCGGTAACAATGCCAATGACGCCCCTCGCCGAACAGGTGCAGGTCGAAATCGCCCACCTGGGGCGGGAAGGCGTAGGGATCGTAGCCGACCACCTCGCCGCCCTGCTTGCGGCGCCAGCGCAGCCGGTAGCGTTCCGGCACCTGGTCCGGTTCCGCCAGCAGTTCGAAGAAATCGCTGCCTTCCCTGCGCGTCAATTCCAGGTCGCTGTCCTCCAGCCGCACCCATTCGGCGTCCGGCAGAAAGGCCCGTACCCGCACCTGGTCCCCCTCGGCGTGACGGCCCAGGACCGTGAAGGGATCGTGGTGGCGTGCCTCGGCCAACCGCTGGAGTTCGGCGGGGAGGCTGGTCTGCTTGTGCGGGGTGGTGGATTTCAAGCTGGCGTCAACCTGGAGCCGTGAGTAGGACAATTTCGTAAATGCATGAATCGGACCCGATTCACAGATGCTGGCCAGATGGTACCATAGCCGCGAGCCCGTCGGCCCCTTTCCTGCCTGTCAGCGGGTGCCGGCGATCGCCTTGCCGGACCACATGGAATGCTTTGCACCGAGGAGTTGTAGGATGATGAGTCAGACCCCGCGCTTTGTCAGCCGTCTCACCCGCAACACCCTGGCCCTGATCCTGGCGGGCGGGCGCGGTTCCCGCCTGAAGCAGCTCACCCTGTGGCGGGCCAAGCCGGCGGTGCCCTTCGGTGGCAAGTTCCGCATCATCGATTTCCCCATGTCCAACTGCATGAATTCCGGTATTCGCCGCATCGGCATCCTGACCCAGTACAAGGCGCACTCCCTGCTGCAGCATATCCAGAAGGGCTGGGGCTTCCTGCGTGGCGAGTTCGGCGAGTTCGTCGAGCTGTTGCCGGCCCAGCAGCGCATCGAATCTTCCTGGTATGCCGGAACCGCCGATGCCGTCTATCAGAACCTGGACATCATCCGCAATCATGCCCCCGATTTCGTGCTGATCCTCGCCGGGGATCACATCTACAAGATGGACTATGGTCCCATGATCGCCCACCACGTGGAGCAGCAGGCGGACATGACCGTGGGTTGCATCGAGGTGGACCTGGAGCGTGCCCGTGAGTTCGGCGTGATGACGGTGGGCGATGACGGCCGCATTATCGAGTTCAATGAAAAACCCGAGCACCCCCATCCCATGCCGGGCAGCGACGACCGGGCGCTGGCATCCATGGGAATCTATGTCTTCAATACCCGGTTCCTGTACGAGCAGTTGATCAAGGATGCCGATTCCGATTCTTCCAACCACGACTTCGGCAAGGACATCATCCCCTCCGTCATCGCCAACTACCGGGTGCATGCCTATCCCTTCCGCGACGCATTGAGCGGCAAGCAGGCCTACTGGCGCGACGTGGGTACCGTGGACGCCTTCTACGAGGCCAACCTGGAGCTGATCGGCGTGACACCGGAGCTGAATCTCTACGACGAGGAATGGCCCATCTGGACCTACCAGGAACAGCTACCGCCCGCCAAGTTCGTCTTCGACGACGATGACCGGCGCGGTATGGCGGTGGACTCCATGGTATCCGGGGGCTGCGTCATATCCGGCGCCCTGGTGCGTCATTCCCTGCTGTTCTCCAACGTGAAGGTGCATTCCTGTGCCGTGGTCGAGGATGCGGTGGTGATGCCCGGGGTGGATATCGGCCATGACAGCCGCCTGCGCAAGGTGGTCATCGATCGTGGCTGTCGCATACCGCCCAATACGGTGATCGGCGAGGACCCCGCGGCCGACGCCGAGCGCTTCTATGTGACACCCGGCGGGGTGGTGCTGGTGACGCCGGAGATGCTCGGCCAGGAATTGCACCATGTCCGCTAAGCCGCGCCTGAAGGTGATCCTGTGCTGGCACATGCACCAGCCCCAGTACTGCGACCTGCTCAGCGGGGAGTACCACCTGCCCTGGACCTACCTGCATGCCATCAAGGATTATACCGACATGGCGGCCCACCTGGAGGCGGTGCCCCGGGCGCGTGCCGTGGTGAACTTCGCCCCCGTGCTGCTGGAGCAGATCGCGGATTATTCCACCCAGGTGCATGCCTTCCTGCGCGATGGCAAGGCCATACGCGACCCGCTGCTGTCCGCCCTGGCGGAGAGCGGCCTGCCGTCGTCCCCGGGGCGGCGCCTGGAACTGATGCAGGCCTGCCTGCGCGCCCATGGCACGCGCATGATCGATCGCTTTCCCGCGTACCGGAACCTGGCCGACCTGGCGCGCTGCTTCCAGGACAATTCCGGGGGGCTGTCCTACGTGAACGACCAGTTCCTGCACGATCTCCTGGTCTGGTATCACCTGGCCTGGATGGGGGAAACGGTACGGCGCGACAATGTGAAGGTGCAGGCGCTGCAGGACAAGGGCAGTAATTACACCCTGGACGACCGGCGGGCGCTGCTGGAGATCATCGGGGCGCTGCTCGCCGGCATCATCGACCGCTACCGCAACCTGGCAGCCAATGGCCAGGTGGAACTGTCCCTCAGTCCCTATGCCCACCCCATCGTACCGCTGCTGCTGGACCTCGGGAGTGCCCACGAGGCCATGCCCGATGCCCCCTTGCCGGCGCTGGACCATTACTCCGGCGGTCTGGAGCGGGCCCAGTGGCATATCCGTGAAGGTATCTCTGTCTTCGAACAGTTCTTCGATGCGCGGCCCGCCGGCTGCTGGCCTTCCGAGGGTGCAGTCAGCGCCGCGAGCCTGAAGCTGTTCGAGGCGGCGGGTTTCCAGTGGGTGGCCAGCGGTGAATCGGTGTTGCGCAACAGCCTGCGCCGTAGCGGCCGTGACGAGGAGGCCGGGGGTGCCGGTCCCATGTACCGCCCCTACACGCTCGGGGATGGCAAGCTGGCCTGTTTTTTCCGTGACGACGGCCTGTCCGACCTGATCGGTTTCAAGTATTCCGACTGGCACGCGGACGATGCCGTCGCGAACCTGGTGCATCACCTGGAAACCATCGCCGATGCCAATGGCGACCAGGCGGACCCCGTGGTGTCCATCATCCTCGATGGCGAGAATGCCTGGGAACACTATCCCGAGAACGGCTATTATTTCCTCAGTGCGCTCTATGAACAGCTGGCGGCCCATCCACGCCTGGTGATGACCACCTTCGCCGATTACCTGGCGGCCACCAGGCAGCGCGACCGGATTGCCGAAATGGTGGGCGGCAGCTGGGTCTATGGTACCTTTTCCACCTGGATCGGGGACAAGGACAAGAATCGTGGCTGGGAGATGCTGGGGGATGCCAAGAAGATCTTCGACCAGGTGGTTGCCGCTGGCGGGCTCGACGGCGACCAGCTGCTGGTGGCCCGTCACCAGCTCTCCATCTGCGAGGGTTCCGACTGGTTCTGGTGGTTCGGGGACTACAATCCCGAGGACACGGTCAGCGATTTCGAGCGCCTGTTCCGCACCCACCTGGCCAATCTCTACCAGCTTCTGGACCGCGAGCCGCCCGCGTACCTCGCGCAATCCTTCACCCATGGCCACGGACGACCGGAACATGGTGGCACCATGCGTCACGGCAAGCCGGAAGGCTGACGCGCCATGAACGGGGTGCAACCACATCCCGTCAGCCAGCTGCTGGGAGGGCGACGCGCGGGGCTGCTGCTGCATCCCACCTCCCTGCCTGGGCCGCGCGAGACGGGAGACCTGGGTCCCGAGGCCTATCGGTTCGTGGATTTCCTGGCCCGCAGCGGCCTGTCCGTGTGGCAGACCCTGCCCCTGGGGCCCACCCACGAGGATTTCTCCCCCTACCAGTGCCTGTCCGTGCATGCCGGCAACCCGCGCCTGATCAGCCCCGAACCGCTGGTGGACTGGGGCTGGCTGAAGGGGGAATACCGGCATTCGACCGCGATCGGCGACTGGCTGCCGGCCAGCTACAATGGCTTCCGACGCCACGGAGGGGAGACGGCCCGGGCCGAGTACCGCGACTTCCTGCAAACCCATGCCCACTGGCTGCAGGATTACGCCTTGTACATGGCCCTGCGCGAGGAGCAGGGGGGCGCCAGCTGGGTGTGCTGGCCGGCGGCCTTGCGTGACCGCGAACCCGGGGCCCTGGGCGAGGCGCAGCGGCGCCTGGCCGCCAACATCGACCAGGTGTGTTTCGAGCAGTTCCTGTTCTTCCGGCAGTGGCACCAGCTGCGGCGTTATGCCAACGAGCACCGCGTGCTGCTGTTCGGTGATATCCCCATCTTCGTGGCTCATGACAGCGCCGAGGTGTGGGCGCACCGCGAGTTGTTCTCCGTGGACGAACATGGCCAGGCGATCAAGGTGGCGGGTGTGCCCCCCGACTATTTCTCCGAGACCGGTCAGCGCTGGGGCAATCCCCAGTACGACTGGGAACGGATGCGGGCGGGGGATTTCCAGTGGTGGGTGGACCGCATCGCCACCCAGCTGGACCTGTTCGACCTGGTGCGCATCGACCATTTCCGGGGTTTCGAGGCCTACTGGGAAATCGATGCCAGTGCGGAGCTGGCGGTGCATGGCCGCTGGGTAAAGGCACCTGGAGAGGCCCTGTTCGAGCGCCTGCAGGCACGATTCGATCCCCTGCCGCTGGTGGCCGAGGACCTGGGCACCATCACCCCGGAGGTGGATGCCCTGCGCACCCGCTTCGGCTTGCCCGGCATGAAGGTCCTGCAGTTCGCCTTCGATGGCGATCCCGGGAACCTGTACCTGCCCCACCACCACGAGATCGACAGCGTGGTCTACACCGGGACCCACGACAACGACACCACACTCGGCTGGTTCCAGTCCCTGGATGCCGGGCAGCAGGCCATGGTGCGCGGCTATCTCGCCAATTCCCCGGAGGAGATGCCCTGGTTGCTGATCCGCACCGCCTTCATGTCGGTGGCGCGGCTGGCCATGGTGCCCATGCAGGATGTGCTGGCCATGGGCGGCGACCAGCGCATGAACCGGCCCGGGACCGACAACGGCAACTGGCAGTGGCGCTTCCAGTGGGGGCAGCTGCCGGAGGGCCTGGAACTGCGCCTGCGCCACCTGGCGGAGGTCTATGATCGCCTGCCGCCGCCGTTGTCGGGCTGAAGCCCGACAGGGAGTCGTCTACAACCAGATCATGCATCCCGTCTCGAAGGGATGGCTGAGCATCTGGTGGTAGGGGTACATGCGCAGCTGATAGTGCTGCAGCCCCGGCAGTGGCGGGTCGAGGTCCAGGCTGAACAGGGTCTCGCCCTGTTCGTTGTTGCCCCGTGCCGTGAAGCGGATATGATCGTGGGCGATGAACTTGCGATGCTCGTCCTCGGTGCCCACCACGCACTCCACCACCACATCGTCGGCCTTCAGGCCGTTGAGCTTCGCCGCCAGGTTCAGGGTCAGCTTCTCGCCGGCGTGGATGGCCTGCGGGGCGGATTTCAGTTGGCGCAGGCTGACCCCGGACCAGGCGGCCAGCACCCGGCTCTTCCAGCGGGCGAGGGCCTTGGCCCCGGCCGCCCCCGTCTGGTGCAGGATGCGGCCCTGACGGCTGGCGGGGCCGTAGAAGTGCTGCACATAGTCCATCACCATGCGCTGGGAATTGAACTGGGGCAGGATGGATTTCATGGAGGCCTTGGACATGTGCACCCATTTCTCCGAGTAGCCGTGCCCGTTGCGGTCGTAGTAGAGGGGGATCACCTGGTGTTCCAGGATGTCGAGCAGTTCGTTGCTCTCCTCCTGGTTGCGGTAGGTGGCATCGAAGTGCGGTCCGTGGGGGGTGATGGCCCAGCCGTTCTCGCCGTTGTAGCCCTCGCCCCACCAGCCGTCCAGCACGCTCAGGTTGATAACGCCGTTGAGGCCGGCCTTCTCCCCCGAGGTGCCACTGGCTTCCATGGGGTATTCGGGATTGTTCAGCCACACGTCCACGCCGGTGACCAGCTTGCGGCCCAGGGCCAGGTCGTAGCCCTCCAGCAGGATGATCTTGCCGAGGAATTCCGGGCGCCGCGAGAAGTCATGGATCACCCGGATCAGGTGCTGGCCGGGCAGGTCGCTGGGATGTGCCTTGCCGGCGAAGATCAGCAGCATGGGCTTCTCGGGGTTGTTCAGCAGCCGCGCCAGCCGGTCCGGGTCGGAGAAGATCAGGGTGGCACGCTTGTAGGTGGCGAAGCGGCGCGCGAAGCCCACGGTGAGGATATCGGTCTCGTGGGGGCTCAGGTGCTGGGTGATGCGATCGATGAGGGCCTCGCTGCAACCGTTGCGGCGGTGCTGCAGGATGGCGCGCCGGCGCACATTGTCCAGCAGTTCCGATTTCAGTGACTGGCGCAGGCTCCAGAAGCTGTGGTTGGGGATCTCGTCCACCCGCTCCCAGTAGGCCTCGTTGAGCAACTCGGAACGCCATTCCAGGCCGAAACGCATGTCGTAGAGATTGGCCCACTCGCGCGCCAGGAAGGTGGGCACATGCACCCCGTTGGTGACATGACGCATGGGGTTTTCTTCATGGGGGATCTGTGGCCAGACATAGCCTTCCATGCGCGAGGCCACCTCGCCGTGGATGCGGCTGACGCCGTTGTGGAAGCGCGAGCCGCGCAGGGCCAGCACGGTCTGGTTGAAGCCGCCCTGGTTGCCGGGGCTGGCGCCCAGGGAGAGGAACTCGGGCATGTCGATGCCCAGTTCCTTGATGTAGTCCTCGAAATAACTGCTGATCAGGCTGTGGTCGAAGATGTCATGGCCGGCCGCCACGGGGGTGTGGGTGGTGAACACCGTGGAGGCCGCGACCATTTCCAGTGCACTGGAGAAGTCCATGCCCTGTTTTTGACCACATTCGCGGCAACGCTCCAGGATCATGAAGGCGGCATGCCCCTCGTTGATGTGCCAGACCGTGGGGGTATGGCCCAGGGCGCGCAGGGCGCGCACACCACCGATGCCGAGCACGATCTCCTGCTGGATGCGGGTGTTGGAGTCGCCGCCATAGAGCTGGTAGGTGATGGCGCGATCGGCCTCCTGGTTGGCCGGCAGGTCGCTGTCCAGCAGGTAGAGGGTGATATGGCCGGCCTTCGCCTCCCATACCTGCAGGCGGACCGTGCGCCCGGGCAGGTCCACGCCCACCTGCAGGGAATTGCCCTTGTCGTCCAGGGCATGGCGCAGGGGGAGCTGGTCGAAATCGGTGGTGGTGTAGTGGGCCACCTGGTTGCCGTGCTCGTCGATGGTCTGGGTGAAGTAGCCCTGCCGGTAGAGCATGCCCACGGCCACGAAGGGCAGGGCCAGGTCGCTGGCCGCCTTGCAATGGTCGCCGGCCAGGATGCCGAGGCCGCCGGAATAGATGGGCAGGCTCTCGTGCAGGCCGAACTCGGCGCAGAAATAGGCCACCAGATCCTGGCCGGGCTGCAGGTGCTCGGCGACGTCCTCGCGGATCTGCGCCTCATGGTAGCTGTTGTAGGCGGAGATGACCCGGTTGTAGTCCTCCAGGAAGATGCGGTCCTCCGCGGCCTCGTCCAGGGCCTGCTGGGAGACCCGGCGCAGGAACAGCTTGGGGTTGTGCTTGCAGCTCTCCCAGAGGCCGCGGTCGAGGCGGAAGAACAGCCCGCGCACGCTGCGGTCCCAGCTGTACAGCAGGTCGTGGGCCAGTTCCGGCAGGCGGTTCAGGCGTTCCGGGATGGTGGGCTGGACTTCCAGTGAAAAACGTGTGCCTGGCATGGGTTCCCCGACAGGTGATTTGGATGCTTGTGACTCGCATATTCCGTGCCAGGTTTCCGGCAGGGGGAGGAGTCGGGACAGGCGGTAAGTATAACCGCCCGGAATCTGCCCTGCGCGGCCGGATGAAGGCCTGCCGGGCGAATATGGTGCCGAGGGCGAGAATCGAACTCGCACTCCCGCAAAGGAACCGGATTTTGAATCCGGCGCGTCTACCAGTTCCGCCACCCCGGCAAGAGGCAGGCTAGTATAAGGCTTTTCGCCACCGGTGCCAGTCCGGGTTCGCGCGCGGGGTGGGGCGGCACGGCGGTGGCGGGCGGGGACTGTGTTACCATGCCGCGCCATGCTGCGCCGCCACTTCCACTATACCCTGCCCCCCGACCGCATTGCCCACCAGCCCACGGCCCGGCGCAGCGCCAGCCGCCTGCTGCGCCTGGCGCCCGACGGTGGCTGCCATGACCTGCGTTTCGGCGACCTGCCCGACCTGCTGCGCCCGGGCGACCTGCTGGTATTCAACGACACCCGGGTGATCCCGGCACGGCTGCACGGGCACAAGCGGGGCAGCGGCGGCAAGGTGGAGGTGCTGGTGGAACGGCTGTTGGACGAACGCCGGGTGCTGGCCCATGTGCGGGCCAGCAAGGCACCGGTACCGGGCACGGTGTTGGAGCTGGAGGGCGCGCTCCAGGCGCGGGTGGAAGGGCGCGAGGCGGAGTTGTTCCGGCTGGAATTCGCCGGCGACGAGGCGGTCCAGGTCCTGCTGGAGCATCATGGCCACATGCCGCTGCCGCCCTATATCCAGCGCCCCGACGAACCCGGTGACCGGGAGCGCTACCAGACCGTCTATGCCCGCACCCCCGGCGCCGTGGCGGCGCCCACGGCGGGGCTGCATTTCGACGCCGAACTGCTGGAGCGGCTGCAGGCGTCCGGCGTGGAGTTCGCCTACGTCACCCTGCACGTGGGGGCGGGCACCTTCCAGCCGGTACGCGCCGAGCGGGTCGAGGACCACCGCATGCACGCCGAACGGGTCGAGGTGGACGCGGAGGTATGCGCCCGCATCGAGGCCACGCGGGCCCGTGGCGGCCGGGTGGTGGCCGTGGGCACCACGGTGGTGCGCAGCCTGGAGTCCGCCGCCCGCGACGGCGGCCTGCGGCCCTTCCGGGACGAGACGGACATCTTCATCACGCCCGGCTACCACTTCCGCGTGGTCGATGCCCTGGTCACCAATTTCCACCTGCCGGAATCGACCCTGCTGATGCTGGTGTGCGCCTTCGCCGGCTACGAGCCGGTGATGGCCGCCTACCGCCACGCGGTGGAGGCGGGGTACCGGTTCTTCAGCTACGGCGACGCCATGTTCCTGGAGCGGGCATGAGGTTCGAGTTACTGCACACCGACGGCCCCGCCCGCCGCGGCCGCCTGCTCTTCGAACGCGGCACGGTGGATACCCCGGCCTTCATGCCCGTGGGTACCTATGGCACGGTGAAGGCCATGACGCCGGAGCAGGTGCGCGGCACCGGTGCCCAAATCATCCTCGGCAACACCTTCCACCTCATGCTGCGCCCGGGCACGGACATCATCGCTGCCCACGGCGACCTGCATGACTTCATGCACTGGGACGGCCCCATCCTCACCGACTCCGGTGGCTTCCAGGTGTTCAGCCTCGGCGACCTGCGCAAGATCACGGAGGAGGGGGTGCATTTCCGCTCCCCCATCAACGGCGACAAGGTCTTCATGGGGCCGGAGGAATCCATGGCGGTGCAGCACAGGCTGGGCGCCGACATCGTCATGATCTTCGACGAATGTACCCCCTATCCTGCCACGGAACGGCAGGCGCGCGATTCCATGGAACTGTCCCTGCGTTGGGCGCGGCGCTCGCGCGACGCCCATGATGCACTGGACAACCCGGCGGCCCTGTTCGGCATCGTGCAGGGTGGCATGTATCCCGGCCTGCGCGCAGTCTCCCTGGCCGGCCTGCTGGACATCGGCTTCGATGGCTATGCCATCGGCGGTCTGTCCGTGGGCGAGCCGCGCGAGGAGCGGGAACGGATCCTCGGTGATCTCACCCCGCGCCTGCCGGCCGATCGGCCGCGCTACCTCATGGGCGTGGGCACGCCGGAGGACATCGTCACGGCGGTGCGCCATGGGGTGGACATGTTCGATTGTGTCATGCCCACCCGCAATGCCCGCAACGGCCACCTGTTCACCCATGACGGCGTGGTGCGCATCCGCAACAGCCGCCACCGCACCGACACCGGCCCGCTGGACCCGGCCTGTGACTGCTATACCTGTCGCAATTACAGCCGCGCCTACCTGCACCACCTGGACCGCTGCGGGGAGATGCTGGGGGCCCACCTCAACACCCTGCACAACCTGCATTACTACCAGGGCCTGATGGCGGGCCTGCGCACGGCCATCGCCGCGGGCAGGCTGGGGGAATTTGTGGCGGATTTCCATGGCCGCAGGGGTCAATCGGTGCCGCCTGTGTCATAATACGCCGCTCCCGGCTGGCGCCCAGGCGCCGGCCGGGGTCGTATACAACCGAGGCAATGCAAGGAAAAACCATGGATTTCTTCATCTCCAACGCCTATGCCGCCGAGGCCCCGGCGGGCGACCCGCTGCTGGGCTTCCTGCCCCTGATCCTCATCTTCGTGGTGTTCTATTTCCTGCTCATCCGCCCCCAGACCAAGCGCGCCAAGGAACACCGTGCCATGGTCGCGGCCCTGGCCAAGGGTGACGAGGTGGTCACCAACGGCGGCCTGCTGGGCAGGATCACCGAGGTGGGCGAGAATTTCGTCGAGCTCGAGGCGGCGCCCAACGTCAAGGTGCGGGTACAGCGCCAGGCGGTGGCCTCGCTGATGCCCAAGGGCACCCTGAAACAAGACCTTTGATAATCCCGGCCCGCAGGGGGCGTGCTGCATGATCAATCAGTATCCAGTCTGGAAGTATGTGCTCATCCTGGCCGTGTTGCTGGTGGGGCTGCTCTATGCCCTGCCCAATCTCTATGGCGAGGATCCCTCGGTGCAGGTGTCCACCCTGCGCGGCGCGGAACTGGATCCCGCCCTGGTGGATTCGCTGCAGCTGGCCCTGCGCGAAGGCGGCACCGTGCCCAAGGGGGTGGAGGCCGGGGTCGAGCAGGTGCTGTTCCGCTTCCACGACAGCGAGGAACAGCTGCGCGCCGTGGAGCTGCTGCGGCCGCTGCTGGGCGAACGGCTGGTGATGGCCCTGAACCTGGCGCCCGCCACGCCGGCCTGGCTGCAGCGCTTCAATGCCCGGCCCATGTATCTCGGCCTCGACCTGCGCGGCGGGGTGCACTTCCTGCTGGAGGTGGACATGGACGCGGCCCTGGCCCAGGCGGTGGAGCGCTATGGCACGGACCTGCGCACCCTGCTGCGCGAGAACCGCGTGCGCTACCTGGGCGTACAGACCAGCGCCGATAGCGTGCGGGTGCGCTTCCGCAGTATCGAGGAACGCGACCAGGCCCATGATCTGATCCGCCGCGAGTTCGACCAGCTGGTGCTTTCCGAGGTGGAGGGCGCGGAACCGGAGCTGCGCGGCACCATCGGCGAGGACGAGGCGCGCGAGATCCGCCGCTTCGCCCTGCAGCAGAACATCACCACCCTGCGTAACCGCGTCAATGAACTGGGCGTGGCCGAGCCGGTGATCCAGCAGCAGGGGGACAGCCGCATCGTGGTGCAGCTGCCCGGGGTGCAGGACACCGTGGCCGCCAAGAACATCCTCGGCGCCACCGCCACCCTGGAATACCGCGCCGTGGATTTCCGCGGCAGCGTCGAGGACGCCCTGGCCGGCCGGGTGCCGGTGGGCTCGCGCCTGTACTACGACCGCAACGGCCAGCCGGTGCTGCTGCGCCAGCAGGTGATCGTCACCGGCGACCAGATCGTCAACGCCCGCTCCGGCTTCGACCAGCAAAGTGGCGGTCCCATGGTGTCCGTCACCCTGGACAGCCGCGGTGCCAAGCGCATGCTCGACTTCACCAAGGACAACGTGGGCAACCCCATGGCCGTGGTGTTCATCGAAAACCGCACCGTCACCCGCGAGGTGGACGGCGAGTTGGTGACCAGCACCCGCAAGGTGGAGGAGGTGATCAGCGTCGCCACCATCCGCGGCGTATTCGGCCGCAACTTCCAGACCACCGGCCTGGACAGCCCGCGCGAGGCCCACGAGCTGGCCCTGCTGTTGCGCGCCGGCGCCCTGGCGGCGCCCATCAACATCATCGAGGAGCGCACCGTCGGCCCCAGCATGGGCAAGGAGAACATCGACCAGGGGTTCAAGTCCGTGATCATCGGTTTCGTCCTGGTGCTGCTGTACATGGCCTTCTACTACCGGGTGTTCGGCCTGGTGGCGAACGTCGCCCTGGCGGTGAACCTGGTGGTCATCGTGGCGGTGCTGTCCATGCTGCAGGCCACCCTCACTCTGCCGGGCATCGCCGGCATCGTGCTCACCGTGGGCATGGCGGTGGACGCCAACGTGCTCATCTTCGAACGCATTCGCGAGGAACTGCGCAACGGCAACAGCCCCCAGGCGGCCATCCATGCCGGCTACGAGAAGGCCTTTTCCACCATCGCCGATGCCAACATCACCACCCTGATCGCCGCCGTGGTGCTGTTCAGCTTCGGCACTGGTCCCATCAAGGGCTTCGCGGTGACCCTGTCCATCGGCATCGTCACCTCCATGTTCACCGCCATCATGGGCACCCGGGCCATCATCAACCTGGTCTACGGCGGCCGGCGCGTGGCGAAACTGGCGATCTAGGGCGGAGGAGTACACATGGAATTCTTCAGAAAAGAGACCGCCATCGACTTCATGGGCCAGCGCCGCATCGCGGTGGCGCTGACCCTGGTCGTGCTGCTGGTATCCCTGGCCCTGCTGTTCACCCGCGGGCTGAGCTTCGGGGTCGACTTCACCGGCGGGACGGTCATCGAGGTGGGCTATCCCCAGGCGGTGGAACTCGGTGAGGTGCGCGGCAAGCTGGCCGCAGCCGGCTTCGACGATGCCCAGGTGCAGCATTTCGGCACCGCCCGTGACGTGCTGATCCGCCTCGCACCGCGCGAGGATCGCAACAGCGCTGAACTCAGCGAGGCGGTACTGGCGGTCCTGCAGGCGGGTGGCGAGGCGGTGGAGATGCGCCGCCAGGAATTCGTGGGTCCGCAGGTGGGGCAGGAACTCACCGAGCAGGGCGGCCTGGCCATGCTCTATACCCTCATCGGCATCCTGATCTACGTGGCGCTGCGCTTCGAGTACCGTTTCTCGGTGGGCGCCGTCGCGGCCCTGGTGCACGACGTGATCGTGATCCTCGGGGTGTTTTCCCTGTTCCGCATCGAGTTCGATCTCACGGTGCTGGCGGCCCTGCTGGCGGTGATCGGCTATTCGCTCAACGACACCATCGTGGTGTTCGACCGTATCCGTGAGAACTTCCGCAAGGTGCGCAAGGGTAGTGCGGTGGACGTGGTGAATATCTCCATCAACCAGACCCTGTCGCGCACCATCATCACGGGCCTGACCACCATGCTGGTGTTGCTGGCCCTGTATTTCCTGGGCGGCGAGGTGATCCGTTCCTTCGCCCTGGCACTGCTGCTGGGCGTGGTGGTGGGTACCTACTCCTCCATCTACGTCGCCAGCCTGGTGGCACTGGCCATGGGGGTCAGCAAGCAGGACTTGATGCCCGTGAAGAAGGAAGGGGCGGTCGACGAGGGTCCGTAGCGCTACGTTGCCGCGCCTGTCGCGGCGTTTGCCTGTAGGAGCGGCCTTCGGCCGCGAACCGCACGGTGAGTCCCGGTTCGCGGCCGAAGGCTGCTCCTACAATCCATGCCGGGAATCAGCCAAGTGTCGATTCAGCGCGCCTTGCGCACCTCGTCGAAGGGATCGCTTTCATCGGCACCGGGCAGGATCCGGCTGCACAGGGTGCTGGTCTTGCGGGCGCACTTGTCCGCATCGGCGCCGGCAATGGTGACCCGCGCCCAGACCGAGGCCACCAGCCAGGTGAGCACCCCCAGTCCAACGAACTCCCAATCGACCCCGAAGCGGTTGGTGGGTCCGCCCAGCAGACCGTAGACGATGCCGGTGATGCCGGCGATCCAGAACACCCCGATGGGGGCGGCACAGCAGCCGGCGCAGCCATAGCGGCAGGCGGCAAAGGGAGGGAAGGACAACGACATCAGTAACAGCTTCACAAAACCCCCTTTTTTGTCATGGGTCAAAAAGGGTATAGCACAGCCCTAACGAAAGTGAAACAACCACACCCGTCCCGGGCAGGGGCCTGAGGGGTTTCAGGTGGTACTTTTCATACCCGGGAAGGCCAGCACCACCGCTTCCCGACGGGGGGGCACGGCGGTCTCCGTTGCGCCTTCTTCAGCGGCTTCCCCTTGCAGGATTGCCATGTCGTCCAGCCAGTGGCCGTATCCCTGATCGAGGGTGAGTTCCTCCATGCCGTTCAGCACATCCCGAATGATGAGTTCCAGTGCCTTGTCGCTGATGTTCATAGATACCAGTTTTTTGGTTGGAATTATGTCGGCACCGTTCCGGTCTGGCGGGGTGTGCAGTGCACCTGCTCCTTGGTACAGGGCATCGGTTGAGGGTCGGGATTCTTTAGGGTGGGGGCGTGATGGGCTTGGCAAAAGGACCATCGGGAATATGGCCACGGAAGCACACGGAACTACACGGAAAATATACTTCTTTGATGTTGCGGCCTGAGATTGCCAGGATCGGATCGTCATGGCAGTGACGGTACCGGGGCACTAAGAAAACGGTTTAAGGAACCTCAGATTTATTCGCTGAACCGTCATTGCGAGCGTGTGAGCCTTCAGCCGCGAGGCCGCAGGCCGTGGCGGGAAGCAATCTCAGGCAACGGCAGATCAACAGCTTGAAGATTATTCGCTGCGCTCACCCCTTCGGGGCCGCCCCTGCGGGCGTTCTGCGCTCGCAAGCTCGCTTGTGCCGCGTCGCTGCTGGCCCATAGAATCCCTTCGGGCTTCATCATGGGTACCTTACCCTTCGGGTCAAGGCATCCTCGCAATGACGAATAAATCAGAGGTTCCATAATTTTTCCGTGTATTTCCGTGTGCTTCCGTGGCTATCCAGAAATGCTCACCAGGTGGGATCAGCGGGCCAGGGCGGTGCCGAGGTGGGGGCGGATTGCGCGCAACAGGGCGGGCAGGACCTTGGGTGGCGCGGCCACCAGGTTGCCGGTATCGAGGAAATCATCCCCGCCACCAAAATCCCCCACCAGGCCGCCGGCCTCGCGCACCAGCAGCACGCCAGCCGCCATGTCCCAGGGGCTCAGGCCGATCTCCCAGAACCCGTCCAGGCGGCCGGCGGCCACGTAGGCCAGGTCGAGGGCCGCGGAACCGGCGCGGCGGATGCCGGCGGTGTCCTGGTGCACGGCGCGGAACATGTTCAGGTAGGCCTCCAGGTGCTGCGGCTGCCGGAAGGGGAAGCCGGTGCCGATCAGCGCACCGGACAGGCCGACCTGCTTCGTGACCCGGATGCGCCGGTCGTTGAGCAGCGCGCCGCCGCCCTGGCTGGCGGTGAAGAGTTCCTCGCGCAGGGGATCGTAGACCACGCCCTGGTACAGGCGGCCCTTGTGCTTGAGGGCGATGGATACGGCGAACTGCGGGAAGCCGTGCAGGAAGTTGGTGGTGCCATCGAGGGGGTCGATGATCCACTGGTAGTCGTCGTTGCCGGCGGTGACGCCGCTTTCCTCCGCCAGGATGGCGTGGTCGGGATAGGCCTTGCGCAGGATCTGGATGATACGCGCCTCGGCCTCCCGGTCCACCTCGGAGACGAAGTCATGCTGGTCCTTGGAGGTGACGGTGAGTTCGTCGAGGCGGTTGGCGTAGCGGACGATGACGTTGCCGGCCGCGCGGGCGGCACGCACCGCGATGTTGAGCATGGGATGCACGGGGGGTGTTTCCTGCGGTTCAAGGGCGGCACAGGATACCAGACTTGGAAGGGTATCGCAGTATCGGAGCCGACCGAGGGGTAGATCCAGCCTTGCGGGACCGTAGGCCGCATGGACGCGGCCTTCGAGCGTACATGGACGTATTCACAGCGAGTCCCGCGAGGCTGGATCTACCCCTCGGTCCCGCGCCTGATGTGTCCGATCCGCTGTCCCACGCGCACCGCTGCGCCGGCCTCGCAGGCGGCATCCCAGCGGGCCCGGTCCTTCCCGAACAGCAGGATGACGGTGGAGCCCATGTTGAAGCGACCCAGTTCCGCTCCCCTGGCCAGCCGGACCTGGTCGGGAGGTGGCTCCACGCGGATGCGGCCGGTGTGGGGCGGGGTGGCCACGCCGGTCCAGACGGTCTCGATGCAGGCCACGAAGATGGCGCCCACCAGGATCACGGCCATGGGCCCATGCTCGGTGTCGAACAGGCAGACCAGGCGCTCGTTGCGGGCGAACAGCCTGGGGATGGTGCGCACCGTGTGCGGCGCCACGCTGAACAGCCGCCCCGGCACGTACACCGTCTCGCGCAGCGTGCCCTCCAGCGGCATGTGCACGCGGTGGTAGTCCCGCGGTGACAGGTAGATCGTGCTGAAGCTGCCGCCCTCGAACCGGGCGGCGCGTTCCGCATCACCGCCCAGCAGTTCCAGCAGGGAGTAGTCACGGCCCTTGGCCTGGAACAGGGCGCCATCCTGAATGCCACCACACTGGCTCACGGTGCCGTCGGCGGGGCTGAGGATGCTGTCCGCGGCACTGTCCAGCGGGCGTGCCCCGTCCCGGAGGGCGCGGGTGAAGAAGGCATTGAAGCTGGCATAGGCGGCCGGGTCCGGTTCCCGCGCTTCCTGCAGGTTCACCTGGAAATGGCGGCTGAACAGGCGGATGGCGGGGGGCACCAGGCGCGGGCACCGCAGGCGGGTGAGGGCCAGCACCAGGCGGGACAGCAGGTGGTGCGGCAGGGGGTACAGGGCCCAGGACTTGAGGTGGTCCAGCAGGCCCGCACCGGGCGCGTCCTTGTCGCTCATGGATCAGTGGTGATGGTGGTGCGAGTGATCCATGCCGCCCTGGTCCCGGCGCACCGGTGCCTGGATGGTCTGTTCCTGGTCGTCGTCGTAGCGGATCAGGACCTCGATCCGGTCCCCTTCCCGCAGGGCTTGCCTGGGGCCGATCAGCATCAGGTGGTAGCTGCCGGGTTCCAGGCTCAGGGTCTCGCCGGGAGCGAGGCGCAGTTCCGGCTGGGGGATCATGCGCGCCACGCCATCCTCGAGGACGGTGCGGTGGATCTCCACCCGTTCACACAGGGGACTGCTGGCACCCTGGATGACCAGTTCCCGCTCGCCGGCATTGTGCAGCTGCATGAACAGGCCCAGCACCCGGGCGGTGGGGGGCGCCTCGCGCACCCAGGGTTCCTCGACGCGCAGGGGCGAGTCCCCGGCGGGGAGGTTGAGGGGCAGGGCGAGCAGCAGGAACAGGCTGAGCAGTGCTTTCATCGATGGGCCTCGAAGGTGTGCAGGATGCGGGCATAGTCCGCGGCCAGGCCGCTGGCACTGTGGGGGGCACCGAACATGGCGGTGTAGTGGCCAGCGGGGTTGAACAGCAGGATGGCGGCGGAGTGATCCACCTCGTAGGCGCCCCCCGGTTCCTTGGGTTCGTCATAGGCATAGACGATGCCCAGGTTGCGGGTCAGGCGGTTGATCTCCACCATGCTGCCGGTGACGCCGATGAAATCCTCGTTGAAGTAGGGGACATAGCGGCTCAGCTGCTCCACCGTGTCCCGCACCGGGTCCACGGACACGAAGACCACCTGGGGGGAGGGCAGGCCTTCCTTGCGGACCTGCGTGACCACATGGTTGAGCAGGCCCATGGTGGTGGGGCAGACATCCGGGCAGTGGGTGAAGCCGAAGAACATGAAGGTCCAGTGGCCCTCCAGGCGTGCGGGCGTGAAGTCCGCGCCGCGGTGGTCCAGCAGCTGGTACTCCGGGATGATCTGGGCCGGGGTCAGCCAGGTGCCGTGCTCGATGGCCGGTGCGGCGGGGGCTACCGGGTCCTGCCACTGCTGGTAGAGAAACCACAGCAGGCCGCCCAGGATCAGGCCCGGGATCAACCAGAGGTAATCGGAGGAGGGCTTGCGTGCATGCTTCGGTGTACTCATGGGCGCGCATTATCCCACAGCGGGACGGGACAGGCACCTGGATTCGGGACGCGCGGGGCGTGGCCCCGGCTTGCGGGCGGCCTTGCGGGCTTTCGGCCCGCATGCTGTATCATGTCAGCTTCGATTTCTCAGGCAGATGGGAAGCATGGATCATTTTGAGCAGGCCCGGCAGGAGCTGCACAGCCTCCGGGATTTCATCCGCTGGGGCGCCAGCCGCTTCCAGGAGGCCGGCCTGGTGTACGGCCATGGCACCGACAACGCCCTCGACGAGGCCGTGGTGCTGTTGCGCCACGCCCTGCACCTGCCTGCGGAAGTGTCCCGTGACTACCTGGGTGCGCGGCTGACGGATGCGGAAAAGGAGGCGGTCCTGGCCCTGTTCCGGCGCCGCGTCGAGGAACGGCTGCCGGCGGCCTACCTGACCCACCAGGCCTGGTTCGCCGGCCTGGAATTCTACGTGGACGAGCGGGTGCTGGTGCCCCGTTCACCCACCGCCGAGCTGATCGAGGCGGGCTTTGCCCCCTGGATCGACCCGGAGGCCGTGACCCGGGTACTGGACCTCTGCACCGGCAGCGGCTGCATCGCCATCGCCTGTGCCCACGCCTTCCCGGAGGCCGCGGTGGACGCCGTGGACCTGTCCGCCGATGCCCTGGCGGTGGCAGAGCGCAACCGCGTGGCGCATGGAGTGCAGGAGCAACTGCATCTGTACCAGGGGGACCTGTTTGCGCCCCTGGCGGGGCTCCGTTATGACATCATCGTCAGCAACCCGCCCTATGTGTCGCGGCCGGAGATGGAGGCCCTGCCGCAGGAATTCGTCCACGAGCCGGCCCTCGGCCTGGCGGCGGGCGAGGCGGGCCTGGACATCGCCATCCGCATCCTGAGCGAGGCGGGCGCGCACCTGAATCCCGACGGCATCCTGGTGGTGGAGGTGGGCAACAGCATGCCGGCCCTGGAGGAGCGCTTCCCCGAGGTGCCCTTCACATGGCTGGAATTCGAGCACGGCGGTGACGGGGTGTTCCTGCTGCAGGCGGGGCAACTGGCCGAATACCAGGACCAGTTCGATGCCGCGGCGGCGGAGCTTGGCTAGCGGGTTTTTTGAACCGCCGAGGTGCCGGGAAAACAGTATTGTGAACCGCCAAGACGCCAAGGACGCCAAGAAAACCTAATCTAACCGCCAAGGCGCCAAGAGCGCCAAGAAAACCTTAGATATTGATGAAAAGCATCCAGACAGTAAGGGTGTATTCTTCAACAATCTTGGCGTTCTTGGCGTCTTGGCGGTTCACATGCCTTTCTTGGCGTCCTTGGCGCCTTGGCGGTTCAAAGCGGTTTTCAGGCGCAGCGCAGACAGACACGAGGTAATAAATGGACAGCAGACCCAAGACCCCGGAAGAATACGTGTCCCTGGTGGACCAGGCCCTGTACGAGATTGAGGACCTGCGCATGGCCATGGAGTACGACATGGATTCCATGGGTGGTGCCGGCGATTTCCTGGACCTGCTGGAGCAACAGGTGAAGGCCATGAGGACTTCCATGGCCGATGGCAGCTACCGGTTCGGCAAGGAGGACCTGCCCTTCATGAAGCTGGTGGAGAGCCAGGATGAGCGCCTGCTGCCCTTCAAGTACCTGTTCGCCACCCTAAACCGTACCCACAAGCAGGGATTGAATGTGGATGAAAATTGATCCGCGTCAAGGTTGACCGGACCCCTGGCGCCTAGGCTGGGGGCTACATCAAGAGAGGGGTGCCATGGATACCCGAGAACTGTTCAATCCCGACCTCATCCGTCGCTATGACGTGGCGGGGCCGCGTTACACCTCCTATCCCACGGCGGCGGATTTCCATACCGGCATCAGCGCCGAGCGCTATTCCGCCTGGGCCCGGGCGAGCAATGCCGCGGGCGGCCCCCTGTCCCTGTATTTCCACATCCCCTTCTGCGCCCGGGTGTGCTTCTACTGCGCCTGCAACAAGATCATCACCAACAACCGCAGCCGTGCCCAGCCCTACCTCGATCGCCTGTACCGCGAGATCACCCTGCAGGGTGCGCTCTATGACCGCACGCGGCCGGTGGAGCAGCTGCACTGGGGCGGCGGCACGCCCACCTTCCTGAGCACGGAACAGATGCAGGAACTGATGGCGGTCACCGGCGAGCATTTCCGGTTGCTGGACGGGGATCGCGGCGAGTATTCCATCGAGATCGACCCGCGCGAGGTGCGCGACGATACCATCGGCGCCCTGCGTGCCCTGGGCTTCAACCGCCTGAGCCTGGGGGTGCAGGATTTTGACCCGCGGGTGCAGAAGGCGGTGAACCGCATCCAGCCCGAAGCCATGACCTTCGAGGTGATCGAGGAGGCGCGGCGCACCGGTTTCCGCTCCGTGAGCCTGGACCTGATCTATGGCCTGCCACTGCAGAGCGAGGCCAGCTTCGCCGCCACCGTGGACAAGGTGCTGGAGGTCACACCCGACCGCCTGTCGGTGTTCAACTACGCCCACATGCCGGAACGCTTCAAGACCCAGCGCCAGATCAACGCCGAGGATCTCCCTTCCCCGGAGGAGAAGCTGCGTATCCTGCAGCGCACCACCGAGCAGCTGCTGGAGGCGGGCTATGTCTACATCGGTATGGACCATTTCGCCCGTCCCGACGACGAGCTGGCGGTGGCCCAGCGCGAAGGGACCCTGTACCGCAACTTCCAGGGGTATTCCACCCACGCCGACTGTGACCTGGTGGCCATGGGCGTCACCTCCATCGGCAAGGTGAGCCACCATTACATCCAGAACCGGCGCGACATCGAGGAATACTATGCCGAGCTGGACGCCGGCCGCCTGCCGGTGTTCCGCGGCTATGAACTCGACGCCGACGACGTGCTGCGGCGCCAGGTGATCAATGAGCTGATCTGCCATTTCCGCCTGGACTTCGCCGCCATCGAGGCGGCCTTCGACATCCGTTTCGGGGACTACTTCACCACCGAGCTGGCGGAGCTGGCGGGCATGGAGCAGGACGGGTTGTTGCAGCTGGACGGCAGCGGCATCCGGGTGCATCCCGCCGGGCGGCTGCTGATCCGTAACATCTGCATGGTCTTCGACCGCTACCTGCGCGCCCGCCAGCCGGGGCAGACCTTCTCCCGGGTGATCTGAGGGGCGACGTCGGCGCGGGCTACTTGTGGCGGTAGATGAGCCCCGGAGCCACCAGCACCTCGTCGCGCCGCAGCTGGTCCAGGGGATAACCGTCATCCCGGTATTCGGCGATGCGGTCGAAGACGTAGGGTTCTTCCTGAACCTCAATGGATTCGAATATGGGCTTGCCCATGTACTGGCCGATGGACGACCGGTTCAGGCGTTGCTGGCTCACGTGTTTCCCCCCTGTGGTGATGGAACGGGCGGTCGCGGACCGCCTTCAACCGGCATAACGGCGCGGGCCGGCCGGGCTTTAGCGGTGGGGTGGCGCGCGGGGCGCGACGAAACCGCCGCGAGCCGCTACAATAGCCGCCATGTCGGGAAACACCTTCGGAAAACTCTTCACGGTCACCGGCTTCGGTGAGAGTCACGGGCCGGCCCTGGGCTGCATCGTGGACGGCTGTCCGCCAGGTCTGGCGCTGTCGGCGGAGGACCTGCAGCGCGACCTGGACCGGCGCAAGCCGGGCACCTCGCGCCACACCACCCAGCGCCGCGAGGCCGACCAGGTGGAGATCCTCTCGGGGGTCTTCGAGGGGCGCACCACGGGCACGCCCATCGGCCTGTTGATCCACAACACCGACCAGCGCTCCAAGGACTATTCCAAGATCGCCGGGCAGTTCCGGCCGGGGCACGCCGACTACACCTACCAGCAGAAATACGGCTTCCGCGACTACCGCGGCGGCGGGCGTTCCTCGGCGCGCGAGACGGCCATGCGGGTGGCCGCCGGTGGCATTGCCAAGAAGTACCTCCGCGACCGGCTCGGCATCGAGATCCGCGGCTACCTGGCCCAGCTCGGGCCCATCCGCCTGGAGCTGAAGGACTGGGGCGCGGTGAACGAAAACCCCTTCTTCTCGCCGGATCCGGAGCGGGTGCCGGAGCTGGAGGCCTACATGGATGCCCTGCGCAAGGAGGGTGATTCCATCGGCGCACGGGTGAACGTCGTGGCCACCGGCGTGCCGCCCGGCCTCGGCGAACCCATCTACGACCGCCTCGATGCCGACATCGCCCATGCCCTGATGAGCATCAACGCGGTGAAGGGCGTGGAGATCGGCGCCGGCTTCGCCTGCATCGAGCAGAAGGGCACGCAGCATCGCGACGAGATCACCCCGGAAGGCTTTCTGAGCAACCATTCCGGCGGCGTGCTGGGCGGCATCTCCTCCGGCCAGCACATCCTGGCCAGCATCGCTCTCAAGCCCACCTCCAGCCTGCGCCTGCCGGGCCGCAGCGTGGATGTGAAGGGCGAGCCCTGCGAGGTGATCACCACGGGGCGCCACGACCCCTGCGTGGGTATCCGCGCCACCCCCATCGCCGAAGCCATGCTGGCCATCGTGCTCATGGATCACTACCTGCGCCACCGCGCCCAGAATGCCGACGTGATCTCGCCCACGCCGGTGGTCCCGGCCGAACCCGGGCATTGAGTCCTGCCTGGTGAAGGCACGCTACCGTAGGAGCGGGCTCTGCCCGCGAAGCGGCGACAAACAGCGTTTCGCGGGCAGAGCCCGCTCCTACAGGTGCCCGCCGATTGCGCGATGCGCTATGGAAGGGATGTCATAGCCATGCCCTACTGGCGCCTGTCCGGTTTCTACCTATTCTATTTCGCCACCCTCGGCGCCCTGGTGCCCTACTGGGGCCTGTACCTGAAGGACGAGGGCTTCAGTGCCGCCCAGATCGGCCAGCTGGTGGCCATCCTCATGGCCACCAAGATCGTCGCGCCCAACATCTGGGGCTGGATCGCCGACCATTCGGGCCAGAGCATGCGCATCGTGCGCGCCGCCTGCCTGTTCGCGGCCATCAGCTTCGCGGGGGTGTTCCTGGCCAGCGGTTTCTGGTGGCTGGCGCTGGTGATGTCGGTGTTCAGCTTCTTCTGGAACGCGGCCCTGCCCCAGTTCGAGGCCACCACCTTCAATCATCTCGGGCGCGAGCCCCATCGCTATTCCAGCATCCGCCTGTGGGGGTCCATCGGCTTCATTCTCACGGTGGCCGGCCTGGGGCCGCTGCTGGATCAGTACGGTACGGGTCTGCTGCCGGGTATCCTGTTGTTGCTGTTCCTGGCCATCTGGTTCAGCAGCCTGCTGGTGCCGGAGGAGGCGGCCGGCCACAAACCGCTGCACGAGCCCATCCTGCAGGTGTTGCGCCGCCCCGAGGTGATCTCCCTGCTGGTCCTGTGTTTCCTGCTGCAGGCCAGTCATGGTCCCTATTACACCTTCTACAGCATCTACCTGGAGGACTACGGCTACCGCCGCAGCCTCATCGGCCAGCTCTGGGCCCTGGGGGTAATCGCCGAGATCGGGGTATTCCTGGTCATGCATCGCTGGATGCCCCGCTTCGGGCCGCGCCGGCTGATGCTGGCCGCCGTGGCATTCACCACCCTGCGCTGGCTGCTGATCGCGGCCTTCCCGACCCAGTTGTGGCTCATGGTCCTGGCCCAGACCCTGCACGCCGCCAGCTTCGGTCTCTACCACGCGGTGGCCATACACCTGTTCCATGAGCGTTTCCCCGGACGCCTCCAGGGTCGCGGCCAGGCCCTGTACAGCAGCATCAGCTTCGGCGCCGGCGGCGCGCTCGGCAGCCTGGCCAGCGGCTACCTGTGGGATGGCATCGGTCCGCAGGGCATGTACCTGGTGGCGGCAGCCACCAGCCTGCTGGCCGGCTGGTTCGCCCTGCGGGCGATCCGGTCCGGGTGATCCTTTTTGTGATTGGCGCCGCGAAACGCGGAGGCCGCAGAGTCGCAAAGGCCGCAAAGATATCATCATAAAAATCTCCGCGAGCTCTGCGTCTTTGCGTTCTCCGCGTTCCGCGGTGCGACGGCCGAAAAGGGCGGGGGGTACAGGCCAGGCAACCTGAGGTAGAATGCGGGCTTTGCCGGGCTGGCATGGTGCCCGGCCGGACCCTCGATCCTGGAGTCATTCGTGAAGCTGAGCGTGCAGGAGTTTCGCCACTGGGAACACAAGAGCCTCACCCTGCTGGGCATGTCCGGTGTGGGCAAGACCCGGCTGGCCACCATGCTGCGCAAGCGGCACTGGTTTCACTACTCCGGTGACTACCGCATCGGCACCCGCTACCTGGACGAGCCGATCCTGGACAACATCAAGCAGCAGATCATGCATATCCCCTTCCTGCGGGAGCTGCTGCGCACGGACTCCATCTATATCAGCAACAACATGACGGTGGACAACCTGAAACCGGTGGCCAGCTTCCTCGGCAAGCTGGGCAACCCGGAGCTCGGCGGGCTGGGACTGACGGAGTTCAAGCGCCGCCAGGAACTGCACCGCCAGGCGGAGGTTGCCGCCATGAAGGACGTGCCCGAGTTCATCCGCAAGGCGCGCGAGATCTACGGCTACGAGCATTTCGTCAACGATGCCGGCGGCAGTGTCTGCGAGCTGGACGATGCCGAGGCGCTGGAGGCACTGGCAGAGCACACCCTGATCCTCTATATCAAGGCCACGCACCGCGACGAGGAGGAGTTGATCGCACGGGCCCGGCAGGCCCCCAAACCGCTGTACTATCGCGAGGTATTCCTCGACGAACAACTGGGCGGGTACCTGCAGGAGTTTGGCCTGGAGTACGTGGCGCAGATCGATCCCGATGAATTCGTGCGCTGGATGTTCCCGCGCCTGTTTCATTCGCGCATCCCGCGCTACGAGGCAATCGCCAGCCAGTATGGCTATACCGTCAGCACCGAGGAGCTGTCCCGGGTGCACGACGAGGAAGGGTTGATGAAGCTGATTGAAAAGATCCTGGACCGCCAGGCCTGAGGACCACCGCGATGCCACTGGTAGCCAATTCCGATCTGCCTGCCTTCCAGCGCCTGGAACAGGACGGCGAGACCATCATTCCCGGCGACCTCGCCGTGCACCAGGATATCCGCGAGCTGCACATCGGCCTGCTCAACATGATGCCGGACGCCGCCCTGGCGGCTACCGAGCGCCAGTTCTTCCGCCTGGTGGGGGAGAGCAACCAGATCGCCCAGTTCTACATGCATCCCTTCACCCTCAAGGAGATGCCACGGGGCGAGGCGGGGCGTGCCCATGTGGAGCGTTACTACGAGACCTTCGACAAGATCAAGGCGGAGGGGCTGGACGCGCTCATCATCACCGGCGCCAATGTGACCCAGCCGGACCTCGCCCTGGAGCCCTTCTGGAAACCGCTGATCGAGGTGATCGACTGGGCCTACTCCAACGTGACTTCGACCCTGTGTTCCTGCCTGGCCACCCACGCGGTGCTGCAGTTCCGCTACGGGCAGCCGCGGCGGCGCCTGCCGGCCAAGCGCTGGGGCGTGTACTCGCACAAGGTGATGGAACGGGAGCACCCGCTGGTGTGCGGCATGAACACCCGCTTCGACGTGCCCCATTCGCGCTTCAACCAGATCGACCGCGCCCAGTTCGAGGCCGCCGGCCTGCATGTGCTGGTGGAAAGTGCCGCCGCGGGGGTGCACCTGGCCGTGAGCGAGGATCAGTTCCGACTGGTGTTCTTCCAGGGGCACCCGGAATACGACATGATCAGCCTGCTGAAGGAGTACAAACGCGAGGTGAACGCCTTTGCCCGTGGCCAGCGCCCGGATTACCCGCCCTTCCCGGAGAATTATTTCCCCTTGCAGTGCCAGGCCATCCTCAACGAGCACCGTGAACGGGTGGTGACGGCCCTGGCCGCGGGTGCGCCGGTGCCGGAGCTCCCGGAGGGCCTGGTGGCCGCGCAGCTCGACAACACCTGGCACGACTCCGCCGAGGCGGTGCTCAACAACTGGCTGGGCAAGGTCTACCAGGTCACCAACAGCGACCGGCGCAAGGTCTTCATGGAAGGCGTGGACCCCGCCAACCCGCTGGACTTGCCGTGATGGAGGTGTTGAGGTTGAACCGCCGAGGACACCTGGAAAAAACCTTTTAACCGCCAAGGACGCCAAGAACGCCAAGGCGCCAAGAAAACCTTAGAAAACTCTGATTAATTCGTCATGCCCGCGTAGGCGGGCATCCATGGCCTGGATGACTCGCTACGCTCGCCTTAGGGGCTGCCCCTGCGGGCGTTCAACGTGCTTGCGCTTTTGTCCCGCCTACGCGGGAATGACGGATAAGGACATTAATCAGAGCTTCACTAATTTTGAATTTCTTGGCGCCTTGGCGTTCTTGGCGGTTAAAAGGTTTTTGCCCGGGCATGCCGCAAAAGATGTTCCATAAAGGCCCGCGCCGCGTTGGACTGGCTGCGGTCGCGGTGGTGCACCACCCCAAGGGTGCGTTGCAGGCGCAGGCCATCGGGCAGGGGCAGGGCGATGACCTGTTCGTCGAGCAGGGTGGCGGGCAGGATGCTCCAACCCAGGCCTACTGAGACCAGCATCCGGATCGTCTCCAGGTAGTTGCTGGACAGGCCGGTTTTCAGCTGGAGGCCGAGGGGGGCAAAGGCCTGCTCGGCGATCTGGCGCGTGTAGGTGCTGGCCGCGGGCAGGATGGCGGGCCAGGCCGCCAGATCCGACAGTTCCGGCCTGGCCCGCCTCGCCAGGGGATGGTCGGCCGCGACGGCCAGGTGCAGGGGATCCGGCCACAGGGGCCGGGTCTCCAGCCGGGGGGATGGCCTCGGCGGCAGGGTGACCACCGCCAGCTCGAGCTCCCCCTGTTCCACCGCCCGGCAGGCGGCCTCCGAGTCCATGAAACGCAGGTCCAGCTCCACAGCCCCATGTTCCGCCGTGAAGGAGCGCAGCACCGGCGGCAGGTGGTGCAGGCCGATGTGGTGACTGGTGCCCACGGCCAGTACCCCCGCCACCTCGCCGCTCAGGCCGGCAATGGCGCGGCGGCTGTCCTCCAGTTCCTGGAGAACGCGCTGGGCGCGCGGCAGCAGCAGCCGGCCGGCCTCGGTGAGATGGACGGTGCGGCCGATGCGGTCGAACAGCCGGGTCTCGAGCTCCGTCTCCAGGGCGCCGATCCGCTTGCTTACCGCCGGCTGGGTGAGGAACAGCGCCTCGGCGGCGTGGGAAAAGGATCCCTGTTCGGCAATGGCAACGAAGGCCTGCAGGCTGGCGACGTCCATGGTGGTCCTTTTTCGGGTCGGAGTCCCGGAACCCGGACAGTAATAGAATATTCTATATGGTAATGCATTATATGAAAAATATGAATTTGTGTAATTCGAAATCCGGATCTAGTATTGGGCCTATCAGGGTCTGCTCCCGGCCCGGAGGACCCAAGGGTGAATCCAAAAACATTAATGGCCACGGAATCACACGGAATCACACGGAAAAAAATCCTTGTTTTTTGTTGTTTTCTTCCGTGTTTTTCCGTGTGTTTCCGTGGCTATAGTCGCCTTACTTCAACAGGAATCTTCACATGACCGCGAGGACCCTCTACGACAAGCTCTGGGATGCCCACGTGGTGCGCACCGAGCCCGATGGCACCACCCTGTTGTACATCGATCGGCACCTGGTACACGAAGTGACCTCGCCCCAGGCCTTCGAGGGCCTGCGCCTGGCCGGTCGCAAACCCTGGCGCACCAATTCCATCCTGGCGGTGCCGGATCACAATGTGCCCACCACCGCCCGCGAACAGGGCATCGCCGATCCCGTGTCGCGTATTCAGGTGGAGACCCTGGACCAGAACTGCGTCGATTTTGGCATCACCGAGTTCAGGATGAATGATCTGCGCCAGGGCATCGTGCATGTCATCGGCCCGGAGCAGGGCGCCACCCTGCCGGGCATGACGG
>OBJA01000383.1_pt1 | contig 39752 bp, 36 predicted proteins | sample 1519751 | NCBI WGS metagenome assembly OBJA01 (sample SAMEA3881238, study PRJEB22517) | soil metagenome | biome: lake sediment; feature: soda lake sediment; material: sediment, water from around vicinity | place: India | collected 2013-12-23 | depth 3 m
CTCACAGCTTCCATCTCCAGGTTTGACACCCGGATATCATATTCAGGATCACAGTTATTCAAAACTCCTTTTTCTGCTAAGATATGCAAAATCGGATTCTGAAAGAAAAATTGAAAGTTCAGGGATTGCTAATCCTGAACTTTTTAATCCCATCATCCAGAAAGGCAATGAACCCGTCGATATCTTTGCTCGTCTGCCAGGTTCCGGAGAGCATATTCGCATCATGGTCAATCACAACATACAGCGGAGTTGCGAGGGTGCCAAACCTGGTCTGCTGGATATGCCTGTTTATCCTCCCAATGGTTTTGAGTACGTTGCCATCAGGTGTTTCAACCCATTTTGATTCAGGGAGTGTTTTCCGGTCATCAGTATAGAGGGCGACCATTATGAATTCATTTCTGAATCTTTCAAGCACCCTTGGATCTGACCATACTGTAGCTTCCATGACTTTGCAATTGGCGCAGCCATGCCCGGTAAAGTCAATGAATATTGGTTTATTTTTCTCTTTGGCACATTCGATGGCCTCATTGAGGTCAAAATACCCCTTCAGGTCGTGCGGGAAATGGAGAAAATCAGTGTAGCTGGGTACTCCACACAGGTCTTTGTCAGTGCTTGCGGGCAGGGTTCCGTGAGTCTGTGTTATGTCAAACTGCTGGCTGGATTTGGGAGGAAGAAGGCCGCTGATACCTTTCAGGTCAGCCCCGAAAAGCCCGGGGATCAGGTAGACCACAAAAGAGAAGGTTGCGACGATCAGTAGCAGCCTGAAGAATCCGATATTTTTCAGATCAGAATCATGGCTGAATTTGATTTTACCCATCAGGTAGATACCCATCAGGGTGAAGAGTACTATCCAGATTGCAATGTAGATATCTCTTGTGAGGATTCCCAGGTGGTAAGTCTGGTCGGGGACGATTAGGAATTTCATTCCGAAGGCGATGATGATAAAACCAAAGACAACTTTAACCGAGTTCATCCAGCCGCCAGATTTGGGCATTTTTGACAATGCAGCGGGGAAGAGAGCCAGGAAAGCGAAGGGTACGCCAAATCCGATAGAAAAGCCGAGCATCCCGATGAAAGGTTTAAGGAGCGAGGTGCCGTCAGCGGCGGCTTCCATAAGTATTCCGCCGATAAAGGCGGCCGTGCAGGAGAAGGAGACGAGCACAAGAGTGAGTGCCATAAAGAATGTTCCGATAAGGCCTCCCCTGTCAACCTGTGAATCAGCTTTGTTGACCCACTTCGAAGGCAGCATGATCTCAAAGGCGCCAAAGAAAGAGGCTGCAAACACAACAAATATGAGAAAGAAGATCACATTTGTGAGCCAGTGGTTCACAATATTACCCAATGCTTCGGGGCCAAAGATGACTGTAATCACAAGCCCCAGAACCGAATAGATAAAGATGATGGAGAGCCCGTAAAATACTGCGAGAAATTTCCCTTTTGTTTTTCCGCCCCTGTAGTTGAGGAAGAATGCTATGTTCATAGGGATCATAGGGAATACGCAGGGGGTGAAGATCCCTACGACACCGATACCAACAGCAACGAGGAAGAAGATAAGGAGGTTCCTGTGTCCCTGTTGTCCTTTCTGTTTATCATCAGCTTCAGTATCTGCAACCTGCTGTTCTTGATCTGATACAGCAAGCTCGTCTTCTTTAGCCGACTCGTCATCGTTATGATCCTCCTGATCACCATCAGCAGGTAAAGCAACAGCCTCACCGGCAAGGCTTGCTCCTTTTATCTGAAGGGAAAAATTTTCTTCAAAAGGGATACATACATCCAGGCATATCTGGCCAGATATCGTACCTCTTATTGTAAAAGGTGTTTCGGTGTTGACCCTGATTCTTTGTGTGAAAGTCGGACGGCCTTCAAACTGATTGATATACACTTCGTAAATATCATCGAAAACCCGTTCCGGCCTGGGCGAAGATCTGATCCTTCCAACAGTGGTAAAGCTTGATTTTGAGTCATACTCAATCTCCATCGGCAAAGGCCCTGCACCAAACTCATACTCCTGATAGGGGCCATAAAGATGCCATTTAGGGTCAAGGTCTGCTTTGAAGATCAGGTCAAATTCGGCTCCAGCGGCATGCTTCACCTCATAGCTCCAGCGAATGTTGTCTTTCGCCTGTAATCCTCCGGGCTGTCCCTGTAAAATATGCAATGAAAAAAACAGCAGTAGAATTGTTATGAAAATATTGGCGAAAAAATGAACTCGTTGAATCATAGCGTTGTTTTTTTATTATTTATCTGTTTTGTTATCTGTTTTTGGATAGTCTATAGAAAAATGCAACCCACGGCTCTCCTTCCTTTCCATTGCCATCTTGATGATGAGAAATGCCACATTGATCATGTTTCTGAGTTCGCAGATCTCAGGAGTGAGAATTGACTTTTCGTAAAGGTCTTCGGTTTCCCTGTTCAGAATATAGAGTCTGTCAAAGGCACGTTTAAGCCGGAGGTCGGACCTTACAATTCCAACGTAATTACTCATGATGCTGCGCAGTTCTTTCAAGCTCTGAGTAATTAATACCATCTCCTCATTCAGAACAGTACCTTCAGCATCCCAGTCCGGAATTTGTTCGCAGAAAGCCGCGCTGTTCATCTTAGATAAAGCATCAACAGCTGCATGATGAGAAAATACGAGAGATTCGAGAAGTGAGTTTGATGCGAGGCGGTTGGCGCCATGCAATCCGGTAGAAGCAGATTCACCGCTGGAATAGAGGTTAATTATTGAAGTCTGGCTCTTTGTGTTAACCTTTATGCCGCCACACAGATAGTGAGCAGCAGGAACAACAGGAATAGGCTCTTTTGTAAAATCGATACCTATTGAAAGGCATTTCCCGTATATTGTTGGAAAGTGGAATATCAAATCACCTGAATCAAGATGAGTGCAATCGAGCAGCACATGATCTTCTCCCCTGATCTTCATTTCATTGTCGATGGCTCTGGCAACAATATCTCTTGGGGCAAGGCATCCGCGAGGATCATACTTGGGCATAAATTCTGCCCCATCGAGAGTCCTCAGAACAGCACCAAAACCGCGCAGTGCTTCTGTGATCAGGAATGAAGGTGCTTCAGGCGGATTGTAAAGTGAGGTTGGATGAAACTGGATAAACTCCATCTTTTCGATCATTCCTTTAGCCCGGTAAACCATTGCCACACCGTCGCCGGTAGCTACTACAGGGTTTGTTGTGGTATTGTAAACCATACCGATGCCACCGGTAGCCATCATGGTAAACTTCGACAGGATGGTTTGGATGCTGTTATTGCTCTTGCTTAAGATATACGCACCGTAACAGGTAATACCCTCAGTCCTTCGGGTTACTTTTTCGCCCAGGTGGTGCTGGGTGATGATGTCAACGGCAAAATGGTTTTCAAGAAGCTCAATGTTTTGATGTGCCTTTACTTTTCTGAGCAGCACCTCCTGTATCTCAAGCCCGGTTTTATCTTTATGGTGCAGCACTCTGTATTCAGAATGTCCACCTTCCCGGGCAAGGTCATAGAGTCCTGTTTTCCTGTCAACATCAAACTTCACACCCCATTCAATAAGGTCTCTTATACGCTCAGGAGCCTCCATAATGGTCATTCTGACGACACTTTCATCATTAAGGTCATCACCGGCAACGAGGGTGTCTCTGATATGCTTTTCGTAGGAATCCGGGTCATACATTACCGCAGCGATACCGCCCTGAGCATAGCGGGTTGCCGTTTCCAGCGGATTATCCTTGGTGATAATACATACCGTCCCATGGTCTGCTACTTTCAGAGCATAACTAAGCCCTGCTATACCAGATCCCAAAACCAGAAAATCAACCCTCTTTCTTAGCATGATTACCAGGATGAAAAGATGGGTGCAAATTTAGGGAATTTACAGAAGCACAATACAATTTCAACGCATGTTAATATGTAAATATTTGTCTTTTGTTATCACACCATTCTTGAAGGGTTCACCCAGTTGTCAAAATCTTCGGGTGTTACCAGCTTGAGTTCAACAGCTACCTCTTTCAGGGTTTTGTTCTCTTCGTATGCCTTTTTAGCTATAATAGCAGCATTCTCATATCCGATATGTGGGTTGAGTGCGGTAACGAGCATGAGGGTATTTTCAAGATTTTTCTGGATAGTTTCAGGATTTGGTTCTATTCCTGCCACACAGTTTTTTTCAAAGGAGGCACAGGCATCAGCGAGGTTGTTGGCAGCCTGCAGGAAGTTGTATATCATGACAGGCTTGAAGACGTTGAGCTGGAAGTGCCCGTTCATTCCCCCTATAGTGATTGCGGCATCATTTCCGATTACCTGAGCACACACCATTGTAAGGGCTTCGGGCTGTGTCGGATTCACTTTGCCGGGCATTATTGAAGAGCCGGGCTCATTGGCAGGCAGGATGATCTCTCCGATACCACATCTGGGACCGGATGCGAGCATCCTGATGTCATTGGCGATTTTCATCAGGCTAACGGCCAGTCTTTTCAGTGCACCGGATGACTCCACGATCGCATCATGAGCAGCGAGGGCCTCGAACTTATTGCAGGCGGTGATGAATGGATGCCCGGTAAGTTCAGCTATCTTTTCTGCAACTTTCACATCAAAACCTTTGGGTGCATTCAGACCGGTGCCTACTGCAGTCCCTCCAAGTGCAAGCTGACTGAGGTGGTGCAGAGTGTTTTTGAGAGCTTTCAGCCCATGATTCAATTGTGCGAGGTATGCTGAAAACTCCTGACCAAGTGTAAGCGGGGTGGCATCCATAAGATGAGTCCTGCCGGTCTTGACAATCGATGAAAACTCTTCTGATTTCTCTGCCAGTTTCTCCTTAAGGTTATAAACAGCCGGAATTGTCTTCTCAACAACAGTTAAATATGCCGCTATATGCATTGCTGTAGGGAAAGTGTCATTGGAGGATTGCGACTTGTTCACGTCATCATTGGGGTGCACGAGGCTTTTCCCTTCCCCGAGGACACCTCCACTGAGAACATGAGCTCTGTTGGCGATCACCTCATTAAGGTTCATGTTGGTCTGTGTACCTGAGCCGGTCTGCCATACCACGAGGGGAAACTGATCGTCAAGCTTGCCTTCAAGGATCTCGTCACATACCTTGCTGATAAGATCGCACTTCTCCTCCGTAAGTTTACCAAAATTGTTGTTGACTATAGCTGAAGCCTTCTTGAGAATGGCAAAAGCTCTGATAACTTCTTCAGGCATTATTTCATGGCCTATTTTAAAATTCTCCAATGACCGCTGGGTTTGGGCTCCCCAATACTTGTCGGCAGGCACTTCGACAATGCCCATCGTGTCTTTTTCCTTACGTGTTTTCATGATGGATATGGCTTGGTTTATTTGCAAAACAGGTTTTTCAGTGCCAAAGTTAAGATTTGTTTTAGAGGATTTCAACAAAACCTTTTATAAAGTTTGTAAAGTTTTTCCGTTTCGGCGGAATAAGAAGATGGTTGAGAGGTTTAAATGTTTAGCGCCACGCCACAGGCGTGGCTGTTGAGGGAGTTTAGAATGTTGAGGTCTCAACAGCGGGTGTGGGGAATAATATAATCATAAAAGGATTAAATAATTCTATCCCCGGGTTCAGTGATCGGGGTGCTTACTATGATTTATTGTATAAGAGAGAGTTACGAAAACTTATACAGCAGCCCCATAGCGCCCTCCGGCTTTTCTCCGAATGCGATAATCCCCTCCTCATGGCCTTTCATCGCGAAGATTCCCTGTGAACGGAGATTGTGTTCAAGGATAAGATCAATGATTGCATGTGCCATCTCAGGAGTGCCGTAAGCAGCATTTTGCGGAGTGCATGGCAGAACTTTTATGGCATACTTCCAAAGCTCCATATTGTGGATATGCGCTACACAATTCACCCCGGGATTTGCCTCGTAAATCACAGCATGCGACATCGACTCAGAAGAAGCTTTAACCGGGCCGCTGCACCATAATGTATTACACTTTACGTCCCACCTTTCAACAAGGGAATATATCGAACTGTCACTCTTACTTATTCTGCCTGTTGCTGAACCGGTGATATAAAACCTGCCTGGATCATCAGTGTCTCTCATGCTGATATTGCCGAACCCGATCCCGTTGTCGTAGGCCCCGATAAGGTTATCATTGATCAGTTTTGCTCGTGCATTACTGATCTGCTCCAGCAAAACGGGAGGGATATTAATGATGGTTTCTGACCAGTGACACCTGAATTTTATATAACCCTCTTCGTGAATGCTCATAAGCTATCTGATTATTTGTTTTTTCAAGCAACACTCAATGCTTTCATATCTTTTCAGGGAAGAGCTTCAGCAGCGATTTTTCATCAGCATTACAGACACCTCTCTCGGTTATAAGTCCTGTAATCAGCCTGGCTGGAGTCACGTCAAATCCATAGTTTACAGCCCGTGTTTCCTGATGGGAGATATTTACAGACACTATTCTGTCACCATCCTGTCCTTCCACCGTGAGAACCTCTTCCTCTGAGCGCTCTTCGATGGGGATGTTCCGGAGCCCGTCATAAGTGTTCCAGTCAATGGTTGATGAGGGAAGGGCTACGTAAAAGGGAATGTTGTTGTCATTTGCAGCAAGCGCTTTGAGATAGGTGCCGATTTTGTTTGCTACGTCTCCATTGCGTGTTGTCCTGTCGGAGCCAACGATTACAACATCCACAAGCCCTTGCTGCATAAGATGCCCGCCTGCATTGTCGGTTATAAGATGATGCGGGATGTCGTTTTCGGCAAGCTCCCATGCTGTAAGGCGCGCGCCCTGGTTGCGGGGGCGGGTCTCATCAACCCAAACATGCACAGAAATAGCATTCTCTTTTGCTAGATATATTGGAGCCGTGGCAGTCCCGTAATCGATACAGGCGATCCATCCGGCGTTGCAGTGAGTGAGGATGTTCACAGGTTCGCCTCTCTTCTTTTTGCTGATGCTACGAATGATCTCAAGCCCAAACCTCCCGATCATCTCCGACATGGCAATCTCTTCCCGCAAGATGTTTTCTACCTCCTTCAGCGCAGAAGCAACAGCAACTTCGGGGGATTCTGACCTGTTGATTTTTTCAGAAACCCTGTCAAGAGCCCATTGAAGGTTTACTGCTGTTGGCCGGGAGGAAAGAAGTTTCCGGTGCCATGTAGAAATATAGCCAGAAAAATCTGTCTCTTCGGATGAGGTGAAATGATATGCAGCGAGATATAAACCGAAGGCACCTGTTGCCCCGATCAGCGGGGCACCTCTCACCAGCATTGAGCGTATAGCTTCAAAGGCATCTGCCGGAGTGGTGATGTCAACGATTTCTACCTTGAAGGGTAGCTTCCGCTGGTCAAATGTCTGAACCTTTCCCGGATCTTCAGGGTGTAGCCAGATCGATTTGCAATGTTTGTTGTTGATAAGCATATATCTAATTTATCTGTTCCATTTGATCTGTAAACTCTTTCCAGCGGTCAAGAAGAGAATGCACCTCCTCAACCGAACCTGCCGTCACCAGGGCGCTTCGGAAAGCTTTAACCCCTTTGACAGCTTTGAAGTAATGCCCGTAATGGCTTCTCATTTCAAACAGGGCAACACGCTCACCTTTCCATACGACAGAAGCATCAAGGTGTTCCCTGCACACTTCGATTATTTCGTGGATTGATGGTCGCGGAAGCTCCTGTCTGGTGGATGCAAAGTGCTTTATTTCATTGAATATCCATGGATTTCCGATCATGGCCCTGCCGATCATCACACCGTCGACGCCATAGCGTTGTTGCATCTCCACGGCCTCCGGGCCGGAGGTGATATCTCCGTTGCCGATCACCGGGATTATCACACCAGGATGTTCTTTTACTTTTCCGATTAGTGTCCAGTCGGCCTTGCCGCGATACATCTGGGAGCGTGTACGGCCATGGATGGTGATGGCATTGATTCCGGCGTCCTGAAGACGGAGTGTGATGTCCAGGATGTTTTTGTGGTTCTCGTCCCAACCAAGCCTGGTCTTTGCTGTCAAAGGCAGGTGTGTGCTGCGCACCATTGCTTTTGTGATCTCAACCATTTTCGGGACATCATTGAGCAGGCCTGCACCGCCACCCTTCATGGCAACCTTTCTCACTGGGCAGCCAAAGTTGATGTCTATCAGATCCGGTTGTGCCTCTGTGGCAATCCTCGTTGCGTCTGCCATGGCGTCAGCATTTTTTCCGAAGATCTGTATTCCGACAGGCCGCTCAAAATCGCTGAAATCAAGTTTGCAGAGACTCTTCGCAGCATCGCGGATAAGGCCGTCAGCAGAAATGAACTCCGTATAAACGATGTCGGCACCGAAGCGTTTGCATATCTGCCTGAAAGGCGGGTCGCTTATATCCTCCATCGGTGCAGCAAGCACAGGAAAACTCTCAATAGATATCTCTCCGATCTTCAGCATAACTCTGCAAAGATATAAAATCACCCTTTGCCCCTTTTGGCTATCTTTGCGCCTGATTTTAACAAAAGCCGGATTATGTTGAGTATGCTAAGAAATATAGCAGGGCAGAGTGTCTGGATACAACTTCTGTTCTTTGCTGCTATTACCGCAGGTTCGCTCATACTGTTTGCCTTCGCAGGCCAGTTTGTTGTGATAATTCTTTATGGGTTCAGTGCGTATTCTGAAGCTCTTATGGCCATGGGCAATCTTGAAATTCTGATAGAAGGAGCAGAAGCATTGCCAGTAAATTTTGTGGAGATTATGGCAATAACACAGATTTCATCTCAGCTCGGGCTTTTCATTGTTCCACCTGTTGCACTTATGTTGATAATTTATGGCCGCAGGTTCTGGGTGAAAGAGCTTGCCCTGAATGATTCTCCGGGGATTTTTTCATTGCTGATGACCGTTGCTCTTGTTGTTCTGGTTCTGCCTTTTGTGTCATGGCTCACGGAGATAAACATGAGTGTATCATTACCCTCTGCACTTGAACGTGCTGAGGAGCAGGCAGAGGCAATAGTCACGATCTTCTTCAGTGATGCCGGCTTGAAAAGGTTTATTCTGAATATGGTTATGGTTGCTATGATACCGGCGTTGGGGGAGGAGCTGTTCTTCAGGGGAGTGCTTCAACGCTATCTCATTGTCGGGTTGAGGAACGTACATCTGGCAGTGTTTCTCACAGCCATGATATTCAGCTTTTTCCATTTCCAGTTTCATGGGTTCCTTCCCCGGATGCTACTGGGGCTTATTTTTGGCTACCTGCTGGTATGGACAGGCAACTTATGGATACCTGTTGCAGCACACTTTATAAATAATGGAGCAGCTGTAGTGGTTGAGTTCCTGTCACAAAGGGGTGTGCTGAATTCCGGTTATCAGGACTTTGGACACCATACCGGCACAGGTGCTGTTGTATTCTCTGCAATTGCAACAGCGGTTATCTGTGCGCTGATATGGTTTGTTGAAAAGAAACATAAAATCATAAGGGTTTGATTATATGAGTAAAAAAAAACTGTCTCAATGAACATGGCATTGAGACAGCTTAGATGTATGAATTCTGACAGAAAGTTTAATTATCTTTCTTTCTTGTGGTGTAGTTGATTTTGTATGATTGTGCTTTCCTGAGTTCCTGCTTGATATCGGTAACCAGACCCATATGGGTTTTTTCATCTACCTTAAGGGCTACGGTCATCCTGTTCTTTTTTTCTTCAGGAAGGATCTGTCGTTCCTGAATAACCCATTCTGCGACTTCATCAACATCTTTGAACTGGTCGTTACACTGCAGACGGTCATCGGTGCCGAACAGAGCTGTTTGAATAGGCTTACCAACATAGATATAACTAACCGGACTTGTCTTCTCCAGTTTTTGTATCTCATAGGCTTCAGGAGCTTTAAGCTTCACATACATTGAAACCTCCCGCATGGTTGTAGCAACCATGAAGAAGAACAGAAGCATAAAAATAATGTCGGGCAACGAGGAGGTGTTTATCGTTGCAGCTCCGGCTTGTTTTTTCTTTTTGAACTTTGCCATATCGTTATTTCCCTCCAATATTTCTTGGTTCAGCTTCTGATATTGCCGCAGGAACGACTGTCTGCATTGCTTGTATTCTGTCAGGGTCTGTCTCTTCTTTCAGATCAGAGAACCTTACTCCCCATAACCTGAGCGACAGGTCATTTCGTATCTCTGCAATTGCCCGGGCAAGTTCATCCTGTACCATAATATACATCTTATAGGATGTGCCGCGGTCATTCTGAAGAGAGATGACACCTTTAGAGACAAGCACATCCTCCCCCAGAACATCCAGTGTCTTTTTCAGAGCGTTGTACCTTGCCGTGTCTCCGGAGGTTCGTGACCTCGCTACTCTCTCCGAAAGATACTCCATCTCAGGAAGTTCTTTGCTGTTCGTTGGATTGGTGAAGAACTCAACCGCCTCGCGGCGAAGGTCTTTAACGTCCGTAAACTTGTTGTTAACCAGTAACTGATCAGCCGCATTTACAAGTACAGTAAGCACGTTTCGTCTCCTGATTTCAGGTGGTTCTTCGTCACCCTCCAACAACGGTGGCAACAACCTGTTGATCCCCTGGTTAATGTCCATAGTGGTTGTAACCAGGAAGAATATGAGCAACAGGAAGGCGATATCCGCCATTGAACCTGCGTTTATTGGACTTATTGGTCTTGCCATAGTTTATTTCTTTTTTTTAGCCTTTTATAAGTTTACTTATCCATGCATATATTATCGCAAGCACCGACAATGCTCCGAGGATATAGGTGGCGATAAGCCCTGCACCTACCTGTTTCGATAAGGAGTCGGTAACTTCGACATTTGCATTCGTAGCAAGCTTCATCACAAATAACGGATCTATCTCCGGTGTCGACAGAATGAAGGAAATGATGATAATTACTGCCAGTGCAGCAATCCCTATCAATGCATTGATAGCAGCTTTGGGCTTTATGATCATGTTTGAGATGGAGAAAACGATGATCAGCGCAACTGTCAACCCTGTTACTATATATGTGCCGATTGTAAGAATATTCAGGGTGATACCGATTTCCTGGAATGCCCTTGAAAAATTCCTTGCCATATCTCCGTCGGATTTTATCAGCAGAATTCCAGTCAGGACTACTGCGAATATAATTATGACGGCAGTAAGCACTTTGGAGGCTATATTAATTATGTTTCTCATTGTGTTCTTGTTTTTTTATGTTTAGCCAATCTGCAGAACAGTTTCGTTCTGCAATACCAGACATGCAGCCCTGCCTATTGATTTTTGGCGTTATACTTCACCAGGATATCCATAAATGAGATGGAGCTGTCTTCCATTTCATTGACCAGGCTGTCTATTTTGCTGATGATATAGTTGTAGAACACCTGCAGGATGATAGCAACGATAAGGCCGAACACTGTAGTCAAGAGGGCTACTTTAATACCGCTGGCCACAATCTGTGGAGAGATATCACCTGCCTGTTCGATAGCGTCAAAGGCGCCAATCATACCTATAACTGTACCCATAAACCCGAGCATCGGAGCAAGAGCAATGAAGAGCGAGATCCAGGAAACATTCCTTTCCATTCTGCCCATAACCACGCTTCCGTAGGAAATGATCGACTTTTCGATTGTGTCAAGGCCTTCATTATACCTGTCGAGTCCCTGATAGAAGATGCTTGCGACAGGCCCGGGAGTGTTTCTGCAAATCTCTTTGGCTCCCTCAATGCCTTTGCGCTCCAGTTCAGCCTCAACCTGTAGTAAAAGCTTCTGAGTGTTGGTGGTGGCAAGGTTCAGGTAAATAATCCTCTCAATTGAAAGTGCAAGACCAAGAATCAGGGCAAGCAAAACAATTGCCATAAAACCGGGGCTTCCTTCAATGAACTTCTCTTTAAGAACCTGATGAAAACCTTTTGTGACAAGTTCCTCTTCATCTGCAACAGGAGCTTCTCCAAGTTCCTCAACTTCTTCTCCTTCAGCAGGAGTGGTGTCAACTGCTTCAGTTGCATCTGCTGCATCTTCTGTCTGAGCCTGCATTGTCGTGTATCCAAAGCTCACCAGAGCTGCAATAACCAATAAAGCAAATAGTTTTTTCATGCGACGTTGATTTTTTTTGTTAATCTTAATGATTTCCTTGTGCTGGTTATGGTGTTGCCTAAAGATCCCCAACAGTCAGAAATCATGATCTTTGTTTGTTTTTTGGTTTGTTTATTTATCAATAATAATAAGCTTTTGCGGAGAGAGAGGGATTCGAACCCTCGATACCCTTTTGGGGTATACGCACTTTCCAGGCGCGCGCCTTCGACCACTCGGCCATCTCTCCTCTACGCTGTCTGAGAACGTGCTCTCATTTCCATTTTTAAAACGGCGCTAAATTACAAAAAAAAGTTCTACAACACCTCATTATATTTTTCTTAAGTAAGTTATCGAATCGCATTATTTCCAGCCATTCACACACACATGCTCATTCAACGGTGATAGTTTCTTTTAAGTATTCAGAAAATTGATGGTTCAGATATCGGTTCCTCAAACAAAGTTAACGGCCAGGTCTTGCTTTGAGTTAGAAGACTAATGCCAGGAAACAACTGTTTGGCATTTCTTCAATATCTATGCGATGGATCATGAAATAATTCAGTCATTTTTTATGATTACCGGCTGGCTTCCGGGAGTTAATTCTCCCCTTAATGAAACCGTTAACAGGGAACATATTTTCTCTGCATCCTCATACCTGCCAAGCAAATACATCAATTTTGAAATTGCGCTCTCGGTGGTGATGTCATCACCGCTGATAACACCCATGGATACCAGTTCGGTGCTTGTATGGTAGCGTCCGGCTTCAACACTTCCAGCTTTGCACTGTGTCACATTGTAAATTATCATGCCCTTGTCTATTGCCTCTCTCAGCGCATCCAAAAACCATTGCTCTGTTGGGGCGTTGCCTGTACCAAATGTTTCAAGAATGACAGCCCTGAGCCCCTCGATTGCCAGGACTGCATTGACGGCCTGAGGAGTGATGCCCGGATATAGCTTTATTATGGCAAGATCTGTTGCAAGGTCAAGGCTTATACTCAACTTCTTGAAATTAGGCTTTCTGATCTTTTCAAGATTGAATTTCAGATTTACACCTGCTTCGGCAAGCAACGGATAGTTACCTGAGTAAAACGCGTCAAAGTCTGCAGCATGAAGTTTGGTTGTGCGGTTGCCACGATAGAGTTTGTTTTCAAAATAGATACATACTTCAGGTGCCACAGAATGGCCATTCCTCTTTGAAGCTGCAATCTCAATTGCAGAAATGAGGTTTTCCCGGCCGTCGGTACGAAGCATACCCAATGGTAGTTGAGAGCCTGTGAGGACTACTGCCTTGTTTAGATTCTCCAGCATAAAACTCAATATGGATGCAGTGTATGACATAGTGTCGGAGCCGTGCAGTATCACAAAGCCATCGTAATCTTCATAGTTCTCCCCAATGATTTTTGCCAGTTTTATCCAGAAGTCAGGGTTCATGTCTGAAGAGTCAATGAGCGGGTCAAATGATATTGTCTCAATCCTGAAAGGGAATGACTCAAGTATTGGTATGTGCTGGTATATCTGATTGAAGTCGATCGGGGCAAGGGCTCCGGTTTCAGGATTCTTTGCCATGCCAATGGTGCCACCTGTGTAAATTATCAGTATTGATGTCCGGTTACTCATGCTATGAAAGATTAAAAAGTGCCTCTGCATTTGCTGTTGTGGCCTCTGCAACCCTGTTGACCGTGATGCCCCAGATCTCTGCAAGCTTGCTTGCAGTGTATGTAAGATATGCAGGCTCATTGCGCTTTCCACGGTATGGTACTGGCGCAAGAAAAGGCGCATCTGATTCAAGAACTACTCTGTCGGGGCTTACGCCCTGCAGTACCTTCTGTAATGGAGTGTTTTTGAAAGTGATAATGCCACCTATTCCAAGATGGAACCCATAACCAATTGCCTTTTCAGCCTCCTCTTCGCCTCCGGTGAAACAGTGGAAAACCCCTCTGAACATTGTTTTTCCAAAGAGTGACAGAACCTCAAAAACTTCACTGAAAGCATCTCTGATATGAACAGACAGGGGCAGGCCCATCTCAAGCGACCATTCAATCTGCGTTTTCAATGCCTCCCGCTGTACTGCATCATAACCCTTGTCCCAATACCTGTCAAAACCAACTTCACCTATCCCGACAATAGCAGCGCTCCTGCGTAAATTATCAACCTCCTTAAGTTGATCCCTGAAGTCTTCTTTTGCGGATGTGGGATGCAGGCCCGCCATTGGATAACAGATGCCCGGATAGCGGCTCACAAGATCCAGCATTGCGCCTGTGCTGTCAATATCAATGTTCGGTAAAAGAAACTTTACCACGCCTGCTTCCTGAGCCCGACTTATCATCAGGTCACGGTCATCATCAAATGAATCCAGGTAAAGGTGAGTATGTGTATCAATAAAAATCATGATGCAAAATTATCTTTTTTACATCACGTTTATTGTATATTTGTTCGATCATTAATTTATACGTAAAAACCATGAAGAAGTCATTTTATTTATTGATTGTAACGGGATTAATAATTTCAACTTTGTCATGCGGCAAATATGACGATGGCCCGTTTTTCAGCCTGCGCACAAAGAAAGGGCGTTTGGATAACCATTGGACCATTAGCGTGGTTTACAATAATTACAAGGATGTGACGGAGTTTTATCCTGAAGATTATGGGTATATCTTTGACAAGAACGGCATTTTCAAAAAGATTTCAAATGCACTTGAAGATCGTGGGACATGGGAATTCAACTCTGACAAAACGGAGCTTCTTCTGTCCTATGATAACTCTGCCAAATCCGATGCCTATGAGATTCTGAGGCTTACAAACAAACACCTTTGGTGGAAGCGTGTAATTGTCTCCGGGGACCAGGTTGATATTTACGAGGAGCATTTCGAAGTAAAGAAAAAATAGATGCACCTGAACCCGGGGTGTCCTGGAGATGATCTGCCTCACATGAAGATACTAATCGTCAGATTCAGTTCTATCGGTGATATTGTTCTTACCACACCGGTTATCCGATGCCTGAAAACCCAGACGGGATGTGAACTTCATTACCTCACTTTCAGGCGCTTCAGCGAAGTTCTTGAGCATAATCCATATATCGATAAGCTTATCACCATTGAGCGGAGTATCCGGGAAGTTATTCTGCAACTGAAAAATAACCGCTATGACCTTATTGTTGACCTGCATCACAATATCCGGACACTGGGCCTCAGGATTGGTCTGAGGAGGCCGTTTGTCACTTTCAGGAAACTAAACTTCAGGAAGTACCTGCTTGTGAATTTCAGGATAGACATCATGCCAGACATCCATATTGTTTACCGTTATATGGCTGCCGTCAAGAGACTGGGGGTTGCTTATGATGGTGCCGGGCTGGACTATTTTACGGGGTTGGAGAATCATGATATTACCGAAAAGCTACCTGAAAATTTCAGGGATGGATACATTGCCATAGTCATAGGTGGGCGGTATACAACGAAGATCTATCCTCCGGAACTTTTGTCAAGGGTGATCTCAATGCTGAATCAGCAGATTCTACTTATGGGGGGTGCTGAGGATCATGAAAGGGGAGAGGCAGTCAAATCCGAAACCTCGTCCGGGATTGTGTTTAATGCCTGTGGGCTTTTTTCAATTAATGAGTCAGCAGCCCTTATCTCAAATGCCGGAATTGTGATCACCAATGATACAGGCTTGATGCATATTGCCGCAGCTTTCAGGAAGCCTGTTGTCAGTATCTGGGGTAATACGGTTCCGTCACTTGGGATGTATCCCTTTATGCCTGAGGATATAGCTCATTACAGCATCATCATAGAAATGAATGATGTTCCCTGCAGGCCTTGCAGCAAACTTGGCTTTGCAAAATGCCCAAGAAAGCATTTTAACTGTATGCTGAAAATAGAACCAAAGTTAGTTGCACAATACGCCAACGAGCTGCTCAGTCTCAATGACTAAAGATATGGGTTGTTTTTCCGTTCGAAGCCAATAGTGGTAGGATGCCCGTGCCCCGGGTAGATTCTGTAATCATCATCATAGATAAATATCTTGCTTCTGACAGAATGGAGCAGCCTTTCAAGGTTGCCGGTTGGCAGGTCGGTGCGGCCAATGCTCATGTAAAACAGAAGGTCTCCCACAATGACCCACCTGTCAGCCTCATTGATGATACAGATGCTGCCATCTGCATGGCCTGGTGTGTATGCAACTTTCATAATGTTGTCACTCAGGGTTAGAGTGTCACCGTCTTCAAGAAAAGCTTCGGGGTAAATCACCTCATCCACCTCAAAGCCGAATGTGTTCGCATGAGCAACGAGGTTATCGAAGAAAATAAGCCCCTCTTTATGGATCATGGGCTTTATCCCGTAACGGTCGTAAATAAAACCATTACCCAGGACGTGGTCAACGTGGCAATGCGTATTGATTACATATCTGACAGAAAGCGAATTTTCCTCAATATATTTTGCAAAATGCTCCTGCTCTGCTGTTGAATAACAGGCAGGGTCAACGATAAGGCAATCCCCGGATTCACTCGAAATGACATGAGTATTTACCTGAAAAGCATTGTAGACCAATGTTTTGATTGATAGAGCCATGATTCATTGAATTTCAGGCAAGCAAGATAGTAAATTCTGATGAAGAATCGGAATTAATATCTGTAATGTTCCGGTTTATATGGCCCTTGAACCGGAACCCCTATATATTCAGCTTGTTCAGGTGTAAGCTTTGTAAGTTTCACTCCCAGTTTTTCAAGGTGCAATCTGGCAACCTCTTCATCGAGGCTTTTAGCCAGACGATAAACGCCGATATCGTATTTCTCTCTGTTATTCCAGAGGTCGAGTTGGGCGAGAACCTGATTTGTGAATGAGTTGCTCATCACAAATGAGGGGTGTCCGGTAGCACAACCCAGGTTCACAAGCCTTCCTTCCGCAAGCATGTATATGGAGTGCCCATCAGGGTAGGTGTATTTGTCAACCTGCGGTTTGATGTTAATCTTATTAATTCCTGGCCAGGCATCCAGGCGGCTGATCTGGATTTCATTATCAAAGTGTCCGATGTTACAGACGATGGCTTCATCTTTCATAGCAGCCATATGTTCTGCTGTGATCACATCTTTGTTTCCGGTTGTTGTAACGAAGATGTTTCCTTCGGAGAGGGCATCTTCAATGGTAGTTACTTCAAATCCCTCCATTGATGCCTGCAGTGCGCAAATCGGGTCAATTTCTGTTACAATAACTCTTGCGCCATATGAGCGCATGGATCTGGCGCACCCTTTACCCACATCCCCATAGCCGAGTACGACAACCACTTTCCCGGCTATCATAACGTCAGTGGCTCTTTTGATGCCATCGGCCAGAGATTCGCGGCAGCCGTAGAGGTTGTCGAATTTTGACTTTGTTACGGAGTCATTAACGTTGATTGCCGGAACGAGCAACTCACCTCTTTCGAACATCTGGTAAAGGCGGTGAACACCGGTAGTGGTCTCTTCCGACACCCCTTTCCACTCTTTTGCTATCTTATGCCATTTCTGTGGGTCTTCGATATAAGTATCCTGCAACTGTTTAATCAATGCAATCTCATCGGTAGAGGTTGCCATCATTTTTAACAGTTCAGGGTTCTTTTCGATTTTATGCCCCAGATGTATCATCAGAGTTGCATCCCCTCCATCGTCAACGATTAACTGAGGGCCTTTGTCATCCGGGAAACTCAGAGCCATGCGTGTGCACCACCAGTACTCATCCAGGGTCTCGCCTTTCCAGGCGAAAACAGGAACCCCAGTATCACGCACAACTGCTGCTGCTGCGTGGTCCTGAGTAGAGAAGATGTTGCAGCTTGCCCACCGGACATCTGCCCCCAGATCTGCAAGGGTCTCTATCAGAACGGCCGTCTGAACCGTCATGTGCAATGACCCCATAATCCTTACTCCATCCAAAGGCCTGGATGTCCTGTACTTCTCCCTTATCGACATCAGTCCTGGCATCTCCTTCTCAGCAACTTCAATCTCCTTCCTTCCCCAGTCAGCCAGGTTTATGTCTGCAATCTTGTAATCCATAATAGTTGTCTCCTCTTTTTTCATATCTAAAAATATATTTCCGTTTATTGTTTATCTGGATATTGAATATTATTGTGCAAGGTTATCAGGTTTTGAAGATTTCCATATCATCTCTTTCTCAGGCAATCGATGATAGTTGCGCTCAATGGCAGTGAAGTTTTGCAGAAAATCTTCATCATCAACTATAAATCCAACGCTTCTGAGTCTGTCAGGATAATCGGCACCGTGGAACCTCACATGGTCATACTGCCCGAAGTGTTTTTCCCGCTCCTGAGGAGTTGTGATCAGAGAATCCTCATAAGTGAAGTCTCTGTTCCAGTCTACCGGAACCTGCAGTATTGCCCATCCGGCGGGTTTAAGAATCCTGAATATCTCACCCATTGCTTTAATATCATCTTCAACATGCTCAAGAACATGGTTACATATAACAACGTCAAAAGTATCTTGTTCAAAAGGAGTATCCTGTATGTCAAGCTTTATGTCTGCCAGTGGTGAGAGCAGGTCTGCGGTTGTGTAGTCAAGGTTTTTCATCTTTCTGAACCTATTGATGAAGGGTTGTTCAGGGGCTACATGCAGCACTTTTCTTTGTGCAGTAAAGAAATCAGTCCTTTGGTTTAGCCACAGCCACAGCAAACGATGTCTTTCCAGCGAAAGGCATTTTGGGCAAAGCCTGTTCACTCCGCCTTTGTTGCCGTAAGGAAGAAACTTCCTGAAACGGGAATTGCAAACAGGGCACTGATGGTTCGAGCCTATGTAGAATGGCATCACCAGCCTGCTGAATAACCAGCTGAACCGGATAAGCCACGGCCGTGGTATATTTCGTACAAAGTATCTGATCAGCTTCCTCATGGTTATTCTTCAATTTCTCCCTTTTGATCCTTCACCTCATTGATGACATCTGCCTCCGTGTTGTTTTTTCTTGTCCAGCTCCAATACATTATAACTGCACCTGCGATGATAAATGGAACACTTAACAGCTGCCCCATGTTCAGCAACATCTCCTGCTCAAAGGCAACCTGTGGTTCTTTGACAAATTCTATCAGGAATCTTATTGCAAAAAGCAGCACCAGGAAAAGGCCGAAGAGGTATCCTGGCCTTAGGGTTTTGGCACGCTTGTAAATTTGCCACAGCAGGATGGTTATCAGCACATAAGCCAGTGCTTCATAAATCTGTGTAGGGTGATGGGCTTCAAATCTGTGTGCAACATCCAGCGACCTGCGGAACTGAAAGCCCCAGGGAAGGGATGTGGCTCTTCCGTATATCTCTGAGTTTGCCAGGTTGCCAAGCCTGATAAATGCACCGGAAAGCGGAACTACAATTGCAAGCCTGTCGAGGAGGTAAATGAAAGAGTATTTATTTATCCTGGCAAAAAGCCAGATTGCAAGCAGGATACCAATAGCGGCACCGTGTGATGCAAGCCCGCCTTCCCATATTTTCAGGATTCGCAGAGGCTCTTTAAGATATATCTCCGGTTCGTAGAACAAACAATGCCCGAGCCTTGCCCCGAATACTGTGCCTAAACCCACGTATAGGGTAAGGTCATCAAGAGTTTTTACCGGTATGCCCTCTTTCCTGAAAATCCGCTTCATGATCAGATAGGCTGACACAAAGGAGAGAGCGAAGAGGATGCCATACCATCTGACAGGAATCGATGACCCCGGAATCAGATGGGGGTCAAAATCCCAAACAATAAATAGTGTATTCATGAATTATTTTTCTTGGCCTGCAAAGGTAAGAATTATTACGGAGCCGGGAGTGTATCCCGGAAATATTGCGCCGGTTATTCTTTGATTATCCCAAGGGCAATCAACCCCTTTTCAGCACTTCTTTGTTCAGCACCCTTTATTGAGAAGTCGATGGCTTCACCAACGACCTTGTCATCAATCAAGACAGCAATTTTATACTGTTTTTGATGGTTCTTCAGCATGATTTCTCCTGCCACCCTGAACTCAATCCGGCTTTTGTTATATTGCGCCCATTCAATGATTCGGCTTTTGAAATTCACCTCTGTCCCGATAACTTCATTAATGTTCATGTAGATATCAAGCAGGTAACGGATTATTGTGCGGTTGGCAAAGTCAAAACCTTTATCAAGATAAATAGCTCCGATTATTGCTTCGAGGGCATCTCCGAGCAGGGATGCAGAACTGTGCTTCATTAGATCGGCACTGACAAGCAGATGGTTTCCCAGGCCTATCTTGTGCCCGAGTTTATTCAGAGAGGCTCTGCTCACGATCTTTGACCTTGTTTCGGTAAGGAATCCCTCCTCTTTAAAAGGGAACTTCTGGAAGAGGTAGTTGGCCACTATTGCACTCAGAACTGCATCTCCGAGAAACTCCAGCCGTTCGTTAGAGTCTTTTACTCCCTCTTTAATTGTGGATGCAATAGACTTATGCCTTAACGCCTGGCGATATAAAAAAATATTTCCGGGCCGGAACCCGAAAATATTCTTTATGTAGAGGATCAAAGCTTCGTCCTCTGGACTATGTTTGGATTTTCGCTGGAAGACAGATTTTTTCAATCTCTATCTGACAAATTTTTTAAACAGAATAGAAGCGTTATGCCCGCCAAAGCCGAAGGTGTTACTGAGAGCGACATTCACTTTTCTTTCAAAGGCTTTGGTGCCAAAAGAGAAGTTCAGTTTGTTGTCGATCTCGGGATCCGGGTTTTTGAAGTTAATTGTAGGAGGCACCATATCGTTCTGTACAGCCAGGATAGTGGCGATTGATTCCACGGCTCCTGCGGCACCAAGAAGATGCCCTGTCATGGATTTGGTGGAGTTGATACTGATGGTGTATGCATGTTCTCCGAAGAGGGAGACAATGGCTTTGGGCTCAGCAATATCGCCCAGAGGCGTTGATGTGCCATGTGTATTGATATGGTCAATATCGGTAATCTTCATTCCGGCATCATCGAGAGCATGTTTCATGCACATCGTGGCACCCAGTCCATCAGGATGAGGAGATGTGATATGGTGTGCGTCAGCTGAAAGGCCGGCTCCACCAATTTCACAAATAATGTTTGCTCCTCTGGCCAGGGCATGCTCCAGCTCCTCCAGAACTAAAGCTCCGGCACCTTCACCCAGAACAAAACCGTCACGGTCAACATCAAACGGGCGTGATGCGGTTTTAGGGTCATCGTTTCTTGTTGAAATAGCGTACAATGCATTGAAGCCTCCTACGCCGGGTTCATTTATTGGTGCTTCTGAACCACCTGTGATGAAGGCATCAGCAATACCCAATCGGATGTAATTGTATGCATCTATGACTGAATTTGCCGAGGAGGCACAGGCTGATGTGGTGGTAAAGTTAGGGCCACGGAAGCCATGCTTTATGGAAATATGCCCTGCTGCAATATCTGCAATCATCTTTGGTATGAAGAAAGGGCTGAAGCGTGGCGTGCCATCACCTCGTGAAAAATCCCTTACCTCTTCGTAGAAGGTTAACAGCCCACCAATACCCGATGCCCAGATAACCCCGACACGGTCAGGGTCAAACTGAAAATCAAGAAGCCCCGAATGCGCAAGCGCTTCATCGGTTGCCACCATTGCATATTGAGTATAAAGGTCGATCTTCCTTATCTCCTTTCGCTCAAAAAAATCAGCAGCATTAAACCCCTTAACCTCACAGGCGAACTGTGTCTTGAACTTGCTCGCATCGAAATGCGTAATCATGTCGGCTCCACTGACCCCATTGAGCAACGCCTCCCAGTATTCCTGTGTGTTGTTGCCCAACGGAGTTAGTGAACCTAATCCGGTTACTACTACCCGCTTCAATTCCATGAAGTAAATAGTTTAATTATTTCAGATTGGTTTCAATGTAAGAGATAGCCTCTCCTACTGTGCTGATCTTCTCTGCCTGATCATCAGGTATTGCTATACCGAATTCTTTTTCAAATTCCATGATCAATTCCACTGTGTCAAGTGAATCAGCTCCCAAATCATTTGTAAAACTGGCTTCCGGAGTAACTTCGTTCTCATCAACGCCAAGTTTGTCAACGATAATCGTCTTTACTCTTGTTGTAATGTCAGACATGATTTTCAATTTTTGGTTAAACAGGCTGCAAAGAAACTAATTAATCACTAATAAAGCAAGAAAAAAAAACACAAATATCACCAAAACATCAGTAAATCAAGGCTATAAACATTATTTGTGTTGAAATATCCGCAATTGCAGTTCGGGTTTTTAATGCTATTTTTGTGAACCAATAATTTTGATATGATCCGTTTGGCGATACTGGCATCAGGAAGTGGTACAAATGCAGAGAATATAATCAGGTACTTTTCAGGACATGCTCTGATAACAGTTGGATTGGTAGTAAGTAACAATTCAGAGGCAAAGGTGCTGGGAAAGGCGAAACGTCATCAGGTACCTGCTGTAGTCTTTTCCAAAGAGCAATGGGCTATGCCTGATGTTATTCTGGATCTTTTTAACAGCTACCAGATAGATTACCTGATTCTTGCCGGTTTTCTGGTAAAAATCCATCCTGACATCATCGAAGCATATCCGAAAAAGATACTCAACATTCATCCAGCACTTCTGCCTAAATTTGGTGGTAAGGGGATGTATGGCGGGAATGTCCACAGAGCTGTTCTTGAAAGTGGAGAAAAAGAGTCGGGCATTACAGTACATATCGTCAATGAGCATTATGATGAAGGCAGAATACTTTTCCAGGAGCGTTGTGCTGTTGAGCCTGATGATAATTCGGAAACGCTTGCCAGGAGGATACATGAACTGGAGTACCGCCATTTCCCAAGGGTAATTGAACAGTATATCTTTCCGGGCAAACAATAATAGTCACCCTCCCCAAAGCATTAAGAAAATCAATATTGCTCCTGCGGCTATCGCTGCCTTCAGCCAGGAACTCTCCTTCTCACGGGTATAAGTATTATACTGCAGATGATCCGACACCTCCATTCTGTTCCCTTTAATGAAGAACATGAACTTCAGTTCGACATAGGAGGTGACAGGTTTTCCCTTATCTGTTGCCGGGGCGAAGTTGGGCAGAGCCATAAAGGCCCGATCCAGTTCAACCTCTATTCGCGACATTCCGCTGTTAACATTTACAACCTGCCCTCTTTTATTTATGGTGAGCCGGACATCTGCTATCAGGTCCTCATGTTGCTGAAATTGAAGATCGGTTCTGGATATCCTGAAGTTCTGTTCAAGATATTTATATAGTGAATCCAGTCCACCGGGGAATTCAGCCTGCCGGAATGTCTCTGCCAGTGAATCAGATTGAGCATGGCAGGTAAGAACGGTAAATACTGCAGACAGAAAAAATAATGATGCGCGCTTCATCAGTATGATATTAACGCTACTAAATTACGAAAAAATATTTTGAATCTGTTCTATCAGGGTTTCAGATATCTGTTGAAGAAAACAATTTCCTCAAAAGGCTTCCTGATCTTTTTTCTCTGTGGGTAGTCTTCTGGTGGGTATCCTACGGCAATCAGCATACTTACTCTTTTGTTCCGGGGTATACCCAGCAGCTCTTTTGCCTTTTTCTCATTAAACCATCCAAGCATGCATGTCCCCAGGCCAACTTCAGTTGCCATAAGACAGAAATGGGTTGCAGCAATGCCATGGTCAGTCCATTGGAAGTCGCGGTCTTTAATTAGCGAACCGATCTTTGTAATCACTCTGGTTTTTTCAATTACCAGAGCAACAATCACCGGGGCCTGTGATACGAAACGATTAAATGTCAGATAACTGTCATAGGTTGTTTCTGCGAGTGCTGCCGACAGTTCAGGTTTGTCAGCTATGATGATAGACCATGGCTGCGAATTGCTTGCAGAAGGAGCTAGCCTGGCAGCTTCAGCACACTGAAGTATCTTTTCATGCTCAACACTTCGGCCGGAAAACCTTCTGACACTTTGCCTCTTTTGTATAAGGTCAAGCAGATCGATCATAATAATGTCTTAGTCTGACGAGGATCAGAACCAGAGAATTCTGTTGTCCTTGTAATCGGCTGCCTTTTCTAGTGCCCGGTCGAAGTTTTGCTGTAAGATTTGGTTGAAGGTTCGCTCTTCTGTCATTCTGTTCTCCAAAAGGTTCTCCGGGTCAGCTGCCTTTATTTTGTCATCTGCAACAAGCACAAATGATGAGATCACACCTTTGACCGGATTTGAGAGTTTTCCTGCCGGCATACCAAAAGCAGTACCGATTACTCTTCCTTCAGGGCCATAATTCATCAGGTTGGTCATGTTGAAAGATATTGCAGCTGTATCAACCTGCAGGTCCATCTTTGAGGCAATCTGATAAAGATCTGTGCCGGCTTTCTTCATTTGTTCAGCAATCATTTCATGCTTCTTCTCCCTGATGACAAGAGGTTCAATAAACTTTTTGAGTTCATCATCAAGTTCCCATAACCCTTTATCCCTGCGGGATGTTACAATAGCAACCACATATTGGTATTTATCAGGGAATTCAAACATTCTGGTGGTTTTTGCAGGTTTTGTCTCTTTATTGAAAGCCCAGCGGACGATCTCCCTGCCGTCCTGAATAGACTGCACGGCATATTGTTCCTTTGTTACTGTTGCTTCTGATCCTGCAACCAGTTCTCTTTCGAGAGCCTCTTCAAAGGTTTGTATTGAGCTGACACTGTTGGCAAAGCGGCTTGCTTTTGCAAATTCTGCTGCGATAGTCTCTTTGGAGGGTTCAATATCCTGGGTCAGGGTTGCTATACGTACCTGTCTTGAGAAATCCTTTTTTCCTGTCACCTTTATAATATGGTATCCGAAAATGGTTTCGGTAAGGGTAAATTCTCCCACATCGTTGTTGAGGACAGCAGCAGCGAATTCGGGGGCCATCATATTTTCATTGAACCAATCGAGATCACCCATTTTGGTTTTGGCCATGGCATCGTCGGAGATTGTACCTGCAAGGTTTTCAAACAGCATGGGGTTGGCCTTCACCTCTGCCAGAAGGCTGTCGGCAAGGATCTCCGCTTCGGTTTTTGTACGTGTCACATTTTCCCCTGAACGTTCAGCACCACGGTAAGCTATGAGAATGTGACTTGCCCTCAAAGAGTCAGGGCGTGACATAGCATCGATCACCATTGACGCATTGTATTTGTTGGCGTGTACATAAGGGCCGTGTATGGTTCCTTTGGGTGCATCGAACAGCAGAGAATCAAGCATAATGGAGAGTTCTCCTTTTTTTAACCATGTGCTGTCGTATGAGTCGTGTGAGTTGGCCATAACAAAGACCTCCGGATCTTCCGACTCCTGCCATTTTTCAAACAGATCCATAAAACGGCGTTCGATCATCTCCACATCTCTCTGCGAAGGGCGTGCTTCAAAGATCACATAGTTAAGTGTTGCCTGCGCATCTCTCTCATACTCCTTCTTGTTCTCTTCATAATAACGCCTGAAATCTTCATCGGTGACTGTAACGAGAGTGTCATTTATGGTTTCATACCTCTTGGCAACAAACCGGAATGATACCTGGTCGCGGCTGTCATGATAAGCTTTTCTTGCAAGAGCTTCAGGATAGTAAAAGGACTTTGCGACCATATTTTTATATTTCTCCACAAGGCGCTCTTTCTTGATCTCCTCAACAAAAAGATGCCATTGTACTCTCTGAACAACATCCATCTGGTCCATGTTGTCGAGTACGCTTTTTACCTGGGTAGCGTCAAACTGCCCTGTTTGCGGGTTGGTGAAAACCCTTCGGATTTCAGGATGTGGTTCATTGCCCATAAGCATATCCCTGAACTCTGCTGCACTGATAGCAGGAACCGTTGAGTACTCATTGTCTATAGCAAGGCCAAGGTCCTTACAATGTTTAAGGTAGATATACTCCTTTATCTTCTGCTGAAAGAACTGTTGCCGCAACTGAAACAACTCCATGCCTGTAGGTGAGTAATCGGGGTTTTGCTCCTGCTGCAAGGTAATATGCCGCTGGACTTCAAAATCAAATTCACGGAAATTGATATCCTCACCATAAACGGTTGCCAATGGTTCTATAGTCCTTCGACCTCCCCCTCCCTGTTGCCCGAGAAAATCACTCAAAACAAACAACACCAATGCTCCACCAATAATTATAAGCAAGAGGGTGGAACGCTTTCTTATTGCACCAATTACTGCCATAGTTCTTATGATTGTTAAAAACGAGGTGCAAATGTAAAGAAGATTGTGAAATAAATTGCCAAATAAATGCATCAATATGCACCAGAGTTAGCTTAAAACGTTCATTCTGACCTTTTTCAGCCTTGTTTCACTGGCATCAATGATTGTGAACTTATATTGGTTGATGTTTATAACTTCACCCGGTACAGGGATATTTTCATGATGATGCAGAATGAAACCGGCCAGGGTGTTGTACTCTTCTGACTCTTCCAGTTCGAGCCCGTAAGTTTCATTAAGGTGGTGTATTTCAAGTCGTGCTTCAAAAATAAATTCATATTCTGAAACCTGCTTTTCAAAAAGTTCATCGGTATCAAACTCATCTTTGATCTCACCAAAGATCTCCTCGATGACATCCTCCAGGGTAATGATGCCTGCAGTACCACCAAACTCATCAACCACCACACCTATACTCTTTCTGTTTTTGATGAACTTTTCCATCAGCTTGTTTGCAAGCATTGATTCAGGAACGATAACAACCGGACGGACAATTGACTTTATCGACTCCGGATCTTTGAAAAGGTCGAATGCATGGGTGTAGCCAATGATATTGTCAATGCTTTCATCATATACCAGAACCTTTGAATGGCCTGATTCAATGAACAGGTTGTTCAGGTTTGGCAACGAATCGTTAATGTCAACAGCCACGATCTCAGTTCTTGGCACCATACATTCACGCAGTTTGACGGTGCGGAAATCCATTGCGTTCTGGATCATCTGTATCTCATCTTCATAGGCAGTAGTCTCTTCATTCTCTTGTGAGAATTCTATCAGATAATTGTCAAGGTCAAGATTGCTGAAAGCATATTTTTCGTCTTTCATCTCTATTTTGAAAAGCAGTTTCATAAACAGCTTTGACATCCAGATAAAGAGCCGTGCTACCGGGTAGAAGAGGTAATGAAACATGATTGTAGGGACTGCAAAAACCCTGAGTACTCCATTTGGGTTTAATCTGAAAACAATTTTCGGGATGAACTCCGACGCCACCAGGATGATGCCGGTGGCAATAATGGTTTGAATTACAAGAAGCAATCCATCAGAAGATACTGCAGCCGGAGAAACACCTGTTATCAGTGGTTCGAGCAGAATTGCTATTGCAATGCCATATAATACAAGGGCAATATTGTTGCCAATCAGGAGCGTAGCGATCAATTCAGAAGGTTTGTTGAGGAACCTGCTGAAGATGGTTCCGCTGACAAGCCCTCTCTGCTTATCAATCTCTATCCGGAGTTTGTTGCTGCTGAAAAAAGCTATCTCCATTCCGGAAAAGAAGCCTGACAATATTATGGTTAAGATCAGTATTAGCCAGTTTTCCATTATTCTTATGGTGGTGGTACAAAGCTAAGGATAATTTTTTAATCCTCCTCTTCTTTGATTAATAATGATGACTCTTTAACCTGTTTTATGCGCCATCGTGTAAACCTTTCGTCAGCTTCCATACCATTTTCGCCGTAAATAACTTCATTTTCGTGTGTGACAATACGAACTGATGATTGGGTAAAGATAAGCTGACGGTTTCTATCCCACGTAAGATATTCCGTGTTGAGGGTGTCGCCGTTTTCATTAATAACCTGAACGTTATATCTCGCCTCAACAAGTTTCTTGTCGGGGTATTCAATGGCATACCCTGCTTTAATGCTTGAGTTTTCCTGGTCATCCGCATCAAAGAAAACAGCATTTATGCCTTTGGGGAGAAGTGTATAATTTTCTCTTTCATCGACATACTTTTCCATTCTGGGTGCTCTCATCAGCACTTTCATTTTCCCGGCTTCGCTGTAAATGATCTCGATGTCATCTGCCCATTCGACTGGAAGTTGCCTGTCCTGTTTAACAGCCCTGACATCGTCAGGATTATTGACACATGAAAAAAGCATCACCGCTCCGAGGAGTGTGGTGATGCTCAGAATTTTTCTCAGAAATTTATGACTGTCACTTTCCATATTATGAGTCAGATGCCCTGATAACAACTGTTTCTCCAATCCAGCAAGGAGCTGCAACAGATTGCCCTGTTCGCAAATTATTGAAGAAGATGTCGCTAGTAGGAGGAAATCCTCTTCTTGCATTGTTGATTCCGTTGTTGGCTTTGCTTTGTATCACAGGGTCATTGGAGAGAGTCCTTGCTCTCTGATATTTGTCAAAAGCAGCCCAAAACCCGGCATGCTTTGCAATGAAGCTTGTTCCACAGGTTCCAGCTCCAAACAGATAGATGTCACCTAAAAGGAGGATTGCATCCGGGTCATCAGGTTTAATGTCCAAAGCACGCTGCACAGAACTTTTTGCAGATTGATACTGCTTTTGCAGCAACTGAACTTCAGCTATCTTCATATATGCCTCAAACTTTTCATTCACATCTTTGTCGGTGAAGCTTTCTGCTGCTCTTCTGTATGAATTGATGGCTTCAGTGTAGTTGCCGTCATTGAAATAGAAGTTGCCCTGAATCATCAGCAGCCTGGGAGTAGGTTCCATTCTGTTGAGTTGCCTGAGGGCACTCCGGAATACAGGCTGGTCGTAACAGCGTTTGAATGCCATAAGTGCAATTATTTTTCTGCACATTTCTATATCGGTTGAATCAGCAAGGTATTTCGGCCCGAAAACGTTCTGCATTACATCGCACTCAAGATAATTGAGCATAAGCTGTTCGATCCTGCCTATCCCTTCTCTGTAATCACTACTCGACGCATTGTTGAGAGAAATGTTATGGCTTGCTATTTCATCGACTTCCAGATATATGTCGATCAGGTCTTCCAGGCTCTTCTTGCCATTCTCGTGAAGGTTTACTGCATACTGCATATAATAAACGAGAATGTGATTCGGAGTGTTCAACCCGTTTTTTCTTACAGCCTTTTTTACCAGTTCGAATATTTCCTCATCTTTTTCCGGACAATGCTTGACCATTGCTGTTGCCTTTTCACCAAGCACAAAGGCCTCATCGCCAAAGTATAGTATGCGTTCATCGTAGATCATCATAAGGGTATCTATGGCAGGCTGTTTCTTTCCTTCCGGGAGTTGTGAGATACGATGTTCCATAATCTGAACACCGTTGATCATCGTATTGATCCTGTATCCCGGACAATGATTGAACACATATGTCCATGAGATCATAAGGTCATCGAAATAGAACTGGTCGCCGGTATTTTCCCAGTCTCTGAACGACTGCCGATAAAGATAATAGTTGAGTACACACTGTGCGCTGTCGTCGCCATAAGTAGGCTTCTTGTCCGGGGTCCGTAACGAAATAGCTGTGCCCGGAATAACTGCTGATTCCTTATCTTGATTATCATCGGATTGTTGAACCACCTTCGTGGCCGGTTCAGGGTTTTCATTAACTGAAGCTGTTACAGAGCATGCCCCGATGACGGCAATGCTTACAGCCATGCTAAATAGGATTGTCAGAACACTGGTTTTCATTTTCACTCAAATTTTATAGTTGTTTACAGATATTCGCGCCTCTTAAACCACCTCTCCTGGTTCATCGTGAAGTTGAGCCAGAGACGGCTGAAGCTCTCTTTAATAAGTCCGTTCTCTTTCGTTCCCCTCTGCCCGATCTCAATGCCTGCACTTAACATGGAAACACTATAGGATTTATTATACACAGGTATTCCTATTCCAAAACTGATGCCATATTCGTTAAGCTGGCTGCCTTTGAGTTGCAGGTAGGTCTGGTTGAACCGCATTCCGCTGCGCAGATACCAGTTGTTGATCTTGTACTCACCTCCGATAGCAACCTGGAAGCTCTGTGTCAGCGAATCGCTGCGCCCGAAAGCTTCAAAATCCGACCAGTCTTGTAACGCCAGATCAAAACCGGCCATCCACCTGTCGCTCCTGCGAATACTTAAACCACCCGCAACATTAATCGGCATAATAATCTTTCCTTTTTCACCGATCATGTGCTTGACGGTGTCCAGGGTTATCACAGCACCTGAACCACTGAATCTGAAAGTTTCCATAAGGATATCTTCACGGGCACTCAAAGAACCGGGTATTCCGGCAGATAAACCTGCTGTGAGATATGTGCCTTTCTCGGTATTGAGAGGATGCCTGTACTGAATTCCGGCGTCGAAGGCAACATCACTGACAATTCTCGATTTTTCCGACCTTACGTTGATAAAATTGATGGAGTCGAAAGTTACTGTCTGCAGGTAATTCTGAGATCCGAAGAGGTAGTTTGCGTTGGCACCCAGGGAAAACCTTTCTCCTATTTTATATGATGCTCCTAGGAAAAGCCTGCTGATGCCACCGTTTCCTTCGAAAATAGTGTTGTAGCCTCCGAAGTCCTCATGGTAACCTGGGTCAGAAATAGAGTATCCGACGGAGGAGTATGGCACCAATCCCAGAGCAGCATTCCACTTTTCGCTCAGAGGGATGCCAAAAGTCATACTCCCGAGTGCGAAATGCCCATCGTCGCGGGTCTGTTCACCGGAAGTCATCCGCACCATGCTTCCCTGCAAACCGGCGTCAAACACAAAGTAGTTTCTTGTGAACGCACTGTATGATGCAGGATTGGATGGGTTTACCAGAAAAGCAGAACTGATACCATACTTCAGCCCTCCCATTGCACCATTCATCGCATTGGAGAGTTGGAAAATATCACCCAGCCCGAAACGGGAATATGGAGAGTCGTAGGTTGATTGAGCCGAAACAAAGGTTATGCTCATAAACACCGCGCAAAGTACAAAGATCCGCTTATTTATTCTCTTCATTGTTAAAGTCCAGTATTTCATTTAAACCCGCAGCCACAATATTTGGGAGTGCAAAGATGCTATTTTTTAGCATTTTATCAAAATATTTGATATCTCCACCGCTTAAAACAATCTTCATATCCGGATATTTGCTGAGATACATGCTGATAATACCCTGCATGGAAGCCTGCGTGGTATTTATGATTCCACTCAAAAGAGAGGAGTTGGTATCGGTTCCTGTCAGCGGCACCCCGGCTCCCGGTTCCGGGTTCACTAACGGAAGTTTTTCCGTAAAAGTATTCAGAGCTTTGGCCTGCATAATAATTCCCGGTGCGATCAATCCACCCTTGTATCGGCCTTCAACGACCAGGTCGTATTTTATGCATGTTCCGGCTTCAATTACCAGCACCGGATTGCCGGGGAAAAGCGCATGTCCGGCGACGGCTGCTGCCAGGCGGTCGCTGCCAAGAGTCTCCGGGGTTAAGTAATCAATTCCTACCGGTACAGGAGTCTCAGGAGTAAAAACAATCATCTTTCCAACAAAATCAAGAGTCTTCAGAAATTCATTGCCAGGATCCACAACCGTACTGAGGATTGCTGATTCGAACGGCCCGTGTTTAAGAATGATATCCTTCAGCACAAAAGAATCAGGTATGCCTGGAATAATGAAAGCATCTTTGAGGTGCTTACCCTCAAAAAGGTAATATTTCTGACTGGTATTGCCAAGATCAATGATCAGCTTCATCGCGATAGTTAATTATACTGCAAAGATAGCAACAAAGCCTGTAACTGATCAGACGGATCAGAAATCGGGGGATTACTGATGATTAAATGCGAAAAAATTTGGCGGATTATAAAAAAGGTTGTTATTTTGCACACCCTGTTTAAGGAGGTACCATAGCTCAGTAGGTAGAGCAACGGACTGAAAATCCGTGTGTCCCTGGTTCGATTCCGGGTGGTACCACGAAGGAAGGCAAAAGGTAAAAGTTTTTAATACTAAACTTCCTGTAACCCACAGATTTTTTAAATTTCCGTATGAAGCAGAAGCTTCATGGTTTTTCTATTCCCAACAGCGGCGTTGCTGATTCTTTCCACAGCTCAGAAATCACAGTCAACCTGTCCGTATTATGCAAGGGAATAATGGACACTGTTCAAAGGTTTTTTGCAACCACAGATTGCTCAGATTGCCACAGATTGACCACAGTTTTGGATCCATTTGTTGGTGTAACTGACGATTTCTGAATTAATCAGGCTAATTTGGTTTATATTTGTTTATAGGATCATTATCGCAATAAAACTTAATAAAAGGCGATGTGTAACATTCTCAGATATAAACAATGAAGAATGATTTTCATTAAAAAGTTTATTAATTTTGAAGAACATATTGAGAATATTGTTGTTGCCTTTTCGATTAATTCACCTAAAACCAAAATTATTATGAGACGATTATTAAGCCTATTAGTACTTGTGCTTTTTGCAATTACACTCACACAATGCACAAAAGAGGGTCCGAGGGGCCCGCGAGGTCCTGCAGGGGCCGATGGTGTTGACGGAACAGACGGAACAGACGGAACAGACGGAACAGACGGGAATGCCAATGTTAAAACATTCCTCTTTACAAATCCTGCAACAATTGCATGGAATGCTACAAACAGCATCTACCTCTATTATGGGTCCGTATTTACTATTCCTGACAGCATCAGGAATGAAGGAGTGATATTGATTTATTTTCAATACACAACTACAGGAACAGCATGGTATTTTGTTCCCGGATTGCAGGTTGACGGAGCATTCAATTCCAGGATCTGGATCACTGAGACTTTTCTCAGGATTTATGCCCTTAAACCTGATGGAAGTCCATGGACAACCGGAACCCTTATTTCTCCAAAGACAATAAAAGTGGTACTGATACCCGGCACAGATGCAACAATAATTAACAGGAAAGGGAATGCTCTTGATGTTACTGATTATTACGCGGTGAAGGAGTATTTCGGTCTGGCTGATTAGGACTCAAGATATTCCGTAAGTGTTATCAGCACTGTTTCCATTGCGTGAGTGATAGAACCAAACCCACGATGGATTGTTTATCCAACAGGGAAACTATTTGGTACCTTTGCACCTGATTTAATTGATGGGATTTATTATGAAGCAGAAACTTTTGTTGATGATACTTGATGGATGGGGGGTAGGTGACGGCAGTAGGTCAGATGTTATTTCCAAAACACCGACACCCTTTATGGATAAGCTTGCCGCAGATCCTGATGTTGTCTTTTCCGTTCTCAAGGCGTGCGGGGAGGATGTGGGCCTGCCTGATGGGCAGATGGGCAATTCTGAAGTCGGGCACCTCAATATCGGGGCTGGCAGGGTGGTTTATCAGGATCTTGTCAGGATCAACAAAGCTGTGGAGGATGGATCCATTGCGGGAAATCCTGTTCTGCTCGATGCCTTTGAGTACGCATCATCAAATGGGAAGAGGTTGCATCTGCTTGGCCTGGTTTCGGACGGAGGGGTGCATGCTGCTACACCACATCTGTTTAAATTGATTGATGTTGCCACAGATTCCGGGCTGAAGGATGTTTTTGTTCATGTCCTCACTGACGGACGCGATACCGATCCCTACAGCGGGGCCGGCTATGTGCAGGAGCTTGAGGAGTTCATCTCGGATAAACCGGCACGCATCGCTTCGGTGTGCGGCCGCTATTATACCATGGACCGGGATAAGCGGTGGGAGAGGGTCAAGCGTGGCTATGACCTGCTGGTTGCCGGTGCCGGCAAGCCCTTCAGGACAGCAAAAGAGGCGATAGAGAGCTCTTACAGTAATGGTGTTACCGATGAATTTATCGAGCCATCCGTCATCGTGGATGAATCCGGGGCTCCACTGGCAAGAGTGGAGGAGGGTGATGTCTTTATCTGCTTCAACTTCCGAACCGACAGGCTCAGAGAAATCACAACTGTGCTGACCCAGCGTGATATGCCTGAACATGGTATGGAGCGTGTGCCTCTGCGATATCTTACAATGACTGTTTATGATGACTCATTCCGGGGCATTGATGTCATTTTCGGGAAAGAGATTGTTGGCAACACCCTTGGTGAGGTTATGCAGGAGAACGGTATCAAGCAGATACGTATCGCCGAGACAGAGAAGTATCCGCATGTTACCTTCTTCTTTTCCGGAGGGAGGGAGGATGTATTTGACGGTGAGAAGAGGATACTGATACCATCGCCCCGTGACGTTGCCACCTATGATCTGAAGCCTGAGATGAGTGCCCCTGAAGTAACAGAGGCCATTCTCCCTGAGCTCAGAAAGCAGGAGGCGGGCTTCATATGCCTCAATTTCGCCAACGGTGATATGGTAGGGCACACAGGCGTGTATGAGGCAATCCGCAAAGCGGTGCAGACCGTTGACATCTGCACGGAAAAGGTAGTAACAGAGGCAATTGCCAATGGCTACGCGGTCATCATCACCGCCGACCACGGCAATGCCGACTTTGCCGTTAATGATGATGGCAGCCCTAATACAGCGCACTCGCTCAACGATGTGCCGTTTTATCTGCTAAATACGGCGTGGAGCAGACTCAGGAACGGACGTCTGGCAGACATCGCCCCGACGATCCTCACGGTAATGGGGCTGCCGGTGCCCGGTGAAATGACAGGCGAGGTGCTGGTGCTACACACTAATCAGTACTAACTACAAACTAAACCCTTTTGCCTTTTGCCTTTTGCCTTTTGCCTTGGTTATAATAGAACACGGATGAAACTGATGTTACGGATTAAAGCGGATCAGTGCAAATCCGTTTTATCCGTATGATCCGTGTGCTATTTTTATGGTATCCGGATTTCATTTCTCACGAAGCCGCAAAGTTTTACTTCAATCTCTTTGCGTCTTGGCGCCTTGGCGAGAGATTTTTTTCTCGCAAAGCCGCTGAGCCGCAAAGGAGGTTTGGTTACAAACTACAAACTACTCACAGCAAACCTACATACCAACTCAACCCAATTTGTATTATATTTGCATAACCTGATGAACTGAATAACAGATGGCTAATGGTCATCAATAAATAACCGCACTCATGAAAACGTTATGCTCCCTTCTGCTAACATTATTGTTTATAAACACAATGAACGCTCAGGTCCCGGCATGGGAGTGGGCACAAACAGCCGTTGGCGCTGGGTCTGCGCATCGTGGTGTAGGCGTGTTGACCGATTCAATAGGTAATATTTATGTAACAGGTGGTATTGCCGGTTATGCAAATTTTGGATCAGTACCTATTGGGGCACCTCCCGATTCAATGAGGTTTTTTATGGCGAAATTCAACTCTATGGGTAATGCCATTTGGACAACAACCGTTTTAAAAGGTAATCATGATGGGATGAAGCTCGCGTCTAATGGTAGGGATCGTGTTTTTGTCACCGGGCTATTTTTAAGTTCATACATCATAATTGGTGATGATACTTTGATAAATAACTCCACCCCTATGGGAGGTTGGTATTTGGTGGATTTTTTTCTGGCACGATACGATACTACCGGACAGGTGAAGTGGGCAAGATCTTTCGGTGGCAGTAAACAGGATCAGGTACTTGATATAGTCGTTGATGCATTTGGAGATATCTACATAACAGGCGAAACCACAAGCCCTGCAATAGTTTTTGGTAACGACACCATAATAAATGCACTTGTCGGAAACCCTAAGTACTTTCTGGTTAAGCTTGATCCGGAAGGAAATGTATTGTGGTCAAGAACCGCTGTTGCCAGCGAGAGTTCGAGGGGTCTGGCAGTAACCACCGATCCTGTCGGTAATGTTAAAGTTGCCGGTACATTTACAGGAGAATATGCGATTTTTGGTGCCACAGTGCTGATAAACAAAGATACATCTGCCGCACCTGCTAATGCACCAGATGTTTTTATTGCGAAATACGATACCCATGGCAACTTGATCTGGGTAAAATCGGCCGGCGGTATGGGTGAAGATCATGTTAATGATATTGTGAATGACCAGGCAGATGGTTTTTATATAACCGGTTTTTACCAGGCCCCTTATGCCAGGTTTGGTACCATCACACTGCCTGCAGCAGGCATCAGAGATTTTTATATTGCCCGCTACGATGGTTCAGGCAATGCAATTTGGGCAAAAACCGCACAGGGTGGCACTACGGAAAGGGGGCGATGTCTCACACGTTACACTGATGGAAGTGTTGCTGTTGCCGGGGATTTTTTTGGGGCATCAATAACCTTTGGCTCAACGACACTGAATAATTTTTCAACCGGCAATAAGACGAGTATTTTTATCGCAAAATACGACACCCTTGGTAATGTGATCTGGGCAGAGGCATTTGGTGGCAGTGAGTATGAAACTATCTGGGATATTACTTCTTTTAGTAGCCAGAGTATTTTTTTCACAGGTGAGTTTTCGAGCCCTTTTATCGTTTTTGGATCAGATACAGTGATGAATCAAAGCAGCAAGTCTCTCTTTATTGCTAAATTGAGTGAAACCGTTGGTGTTTCAGATAGCTTTAGTTCATCTGATTCTGTAAGGGTATTTCCAAATCCTGCAAAGAATCAGTTCACCATTGCCATCCAGGAACCATCAGCAACAAGTTTGTTTGAATTGTTTGACATCCACGGCCGCCGGGTGGTGTCTCAGACTGTGAGTGGGACAGAACATCTGCAAATTGCTAAGATCCCACCCGGCACCTATTTCTGGATTGTCACAACAAATAAATCACGATCATCGGGAAAAATTGTTGTAATCAGGTGATCTTCTATTTATTCACCACAAATTTTCCTTTCTGAAGAATGGTGTTGCCTTTTGTGATTCTGTAAAAGAAAATCCCATTGCTCAATTCACTGGTTGAAATGGCGGTATTATTCCTGCTGACAATGTAGTCACTTATTATCAATTCACCGGTAAACCCATAGATGTCCAGGCGGAGAACATCCTTGGAACACCCACCCTCTGTTTCGAAGTTGATTATATCCTGTGCAGGATTCGGGAATACTTTTACACTTATCTTTCTCAATTGATCATCTTCTTCAACGAATGATCCTTCATTCGGTGCCTGTTTCAATGAAGGTGTTGGGTTGCCCGTGTAGGTTGGGAAATCATCAATAAAGAGGTTGAGCATGTTTCTTGCTTTTTGAACCGCATATCCTCCATTAAATGTGCTTTGCGTTGCAACGGTCAGGAGTATTGATGAATCGGCAGGACTTAGTGTATGATTGTTGGAAAGAAAATTAGCCATTGCAGAGAAATAGGATTTTGCATTCATCTCAATCTGGTTTTGTGGAGTAAATGATCCGACCTCTGCGGATAACTGGCTTAAGTATTTTGTGCTTACCAACGTGTCCATTGTGATTAGTTTGTGAATGTTGGTGCCGGACAGAAAGTTCTTTGCCGTCTGGTACTTGTTGGCGGTTGCTGTGCCACCGTTCAGTATCCAGGGGTTTTTAACCATCACCTTGTATGCATTTCTCACCATTTCATATTGAGTAACATCTGAAGACATAGAGAAAACGGTTGCAGTAGGTGAATGCCCGATAATAGAGTCGATGATGCTAAACATTACCTTAAGTACTGAGTCTTTCTGCCCGGTGCTAAGCAATGTGAACTGTTGTTGCGACAGGTTGTCAGATGGAAGGATGGGGTTGGATTTTAAACTGGCGCAAGGATTCTGAATGAACTTCTGTTGTACAAATAGGGGCTAAATTGCCTCCACCCCAAAAATCAAGATGTATTGCCGGGTCAATTTCGAATTCAGTTCCGGTTTTATAATACCATTCAGTTCCAAAGGGCCAACCACTCGGGTATCCGGATATCCTTCTGGTACCGCAAAAATGGTTATGCCATTCATTGTTGGCCGGCATATCAGGGGGACCAACCTGCGCTATTTGACTTATGTCATGTAGGACCCCATGCCAACCATAATACAATTCAACACCGTAAAAGGAATGATCGAAAACGTTACAATAAATTAATGATGGCATTACACCCTGGACAAGGAATAAGCCGCTATAGGTATGGTTTGTGTAATTTCCCACAACGGACACATCATAAACCTCATATAATAAGATAGCACGAAAATAATAGTAATTCCAACAGGCTGTATTCTTCCCATTGGTCATTGATATAATGTTGTTATGAATTGCACAAGACTGCCCCCATCTAATCTGAATGCCAATTGTCCCATTTGTGGCGTCTGGCAGATTAGTATAAATAACAGTGTTATTGAACATATAGCAATTATCTGCATTAAAGACAGTGATGCCATCTCGTGCATTCTGTATAAAATTATTTTCGATTTCAATTCTTCTTTCAATAATACAATCATTAACACTAATTCCTGCCCAGGAAAAATCATAATTTGTGTTTAGATGTACATAGTCGTTTGAAATAACATCTATATACATAGAATATAAATTATAGAATGATATACCAGCGGTAGTGTTTGTAATAGTATTATGCTTGACTTCAATTCTTTCCGTTTCCCCAGGTTGGTTGTATTGTATGATAATCCCTGGTCCAACTAAGGCAGGGATACCCTGAAACAGGTGTGTTTCAATCTCATTATAGGTGATTTCCAAATCCCCTGAAAAGCTTTGAATCGAAATGCTGCCACTGAATGGAATACTATTCTTTCCTAGAATGATATTGTTTAGCGTGATCAGAGCTTTGGTATTGAAAATGATATCATGCAATAACATTCCATAGGAGGTCACACCACTTATATGGTTGTTGAGGATTTCTAAATCAGTAAACCCTGTAATGTATATGCCTGCAAATGCGACATCCTCCATGTAGTTTCCGTCAAATTGATTAATACCGCCTATCTGACAAATGGTTGAAGTGCCCGTTGTATTAGACACAAATATGCCATAACCGCCATAGGAAATATGATTGTTGATTATTTTTATGGCACTATTCTCTGAAGAAATTGCAACATCAATTTCTTCAAAGTAATTCATCAGGGCAGATGATGAGGCATCTCCAATAGTGAGTATGTTGCTTCCTGTGGAAACATAAGAGATGATCCTTATGCCAATTGGTGTTTTTCCACTGGCTGGAATTTGGTTCGGAGGGGCAGGTAAAGCGGTAATTGGAGTAATGCACTGTATGTCATTGTCTCTGAATTCAATTCTTGGATTTCCAGACCAATCTCGTAGTGTCAATGGATAATAACATCTGTCAAACTCATTAGAGTTCAGAATAACCTCTGCCCCAAAAGCCTCAACAATTACATTTTCACCATGCAGGAAATAATTGTTGCGTGCAAAGATGTAGTTGTCAATATCTGAAGTGTAGATTCCGTCCCACATATATTCATTCATATAATCATCACAACAGTTATAAAACTCATTGTACTGTAGAATAAGCGCTGTTGGTCCTGGAAGCAATTCTATTCTTGCCTGTTCAGACAGGTAGATATAACATCCATAAAATTCGCAACTGCCATCAATATAAACAGTTCCGTTTATTTCAATTACGAAATCCTGAAATGTTTGATTGGATATAATGTCATTATTGTTAAATACAAAATCCGGATTTGGAAGATTGCATTGTGGGCAGTTGTTCTGTGCCTGTGTATATTGAAAAAGCAATAGAGATATTGCAATCAGGAAAAGTTTTATTGTTGAAATAGTTTGTGGTTTCATTTTTTTTTTTTAAAGTTTTTGGAATCAGACTTTTGTCCCTGAAAACATTCAGGTATCGGTAGTCGCCTTCCGGTTATTATTAATGTTTTTCATACCAGTACGATTGATTTGACAACAGATTACCGGTCAATACATTGTCATTTTTCTTCAACAAGTCTGATTGGTTAATCAACCAAATACTAAAGATGTTGTAATAATAAATCAGGGGATCTGTTTCGAACGGGAAATATTTTACATCTTATAAAAGGGCCTCTACTCTCTCTCTATACGGGAACAAGGGTTTCAGAGGATGCGCCAATTGTGGAAAAAGAAAACAGCCAC